>Ga0070730_10001860_pt1 | contig 19763 bp, 21 predicted proteins | sample Coa_R1_3_FD_66447 | JGI IMG/M metagenome (GOLD analysis project Ga0070730, IMG submission 66447) | Surface soil microbial communities from Centralia Pennsylvania, which are recovering from an underground coalmine fire - Coalmine... | ecosystem: Environmental > Terrestrial > Soil > Unclassified ... | reverse complement strand
GCCGATGGCTCCCACCCGGTGAGGCACGGCGACGTGGCAGGCGAAGGTCTCACCGCGGCGCTGAAGGCGTACGCCCGCGACGCTGGGTTCCACCTCGTGGGCATCACCAGCCCCGAGCCGTTTCCGCAGGCTGAGATTGACATAACTCGGTGGCTCGATGAGGGGCACCAGGGCGAGATGGGCTGGCTCAACGCGGCCCGCACCCGCCTGGCGACGCGGCCGCGGGAGCTCCTGCCCGGTGCCCGCTCGCTGGTCGTCGTCGGCGTCTCGTACCGCACGGCCGAGCCAGAACCTGGACCGGGCGGCCGGATCGCCCGCTACGCCTGGGGCAGCGACTACCACGATGCTTTGAAGTCGCGCCTGCGGCTGCTCGCGGCGTTTCTAGCCGAGCGCGTAAAGCATGCCGTCCAGACCCGGATTTTTGTCGACAGCGGCCCGCTGGTCGAACGCGACGCCGCCGCACGCGCCGGGCTCGGCTTCCGCGGCAAGAACACGAACCTGCTCACGCCGATCGGGTCGTATGTTTTCCTGGGCGCCCTGCTCACCAATGTCGAGCTCGAGTTCGATCGGCCAGTCCAGAAGGACTGCGGCAGCTGCCGGCGGTGCATCGACGCCTGCCCGACCAATGCGCTGGACGAGGCATATCACCTCGCCGCCGAGCGCTGCATCGCCTACCTCACGATCGAGCACCGCGGTCCGATCGACGCCGACCTGCGGCCCCGGCTCGGCGAATGGATCTTCGGCTGCGACATCTGCCAGGAGGTGTGTCCGTACAACGCCTCGGCGCGCGGCCGGCCACGCGGCTGGGCGGAGTTCGAGCCGCGCCGCGGGACGCGCCTGCCACTCGAGGAGGTTCTGGCGCTCGACGACGCGCAATTCCGCCAGGCGTTTCGCGGATCACCCATCAAGCGCGCCAAGCGCCGTGGTGTCGCGCGCAACGCCGCGCTCGCGCTCGGCAATCAGGGCACTGTGGCGGCCCGCCCGGCCCTTGAGCGCGCCGCGGCCAAAGACCCTGAGCCGCTCATTCAGGAGGCGGCGGACTGGGCGCTCAAGCGGCTGCTGTCGAGCTCACCGAATGCGCCTGCTGCCGAACGTGCTGCAGATGCGCGGCAATGATGGCCCGCAACTCGAGGCTGTGCGTCGCCGCCTGGATCAGCCGGTGCAGGACGACCGAGGTTGGCTCGTCGATCGGCAGTCGGTAACTCACTTCAGCGGGCGTCGCCGACGGCGAAATCTCAACGACGCCATCTGCCGCCAGATCCGCGAGCGCCTGAGTCACCGCCGGTGGTTGTCGGTGACTGCTTCTGGCCAACTGATCGGCGCGAACCCACGCCCCATCCTGGCTGGCAAGAACACGCAGAACTTCCCACTTGACCGCCGAAGTCACGTGGCATTTGACGAAGGCCAGCATCGCTGGATCAAGCTGATCTAGGCCTGGTGAATGGAACATGTGTGCCTCACAACATCGTGAAGAGCCATTTGTCTGGTGGTCGTCATTGACCACTTCGGGTCCAACTGTACTGCACGACTGATGCCTATCCAAGCACGATTCTCAATGCGTCAGGTGGAGACGCGGTCGAGAGCCGGTCGCAGCCGTTATGGCCCAGGCGTCGGGGTACCCTCGGGCGCGGGCCCGACCGCCGGAGTCGGGGTCGCGGGCACCACGGTCGGGGTGGGCGGCTCCTTTGGATCGGTGACCAGACGCTCGAGATCGGTGCTGAATTGGTCCGCGATGACGTAGATGTCCGCGGCGTCCGATTTCTTCGCGTAGGTGCCCGTCTGAACGGGCGTTTTGCCGCCCAGGTCGAGCTCGAAACTGGTCCCGTCGTCGAGCCGTGCAACCGCCGATTCTTTGGGTGTGTCGAGCCCGAACTGTGACAGGTCCGTGCCAGGGTCGGCGACCACCTGGGTTGCCTTCAGCGTGCTCATGCGAATGATCAGGCTGGTGAACGAGGATCGATTGGCGGGGTCAGTGGTGCCAGCCACGATCCAGCCGTCGGGCTGCTTTTCGACCCGCACCGACTTGTCCGCCTGGTGCAGCTCGAAGGCGTTTACCTTCTGGTCGTCGAACTGGAAGATCTGAGGCTGCTGGCCAGCCGTGGTGACGGCCGTCGCCGTCGCGTTCGCCGACGCGGTCGGTCCGATATTGAATTTGTCCAGGCCGACGACGAGCACGGCCAGGACGAGGGCAGCCACCAGAAAGCCGATGGTGATACGGAGATTCATGGTCCCTTTTTGAAGAGTTTCGGGAAGCGAACTAGCGCCGCGTCCACCAGACCGCGGCGCCCGCCGCCAGCACCGCCAGCGGCAGGAACAGGAAGCTGGAGTAGGCGACGAGATTCATTTGCGGACCCGTCAGCACCACGGTGCGTGGGGTCGTATCTGGAGCGCGAACATCGATCAGGTTGTCCTGCTGGGCCACCCAGTTGACGGAGTTCAGGAACAGCGTCTGGTTGCCCGGCACCTGCGTGAGCGAGTTGTTGGAGATCAATTCGGGCGACCCGATCAGGACCAGCCGCGGCGCGTTCGGCGTGCTGGTGCTCGCGCCCGTGTTGGGGTCCGGGGCGCTCGCGCCGGCGTCGACGGCGACCGCCACGGCCAGCGGACCGCTGGCGTCCGTGGGCTGTTTCTGGGGCTGCTGCGGATTCGGATCGGCCCAGCTCGAATCCGAGGACTGGGCCAGCGCGACGGCCGTGATGTTGCCCTGGGTCGCCTTTGGATAGGTAATGTTGGTTGTGAAGGGAAAGAACGTCAGATCCCGCAAATCAGTGGTGATCGCGTGCGTTCCGTAGCCGTCGACGACGATGACCCGTGGATCTTGCGGCACACTCTTGGCTGGATCGAAGACCACGTTGCCCGTAAAGGCAACTCCGTATGGCTGCAAGAGGTCGTTCAAGTCGGTCTTTGAAGTCGGCCCGATGACGGCGATGAGCTTGCCGCCACCCTGCAGGTAGGCACGCAGCGCGTCCTTTTCCTCGGGCAAGAACGGATTGGTCGGGCCGGCGATCACGACCTCGGAGGCGTCGTCAGGCACCGTCCGGGACGTCAGCAGGTTGAGTGGCGCGGTCGTGAAGTTGTCACGCTCGAGGCCGGCCTTGATGCTGGAAAAGTCCTGCGGCGCCGAACCGTCGAGCGCGGGCTCGCCATGGCCGGTGGTGAAGTAGACCTTCTTCTCGGGGCGTTCGAGTTTGACCAGCGCCGTGCTGACGTCCTTCTCGGTCGTCCCGGTGCTGTCCTGCTTTTTGTCGCCCATCTGATAGTTGATCGTGCCGACGGCGGTGATCCCGGCCGCGCGAGCGTCGCCCGGGCGCGTCACGGGGTCGATGAACTCGTACGTCAGCTTGCCGCCCGACCGATTCGCATAGTCGTTCAGCAGCGTCTGAAAATCCTGTTTGCGCGAGTCGTTGGCACTGAGCCAACCGGTGACTTTGACTGGCGCGGGAAGCGCCTGAGCGACCTTGATGCTCTGGTCCGACAGGGTGAATTGCTGATTGGCGGTCAGATCAGCTTTGGTCTGGTAGCGCGACCCGAGGACGTTGACCAGGCCCAGGATAATCAGGGCGGCAGCGGCGATGATGAGCGTGTTGCCCGAATAGATCGCTCCGCGCCCGGACAGCTTCGCCCAGACATCCTCGGGATCGAGCGCGACGTAGATGCCCAGCAGCAGTACGCCGCCGGCGACCAGGATGCGTGGGATGAGGCTGAAATCGCCCTGCACCAACCACGCGCCAAGACCAGCCAGCACGCCGAAAATACCCAGCGCGGCAAGCGGGAAACGCAACGTTTCAACCGAGAACCCAGCGCGCGTTTGCGGCAAGCGCGACGCCATGCCCTAGCGATACCTCCTGGACTGCAGCGACAGCGTGCTCAGGACAATCCCGGCAATCACCAGCGTCAGGTAATAGATGACGTCGTTGCTCTGGATCACGCCCTGCGGAAACGACTGGAAATGCGAGTTGACGCTCGTATAGCTCACGATCTGGCCGATGGTGCCGCCCAAAAACTGCCCCAGATTGTCGCTCAGCCAGAAAACCAGCAGGACGGCGAAGGACACGATATAGGCCACGATCTGGTTCTTCGTGAGGCTCGACGCCCAGAGCCCGATGGACAGAAACGCCGCTGCCTGCAGGATGATCCCGACGTAGCCGGTGATCATTGGTCCGCGGTCAGGGCTCCCGAAAATGAACAGGAAAGCCGGGAACAGCAGCGTAAAGCCGAGCATGACCAGCACCAGCATGATCGAAGCGAGGAACTTGCCGGTGACGATCTCCCACTCTTGAACGGGGTTGGTCAGTAGTAACTCGACCGTGCCCGTATGCTGTTCCTCAGACAGCAGACGCATGCTGATGGCCGGGATGATGAACAGGTACAGGACGCTCACGTTCTGCACCAGCCCGCGCAACGACGCTTCGCGGCCACTGGACAGGATCAGCGCGAACAGGTAGCCCGACAGGGCCAGAAAGAGCGCGATGACCACGTACGCCAGCGGCGACAGGAAGTAGCTGCGCAGCTCGCGCTGGGCGACCGCCCACACGTTTCTCACGACTCCTCCTCCGCGGTGTCGTTGGTCGTCAACTGCAGGAAGATCTCCTCCAGGCTGAGGTGGGCAGGCTTGAGCTCCATCAAGCCGAAGCCGCCGCTCACGACCGCGCTGGCCAGGGCTTCGCGGATGTCGGCGCCGACCGCGCTCTGGACGGTGAAGCTGCCCAGGCCGTTGGCCGGCGCCATGCCATCCGCATCGGCGAGCACGCTGGTCACGTGCGGGACGCCCTTGAGGACTTTGGTGACCTGGTCACGCGGGCCGCGCACGGTCAACGCGATGCTCTCGGCGCCCTTGAGGCGGCGGTCCAGGTTCTCGGGGGTGTCCTCGGCGACCACGCGGCCGTTGGAGATGATGACGATCCGCGAGCAGGTCGCGGCAACCTCGGGCAGGATGTGGGTGCTCAAGATGACGGTGTGCTCGCCGCCCAACGACTTGATCAGGTGGCGGACCTCGATGATTTGCTTCGGGTCGAGGCCGCTGGTCGGTTCGTCCAGGATGAGCACCGGCGGATCGCCAAGCAGCGCCTGGGCGAGTCCAACCCGCTGGCGCAGGCCTTTCGACAACTTGCCGATCTGGTCGCCGGCGCGATTGGCAATGCGCGCCTTCTCCATGGCGCGGTCGACCTCGCGGCGTCGGTCCTTGACCGCTTTGATCTTGCCCATGAAGTCGAGGTACGAGCGCACACTCATGTCCGAGTAGAGCGGCACCGTCTCGGGTAGGTAGCCAATCTTGGCACGCGCCTGGAGCGACTGCGTCGCGACGTCGAAGCCTTCGACCTCAGCGCGCCCACCCGACGGGGGCAGGTAGCCGGTCAGGATGCGCATGGTCGTCGTCTTGCCCGCGCCGTTTGGCCCAAGGAAGCCCAGCACCTCGCCCTGGCCGACGTCAAAGGTGATGTCCGCCACGGCCACGCGGGGTCCATAGTTCTTGGTCAGGTGCTCGACGCGAATCAAGGGCAGTCACCCTCAGCTTGAGTTCTGTTGATGATCATGTTCGAACGCATTCGTAGTGTGCGGCGGGGAGTATAAGTTTGCGTTTCAGACCCCAGCAACGAACCGCCTGTAAGAGTAGCGTTAAACGGGAGGACTCCTCGCTTATGCCCGACCGAGCTGCGTCTGATCGGACTCCACGTCTGGCCGTCTACGCGGGTGTGTTCGACCCGCCGACCATGGCCCACCTCGAAATCATCGAGTCTGCGCTGCGCATCTTCGACGAGCTGCTGGTGCTCGTGTCGTTCAACCCCAACAAGACCGGCGCCCTGTTTTCCCCCGAGGAGCGCGTCGCGATGATTGAGGCCTCGCTTGACGATGCCATGCGCCCACGCGTCCGGGTCGGCGCTTATTCGGGGCTGACCGCGCCGTACGCCGAGAGCCTCGGCGCCTGTGCGCTCGTGCGCGGCATGCGTCCGTACGCCGACGCCGACCACGAAATCGGGCTGGCGTTGATGAACCAGGCGCTCGCGCCGCAACTGCCAACGGTCGTGCTCTTCGCCAGCGCCAAATACGTCCATATGTCCAGCAGCTTCGTGCGTGAGACAGCCACCCTGGGCGGCATGATCGTGCCGGGCTCGGTCTCGGCACCTGTCGAGGAGGCCCTGCGCAAGCGCTTCGGGCGGCGACTCTCCAACGGAGACGGCGCGGCGGCGCGGCCGCCCGCGCCATCCAGGCCCGCGTCGGGATCGTAAGTTCTCAGACCGGATGGTGGTGTCCAGGCTTGGCACGGCGCTGATTGTTCTGGGGCTGCTGGCCATCGCCTACGGTGTGCTGTGGCAGCTTGGCGTTGCGCCGGGCAGCCGGGTCACCCTGCCGCCGCCTGTCGCGCTCGAACGCGCGGGGCCCGGGGCACGCGAGGTTCCCGTCCCCGGGCCATCGCCGGCGGCCACCCCGACGCCGATGCCAAGTGTCGCGGCAGTCGCGCCAACTGTCGAAGGCAGGCTTTCCAGCACGCCAGTTCCACCCCGGCTCATCGCGGCAACGCCGGCGGCGGCTGGCCCGCGGCTACTCGCCGCCGACGTCGCCGACCGCGCCGAGGCCACCCGGGCGTCTGGCTACGCCGTGCGCCTCGCAATCCCGGCGATCAAAGTCGACACCGTGGTCAAACAGGGCGGCATCGTGCCGGACGCAAACGGGAACCCCGAGTGGGAAACCATGCCGTTTGTGGCTGTGCACTATGGCGACCTGACTTCGATGATCGGCGCGCCTGGCAATGCCGTCATCGCCGGCCACGTCGTCACGCTGAGCGAAGGAAACGTCTTTCGGTTCCTGTATCAACTCGATATCGGCGATCAGATCGACGTCTGGGACCAGCGGGCTCGAGAGCATGACTTTGCCGTGGTCGACCTCAAGCTGGTGCCGCCATCGGACACGTCGGTCATGGACCCCACCCCGGATGAAACCCTCACGCTGATCACGTGCGGCGGGACGTTCGATCCGGTCAAACGCGAGTTCTCAGACCGTCTGATCGTGACCGCCAAACCGCTCTGAACGTCGAGCCGTTACACTGGCGCTGGCACGCGACGTGCCTGGCTGCTCGACGCTTCCCGCCGTCCGCTGCTGGAATTCTGGTTGACACACTTGCCCTGGAGGTAGCCACGTGGCGTTCACTCTCCGCGATCGGCCCGATCTGGACGGCCGCCACGGGTCGAATGGTCGCGCTGGCCCGGAGCCCGATCCCGCGCATGGCGGACCGTTGCCTCAGGCGACGTTCGCCGAACTGATCGGGCGGCTCATCAACGACGTCTCGGATCTCGCCGACCGGCAGATCGAACTGGCCAAGCAGGAGGTCGGCGAAGCCAAAGACGAAGCCATCGGCGCCGTCAAGCGCCTCGCGATTGGCGCCGGGATCGCCGCCGCGGCCGGGCTTTTGGTGGTCATCTGGGCCTGGACCGCGTTCATCTGGTTCTTCAACTGGGTCTTCGGCTTCATCAGTTTTCCCACTCCGCTCGGGACGCAGTCACTCGCCTGGGTCGGGTGGCTACTGGGTGTCTTGCTGCCTGGACTCGCTGGCTACGTTGCCTACAAGCGTTACATTCGACCCGGCATCAGCCGGGCCATGAAAATCTGGCCGCCGCTGCCTCGCACGCGGGAAACACTCAAGGAGGACCTCGAATGGGTGCGACACCTGCGGACACTCAGGGCGAGATAAACCGTCTGCGCGGCGACATGACCGCCGCGCTGGAAGAAGTCGAACGCCGCGTGCGCGGCGGTCTGCGCGGCGTGGCCAGGGCCGAGGCCGCGTTCAGCGCCGTTCGAGCCCGTGAAGACGTGGCCGAACAGGCCCGCCAGAACCCCACCCTGCTGGGCGTCGCCGGCGTGGTCGCCGCGGGTGCGCTCGCTTACGGCGCCTACGCCCTGGTCAACAACCTCCGCGAACGTCGCAAGCCGCGGAACCGGCTGAGGCGCGGCGTCCAGAATGTCCGCGACGACGTGTCCGAGCGCATGGAGCGTCTGGGCGAGGGCGTCGAAGAATCGCGGCGACAGCTTGAAGGGCTGTTCCAGAGCGGCCTGCAATTGAAACTTGAGCCCGAGGACGGCGGCTATGTGCGCATCAGCGATGCCCGATTGGAGCCACTCAGGAAGAAAAGGGGCCGGTCGACGGTGATCAAGAAGTTTGTGTGGGCAGCGCTGCTGTCAGTGTTCATGGCGCTCGGCAGTGTCCTGGCGCAGCGCGTGGCGAGCCGCGTCTGGCGCGCCATGGTCCACGAGGACCCACCCACGAAGAAAGCCGACACGTAAGCGCGATGCTGGCCGGCGACGAGATCCGACGCAGGCAGATCGTCGGACTGCCGAGCGCGGCCGCCGAGGCAGCCCACGTCCAACCCAACGGCGTCGACCTGTCGCTGGAGGCCATCTGGCGATTCGCGGACGCCGGCGCGCTGGGCAGATCGACTGACGATCGACGCCTACCCCAACGCGACGCGCTCGAGTTCGATGCGGACGGCTGGGTCGAACTCGGCACGGGTGCGTACGGCATTCGTTACGCGGAGTGGGTCGCTTTGCCACTCGAATGCGGCGGGCTGTGTTTTCCGCGCTCCAGCCTGCTGCGTATGGGCTTGCACGTGCCGACCGCGGTCTGGGACGCGGGCTACGCCGGGCGTGCCGAAGGCCTGCTCGTGGTGGCTACGCCGCACGGCGCGCGACTCCAGCGGGGTGCGCGGATCGTGCAGCTCGTGCTGTTCCGGCTGACCGAGCCGGCGAGTGCGGGTTATACCGGCGCCTATCAGCACGAGGGGCGCTCATCATCCTGAGCGAACGGCTACCACGTCGGCGCCGAGGCGGCAGTAGCCACACGGTGGAACGCTCTCGCCTTCAGCGTTGAGCTGCACGCCCAGCGCTTGCAGGCCCGCCGCGACGGCGCACAGTGGCAGCCCGACCACGTTGAGGTAACACCCCTCGAGGTTCTCGACGGGTCGAAACACGGCGTCCTGAATTGCGTAGCCGCCGGCCTTGTCGAACGGCTCGCCGCGGCCGACGTAGTCGTCGATCTCGCGATCGGCGTAGTGGCGCATCAGGACTCGCGTGGAGATGACCGCACCCCACTGCTGGCCCTCGTCAGCCCCGCGGAGCACCACCCCGGACAGCACGTGGTGCGGCCGGCTGCGTAACCGCCGGAGCATGCCGCGGGCCGTCGCGGCATCGTCTGGCTTGCCCAGTATCTCATCGTCCACCACGACCAGGGTGTCCGCCGCGACGACCATCTCGTCGGCGGACGCTGCCACGGCCCGGACCTTGGCGAGCGCCACGTTCAGCGCGCTGACAAACGGATCGGCCAGCAGATAACTGGCTTCGTCCAGAGCTGCCGGGGCTGCCCTCCACGCGAGGCCCAGCAACCCCACCAGCGCCTGGCGGCGCGGTGAGGCTGAGGCCAGTACCAGGTGTCTCGGGCTCAGGAGCCCAGTTCGCTCGCGGCCGCCAGCGCAGTATCCACCGCTTCGTCGTCGATGTGCCGGTGGACGACCATCCGCACGCCGGTGCCAGCGCCACCCGAGACGATCACCCCGTGGCGTCGCAGCGCGTCAGCAAATGAACCCGCGGTGTGTCCGAGACCGCCGACGTCGAAGCGCACGATGTTCGTCTGCACCGTGGCCAGGTCAATCGCCAGCCCCGGAATGCGCGCCAGGCCCTCGGCCAGCCGGCGGGCCCGGCGATGGTCGTCCCCCAGGCGACTTACGCCGTCGCGCAGCGCGATCAGGCCAGCCGCGGCCAGGACGCCAGCCTGGCGCATCCCACCGCCGACCATTTTTCGGTAGCGGCGCGCCTCGGCGATCACGTCGTGTGATCCAACGAGCACCGAGCCGACGGGCGCTGACAATCCTTTTGAGAGGCAGAACGTCAATGTGTCGGCATTGCGCGCCAGCACGGCTGGCGGGACGCCAAGGGCGACGGCCGCGTTGAAGATCCGCGCCCCGTCGACGTGCACCTTCAGCCCGCGCTCGCGGGCCGATTGAGCCACGGCGTCCATCTCGTCGGGGGTGAGGATCGTCCCGCCCGCCGAATTGTGGGTGTTCTCGACGGCTAGCAGCGTCGTGTGCGCGAAATGCACGTTTTCAGGCCTGACGGTGGCTGCAACCTGCTCGGGGGTGATCTTGCCCATACGACCGACGACAGGCCGCAGGGTCAGTCCGCCGAGGCGCGCTGCCCCGCCGACTTCGGAGTTGGCCATGTGCGAGCTGGTCTCGGCGATGAATTCGTCGCCTGGCCGGGTCAGGGTGAGCAGCGCCAGCAGATTGCCCTGCGTACCGCTGGTGACAAACAACCCGGCGTCTTTGTTGAACAGGCGCGCGGCCTCGGCCTCCAGGGCGTTGATGCTGGGATCCTCGCCGAAGACGTCGTCGCCGACCTGCGCGTTCTTCATCGCTTCGCGCATTGCCTGACTCGGCTGAGAGATCGTGTCGCTGCGGAAATCCAGGCGCAGCGCGGCGTCCGCGTCGGTGGGCGGTGCGTACGTGAGTGTGACTGCCATGGGTGTGCCACGCAGTGTAGCGTTCGCGTCGATGAGTTTTGAGCACCGTCGGGAGGCGGCTGTGGCGGCCACGCTCTGGGCGCTCGTCGCGGGAATCATCGCCATGTACCTGGTGCTCTTCGCGCTCAGTGCCGCCGGCCGTCTGGCCCGTCCCATCGAGGAGTTCACCTACGGCGAGTCGTGGTTGCTGGATGGCGCGCGCCGGGTTGCCCGCGGCGAAGGCCTGTACTCACCACCTGACCAGCTGCCGTTCATGCACATTGCCTACGGCCCGCTGTACTACGCCATCGTCGGTGGTTTGCAGCGGGTCGTGGGCGACACCGGGTACACCGTTGGACGAGGTGTCTCGCTCCTGGCGACCCTGATCGGGGGTGTGGCCCTGGCCTGGAGCATGCGGCGACTGACCAACCGCTGGTCGGTCGGCCTGTTGGCGGCGGGGTTTTTTCTGACCCAGAACCTGACCGCGCTGCTCTGGGCGCCGCTGCACCGCGTCGACGCGCTCGCGCTGGGCCTGACGCTGGTCGGGTTGGCCCTGGCGACGGCCGGGCGCGTGTCGCTGGCTGGCGTCCTGTTCGTGCTCGCGATCCTGACCAAGCAGACCTACCTGGCTGCGCCGGTCGCGGTGGCTCTTGCCCTCTGGCCGTGCCGTGCGAGGCTCTCTCGCTTCGGGGCGATTGTCGTGGGCGGCGGTGGGCTGGCCGTCGCCGTCGCCCAGTGGCTCACCGGTGGCTGGTTCCTCTGGCACACGGTGATCGGAAACCGGAACGAGCCCGACCTGGTCACTTTCGCGGCGTTGATGGGCAGCTTTCTGCAGTACAACGGGGTGCCCGTGCTGGCGGCGCTGGCCGCGTTCGCGCTGCCCGCTGCGCCAGGCGAACGTCCCTGGCGGGTCTACTTCCTCGCCTGCCTGCTGACCCTGCCGAGTCTCGCCAAGCTGGGCGCGTCCTCCAACTACTGGCTCGAGTTGAGCGCGGCGACCGCGGCCGTGCTCGCGCTGGCGAGTCACCGCCTGGCAGCCTGGGCGCACGCCCGACTGATCGGCCCGACCGTCATTGCCGGGTCGCTGTTCATCGCCATGCCGGGGTACCAGGCCGTCGCGGTCGAGGCGGCCGCCAATGTCACTGAGGCGCTGCAGCCGCCCTCGCCCCATTACCTGTCGCTGGTCGGCGATAGTGGCGCCACGCCGCTCCGGGTCGATGCAAGCTTCGTCGACTGGATCGCTCAGCAGACCGGCGACCTGCTCACCGACAACTCGGGCCTCGCGGTCGCGGCTGGCAAGCCAATCGAGTTTGAGTTCCAGATCTTTCAACTGCTCGAGGCCGAGGGCCAGTGGTCCGAGCAGCCGATTCTCGACGCCATCATCGCCCGCCACTTCTCGCTGGTGGCCCTCATGCACTCGCTGGACGGACCTGTCGATGGCACCCGCTGGACGCCTGCCCTGCGTGCCGCGTTGCGCGCCGCATACGTGCCAGACGGCGAGCAGGCCGGGTTCTGGCTCTACCGACCGCGGCCCTGACCGCTTTCTGCTAGCGCGACGTGCGGGTTGGGGACGCGTTGCGCTTGGCCTTCTGGTCTCCACGCGCTCCAGTTCAGAGACAACAGTGCCGGCGGGACCCGCTCCAGCTCGCATGCTCGGCCACGGCGCGCGTCGGACGCGTACGTGCGCAAGATTCTCGTCGCCGTGTGGGCCTGCCTGCTGCTACCGACGCTCGGCGGGTGCTGGCTCGTCACGCGTCTGGGCTAGGAGGTTGGCATGCGACGTGCGGCCTGGTGCTCCATCTGGAGGACTGACCGCATGACAGTCGTACGTCTGCACCGGCACGCGCCGGAAGCTCAAAACGCCACCACCTGCGCGGTGTGCGGGACCGCCGACGAACAGCAAGTCACCGATCATATCCAGGTCGGCACCCCTGGCACGCCCCATCAGGACGCCGGGGTCTGTGATGCCTGCGGTGGCGTCCTGAACAACGTCGTCGACAAATTTGGCGGACAGCTCACGGTGATGGTCGAAGAGGCCCAGCAAACCGCGAGCGATCGAGAGATCACTCTCCCGGGCGCACCGCCGACCAGGCCCAGGCAGCCCTAGACGGTCAGCGTGGCCACGTTCTCGATGTGATACGTCTGCGGGAACATGTCCAGGGGCTGGACTTCGTGGAGGGTATAGCCGCCGTCTACCAGAATCCGCAGATCGCGGGCGAGTGTCGACGGGTCGCACGAGACGTACACGAGGCGGCGCGGGCGCAGGCTGAGCAGTGCGTCCAGGACATCGGGGTGGCAACCAACGCGGGCGGGGTCGAGAACCACGCCGTCGACGCGCTGATCGAGCTCCATCGACGGCAGGACGACTTCAGTCCTGGCCTGAACGAAGCGCGCGTTTGGCACGTCACGGCCGTTGTAGTTGGCGTCGCGCACCGCCGACCGCGCTTCTTCGATCCCGATGACCTCGCGCACCAGCGGTGCCATGAGCAGCGCGAACGTCCCCACGCCCGAGTAGGCGTCGACGATGACGTGGCTCGGCTCGGGCTGAAGGCGGTCGATCACCAGCAGCGCCAGCAGCTCGGCCATGCTGAGGCCCTCGTCGGGCAGCGGCAGCCAGGCGGTGCTGATGGCGGCAGGCAGCGGTCGAAGCTCGCGGCGCGTGTTGACCTGGAAGAACGATGGCAGCTGCAGGCGAAAGCGCTGGCCGAACAGTTCCTCTTCGAAAAACGGCTGGCCCGACTCGACCTCCGGCGCTTCTGGCAGGGCCGGCGCAACCAGCAGCTCACCCGTATTGGCGCCGACGCGGATCGACACCTGGTGGATGCGTCGGCCCAGGCTGCTCAGCCGGCCTTGCAGCGCCTCGAGGGTGGCGTTGATCGCGGGCTGCAGGATCCAGCAGTGGTCCACCCGCAACAAACGGTGGGTCGCGCGGTACGTGAAGCACAGCTCGCCATATTTTCGGCCGACCGTGAACCGGGCCTGGTTGCGGTAGTGCCACGGCTCGAGCATGCCAATGGGCGCTCGCACCAGCTCAGCCGCCTCGGTTTCGGCAAACCGCCCGATGCGACGCAACTGGTCGACGACGATGCGATGCTTTAGCTGGAGCTGGAGGGCATAGTCGGCGTGCTGCCAGCTGCACCCGCCGCACCCGGCGCGATACGCGGGGCATGGGGGCTCGACCCGACCTGGCGCGGGACGCTGGACCTGGACGAGGTCGGCCCGCGCAAAGTCACGCCGCGCCTGTTGCAGTCGGACCAGAGCGGTTTCGCCGGGCAGGCCGCGCGGCACGAACACCACCCGCCCGTCGGGCAGGTGGCCGAGTGCCTCGCCGCCGAACGCGGCATCGGTCAATGCAACTTCGACAGGTTCGCTCAGGTCCGGGCTCAGCTCGCGCGACTGGCGCCGACCTGCCGCTGAGCCAGCTCCGCCTCGGTCAGACGGCGGCGCAGCACCTTGCCGATCATGTTCTTCGGCAGCTCCGGCCGAAATTCCACGAACTTGGGCACCTTGTAGCGAGCCATCCGGGTTTTGCAAAAGTCGACGATCTCCTGCTCGGTGGCGGACTCGCCGGCCCGCAGCACAATGTATACCTTGACCGCCTCGCCCCAGCGCTCGTCGGGGACGCCGACCGCGACGGCCTCTTTGACTTTCGGATGCTCGTACAGCGGCGCCTCGACGTCGCGCGGATACACCTTCATGCCGCCGGTGATGATCATGTCCTTCTTGCGATCGACGACGCTGAAGTACCCGCCGGCGTCGACCGAGGCGAGATCGCCGGTGAACAGCCAACCGTCGCGGAGGACCCGGGCGGTTTCGTCGGGCTGCTTCCAGTAGCCGCGCATCACCTGCGGGCCTCGGACCGCGAGCTCGCCGACTTCGCCGGGCGGCAACTGGCGCGTACCGGTCTCCTGGTCGAAGACCGCCGCCTCGGTACTGGGGAGCGGCACGCCGATCGAGCCAGGCCGTTGCTGGCCCGCGAACGGGGTGCCATGGGTCACCGGGCTGGCTTCGGTCAGTCCGTACCCCTCGATCAGCCTGGCGCCCGTCAGCGCCTCGAACTGCGTCTGGACTTCACGCGGCAGTGGCGCAGCGCCGCTGATGGCCCCCTTCAGGGAGCGCAAGTTGTAGCGCGCCAGATTCGGCGCGTGATTGATCGCCATGTACATCGTTGGCACACCGGGCAGCAGATGCGGGCGCTCGCGATCGATGCCCTTCAGCACGTCCGCGACCACAAAGCGCGGCTGCAGGATCATCGTGCCGCCGCCGCGGATGCTGGAGTTCATGACCGTTGTCATGGCGTAGATGTGGAACAGGGGCAGGACCCCCATGACGATGTCCGCGCCATCCGGCTGGGCCAGGTTGTGCGACCACGCGCGGACCTGGAGCGCGTTGGCGACCAGGTTGCGATGCGTCAACATGGCCGCCTTGGCCACGCCGGTCGTGCCGCCGGTGTACTGCAGCAGCGCCAGATCGTCGGCGCCGACGTCGATGCCCGGGTCGACTGCCCGCGCCCGGGCGCACAGGGGGGTTAGCCAGTGGGTCTGGCCGTCGGACGGCAGGTTGACGTGGTGGCCGTCCCTGCGCTCTTTACTCAGGCTGAAAAGCAACTTCAGGCCGGTTGGAAAATAGTCCTTGATATTGGTCACGATCACGTGCCGCAGGGCTGGCAGCCGCGGGCGAACTGCCTGGACCTTGCCAAACAGGGCCGAGAGGCACACCAGGACACTGGCTTCGGCGTCGGCAAGCTGATGCTCGAGTTCGGATTCGACGTAAAGCGGACTGGTCGGCACCACCACCGCGCCCGCTCTGAGTGCGCCATAGTAGGCGATGACCATCTGCGGGCAATTCGGCATGAACAGCGCGACCCGGTCGCCCCGGCTGACACCCAGCGTCAGCAACGCATTGGCGAAGCGATTGGCCGCGGCGTCGAGCTCGCGGTAGGTGATCGAGCGACCGAAGAAGCGAATGGCTGCGCGGGCCGGAAAACGTGCCGCCGCCGCCGCCAGCGCGGCCTGCAGCGCCTCGTCCGGCAGCTCGATCTCAGCCGGCACGCCCTGGTCGTAGGCCCACAACCAGGGCCTCGTCGACAACCGTTGTTCCGAATGTGCAGCAGTCCCGTCGCCCATAGCCCGCCTCCGGCCCCGAATAGTACGTGCTTTCAACTAGACGTAAAGAACAAAACGCACCACGGTGTGTGATCTCGGTCGAGGCCGAGTGGCGACTGCCTATAATTCGTGCGATTTGCCCGCCACCCTGACGGTCCCCGAGCTGCCCAGCCGGTTGACCACGCGCGAAAAACCGCGGGCGGTCAAGGTCCGCGAGCTGCGGGCGCTCGGTTCGCCGTTTTTTGCAGCGCTCGCGGCTGACGATCTGGCGGCGTTGGGTGGCGCGATGTTCAGGCGCAGCTATCCGGCGGGCCAGATCGTGCTGCTCGAAGGCGCGGCGTCATCGGTCCTGTACGTTGTCGAAGCTGGACGATTGAAGCTCTTCAAGACGTCGCCGCGCGGTCGCGAGCAGGTGCTGCGCCTGCTGCGGCCAGGGGACATGTTCAACGAAGTGGCGGTGTTCGACGAGGGCCCCAATCCCGCCAGCGCGCAGGCCATTGAGGACTGCACGCTGTATCTGCTCCGCCGCCGCGACCTGTTGCGCTTCGTGGCCGAGCGGCCAGGCATCGCCATCGCCATTACACGTTCGTTTGCTGGCCGGCTGCGAGAGGCGCTGGCGTTGGTCGAGGATCTGGCGTTTCGGGACGTCACCAGCCGCCTGGCCAAGATCCTGCTCGAAGGTCGCGACGGTAGCCCGCCGCGGCTCACCCAGGAGCTCCTGGCGGCGATGGCCGGCTCGCGCCGCGAAGTCGTCGGACGTGCGCTGAAAGCGCTCAGCCTGGAGGGCGCCGTGCGGCTCGAGCGCGGCCGCATCCACGTGCTGAACCGCACCACGCTCGAGCGCCTGGCCTGGATGTGACTCAGGTCACAGTCGGGTCGCTGACGGTCGCCGCATACTCTGCCCAGCAAGCAACGACCATCTGGCCAACTCTGGAGAAACTGCCTTGACGTATGTGATTGTCGAGCCCTGCATCGGCACCAAGAACGCCAGCTGCGTGGATGTATGCCCCGTGTCGTGCATCTACGAGGCCCCGGACATGTACTACATCCACCCGGACGAGTGCATCGAGTGCGGCGCCTGTGAGCCCGAGTGCCCGGTCAACGCCATCTTTCACGAGAGCGCGGTGCCCGACGAATGGAAGAGCTTCACCCAGACGAACCGCGAGCTCTCCGGCCTCACCTAGCCGCCGGACACGGCGGGCAGAATCCAGACCTCCGCACCGGACGCGACGGGTGTCTCGAGACCCAGCGCGGAGCCGGCGCGAATGCTCTGGCCGTCGACGAAGACGTTGACGTGCGGGCGGACCTGGCCGCGTTCGTCGAGGGCCCGCTCGACGACGCCCGGGTGAGCCGCGTGCAGCTGCTCGAATACCGCTTCGACCGTCAGCGGGTGGTCCGGCGGCAGCGCGACCGACACCCGTCCGCGGCCGTCTGAATACTGTCGGAGCGCCGCCGGGACCAGCACCGTCACCTGCATGGCCAGGCTCATTCCAGAATCGCGGCGCGCACGCTGAGCACCGGCGGCAGGTGCTCAGCCAGCAATTCCCAGTCGTCGCCGTCGTTGGCTGAGGCGTACAGCTGGCCGCCGCGGGTGCCGAAGTACAGGCCGGCCGGGTCGAGCGTATCCGCGCTGAAGGCGTCGCGCAGCACCGTGATGTAGGCGTCGCGCTGGGGGAGGCCGCACGTCAGCGGCTCCCACGCGCCTCCGCCAGTGGTGGTGCGGTAGACCCGGCATCGCGCGTCCGGCGTCCAGCGTTTGGCGTCCGCCACCAGCGGAATGATGTACGCGGTGCCCGACTTGTGCGGGTGCGCGACTATCGGGAAGCCGAAATCCGACGGGACCCCGTTGGCAATGTCGGTCCAATTCGAGCCGCCGTCATCGGACCGATACAGACCCCAGTGGTTCTGGAGATACAGCGTGTCGGGATGCACGGCGTCGCGCGCGATCTTGTGGACGCACTGCCCGTACTCCGGATGTTTGTCGGGCAGAAAGTCGGCGCGCACACCCGTATTCGAGGCGCGCCAGGTCTCGCCGCCGTCGTCGGAGCGGTAAACGCCACCGGTCGAGATGGCCACGACGATCTTCAGTGCGTCGCGGGGATCGACCAGGATCGTGTGCAGGCCGAGCCCGCCCTGGCCGGGGGTCCAGGTGGGGCGGTGCGGGTGGTCCCACAAACCGCGCATCAGCTCGAACGTCTCGCCGGCATCGACGGAGCGGAAGAGGGCGGCGGGCTCAACGCCGACGTACACCAGGTCGGGCTGGGCTGGCCCGGCCGGCGCGATCTGCCAGACTTGCCGGATGGCCGCGCCGGTGTCGGCCGGGAACTGAAGGTTGGGCGTTGGCGGCTGCGACCAGGTGTGGCCGAGATCGTCGCTGCAGACGATGGCCGTACCCCAGAACGGGTTGGTGGTACTGGCGAACAGGCGCTGGTGGCGAGCGTCGAAGGCGACTGATGGCACGCTCGTCCCAGGCAGCAACGGGCCCTGGAGCGCAGTGGACGGATCGATCAGGAACAGGCCCTTGGTGGTGCCGACGAGGAGTCGCACGCTGGAACGAAGTGGCACGGCCGGTCTTTCTCCTTAGACATGTGACCATTGGGTCACTTGATAGCGACAGCGTATCCCGGGCGCCCGCGCGAGTCAACATGCCATACTCGGACCCCGTGGACGTCAGTTCGAGCCCGAGCCTCAGTCCCCTGCTGATCATCACCGCGCTCGCCGCCGGCATGGTGTCCTTCGCCTCGCCGTGCGTCCTGCCGCTCGTGCCGGCCTACCTCGGGTTCATCACCGGTCGCTCGGCCGAAGAGCTTATTGGGGCGAAAGGCACCGCGCGCGCCAAGATCGTCACCCAGGGGCTCGCGTTCGTGCTCGGTCTGGCGCTCATCTTCGGGCTGCTGGGCGCTTCGGCCAGCATCCTCGGCCAGACGCTGCTCCAGAACCTGCCGCTGTTGTGGAAAGTCGGCGGCGTGCTGGTGGTGATCTTCGGCCTGCAGATGCTCGGCGTCCTGCGCATCCCGCTGCTGTTTCGAACGGCCCGCGCGGCCGAGATCAAACCGAACACCCAGGCCAACCACGTCGGGGCCTTCGTGATGGGGCTCGCGTTCGGCGCGGGCTGGACGCCGTGCGTCGGGCCGTTCCTGGCGGGCTTGCTGGGTCTCGCGTCGCAACAGGAAACGGTCGGCGAAGGCGTCGTGCTGCTCATCGTCTACGCGCTCGGCCTGGGCGTGCCGTTTGTGCTGGCCGGCCTGGCGGTCGATCGCTCGCTGAGTGTGCTGCGCAGCGTCCGACCGCATATGCTCGCCATCGAGCGCGTGAGCGGCGTGCTGGTGATCGGCATGGGCGTGCTGCTGTTCACCGAACAACTCACCCGGATCACCGCGTTGCTGACCAGAGTCTTTGGAAACGGCCTTGCCTTCTAGCGAAGCCCCTTCGTTGCTGCGGACGCCCCTGAACGCGCTACACCGGCTTCTGGGCGCGCGGATGGTGGACTTTGCCGGCTGGGACATGCCGGTGCAGTACCCCGCGGGCATCCTGGCCGAGCACCAGGCGGTCCGAACCGCGTGCGGCCTGTTCGACCTGTCGCATATGGGCCGCGTGTTCTTGCGCGGACCGGACGCGCTCGCGCTGGCGCAGGAGTGCTGCACCCGCGATCTCGCCCGCATCCGCGCGGGTGAGGCGGCCTACTCCGCGGTGTGCCGACCTGACGGGGGCATCCTCGACGACGTGATCGCCTATGTCCTCGGCCATGACGAGGTGCTGGTCGTGTTCAACGCTTCCAACCGCGAGCCCGACATCGACTGGTTCGGGAAGCAACGTGACCGCCTGGGTCTGGTCGTCGATCTCGACGATCGGACAACCGAGACGGGGCTCATCGGAGTTCAGGGCCCGAGCGCCCAGGCAGCCCTCCAGGCGGTGTGCACCGCGGATCTCGAGCCACTGCCGGGCTATGCCTTTGTCGACGCCGACATCGCGGGCCGGCGCGGGCTCGTCTCGCGCACCGGCTATACAGGTGAGGACGGCTTCGAGCTCATGTGCGAGGCAGACGCAGCGGAGACCATCTGGGAAGCGTTGCTCGGCCGCGGAGCAGTCGCGTGCGGTCTCGGCGCGCGCGACACGCTGCGCACCGAAGCCGGGTTCGCGCTCTACGGACACGACATCGACACGACGACCGATCC
>Ga0070730_10001859_pt1 | contig 19768 bp, 19 predicted proteins | sample Coa_R1_3_FD_66447 | JGI IMG/M metagenome (GOLD analysis project Ga0070730, IMG submission 66447) | Surface soil microbial communities from Centralia Pennsylvania, which are recovering from an underground coalmine fire - Coalmine... | ecosystem: Environmental > Terrestrial > Soil > Unclassified ... | reverse complement strand
CCGGATGTCGTCATCTAACAACAAAACCCACGCGCCCCGCACCTCGCGCAAACCCAGGTTGCGGGCGCGGCAGGCGCCCACCCAGCGGACCAGATCATGGTGGATCTCGAAAGGCCACGCGCGCAAGCTGAATTCCGGTAACGTACGATATTCCTCGCCTGCCGGGCTCTGCTCAATAATGGTAACTTTTCGTGGCAGCGTGGTCTGTACAGAGAGGTCGTGCAGCAGATTCAAGAGATGCAAGGGTCGCCCCATGGTCGGGATGATCACGTCGACGGTGGCCCCGCGGATCACCGATTCTAGCGCGGGGTGGAGGGGCTGCATGCGTTGGGGGTCGCTGGGCGGCGCGGCACGGACTCGCCAGGCCTTTAACACCGCGATCACGGGCAATGATCGATTCAGCCAAAGCGAGCCCAACAACCAAAAAAGTAGCCATTTCTTCTTGTAGTTCCTGCCGATCAGTGTGGCGATCGCGGTGGACGATAGCGGGCGGTGCAGCGTTTGGATAACCGCGGGGGGAATCGGGTGCGCCACTAAGCGGGGCTCCGAATAAGCCAGCACGCCCTGCTGGGCGCCGCGCAGACCAAAATCAAGCAGCGCCCCCGGAAAGCTCTGCACCGTGGGATCAATGCCGATCGCCCGCAAGAGCGGTGATTGGGCGATCCCACAAATTGCGGAAATTAACCAGGTCCCATAGCGGCGGTCTGTGGGCCCGGGCAACAGAAACGGCGACTCAAAGTCGACCAAACCAAGCGAGCGCACCAGCAGATCGCCCCGCTGCAGACAACTGATATGCAGCACTTCGAGAGGATGCCGAATGAGCCGCGGCCAAGCGGCCACCGCGGATAAATAGGGGGCCAATCGCTCGTCATACCAGGCGATATAGGCCGCCGGATAGGTATCGACCAGACGAATAAGCTCTTGCACCGCCGTGGGATAAGCGGGCACCAGGTCCTGCACCGCCCCCTGCTGCCGATAGGTGAGGCGGATCACGCGATCTTGATGGAGGTGCAGGACGACAAGCGGTAGCTCCACGGCGGAGCCTTGATGCAAGTCCCGATCCTCAAGTATCATGTAGCGCTTATCCTTTATAAAGGGGCTTGCTCCAGAGCAAATGAACCATCCCCCAGGCCCGGCCCAGGGCCTCGGTGAGGGCCTGGTAGCGATCGGGCCCCCCGATCACGTTCGCCAGGCGGCACCCCGCAAGAACGATGGTCGTCGCCCACCAGCGCAGCCCCGCGCCCAGACCCGGCTGGGCCCAGCGTTGGCGCCACACATACCAGCCGTTGCGCACAACCATGGTGCCATATTTAAAAGCATTGGGCCGGCCCAAAACGGCGTGATAGTGCTGCAACCGGGCGCTGGTGCATAAAAAGAGCGGGTGCGTCTGCGCCACCCGAATACAAAAATCCATGTCTTCATAGAGGCCATAGCCATCAAAAAAGGGGGAAAAGCTATATTGATTCAAGACTCCGCGCCGCCAGGCCGCGGCCCCGCCCATCAGACATTCCACGCGGTAATCCCGTCCATCGGGCGGCAGAAAGCCCACGGGCCGGCCATGCCCCGATCGCGGAATCCAGCCGGGCGGCAGGGCGCTCACTAAGCGCAGGATCTTACGGAGCTGCCAGCGATAGCCTTCCGGCCGCTCCCAATTCCGCCACCGAAATCGCGATAAGGCCGGCTGCGTCTCGGCCGCGACCTGCTGCCAGACCACCGCGTTGGTAATATAACCGCCGACGCCCCCGGCCTGGGGATGGCGCTCAAAACAGGCGAGGATCGCGGCGAAATAATCAGATTCCGGGATGGTATCGTCGTCGAGGAAGGCAACCACGTTGCCCGTGGCGCGGGCGATCCCATAATTACGTTGGCGGGTGAGACCGCGATGTTCGGGGGGCACGCGATAATAATGTAAATGCGGCATTGCAGCCAGCTCGGCAAATTTAAGAACAATTTGCTCTGTTTCTCGATTGGGAGACCCATCTATAATCAAGGTTTCGTCCGGCGGAACCACCTGGTTGATCAGGGATTCCAGGAGTTGATTGATTTGCAAAGGGCGGCAATATGTACAAACGACGAGTGAAAGTGCAGACACCGAGCTGCCAACCTCCTCACACCGCAACGATAAGCGTATTTGGACGATCAGCGTAGAACCTTAGCACGCGGCCAGAACCTGCCTGTACCAGTCCAGGGTCGCGGTGGCTACGACGGGTGCGGAAAACAGCTGCTCGACCGTTTGGCGCGCCGCGGTACCTAGCGCACGATTTCGGTCCGCATCCGCTAAGATGCCCACGATGCTTTGCGCCAATTCGGGGAGCGCGCCCCGCGCAATGAGCAAGCCGTTGACCCCGGAGTTAATAATCTCGGGCGCCCACCCGATATCATAAGCGATTACCGTTTTGGCACAGGCCATAGCTTCCAACCAGGAAAGGGGCAGGGCTTCGGCATACGAGGGGAAGACACATACCGCGGCGTGCTGCACATATTCTTGAACTTCCCCGTACGGGCGCGGGCCGATATATTCTACCCGATTTAAGGCCTCCGGCGCAAGCAACTGGCGGCAAAGCTCCCAGGTTGAGGGAGCCCCGGTCCGCTGATCAGCACTATCCCGACCCACCAGGCGCAAGCGGGCTTGCGGATAGTGCTCCAAGATCTGGGGGAAAACCGTGCAGAGATCCAGCAGGCCTTTCTTGCGGACCAGGGTCCCGAAATAGAGGATGGTATCCGTCGCCTGCGCCCCTACCGGCGCGGGCTGGAATTGCCGAATATCGATGCCATTGGGAATCACCCGGACGGGGTTGTCGAGGCGGAAGAGTTGCGACGTGACGGTCGCGGTAAACCGGCTTACCGCGCCCACGCTGGTCGCCTGGCGCAACGCCAGCCGCTCCGCCCAGTATACCGAGGAGCGCACCGGCTCGTGGAGCAGATCCGCAAAATACGTCGCGCTCCCATGACAGCGAATCACCAACGGACACTCTAGCCGCATGCCGGCCGAGGGCCCACACCAATCTGGAGCCTCGACGATAGCCAACCCTTCGCGCCGCACCAGACGATTCAGCTCCTGCTGGGCCCGTTGGCGATTCAGCAGCCAGCCAAGCTTGGGCACCCCGGTCGCGCCCAGCATATGGATGTGTACGCCCTGGTCCTCGAAGTCGCCAGGGGGCCCCCAGCCAAGAATCGTAATCTGATGGCCTTGCACCACCAGGGCACGGGCCAGGTTACGGATGCTGGTGCCAATCCCCCCAGTCGGCAGGGGCGGATACTCGTTCGTTAAGAAGGCGATATGCATGGCGCACCCGGGGGGCGGATCAAAAGTAAGATCCCAAATCCAGGATCTGGCGAGCTCGGGTGCCCCAGCGCCGGCTGGGCGGCGGCAGAGCCGCGGCAGCGTCGCATAAGCGGTCGCGCGCGGACTGCCCCTGGAATTGCGCCTGGTCCGCTAACGAAGCACGGAGCGCCGCAATCTGGGGTAGGACCCGCTCATAATCGGTTTCCCACTTGCGTAAAACGCTGGCCAGATCCCCGGGATCGGCTTCGGCGATCCACCAATCGCCCAGGCCGTGTTCCGCCAGGAAGCGGCGGGTCTTCGGCAGACTACTCACGGCGACACAGGGCCGGCCGCTCTGGAGGGCAAACAAAAGCCCATGATAGCGCCCTGATACCGCAATCCGTGAGTTGCGCAAGGGCTCCAGAGTAAATTCCTCAGGCACCGTGCTCTGGGGCAAAATTTCTTTTAACAAAGCCGCATCGCCCCCCCCCTCGAAATACAGGGGCCACGGCAGTATCGGACGATGGATGGTGCCCATCGCCTGTCGCCACGGTTCGACAGCGAGCGTGCGGTGTTTGCGCAAACATAACGCCAGGCTATCCCCAGCGGCCGGCAGCACAGGGAAGGGATAGAGCCAGGTGAGATCCGGCGCGACAAAGGCGCGCGGATGCGGCCCCACGTCATCTAACGACCCTTGATCGCGGAACCAGGCGAAACAACACACATCCAGGAAAGCGCGCAGCTCGGCCCGCAGAGCCGGCGTGATCGCTTCCACACTCACGCCGACCAGGGCCACCGGAATCCCCAGCGCCTGCACCCACCGCGCCATGTTGCGGAAGACCCCCCCCGTGGCCATAATCAGCCCCCCGCCGCCGATGATGACCGCATCATAGGTACGCAGCATGTGCAGCGGCGGCGGGCGACCAGCGGGCAGGAACGCTAACGTGTGTCCATCCAGCCAGCGGGTGACACAATACTGAATGCGATCGTCGCCGGCATTACGATGATGATACCAGCCAAAGACAGCGATATTCATAAGCGGGTTACGGCCAATCCAGGATCACGGGGGGGCGGGCCCCTGGACCAGCCGGCCCCGACCCATTCGCATATTGATTCGCCGGCTGGGACCGCGGCTGAGTGAGATAGGTGCACAGCGCCGACAAGTCCGCTATCTGCCGCTGAGCGGAGAACCGATCAACCAGATCCTGGTTGGGGTTTTTGGTGTGCAGCCGGCCCTCCGTCCAATCCGCATAAATCCGGGACAACGTCTGGGCGATGTCCGCCTGATCGCCAATCCGGCTGGCATAGCCCCAGCCCGTCGTCTGGATTAAGTTCCAGGTGGTGCCGTCCGGCGCACAGATAGCCCAAATCGGCTTGCCGATTCCGATATAATTGGCCACCTTGGTCAACAACAGCGGGGTATCGGGGACCGACTCTAGATCCAGCAAAACGTCTGCTTGCCCTAGCGCTGTATCGAGCACCTCATCAAATTCCCCCAGTACGATTTCCGTGGTCCCCGGCAGGCGGGAAATAAATTCATCCGCATGGGGCGTCGGGCGGGCCAAATGAAAGGAAAACACAATATTGGCCACTACATGGGGGGCGTCGCGGGCCAGGGCCTCGAGCGCGGTGCGTAATTCGTCACACACGCGGTTCTTACGCAGGGTGCCGGAGAAAGCTATGCGCAGCCGCGTATCGTGATCCCGTAATCGGGAGCCTGGTTCTTTCGCGTCTTTCGCGGCTACCACTTCTACCACTGGATTCGCGAGGTGGGGTAGGATGCCATGCGGGACCGCGTTTATGGTCGGGAATGCGGCTATTTCTAGATTCCGTAATTGGACACAGGGAAAGGTGAAAGCATCGATGAGCGGCAGGAGTGCGCGAAACCGGGTGTGCATCCGCTGGATCGACCAGGGGTCGCTTTGATACAAGCCCGCCCAGACATCGGGGGGCAGCGGGTCATTAATATTGACAATCCAGGGAAACCGCGCGCGGCGACGCTCGGCCGCCACCGCCGCTATCGAAGTGAACGGTAACGCCCGCGAGTAGACCACGGCGTTCGGATGCAAGCGCAGGGCCCGGCGTAAAGCCCGCCGGGCGGCATTTTGCCAGGAGATGGTTTTCACACCGTCCCCGGTGCGCCAATAAAACACCCGATTAACGATTTTGGCGGGGATGGTGCCCAGGCCATTACTGCGCAGCTGGCTTACGCACCAGGCGGACACGCGGTTCACCAGGCGGCTATCCGGCCCGGCGTCCCCCGCCTCCCCTAAAGAATGTAGCGTCCAATTAGGGAGCTCGGCGAGCGCGCGGTGCTGGTCGAAACGGGGACTCGCCCCCGCCGTAATCACCGTAACACTCGCCGGCCACCAAGTAGCCAGGGCCTGGAGAAAGCGGGCATTGACGTGGCTTTCGGGGCCGCCGGGACCCGGCGCCACGGCATAGGCCACAATGATCAAATCGGGGGCGGGGGCGGGGGGGTCCCCACGGCCGGTGACGGCCGGTTGTAGCCGCGTCATCGGGCGATCTTGCGGAGCCATTGGCGTTTCCGGCGATACAGGTAGCCAATGATCTGCTCTTGCGTGCGTTGCTGGAGAGTGATCGGAGTCGGAAAGCCAAAAGCCGCGAGCTGGGGCGGGGTGGTCCGGGCAAACGGCAGGTAGTCGGACAGAAATTGCACCAGGGCCTGCGCGCGTTGATGGAAGGCCGCTTCACTATAATGGGCGCGTAAATAGTGCTCGTATTCCGGCTGACCGGCTTCGGGATACCTTTGTAAAGCCTGCAGGATTTGACGCGCATCCCAGGCCGGGGAATGGCATTCCAGCCGGTAGCCATGGACCCCGGGCTCAATATAATCGGCGAGTCCCCCCCGCAAATTGCTAAAGACGGTGCAGCCACAAGCCATCGCCTCCAGGGGCTGCATACCAAAGCCTTCCATCAAGCGCCAGCCGGTGCGCGCGGCGTCGGTACGTTGTGGGGCATAGGCGTAGAGATACACTTTGGTGCGGTTGAACCGCTGGAATAACTCGTCGCGACTGATAAAATCGGTAATGACGGATACCTGACAATGCTGTTCCAGGATGGGCACTAAGTGCTCGAAAATATAGGCGGGCAATTTACGGCGGACGACCAGGACGTCAATCTCCCGCGCCAGGCCCAGGTTGCGACAATCGGGCGTCAACACCGGCGGCAGGTAAATTTCGGGGTTCGCCGGCCAGTGTTCCTGCGCGTGGGCCAGCAGCCATTTACTGAGACACAGGATCGGAATATCCGGTGGCAGTTGAATACCAAAGTCAATCCCTTGATGATAATAAACAATCGGCAGGCGGCCATGATAGTTAGTGATTTGCGCGATCACGTCGCCGCCCCAGGTGAGGACCAAAATATACTGTTCCGTAATCAGGCGCTCTTCGACATCGGGGAGATACCAGATGTCGTCTTCCCGTTCGCGGTACGAAACCAGGTGCGCCTCGGCATGCGGGGCCAGCAACTCGGCCAGGCGCACCATATTGATAAACCCCCCGCCCGCGTCTACGGGATGGCGGACTCGCGGCAGACAGATTGCAAATTTCAACAGTGACACGTCGATTAACTCCCTACCGGCGCCTCGGGCTTGCGGAACAGGGTGAAATAGCGCGTAACCCCCTGCGGGTGGTCGGCATCGAACGGTTCTAACGCCCAGTAAGGGCGGGCGTTTTGGTTATCGTAAAAGTGTCGCTGCACCGTCCAGGACTCGTGAATCGCCGCGGCATCCTCGGCGATAGGCTGGAACCCTTGCGCCAGGATCAGGGCGGGAACCCGGTCAAGCGGCCCCCCGCCCGCGGCCAGCAGCCCGCCTGGCCGCACCAGAGCGGCCAGGTTCGCCACGGCGGTGGACAGCGTTTCCACCGGCAGGTGGATCAGGGTGTTTTGGCACATCACCAGGTCGCACCCCCGCTGCAGCGCCGCCGGTCCCGGCTCCAACACATTACCATAGGCGAAGTGGATTCTCTTTTGCCAGCCGGGAGCCAGCCGCCAGCCTCTTTCCGCGGGCACCAGATACGGGGCACACTCGGCGGGGGTAATCGTATCCACAAAATGGCGCGGGGTGAACAGGAACTGCCGGCCATAGGCTAGATATTCCTGGGCGATATCAAACCCCGCAATAGTCACGGCGATCCCGGTGCGCGCCGGGTCGAGCGCGATCAAGAGACTGACCGCCTCGGCGCCATCGGCGACCCCATAAATAACCACCTGCAACGGGTCGTGCCCCGCCTCGCGCAGCAGGCCCGCCAGCAGCCGGAGTTGTGGCGGGTTGCGGAAGATGCGGGTGATATTCGTGCAGTCGGTGCGGCCCCCGGCCGCCGACTTGCGACCAGGGGCCAACATCTTGCGCCCCAGGTGCCGCGCCTTACGCACTAGATTGTTCGCGCCCATAGCTTTTAGTCCCTACCCTGCTTTCGATGCGGGCTACGGTCGACGCGGCCCGCGGCGGCGGCCCGCCCAATGCGCTGCAGGGTCGCGCAGCAACGCAGGCTGGCTTCCGCTAAGGGCTGCGCCATCAGTTTCGTCAGCCAGGCCTGGCGGGCCGGCGCCGTTTCCTGCGGATTCGCGAGGACATGAAGAACCGTGCTGCTTAAATCTTCCACGCGCCGCACCCAATGGATCGGTTGCAGCTCGTGGACCAGGCGGAAATGCGGCAGACGATAGGCATCATGCACACTCCACCCGCTCGCCGGGCCCACCCCCGGAGGATTGTACGCCAGATAAATCCCCGGCTTATCCAAAATGGCAAAGTCCATGGCCATCGTCGAGCCGACGTTGACGACGGCATCCGCGTGGCGGACAACATTGACGAGCAGCGCGATATCCGCGATCGTGGGGATCACCTGCGTCCAATCGTTATCCCTCCCCGCCGACCAGACGGGGGTCGAAACGGCAATTTCTGGATATTGCTCGAACACCCATTGGTAACGCGGGCTGGTATCCACCGGCGTGCGGCGGAAGAGAATCTGGGGACGTTGGGCCGGCGGCAGCTCACGCAAAGCGGCCGCCAGATCGGCGAGATATACCGGATCATGCGGGGAGCTGGTCAGATCACACCCCGAGAAACAGATCACGGGCCGGGCGGGATCCAGGCCCAGACTGGAGAGAAATGCCGCTCTTGGTTGCACCAGGGTCGGGTTAAAATAGTGCTCAAACTGGGGCGTGCCCGCTACATGGATCCGATCGGCGGCAATTTCGGGATAATATGATCGCAGCTCCTGCTGCATAAAGTCACTCCAGACCACGAAGTGATCGGCATGGACCGCCATCCGCCCTTTGGGCAGGTTATCCCAGGAGTAAACGAAGGTGCTGGTCGGAATACCCAACTGCCGCGCCGCCAGCATGGCGGGGACGGCGCGGCTAGCGCGCTGGGTCGTACAGAACACGACGTCGGGTTTCTGCTGCGCCAGGAAGTGCGTATAGGGCACCAGTTGCCCGGCCCAGGAAGCGGCAGTCGCATGCCAGTTGTCCAACACCCGGACCCCGGCGGGGCTACTACCTAACCACCCCAGGGCCCGCGCTAGATACGCGATCCCGTAATTGAGCCAGCGGCCGGAAGGTCGCATGAATTTAAGCATAATCTGGAGACCGGCTTCGCGCTTCCAGTACAGCTGCCCATACATTTTCGCTTGCCGCAGCACCCGAGCACTAAGGCCCTCCCGATAGCTGGGGAGCGCAACCCACGTGACCTGGGCGCCCCAGCGCTCCCGATAAGGGGCCAGGCTCGCCGGTGCCAACGCATGCCAGACAATGACCTCCCCAGCGCGCAGCAGGTGATCGATAAATTGACTACAGAGGAAATTCCGTATACCCACCCCATCGGGGATGAGGAGCAAGAATTTCAACCCGCGATCCTGGATCGCAGTTGCGGATTCGTTACGGGTATCGCTCGTTTGATAATCTACGCTCAACATTTAGCAGGCGTCCGTTTCCCGATCAGCTTCCGATACACCGGCGGGTATCGAGGCGGGTCTACTGCTGGGCCGAGTCCCCTGGGCCGCCGCCCATTGCTGGGACCAGGCGATGGCCTGCAAGAGACCTTCGTTCAGGGGCACCTGCGGGCGGTAGCCCAGCAACTCCCGCGCTTTGCTGATATTGGCGACGTAATGCGTCACCTCGCCGAGCAGCGCGGGGGCCAACGTGATGCGGGGCTCTTTGCCGAGGGCCCGGGCCACCAGTTCCGCCATTCTCACCAGCGTGCTTCCTTCGCCATAGGCGAGATTAATCGTTTGGTTCTGGACTCGCCGCCCCTGCAACGCCAGAATTCCTTGGACAATCCCCTCGATGCAGTCATCGATATACGTGAAATCCAATACTTTTTCGGGTCCGTAGATGGTAATCGGCGCATCACGGGCAATGCGCTCGATGAAGAGCGGGATCACCCTTTCCATGCGGCCGAGGTCATTATCATAACGGCCATACACATTACTGAAACGGAAGACCAGATACGCTAATCCATAACACCGCGCATACGAATAGATCAACGCCTCGCCGGCGATCTTGCTGGCCGAATACGTACTCTCCGTATAGGCAAAATCCGCATGTTGCTCATCGGTGCTAAACCGGTGAATGTCGCCATACACTTCCCGGCTGCTGGAAAAGATAATCGGCGTCTGAGTCTGCCGGCAATACTCCAGGACATTAAAGGTCATCACCATATTCTCCAGCGCGCGATGCGGCTGACGGACCAGTTGATGCACTTTCGCGTGCGCCGCCAAATGCACCACCAGATCGGAGGGCGGGTAATCCACCCCGCCGATCCCGGTAGCATACGCCGGATAGTGGCCGCTGAGATCTTGCAGGATATAGCGGAAAGCATCCGTCCAGGTGTTCAGCCGTTTGTCGATCCCCAATACTTCGTGGCCATCCGCCAGGAGGCGGAGAGCCAGGTTGGTACCAATCTGGCCGCTGGAACCGGTGATTAAAATCCGCATAAGCAGGCCTCACTCTTTCCCGAGGGCCTGGTGAAAGGCCGCGTCATACAGCGGGGCCAGGCAGGCGGGAGAGACCCGATCGATCAGCGACGGGGCGGGGGCCAGATCCTCCAGACGATGGGACTGCCAGAGCGCATAGAGTTGCTGCAGCGCCTGCGCAATCTGGGTCGCATCGTCCGGGTCGACACGGAGACCCCCACCCTGGCTCAGGAAATCCGCGACCGTCCCCACCGGCGGAGAAAGCGCCAGAATCGGGCGGCCGGCCGACAGGTAATCGGCCAGCTTGGATGGCATGAACACCCCCTCGGCCATAGGGGACTCGATCAACAGTAAGACATCGGCCTGGCAGAGGAGGGGCCAGACTTCGCTGAATCCCCGCTGCGGTGCCGTACTCACCACGCCGGCCAGGGCATATTTTTGCACCCCCTCTTCGACCACCGCTGTATTCTTCCCAATGAACTGCATACGGATCGCGGCCCGCGCCTGCGGGGTGGCGGTTAGAAACTGTTGCAGCCCTTGAAACAAGGACTCCGTGCTCCGTTGGCGGAGCAGGAAACCGGCGAATACAAGATTGAATTGCTCTCCCTGGCGATAGGCGGGCCGCCCATCCCAGAAGTTGCCGAGATGGGGAATCGCATGCGCTTTGTGGCGATACCTTTCCCGAGAACCCGAAAGCAAGAAACGGCACAGCCGATCACCCGGGAAAGTCAGGCTTTGCGCCCGGTCGAGAATTGTGTGCAAAATCCGCTCCTGCCGCCGCTCCATCAAGCCGGAGCGGGTCGGTTTATGTCGGTAGTCCGTCGGATACAGGTGGCCCGGCCAGGGGTCACTAAAGTGCGCACACCAGTGGATGTGGGGCCGCTGGTGAACGACATTGAGCGCCGCCAGGTGACTGACGAAATGGTTCAGCCGCGAGTAGAGCAGATCAAACGGCACACCATCGTGATTATACCACAGCCGGGCGGCGAGGTCCCCCGCATCCCGGGCCCAGCTGTAGTCCTCGACATTGGATCCGAGCATGATGTCCAGCGCCGCCGCGCTCTTGTCCCAAAACCAGCCCCCGCGTCCGCCGCGCCGCTGTTGCCGATGCGTGAAAGTATAGAGCTGCCGGAAGCCGGTCGGCAAGCGGTTCGGCGCGGCCGCGACGCGGTGGACACGGATTCCGGCTAACAAGCCACTGGAGGGGATCAGCGATTCGCCGGCCAAATAGTTGGCCATAGAAGTCAGAATTTCGACCTGGTGGCCATGGTCGACCAACATACGCGCCGTTTTGGCCACACAGAGGCCTTCGGCCGTCCAGTCGGGATGCAGGTGATAGCTCAGTAAGAGGATGCGCATCAGCCCGACCTCAGCACGAGATCGAGGATGCGGCCCGCCGCGTGTCCGTCGCCATAGGGGTTGGTCACGTGGGCCATCGCCTTGTACAGGGTGGGGTCGTGCAAAAGTTTCGCGACGGTGGCGAGAATACGCGCGCGATCCGCCCCGACTAACAAGGCGTTACCCGCCTCCACCCCCTCCGGGCGTTCGGTGGTCTCCCGCATCACCAGCACAGGCTTGCCGAGGCTCGGCGCCTCCTCCTGGACCCCGCCCGAGTCGGTCAGGATCAGGGTCGCCCGGCTCATCAGGGCCACGAAGAGTCGATAGGGCAACGGGTCCAGCAAGATAATGCGCGGCTGCCCGGATAAAATACGCTGCACCGGCTCTTGAATATTGGGGTTGAGATGCACGGGATAGAGGACCACCGTCTCGGGGAAGCGTGCCGCAATCTCGCGCAGGGCCAGGCAAATCTGCTGAATCCCGTGATCAAAATTCTCGCGACGGTGGCCGGTGACCAAAATGAGGGAGCGGTGGGTCAGGGCCTGGATCAGCGACTCGGGGGCGCCGGGCAACGAGCTGCCCAGTTGATCCCGAATCCAGAGCAGGGCATCAATCCCCGTATTGCCGACGACATGAATGGCGTGCTCCGGGACGCCTTCGTTCAACAAGTTTTGGCGCCCGCGGGGCGTGACGGCAAAATGGCAATCGGCGACCGTGGTCACGATCCGGCGATTCACCTCTTCGGGATACGGCGCGAAGCGATCATAGGTGCGCAGCCCGGCTTCGACGTGGGCCACGCGAATCCGCCGGTAGAACGCGGCCAGGGCGCCGGCCATCGCGCTCGTCGTGTCGCCCTGCACAAACACCCAGTCCGGCGCCAGGTCCCGCAGCAGGGGGTCCAGCGCATCCAGCAGCCGCGCGGTTAAGCCGGCCAGTGATTGGTTGGCCTGCATCACGCCTAAATCATAATCCACAGCTAAGCCAAACTCGGCGAGCGCCTGGGGCAGCATCTCGCGCTGTTGGCCGGTCCCGACAATCGTGCAGCGCCAGCGGTCGGGTTGCCCACGGGCCGCCAGGACCACCGGGGCGAGCTTGATCGCCTCGGGGCGCGTGCCCACGATGAGTACGATATGCTGCGGTTTCACGCGGATCCCCCCGTCCGTTTCGTTTCGGGGAGCAGGGGTGCCATAATCTGGCGCAAGCGATCCGCAAAACAGGGAAAGGCGAAAGCCGCCCCCTGGCGGGTGGCCACCCCCGCCAGCGCCGCACAGAGCGCCGGCTGTTCGATCAACTGCCACGTCTTGGCCACGCATTCGGACCAATCTTGCCAGGTCCAGGCCAACAGATCCGGGCCCACCACCTCCCGCTGGCCGCCCTTGCCGATCACCACCGGGACACAGCCCGCCGACATCGCCTCCGCGGTACTGATGCCGAAATGTTCCATCAAGCCCGGGTCGGCGTGCTCCGCAAAGTCGACTCCCGTGGCATGCCAAAAGATCGTAGCGGCCCCGACAATCGCGTCGAGCTCGGCCCGCGGCACGTCGAGATGGAGGAAGACAGGCAGGCCCTGGGCTTGCGCACGAACCCGTTCCACATAGCGCGGATCGGCGCCCACACCACACAAGTGGAGCTCCCACCCCGTCACCCCCCGATCGAGGAGTTGCTTGAAGGCGGCCACTAATTCTACCTGATGCTTACTGCGATTCGCGCCCGTAAACCGCCCCAGGGCGACAATGCTGGATGTCTTCGCTAAGGGCCGGATCTGCCGCACCACCGGGTGCGCGACCAGGGCGTCACGGCGCCAGCGGTGCCGGATCCAGTCCGCGGTAAACTGGGAGTTGGCGACGATCGCCCGATAGGTACGCAGATACTGCCGCTCGCGCCAGGTGATCTGGCGCTGGGCGGGAAATTCCGTCACCAGGACCGCCCGGGGACAGAGCGTGGGACCGGGGACACTCATAGTTTGGCGGACGACAATATCGTACTTCCGATCACTTACCAGGTATTTAGCGCTCGGGAAATACCGCGCGCCCCAGGGCGCCTGAGTCGCGACACTGCAGATGGTCGTACCCTGTACGTCGATGCCGTAGAGATTCGCGATTTCTTGTGCCGTAATGCGCCCCCGGAAGTGGAGGTCGACCGCGCCAAATTCGCGCAGCACGTGGGCGAAAGCGGCGATATAAGCCACGCCGCCCCCGATATCCGCAGCCCACGCATTACTGAACACGCCGATTTTCATACTGGCTTACGCAGGGTGAGCCAGGTATATTGCGTAGCGGCCCCCGCCATCTGCTCCAGGCGCAATTGATGCCGGGTCGCCAACCGCGCACACTGCGTGGCGTCCACCACGACGCCCATCGTGCTATGGGGCCGGAGCTTGATTTTAACCTTCCGCTGTAAGAGCGGCACCTTGCGGCTGGGTACCAGGCCAATTTGTAGGCGCGCCACCAGTGGGCGGCGCTGCGTATTGAGCTGGATCAGGGCGAGCCCGCCCGGGGTGAGGATACGCGCCAGCTCCGTAAAATAGGTTTCGATGATGCGCAAGGTCGGCACGTGCTGAAGCACAATATAAGAAAACGCAAAATCAATGCTCTGGGCCGCGAGGGGGATAGCCCCTGAGCCATCACATACCTGGTAGTGGACGTTGGCCGGGAGCGGCGGGGCCAACCGCTCCGCGCGCTCCACCATTTCCGGAGAAATATCAATGCCTTCCGCCTGGCGAAAACGTTGGGCCAGGGCCCGCGTCAGCCGGCCGAGCCCACAACCGATGTCGAGCGCCGTCGACGCAGCCGCGGGTTGCGGCAGCAAGCCAAGGACCGGGTCGACGAGCCGCGCGACATCCGCCTCGCCACTCGCCAGGAACTCGGCCTCCGACCAGTCGTCACGCTCGGCGTGGATATAGTACATCGCATTCTCTTGCGCGCGTTGGTTCCATCGCTCGCGGAGCGCCGCAATGTCATGTTTCACTTCCGAACCCTCATATGATGACTAAACCCGCGGCGTTACAAGAGCTTAACATTTCCAGACCCTCATATGATGACTAAACCCGCGGCGTTACAAGGGTTTAACATTTCCGAACCCCTCATCAGGACTTTGCGCATCCTCAGCGTCAAGGCGCAACTGAAATTGAACGGATTCACGCCTGCCGTTGATTCTAAGACAAGTTTGCATCCATCACTTAGCGTATTGATGCCTGAAACCGTTCAGTTTCAGTTGCGTAGCAATCGTGCCTGATGCGCAAGGTCCTGTTTGGATACCTCTGAACGCGGGTTCGCTATCAAAAGGGATCAAAAAGGAATTACATTATCTAAAGCTTCTCTCAGAGCGGAAAGAGCTTTAGAAATTACAACCTGTTCTTTAGAGTATTCAATATGTGTATCAATTATTTCTATCATCTTTTCTCTAACTTTTTCGGTTGTATCAGAGCTCAGCTGATTAACATAAGTATGGATTTCTTTTGACATTCCTTCGTATCTGATTGTTTTATTTATCAGAAGATTAGTAAACTTTATTATATCCCTAGCAGATAAGAATTTCCCCAATCCTGACAGCATATCTGGATAATGTAATCTATTTTCTCTTTGTAAAAGTGCGAATAGGTGCTCTTTAACAAGGTTAGTATCTTCAGGAGTGTAGTATTTTAAATCGCTGGCTACAAAAAATGCTTCTTCATAAATTGTTATTCTATATTGACTTTCTTCTTTGAGGATAGTTACAAAATGCTTTGCTACATCTATTTTCAATTCATCTGGTGCATTATTGTAGGCCAAGCGGAAACACTCTCTAAAACTACGTGTCTCTGTTTCTGAGAGTTCTTCCAAATCAAAATATGCTTGTGGAAGCACAGCTAGTAGGAGCCGTCTTATCTCAATTTCCCTCATATCTCTTAATAGGTGTGGCAAAATAGCAATTACAGCGGGATCAGACTTGAGTTTTTCAGCTATTTGCTCCGCAGTATAGCCGTATTTCTCTTTTCTTGCAGACGTAATCTCCCGAATCACTATGCCCACAAGTGCTTGTGCGATTTTCGCCCCTTCCGCATCTACGATCTCTTGAAGCCGTATTACCCTACCCGGATGGATCAGGTTTCGGTAGGATCGAATTACATCTGATAAATGCGCTGCTCTCTCTGAGAGAATCCCCTCCGTTTTACAGGCCGTGATTACGTCACCTAGTTCCATCTTGAGGATGGCCGTTTGCGTCATTTTTTGGTAATTAGTCGCTAGAAGGTAATCAATAAGCACTGCTTCAATAATACTACCCGCCAGGACATGAACCGCCTTCCACAATCCTGATTCCATTGCGGTGTTTAGCTCATGATAATCCGCTTCCAATGAGGTGCGAAATTGGGCATCGGTTATAAAGTCGAAACTTACCATTCTTAAGTTACCCCTAATCTAGCGACCCGGCCAGCCCCGCCGATCCCGGAATGCCTTGATATGCTCCAACACTACCGCTTCTAATACGGCTTCCCATACGAGAGGCAAAAGACCCTGCTCATATGATTACCTAACCCGCTGAGCTACAAAGGTTTAACATTATACTTGTCAAAGTAGGTATTTACGACTCGCGCCATATCGACGATAGACGAAGCTCCTATCTTATCACCGTGGATGCGCACTCGATGCAGCTCCCGAGTCACGCCCGCGGCCGGCTGCAAGTCGTGGCGCATGAGTCGCTTGGTATTTGTCATTCTGCAAGCGTTCTACAACGGCATCTGTGTCATCAACAATACCTTCGCCAATTACGCGGCGTTGGTACGGGGCGCCCCCGGTGTTGAGCACTGGGCGCTTTATTCCTAGGGCGTGTCTGCGAACTACCCATTTCGTGCGTGAGGCAGTTGTAGTACCAGGCGTGAAAATCGAGTTTGCAGACACGCCCCAGTTTCATTGTTCAATGTTTGGTACCCTCCAGCGAGCATTGTTAATACTAGAAAGATTAGAAACAGCAATTACTAACTCACGTATCTGAGGATTGGTTACATTGAATTGAATACATAAGTCATCTTCATAGCCATTTACGTTTGGATCTGCCGTTACATAGTACATCTGTCCTGGTTTTACCACTATTGTTTTTGGGGGATAAGGATGAATAGGTCCGTATGTCTCGTTACTAGCCAAGACTTTTAGTCTATTTCCGAGGTTATCCACAGCACTGAAATTCTCTCCGGAATACTTAACAAGAATATCGTTAGATCTATTATTAGTTAATGTAAACACTAATAAGGCATTAGGGCCAAGTTCTAACCCAACTCCTAAATGCACTTCTGCTCTTTGGAGAAGGAGTGACAACCCCCTTTCTCGCCAACTTTGTCCTACTTCTAGTATACTATTTGGCTGAGTATCAGGCACAGGTGTATCAGTTGGGTACTCAGGAGGTTGAATGACAGCGCGTTGAGTTGGCGGTTGGTTTTTTGGGTTATCTACCTGATTAATATACGGAGTAGCAGTAGGATCATTGGTAATTATCTGCGTTGGCTGAACCCGTGGCTGTTCCGTTGGTGGATTGCGTGCGGTGTTGTTAGTACTAATCAGCACAAATACTCCAGTGATAACTGCGGCGAGAATAGCACCGAAGAATCCAATAACTGCTGCTATTATAATTCCTCTATCATCAACTCCTGATTTAGATGCCATATAGTCCAATCTCCTTCACGGCCAGTCATTTCTCATTCGAGAAACCTGTTGGAAAATATATACTAGGGCGTGTCTGCAAACTCAATACCTACGCCAAATCCGGGACGGGCGGCCCCGAAAACCGATGCTTAGGAACGGTCTGATGCCGTTCGTGCCTACGAATTAAATATTCGACCGGCGTTTGGCCGACATAATTTAATTCAGCTCGGTACATTTGTCAGCGCTACTCACGCGATTGGCAAGTAGGCGTTCCGCCGCTCCAATTTGGCGTAGGTATTGATCAAGGCAATTATTATTGTTGACGACAATCTCATAATCAGGAAAATCTTGATTTAACGCACTTTGTAAAGACCACTGTAATAAGTGCGCCCGATTCCGTGTCGGGATAACAATCGAGAAGAGCGGTTTACTCACGGCCGCCTCGCTCGTGATACCCAGCGGAAATCTGGCGCTTATAGGCGATTACTTCTTCGATACGCTCCAATTGGGCCAGCCCCAGCGCCGCCTGCATGCTGCTCATATTGTTTTAGCCACATGCCGTATACGGTATCTAGCACGGCGCACCAGACGGCGTCCCATATGTATAGTCCGTAAGCCGAGCCGGCGAAGATAGTTCCCGGCAGACCAAAGCGCGAGGGTCAGCTTAGTCCCGGGCGCTAGCTCCGTGGTCGTGAAGATGATACGTTGCAGGTAAAACTCACGAGCCAGAAACGGGGAGTAGCTGAGGAGCGGGTTGCGAATACCGAGCGCCCGCGCCAGGCGCTGAAAGCTGGTCGACGATCCGCCGTCGCGCTTGGTCATGAGCGGTTCCGGGAGCGTTTTGAAGTCTCCTAAAAAAGAGAGCGCGGCAAGTAACAGGTGATCCCCGCCCATTACATTCTTTGTCGGCATCACCCTGCTGAGGGCTTGCCGCCGGTAAATTCCGTAAAAGATACAATTCCGGGTCGTGTTAAGATTGTTTGCTAGGTGCAGATACTGTAAGTAGTGCTTATACCGCTCCGCCGGCCCCAGCCCTACCGTCGAGCAACCCAGATCCAGGCCAAAGACCTGGTTGGTAGCCAGGTCAATCACCTTGCTGGCGCTCGCTACCAGCACAAGGGTAGGGGTTTGGTGCAATTCATGTAAGCAGGCCCGCACATAATCGAGGTCCCAGTTGTCGTCGTGCGCGGCCCACATGAAATACTCGCCTGTTGCCAGGGTGAAAACCCGATTAAAATTTGCGTTGGGCCCAGCGTTAACCGGATTACGATAGTAGCGAATGCGGGCGTCTTTCGCGGCATAGGCCCGGCCGATCTCGGCGGTGTCGTCGGTTGAGGCATTATCAGAAATAATCACTTCGATATTTTGGTACGTCTGATGGACGAAGGACTCCAAAACCTCCCGGAGGTACATTCCGCCATTATAAACAGGCAGGCCAATACTGACTAGGGGGGTCATCTCTTTAGAATCTCCGACAATACCGTACAAACATAATCCACCTTTTCCTCGGTCATGCTCATGCCACAGGGCAGGTTAAGGCCATAGGGGCTAATGTGATAGCTGACCGGGTTGCGCTGGCGGGCTTGCTCCGCCTGGGGGGTGTTCGCGTAGGCCGGGATCGAGCTTAAGGGATAAAAGAACGGGCGGCAATCAATCGCCTGCGCGCTCATCGCCGCCAGCAGCCTATCCTTGGTCAGACCCAGACGCGGGTCGAGCACGGCGGTGACCATCCAGTACGTGTTTTTCGTGCCCGGTGCCTCATAGTTCAGAGTCAGCCCGGGGATATCGGCCAGCCGCGCGTGATACCAGGCGAAAATCTGGCGCTTATAGGCGATTAACTCTTCGATGCGCTCCAATTGGGCCAGCCCCAGCGCCGCCTGCATGCTGCTCATTTTATATTTCTGGGCGACCTCGATATTCCAGAACAGCTTGTCGCCGGGCCGCCGGCCGTGATCGCGCAGGAAGAGCGTCCGCGGATAGATATCCTCGCGGTCGGTGACCAGCATGCCTCCTTCCCCGGTGGTCAGCGTCTTGGAGCCGTGAAAGCTGAAGACGCCGGCATCGCCAAAGGTGCCCGCTTTGCGGCCCTGGTATTCCGAGCCGATCGCTTCTGCCGCATCCTCGATAATGGCGATGCCGTGCGCCGCGGCCACCGCCCGGATGGCATCCATATCCGGCATATTGCCATAGAGGTCGACCGGGATGACCGCCTTGGTTCGGGCCGTGATGCAGGCCGCAAAGGACTCGGCCGACAAGCACCAGGTCTGGGCATCGATATCGGCGAAAACCGGCGTCGCCCCCACGTAATTCACCGGCGCGGAGGACGCAATCCAGGTCGCTTCGGGCACGATCACTTCATCCCCTTCGCCCACCCCGAGCGCCAGCAACGCGAGGTGAATCGCGGACGTACAGGAGGGCAAGGCGACGGCAAACCGGACGCCGAGATAGGCGGCAAAGGCCTTTTCAAAGCGCTCGTGGTACATATTGGCATTGCCGTACCAGGCGTTCGTCGCGGCGTCCGTGACATAGTCGATTTCTTTCTGGGTGATCGAGGGCCCGGATACAAAAATACGCTCCATGACAGTCAGTCCTTTACACAGCGCAGATAGCCA
>Ga0070730_10001857_pt1 | contig 19771 bp, 15 predicted proteins | sample Coa_R1_3_FD_66447 | JGI IMG/M metagenome (GOLD analysis project Ga0070730, IMG submission 66447) | Surface soil microbial communities from Centralia Pennsylvania, which are recovering from an underground coalmine fire - Coalmine... | ecosystem: Environmental > Terrestrial > Soil > Unclassified ... | reverse complement strand
AGTGGAAGAGCTTTCCAAGGGCATGCAGCAAAAGATCCAGTTCATCGCCACCCTGCTGCACGATCCGGAGTTCGTCATCATGGACGAACCTTTCAGCGGTCTGGATCCAGTCAACGTCACTCTGCTCAAAGACGTAATGCTGGACCTGAAGAAGCAGGGCCGCACCATCCTGTTTTCCACGCACCGCATGGACCAGGTGGAAAAACTTTGCGACGCTATCTGCCTGATCAATCACGGCAAAGCCGTTCTGAACGGCAATCTGAAAGAAATTAAGTCGCACTACGGAAAAAACAACATTCAGATCCAGTACGAAGGCGACGGCGCGTTTCTGCAGCAGAACGCACTGGTCGGGACCTACAACAATTATGGCAACTATGTTGAGGTCCGGCTGGCTCCCGGCGCCGACTCGCAGCAACTGCTGCGCATGGTAACGGAGCGCTCGCGCGTCCACAGGTTTGAAGTGGTGGAGCCTTCGCTGGAAGAAATCTTTATCGAGGTGGTTGGAAAAGCCAATGCGTAATATATTTCTGATTGCCAGACGCGAGTACCTCGAGCGGATTCGCAGCAAATCGTTTTTGATCATGACGTTTCTGATCCCGTTTCTGATGGCCACGGTCACCCTCGGCCCTGGGATGCTCACCGTCATGTTGTCGAAGCCGTCCGCCAAACATTTTGTGGTTGTGACTTCCCGTGCGGAAGTGGGAGAGGCCATTCGCGATCAGCTTTCGATGTCGCAGGCCGAACACAGCAAAAACGCCGATGCCGCGGGAAAGAGCAGTCTGAGGCGAAGGGAGCCGGTACCGCCATCCAAAGCTGTTACCGACATCGATACCAACACCTCGCCGGAAGAACGGGCAGCGCTCACCGCCAAAGTCAGCAGGAAAGAGATTGATGGCGTGATCTGGGCCACGGACGACGCGATTGCCCGGAACAGGCTCGATTACATCACCCGTGACGTTTCAGGCTTTATACAAACCTCCATCCTGCAGGAAGGCATCAGCGAAGCCCTGCATCGCGAGGCGTTAAAAGCCAAAGGACTGAACCAGCAGGAAGTCGACAGTATTTTTCAGCATGTCACCCTGGAAGCGGTGGCCCCCGACAGGGGCGGGCCTGGCGCACCCGATCCCCAGGTCAGGGTGATTGCCAGCTTCGTGATGGTCATGATCCTTTACATGTCTCTGCTGCTCTACGGCATCAACGTTATGCGATCGGTGCTCGAGGAAAAGACTTCGCGCATCATGGAGGTCATGCTCTCCGTGGCCCAGCCCAAAGAGATGATGGCCGGCAAAATTCTGGGAGTGGGCGCGGTGGGCCTTACCCAGTTTGCCATCTGGATTACGGCCACATCCATCATCATGGGCGCTCAGTTATTTGCGGTGCGGGTACAACTAAAAGGCATTCTTACGCCCGGCCTGCTGGCGTCCTTTGCCATATTTTTTCTTCTGGGTTACACGCTGTACAGCACTCTCTATGCCGCAATCGGCGCCATGGTCAACTCCGAGCAGGAGGCCCAGCAAACACAATTTGTGGTGCTCATGCCCATCATTGCGGCTATCGCCATGGCCTTTCCCGTACTCACGAACCCCGAAACACCCATTGCCTTCTGGGGTTCCATGATCCCGTTTACCGCGCCCATCGTCATGTTTATCCGCATGGCGGTGCAGCCGCCGCCCCCGTGGCAGATTGGGCTCTCTGTGGCGCTCATCCTCGCCACCATTTATGGCCTGGTGCTGCTCTGCGGACGCATCTACCGCGTAGGCATTCTGATGTATGGCAAAAAACCCACTCTTCCGGAAATCCTGAAGTGGCTGAAGTACTCGTAAGCACAGAGGGGGCGGTACAATCGAAGCGTGGAAGCAGCCACGGAAGCTGAACTCGAAACAAAACCCGCCTCACCGGCTTTTTCCTGGCGCCAGCGGCTTATGTTATGGCTCATTACGTGGGCTGGGTATCTTTTTATCCGCGTGGTCGGCTCCACGTTGCGCTTTACCGTGGTCCGCGAGCCAGACTGCCTGAGTGACGGCTGGGGCGCGCCTGACGGCATATGGTGCTTCTGGCACCGCTGCGTAATTCCGGCCGGCTTCCGTTTTCGCGGCCGCGAGGTGGCGGTAATGATCAGCCGCAGCTTTGACGGCGAATACATCGCCCGCATCCTTGCAAAACTTGGCTTTCGTCCCGTGCGCGGATCGAGTTCGCGTGGCGCCGTGGGCGCCCTGATTGGGATGAGAGCGGAAATCGAAATGGGCCATCCGGCGGTATTCACCATTGACGGTCCGCGAGGTCCACGCTATGTGGCCAAGCGCGGCCCGGTGATGCTGGCGAAAAAAACGGGGCAGTCCGTGAATTGCTTCTATATCGCCGTAGAGCGCGCCTGGATCCTGAATTCCTGGGACCGTCTGATCATTCCCCACCCTTTCTCCCGCGCCTGCGCTTATTTCAGCAGCCCTATGACCGTGCCGGCAGATGCAACGGAGGAAGAGATGGAACGGCTTCATCAGCAGATGCAAAGCACACTGGAGCGCTGCCGCGAGGAAGCGGAAAAGAGAGTTGACTCTCACGGAAAACCTGCGGGGCGGACCAGCGCAACATAAAAAGGGGCGGCATTTCTGCCGCCCCGAAATCCACCTGGAGAGGAGGATGGGAGTTCACTATGCGATACCTGGATAATACATGCCGATCCTTTTCGTGAATGTTAGGAGTTGTAAATTACACGACAAAGATTCACACTTCTTAACTACTGCCGGATAACTCCCGGGTTTATGTTGAAAGATTATGGTTCCAGTTCCAGTACTGCTCATCGACGACGACACCGAACTAGGCAAGCTGCTGGAGGAATACCTGCAAAGCGAGCAGCTTCATCTGGATACGGCCCATGATGGTCCCAGCGGTTTGGAAAAAGCCCTCTCAAGCCAGTATGCGGTGGTTGTCCTCGATGTGATGCTGCCGGGCATGAGCGGCCTGGACGTATTGAAGCAGCTCCGCCTCAAGAGCTCGGTACCGGTGCTTATGTTAACGGCCCGCGGCAGCGAACTGGACCGCATCCTGGGTTTGGAGCTGGGTGCTGACGATTATCTGCCGAAACCCTTTAATCCCCGTGAACTGGTGGCCCGGCTGCGTGCTATTTTGCGGCGCACCACCGGAGCAGCCACCGCCGGCCCCTCCGGCCCGGTGCGTTTGGCCGATGTCGAGCTTCATCCCGAATCACGCAGCGTTATGCGGAGCGGTGAATCCGTTACCCTCACCGGCGCGGAATTCGACCTGCTCCACACTTTTTTGCGCAGCGCGGGGAAAATCATCAGCCGTGAAGACCTCACCCAGGCCGCACTGGGGCGCCCCATGTCGCCCGTGGACCGCAGTATCGATGTGCATGTAAGCAATCTGCGGCGCAAGCTTGGCCCTTATGAAGGGGAACAGGAACGCATCAAAGCCATTCGCGGCAGCGGCTATGTTTACCTGCTTCCCGGAGAGCAGCCGTGAGAATTGGCAAGTTTTTTTTGTTCCGCAGTCTCTTCCTGAAAATCTTTTTTTCTTTTTGGCTGGCAGCAGCGGCAATCATTGGCGCCCTTACTCTGATGGCGCGGTTTTCCTATTCGGAATCAATGCCGGAAAGGCTGCGAGGTTCCGTGGGCGAAGGTTTGGCTCTCTACGCTGAAACAGCCGTTCAAATTTATGATCATGACGGACCGCGCGCGTTTGCCGATTTTGTTCACCGCTCGTATGTGGAATCGGGCACCCAGGTTTTCTTTTTTGACGCCAGCGGGAATCCGCTGTCCAATATCGACGTTCATGGTGACGAGGACGTGGCCAGCCTGGTCAGCCAGATTCAACAGCATCCTCAATCCCAGGAGCGCTTCTATCATTTGAACCTGGGAAAGCTCACGTGGGGCAAGGGCATAATCGCCTCCAGCGGACGGCGCTTCATTTTTGTGATGCATTTCCACTCGCCCAGCCTCGGTCCTCCTGTGTTTTTATCTCCGCTGCGAATTATAGTCAGCATTCTGATTGCGGGCCTGGTCTGCTATTTGCTCGCGCTGTACCTTACCTCGCCGGTGGAGAAGCTGCAGTCGATGGTCAAGTCTTTGGCCGAGGGTAATCTCAACGCGCGGGTCGCCCCGCAACTGGGGCGCAGGAGTGACGAACTCGCCGTTCTGGGACACGAGTTCGACCAGATGGCGGAGCGCATTGCCGCGCTCATCAGCTCGCAAAAACGACTGCTGGCTGATATCTCTCATGAACTGCGCTCGCCCCTGGCGCGCCTGAGCGTTGCCCTGGAACTTGCCAGAAAAAACAGTGACGGCAAAGCCGTGCCCGCCCTGGACCGCATTGAACAGGAAGGCGAGCGCCTGAACAAACTGGTGGGGCAACTGCTGGCTCTTACCCGGCTGGAGAGCGGCGCCGAACGCATTCCCGCGGACATCGTGCCGCTCGAAGAGCTGGTTCAGCAGGTGGTGGACGACGCAAAGTTTGAAGCCCGGCCTCTGCACAAAGAAGTCAAAGTTATGGTGCTGGAGCACTGCCGCGTACGTGGCTCCTCGGAGCTGCTGCGCAGCGCGGTGGAAAATGTGGTGCGCAATGCCGTGCGCTACACCGTGGAGAACACCGCCGCGGAAGTTTCACTGCAGTGGAAGCTGGATACCGCCGTTTTTTCCGTGCGCGATTACGGCCCCGGCGTTCCCGGCGACGAACTGGAAAATATCTTTCAGCCCTTTTATCGTGTCAGCGAGGCCCGCGAACGCTCAAGCGGCGGCACCGGACTTGGGCTCTCGATTGCCGAGCGCACTGTCACCCTGCACGGTGGCAGCATTCGTGCGCAAAACGCAAACCCGGGCCTTATCGTAGTCATCGAAATTCCGCTCACACCCAGTCCGGAACATAAAATTGCTTCCCACAGCCAGCGTCCAGTCTCCGTTTAAAAAAGAATGGCGCAGCCGTTTCCGCCTGCGCCACATCCTTCCATCAGGAGAATCCATCTCGAATACTGATTTAAGACTTCTCGTCCCTGATTTCGTTATCAGAAATAACAATTTTTTTTGGGGCAGGCCCTAAATTAAATTTTCATTTTGCCGTAATACCGAATTGACCCCATGGGCGGTCCAAAGAAACAGCAGGCGGCCCAATGGAAAATCCGGAGGGGAAAGATCATGGACGCAAAGTGGAACAACCTGATCGACAATACACTGGTAAGAATCCTGCTGGTCGCAGTTGGTTTTGGAGTATGGCTGGCAATCAGCTACGGGTTGCTGTCTCTTTAAGCGCCGCAGCCACACCATTCATGGATCTGGTTCCAGAGCCGTAGCGTGCGCTCACGTAATCGTCCAGGATAGTGGTAAACTCGGCGACAATTTTGTCGCCCTTCAGCGTAGTCATCAGCCGGCCATCCACGAAAACCGGCGCTTTGGGCTCCTCAAAGGTGCCGGGAAGAGAAATACCGATATTGGCGTGCTTCGATTCGCCGGGGCCGTTGACCACGCAGCCCATCACTGCCACCTTCAGCTCTTCAATACCCGGATACTGCTGCTTCCACACAGGCATGTTCTGGCGAAGGTAAGACTGGATCTGTTCCGCCATCTCCTGGAAGAAAGTGCTGGTGGTGCGTCCGCATCCAGGACATGCCGTGACCTGGGGAGTAAAGCTGCGGATTCCGAGCGACTGCAAAATCTGCTGCCCAACATAAACTTCTTCGGCGCGATCACCGTTGGGCGCCGGGGTGAGAGACACACGGATGGTATCGCCAATGCCCTCCTGCAAAAGGACAGACAAGCCAGCCGCGCTGCCCACGATTCCTTTGGCCCCCATGCCTGCTTCGGTAAGCCCAAGATGCAGCGGATACTGGCAACGCGATGCCAGGCTGCGGTAAACATCGATCAAATCCTGCACGCCGCTCACCTTGGCGCTGAGAATGATTTTGTCGTGGCCCAGGCCAGATTCTTCCGCCAGTTCGGCGGAGCGCAGAGCGCTCACCACCATGGCTTCCATGGTGACGTCACGCGCGTCTTTGGGCTCCTTGCTGCGGGAGTTCTCATCCATGAGCCGCGTGAGCAGCTGCTGGTCCAGCGATCCCCAGTTCACGCCAATGCGCACCGGCTTGTTGTTGGCAATGGCGACTTCGATCATCGCGCGAAAATTGTTGTCGTCTTTTCGGCCAACGCTGACATTTCCAGGATTGATGCGGTATTTGGCCAAAGCCTGAGCGCATTCGGGATACTTCGTCAGCAGCAGATGGCCGTTGTAGTGAAAATCGCCAATGATCGGCACACGGACATTCTGCTTCTCGAGGCCTTCCACAATGGCCGGCACGGCTTTGGCGGCGGCGTCATTATTGACGGTCACGCGCACCATTTCCGACCCTGCCCGGGCAAGCTGGGCGACCTGCTGAATGGTTCCGGGGACGTCCGCCGTATCGGTGTTGGTCATCGATTGCACCACCACGGGCGAATCACTGCCCACGCGGACATTGCCAATGCTAACGGTTACGGTCTTTCTGCGCTCTATCAATGCCATTGTTTTCAGTTTACCATTGTCATCCGGCCAGGCAGGCAACTGAAATACCAGCCACGGTCCGAAAAGTCAGTAAACTTTCTGTAACGAAACTGCCTCTCGAAGCACTATCTACCAGGAGCACACCTGTAAATACAGATTTTGTGAGGTGGCCCATGCAATTGCTTCTAACGCAAATTTCCGGCGCGACCTGGAACATGTCTTCCGACCCGCACATGCTCATGGCGGCGGTATTTGGAGTACTTACCAGCTTTGCCACGGTGGTGCAGAATCTTTCCGCCATTTTCGAATTTCAGTCTCTGGAATCGCGCACTAAACAGGAAAAAGACCGTATCAGGGAAGACAGCGAACTGCTGGCGACCCTGCAGGAGCAAACCACGGAAGAAGCCATGGCTGCCCGTAAACAACTGCAGGAAGATATCCGTCTCGCTCTGGGCCGCCTTGTCCGGCTTACGGAGGCAAGCCGCACGGCCCGGCTGGACCCCAATCATGACCTTTCCTTCTTTCAGCGTTTATTCATTTTGTTTGCTCCGCGAGGCCGGCGGGCCGTAGTGGTCCATGTACTCGCATATGCATTCATGATTACGGTGACGATGCTGTTTTTGGGCGACGCATATTTTGATTCACGCCTTCACACCGAAACCTATGCGGATATGATAGTTTTTTCCGGCTATTGCGCGCTGGCTTTTCGTTCCTGGGCCCTGTCAGAGAGAAGATGGCGGCTGGGTTATGATCCCACGAACGGGCTTCGCAGGTCCGTGTTTATTCTGCGCGCTCCCGTGAATCATGCGATGCTGCTGGCGCAAATTTGTTTCTGGGCCAGCAATTTCTGGATTGCCGAAGGAGTTGAAGACATTGTGCTGGATGCAGCAAATGGCATCCATCTCCCAGTTTTGGGGTCTGTACTCAAGGTAGCCGCGCCCCTTGTCGCTGCCGTAATCTGCCGGAAGTGGGCACTTGCCGAAGTGAAGGAGTCCGCGCGCATCCCATGGATGGGCATGAAATTACCTGTGTGGAACAGCCGTACCCGCCCATTATGGCTGCTGGCGCTGGTCTGCCTAACCGAACTGGGTGTCTCGATTGCTGATTTATTTGCAAAGCAATCTGTGTTTTTGGAAGCTTTTCACCAGTGGGCTTTTGTATTTGAGTCGGTAACCGCCTGCGTGGCCAGCCTGGCATGGCTGAGCCTCACCAGCCGGTCCCTAATCGATGCCGTGCCTGAAGAAGCCTCCAGATCGGCTGCGGCGTGAGTTTGCACCCGCAGCCCTCTATCCATTGCTCTTAGTGGAACGACTTTGTCACGTCGTTAAAGATCACCATGGAAGCAAAGAGAATCAGACAAACGAATGCGGCCTGGTAGATACGCTCCTTGATCTGCTGATTGACGTCCCGGCGGATCATGCCTTCAATCAAAAGCAGGAGCATCAAACCGCCATCCAGAATGGGAATGGGCAGCAGATTGAATATGGCCAGGTTGAGGCTGATAAAGGCCATCGCTATCATCAACTGGCTAAAACCCTGGCTAGCGGCGCCGCCGGCCAGCCTGGCAATCCCAATCGGGCCACTCATTTGTTTTGGCGAGTTCTTGTGTGCAATCAACTTGCCCAACAGTTCAAAAATCTGCCCGGAATTCTCTTTGCACTCGTTAACAGCCCTGTAAAACGCCTGAGAAAGTGGAAGCTGCTCTGTTGCCATCATCCTGGAAAAACCAAGACGATATTTTTTTTCGTCCGGCCCAGTCGGCAGCAACTGCGGTGTCGCTTTAATCTGCAGCTCTTTTCCTTCGCGCCATATCGTGAGCTGTACCGGGTTGCTTTTCTCTTTTTGCAGAATGTTCAGGATTTCCTCTGTCCCCTGGACTGAGGTCCCATTGACGGCCAGTATGGCGTCGCCCTCGTGCAACCCCGCTTTTTCAGCGGGAGTTCCCCGTTCGATGGTTCCCACAAATTCCGGAGGCATGATTCCGGCATCGCCTATTTTGTCCGCGCCTACTTCATCCGGCTTCACTTTTAAGTCCAGCTTTTGATCGCCGCGCCTTACGGTCACGTCCACCAGTTGTTTGGGATTGAGCGCGAACCGCAAATACACCTGACTCCATGTAGGATCCTGGATGTCTTCGATCTTTATGATCCGGTCGCCTTTGCGAATTCCCGCTTTTTCCGCGGGCGAATCTTTGGTCACAAAGAAAACATCCGCTGGACGGTGGTTCACGGCGGGATCCTGGTGAGGGAACTGATAAACCACCGTAAGCACCGCAATGGCCAGAATGATGTTCATGACCGGCCCGGCAATCGCGATCAAAAAACGCTGCCAGCGCGGATGGCTGGTAAATTCTCCAGGATCGCCTGTTTTGGCTTCCATGGGGTTTTCACCCGCCATTTTCACGTAACCACCGAGCGGCAATGCGCTTATCCGGTAGTCCGTATCACCCCGGTGGAACCCCCAAAGACGCTTGCCAAACCCAATGCTGAAAACTTCCACGCGCACGCCGCACCATTTGGCGACGGCGTAGTGGCCCAGTTCATGAATGAAGACAAGCACGCCCAGAACAAAGAGCATGGCGGCTGGATAGATAAAGAAATTAGGAAGATGCATAAAACGCAGTCTTTTATTGTACCTCAACCAGACAAGTGACGAGTTAGCGCGCTAACTGATGCGGCAGCATTTGCCTGGCCCGCTCACGGGCCTCGTGGTCCGCGGCGAGCACCTCTTCTATAGATTCAGGGTGACGCACCGGCGTTTCACGAAGTGTCTGCTCAATCACCCTGGCTATGTCGCCGAAGCCAATCTCTTCTCCGAGAAAAGCAGCCACAGCCACCTCGTCGGCGGCATTGAGGGCGATTGTTCTCGTACCCCCGGCTTCAGCGGCCTCGTACGCCAGGCGCAGACAGGGAAACTTGTCGAAATCGGGCGGCGAAAAATCCAGTCGTTTCAGCTCCTGCACCGGAAAGCGAAGTGTGGAAGAAATCCGCTCCGGCCAGGTGAGCGCGTACAAAATCGGCAGGCGCATGTCGGTAACGGAGAGCTGGGCCAGAATACTGCCGTCATTGAATTCCACCATGGAGTGAATAGTGGACTGCGGATGTACAGTCACCCCCACCTGCGCCGGAGGAAGATCGAACAGGCGGCAGGCCTCAATCACTTCAAAACCCTTGTTCATCATGGTGGCGGAATCAATGGTGATACGGCGGCCCATCTTCCATGTGGGATGGTTGAGCGCCTGCGCCACCGTAACCTTTTCCAGTTCCGCTTTGGCTGTGTGAAGAAACGGACCACCGCTCGCTGTGAGCCATACGCGCTCTACTTCCGTCATGCGTCCGCCGCGCAGGCACTGGTGTACGGCGTTGTGCTCGCTGTCAATGGGGAGCAGAGGCTTGCCCTGCCGGCGCGCCTCGCTGGTAATGATCTCGCCCGCCGCCACCAGGCATTCCTTGTTCGCGAGTCCTACCTCTTTGCCGGCGCGGACCGCTTCGTAAGTGGCTTTGAGGCCGGCAACGCCCACGATGGCGCTGACCACGAAATCCACCTCCGCGTGTGTCGCCACGCGGACCGTGCCCTTCTGGCCCCAGACCACCTCAATCTCGCCCAGACCATCCGCCCGAAGCTGCCGGCGAACCGTCTCTGCATCCTGTTCCGTCGCCAGTGACAGCACTTTGGGCTTCCACCGGCGCGCCTGTTCGAGCGCGACCGTGGTATTGGAGCCAGCGGCCATGGTGGTCAGCTGAAAGCGTTCGGGATTGGATTCAATCACGCTGAGCGTGCTGCAGCCGATAGAGCCGGTGGATCCGAGAATGGCAATGCGTTTCATGATGTCTATTTGTGAATGATAGCCCGATACAGCGCAAACTGAAAAAACCACAATACCGGCGCAGCCAGCAGCATGGCATCAATCCGGTCGAGAATTCCGCCGTGTCCCGGAAGCAGAGTCCCCGAATCCTTCACCCCAGCGCCGCGCTTGAGGGCCGATTCAGTCAAATCGCCCAACTGGGCCGCGATATTGACGCACAAACCGAAAATCGCCGCCAGCCATAACGGCGGAGAATCAATTCCGGCATCGGCGTAAAAAACACTTCTTGAAGGAAAAGAATCCAGCGCTACCAGACCGTTGACTATCGCATGAATGTAATGGAAAAGAGCCACGCAAATGATTACCGCGCCCATGGCGGAAGCAATGGCGCCCTCCCATGTCTTTCCCGGACTGATGCCCGGCGCGAGTTTATGGCGCCCAAAGGCCCGGCCTGCGTAGTAAGCAAAGATATCGCCCGACCATACGGTGATGAGAAAAACAAATATCAGAATACGTCCGTATCGGGTATGCCCGGTCAGAGAAAGTTCGCCCAGCGTTATGCCAATATAAAGAAAGCCCAAACAAGAAATGGCTGCGGCCGGCAATGCTTGCTTCAAATCCCCAAGTGTGAGCCCCAAAAGCAGCAGCAGCAAAGGCAGCACCTGATATCCGGTGCCCTGCACCAGCCAGCTCTCAACGCTGTTGCCGAATTCCGGCCACCCAAAAGCAGAGACTTTGTGCAGGCAATGGCCGGCAAAATAGAGGCCAGTCGCCGCTAAAACCACGTTTTGGTAAAGGCGCTCCTGATAGTGGCGGGCAATACCGAAGTATTCATGCACGGCCAAAATGGCTATAACGCCAAGCACCGCGCTATAGAGCCAGTCCGGCGCTTTGAAGAGAAGCAGCAGCACCACCGGAATGAGTATTACCGCGGTGAGGACGCGTTTCATGAGCGGGCAACGGCCCCATGAGCATCAATCAGGCCGCCGTAGCGCCTCTCCCGCTGCTGAAACTCCTGAATGGCTTCAAGCAGGTGCGCGCCGCGAAAATCCGGCCACAGTGTTTTCGTCACATAAATCTCCGCATACGCCGCCTGCCAGAGCAGGAAGTTGCTCAGCCGCATCTCACCGCTGGTCCGGATCACCAGATCCAGCTCCGGAAGGTCATGTGTATAAAGATGCCTGCTGATGGTCTCTTCGTCAATCGTCAGGTGCTTCAGGCCGCCGTTATTAGCCGCTTTATGAACAATGGACTGGAAGGCGTCCACCAGTTCGGAGCGCGAGCCGTAATTCAGTGCCAGAGTCATAACCATGCCGGTATTGCGCGCGGTTTCCTCTTTGGCCCACGCCATGCGCTCCTGCACTTCCTGCGGCAGCAGCTGATGCCGGCCGATGAACGCCAGGCGGACGTTATTGCGCATCATCAGCGGCATTTCGTCCATCAGATACCGGCGCAGCAGCTTCATCAGAAAATTGATCTCGGTGGGTGGCCGACGCAGAAAGTTTTCCGCGGAAAAGGCATACAGCGTGATGGCCTGCAGGCCAATGTTCGAGGCCGTCTCGATCACGCAACGCACCGAACTCGCGCCCTGGCGATGGCCCGCGATGCGCGGTAAATGCCGCCGTTTGGCCCAGCGGCCATTGCCATCCATGATGATGGCCACATGCCGGGGAAGCTGGCTGGGATTCAGCTGGCTGAACAGTTCGGCCTCCGTGCGGTCCAGCCCAGCGGGAATTTTCGTGCGCAAAACAACCTCTCAGTACGATAAAAACTAGCACAGCGCCAGGCAGGGCCGCAATTTGCCGCGACGGGCCGGGCTTGGTTCCGTTTTCTACTTTACACCGCAGAGTGCCCTGGTGCTCTGGCTAAATTTCACCTGTCGTCAATTTCCCTGGGGCAGCATTCCGCGTGCCAGGCCTGAATCCCGCCTCCATGCGGAGAAAAATATGCGTCAAGCGGCCGATGATTTGTATTTGACCATGTTTTAGCCGGGCTTTACGATATACACAGCGCTTTTTCCCACCACCATGACCAAACAAATATTTTATGATCCGCAGCACAAGCGATGGCGGTGGCTTCGGCGGCTGTTCAATGGGCTTGGCCTGGCGATCAGTCTTCTGATTGCCCTGTTTATTTTCCGTTTTTTTCATGCGTCCTCCATGCCCCATCTGCTCATGCCCGAGCAGAAGCGGATTTTGAAAACTCTGAAGGAGAAAGAGCGCAGGAAAAAGAAAATTGCCGAGGGAACCCATCGCAAAACCGGTGCGCGTCCCTCCGACGTGGCTTTGAACACCGATGAAAGCATTCGCGCGGCCTATTACGTGACCTGGGATGCCGCGAGCTTTGTGTCCCTGCAGGAGTACTATCCGCAAATCGACATTCTCTTCCCCGAATGGCTGCACGTTCTGTCGCCGGATGGCGTTATTCAAAGCGTGGATGCGGTCAACCATCCTTTTCAGGTAGTCACCAATCGGGTCGTGCATCCGGTCGACGACAAGGTCATGCCTTTTCTCAAATCGGAAAAGGCCGGCGTTGAAGTTTTTCCCATGATCAACAATTTCGATCCGGTAAAGAAAGAGTGGATCAATATTGGCGCGTTTCTGCGCGATGCCTCGGCGCGGGAGAACTTTCGGCAGCAACTCTCTCTTTTTCTCTCGAGTGACCATTTTGGCGGCGTGGCCGTCGATCTGGAAGAAATCCCCGTGGCGGCCCAGCCCGGGTTTCTGGCTCTCATTCGCGAGCTCGGCCAGGACCTTCATGCCCGCGGCATGAAGCTGTATGTAAACGTGCCGGTTGCGGACAATGATTTTGATTATCCGAAACTGGCGGACGCCGCCGACGGGCTGGTGCTGATGAATTATGACCAGCACCAGACCACCAGCGGTCCCGGCCCAATAGCAGCCCAGGACTGGTTCGTCTCCAACCTGCAGCAGGCGCTCAAAGACATTCCCCGGACCAAGATCATCTGCGCTATTGGCAATTACGGATATGACTGGGCCATTTCGCCTAAAACGCGCCGCGTTATCAGCGTCACGACCAACAACGTTCAGGAAGAGTGGCTGCACGCCGCCGAATCGGAATCCGATATTGCTCTTTATCCCGACTTTCTGAACCCGCATTTTGCCTATCTCGAAGAAAATGGCACGCAGCATCAGGTGTGGTTTTTAGACGCGGTAACGGCGTTCAACGAGATGCGCGCCGCCCGGCAGTTTGGAATTCGCACATTCGCCCTGTGGCGACTGGGCGCGGAAGACCGCTCGCTATGGTCCATCTGGGACAACCCAAGAGAAGCGGGCGCCGAACAAAAGCTTCGGACTGTTCCTTCCGGCCAGGACGTGGACCGTGAAGGGTACGGCGAAATCCTTTATATCGAACGCGGTCCGAGTCCGGGAACACGCGAGGTAAGCTTTGACAGTGACAAGCATCTTATCGACAGCGAGAAGATGACCAAACTTCCCGAGCCGTACCAGATCACACAGAATGGCGCCCAGGAAAGAAAGATCGCCATCACCTTCGACGACGGTCCGGACAACGTCTATACACCGCAGATCCTGAATATTTTGCGGCGTGAACATGCCACGGCCACGTTTTTTCTCATTGGCATGCAGACGCAAAAAAACCCCGAACTGGCACGGCGCATTTACGCCGAAGGCAACAATATTGGGAACCACACATTCACCCACCCGGACATCAGCGACGTCTCCAAAGAGTACATGAAGAAGTTCGAGCTGGATCTAACGAACCGTCTTTTTGCCAGCAAACTGGGGATCAGGACTTTGCTCTTCCGTCCGCCATACTCCATCGATCAGGAGCCGGACATCGCCGAGGAGGTGCGGCCTATCGAAACCGTGCAGGAAGGCGGTTATATCACGGTGGGGGCAAAGATCGATCCCGACGACTGGCAGCACGGTCGCACCGCCGAGCAGATTACAGCCGCAGTTCTGGAGCAGGCCAGCCAGATGGCGACCGCCGGATGCAGGACCCGCACCAACTGCGGCAACATTGTTCTGCTGCACGATGGTGGCGGCGACCGCAGCGCCACGGTCCGGGCGCTGCCTGGCATCATCGAGGGCCTGCGGTCCCGGGGATTCCAGATCGTGGGCGTCGAAGAACTGCTCGGAAAAACACGGGACGAAGTCATGCCCCGCGTGCCCGCCAATGAAGCATGGTCTGCCCGCCTCGACGACGTGGCCTTCATGCTCTTTGCCGGACTCACCAGCTTTGTGGTGTATACGTTTTTTATTGGCGACATCCTGATGTCGTTCAAGTTTCTCTGTATCGGCACTCTGGCGACCTTCGATCGCCTGCGCAGACCTCCGCCCGCAGCCCCGGCTGATTTCCTGCCTTCGGTTACGGTGCTTGTGCCGGCATATAACGAGGAAAAAGTGATCGAACGCACGGTGCGCTCCGTGCTGAGTTCCAACTACTCCCGCCTGCAGGTGATCGTGGTGGACGATGGATCGTCCGATTCCACGGCGGATGTGGTGCGGGAGAAATTCAATGCCGAGATTGAGGCTGGTCACCTCATTCTGCTGACCAAGGCCAACGGAGGCAAAGCCTCGGCCCTGAATTACGGGCTCATGCATGCTGACAGCGATATCTACGTGGGCATTGACGCCGATACGGTTATAGCGCCTAATGCGGTTTCGCTGCTGGTTCCACACTTTGCCAGTAGCCGCGTGGGCGCCGTCGCCGGGAATACCAAAGTTGGCAACCGCGTGAACCTCTGGACGCGCTGGCAGGCTCTCGAATACATCACCAGCCAGAATTTTGAAAGGCGTGCGCTGAACGTATTTGGCGCGGTCACCGTGGTGCCGGGCGCCATTGGGGCCTGGCGGACTGCCGCCGTACGCGAGGCGGGCGGTTATCCCGTGGACACGGTGGCCGAAGACGCTGACCTGACCATGGCCCTGCTGGAGCGTGGCTGGCTCGTGACCAATGAAGATCGCGCGCTTGCCTTTACCGAAGCGCCTTCAACAGCCCGAGGTCTTATGCGCCAGCGTTTTCGCTGGTCCTTTGGCGTTTTGCAGGCCGTGTGGAAGCACAGGAAAGCCATGGCGAAACGCAGCCGCCTGGGCTGGATCGCCCTGCCTAACGTGGTTATCTTTCAGATTTTGCTTCCCCTGGTCGCGCCTTTTATCGACGCGATGTTTCTCGTAAACTCGGCCTTTTACTGGATCACGCGCTACTTCCACCCGGAAAGCACGGATTCCAGCAGCTTTGAGCGCCTGGTGCTGTTCTTCGTGATTTTTCTGGTGATTGACTTCTGCGCGTCAGCGCTGGCGTTTCTGCTGGAGCGCCGGGAAGAAGGGCGGGGAGAGAACTTTAGCCTGTTGCTGCATTTGTGGCTGCAGAGGTTTGCCTATCGCCAGCTCTTTTCTGCCGTGCTTTTCCGCACAGTCAAACGGGCCATTGATGGCAAACCCTTTGCCTGGGACAAACTGGAACGAACTGCGGCGATGTCACAAAAAGTACACGCCTTACTGGATTAAGCGGCGCTGGAGTTATCGTTTCTCTTCACCTGTTGATTAAGCAATTTGTCTGCCAAATCAAGATAGCGCCGGATTTTTCCGGTCGAATCCTGTTTGGCCTCATGGTTCTGCTCTTCGCGAGAGAGAGTATTGTTTTCGTTTGTATCGTTTATCACGGTCAACTAATTCCCCCAAAAAGGCTACTCGCTGCCCCATTGGATGAATAATATATAAGAAAAGTTAGCTACAAAGAGGAGAAAAATCTATGGAATTCCATAGATTCGCTCCTCCCGTTTTATCGATTTCCTGCCATAGATTGAATAATCTCGCCTAAAAGATCGGGCTGCGAATCATTGCGAACGAGGTGCGGATACTGCTCGCCGCCATGGTAATCAACCTGATACATGCTGATATATTCAGCGTTTTCCGCAAGCAAAGAAAGCATTTGCTGGCTGCTGGCGGAAGCCCTGAGCGCCGCGCGCATCACATCCTTCGACCACTTGCGCCCGTTTACGGCTATCAGTTTCATTCCGGGTCCGAGACCGGCGGAGTATGCCGGCGAACCGTGGATTACCTCCCGGAGCGTGCCATCTTTGGCAACAATTATGCCCAGGGAAAAGCTAAGATCCAGGCTGTCTCCCACTTTTTCCGCCGCATTCATGGTGGCATTTTTTTCCGGGGTGTAAACCAGCTTCCAGCCTCCATTCTCAATTCCACCCAGCGGAGCATGGGGCGATTTTGAATCCAGCCGCTCGCGCAGCAGGTTGGCCCAGTCATACGGAGCAATCTGATTGAGCGCCGCCACTACATCGTCGAATTTGTAGGGCACAACCGCCGGGGCGCCGCCCTGGCCACCGAAGAAAGCACGGCAAAAATCATTGAGCGATTTTTGCTGGTGGGTCTGGCGACGAATGATGGTATCAACCTCCAGCCATATCAGGAACCCCTCCGGGTAGTAATCGGCGGAGCGGCGCCAGTTGCCCCATTCCGATTGCCCGCCAAACACCAGTTGTACTGATGTCGCGGTGTCCTGCAGCGGCCGCCAGGTGCGCCCGGCCCGATGGTCCAGCATGGCCGCGATGTATGCGGCATTTTCGCGGAACTGCTCGGGAGAGCGCAGCCCAACCCGCGCCGCCAGAATGTTGCCGAAATAATCCGTAAGCCCCTCGTACACCCAGAGCAAATCGCCCTTCATGGGTACCTGATAATCCGGTGTTACCAGTCCTATGGGACGCCGGTATTTCCCATTCCAGGAATGGGTAAATTCATGCGGCAAAAGATCAGCTTCCAGATTGTGCCAGTTGCCGTCACTGAACGTATCTTCCGAAGAGCCGTTGTCGCTGGACTCATGATGCTCCAGTCCATGGTGGTTCGTTTGATCGCTCAGCGTGTACAGAAAGTGATACTTCGCGTAATGGCGGCTGCCAAAAAGCTTGCCGGCTTCGGCCACCAGTTGTTTGTAGCTGGCAATGTCTTTGTCCGAAATCGCCAGAGCGGCCTCGCTTTCACCCACCATGTCGATGACATGCACCGGCGTCTCGCCCGGCGGCGTGAGCTGAATCTGGCGATAGATTGCGCCGGCGATCAGGGGAGAATCCACCAGCGTGGTCAGCGAGACCTCCTGAAACTGGATCCAGCCGTCCGTACCGGAGCTATTGCCGGGTGTGAGAGCCGTGCCATACTTCCAGCCTTCCGGCAGACGAAGCGAAGTGGTTACCTGCACCGCGTCTGAAGAGACGTTTTGCGGATAAAACACCACCTGGTTCCACAACAGGTCGAGCACTTTGCTCGAAGCCAGCGACCGTGTGCCGGAATAGGTAACGGTATCGAATGCGATCTCTACTTCGCTTACGCCGGCGGGAATTTGCAGGTGAAGCGCGTACATGTCCACGGTATCGCGCTGCCAGTCCAGTTCGCGCCCCCCGGCGCGTACATGAATCCCCAGAACATTATTGATGGGGCCGGTAGGGCGGTGATTGCCGGGTATCCATTTGGGATAAACCAGTGTTGCCGGTCCCGCGGCAACCGGGATCGTCACCGACGCATGCAGAATATTGCGCGGCGCATCGCTGGCGTCCACGCGCAGGCGCTCATGAACGCTCTGGGCTCCGGCCAAAGCGGTAAGCAGCAAAAATATAAAGGCGGAAAGGTTCTTCATGCGTTTCTCCCGGTGAATTTTGGAAAACCGTAATCTTAAACTGTTCTGGAACCGCAGCGGGAGAAAAGTGAAAAGGCAACAAAAAGGCGGCCCGAAAGCCGCCTTTTTGAGAGGAGAGGGTTCTCAGTTCGGTATTGGAGGCGTCGACGTATTGTCTGTCGAGCTTACTTTGAGGTGGTTTTTCACCTTGCGATCGCCCGCATTGGCTTTGGCAATCTGCTCGGCGCTCTGTCTGGCCGTATCGCTGGCTACGGTTCCCCGCAACTCTACGGCGCGGTCGGTCACGTTGACGTTGATATTGGAACTCGAGAGACTCGGGTCCTGCTGAATGGCAGTCTGAATCTTGCTCTGCAGATCGGTGGTAGCATTCACATCACTCTGAGGAAGATTCGACTGCTGGCTGGGAGCAGCCGTGCCGGGACTCTGCTCCTGGGCTTTTCCAGAATCGTTGGCCGGTTTTTGCTGCTCCGGCATCGTCGGCGGAGTGGTTGGTGTAGTTGACTGCGAATTCTGCGGGCTCGCCGCCTGCGCCAGCGCCATTCCGGCGCTCAGCAGAAGCAATGTACCCTGACAAAACAATTTTCTCATCGTGATTTCTCCTTCGGATTTTTTGTGGTGGAACCTGCGCCTGCTGCACAGGCAATCAGGTCCAAAACACGTTTTAGTTTCCAAGTGGCGCAAGCTTGGAGCTTCCTGAGTTTTGATGTTCAGCACATGATGGGGTTGGCCTGGACCGCTAAAAATCAGATGAGCCGAGACACTGGAATAAATACGAACAGTGGTTACGACGGATTAAGAAAAAATTTGCGTCTTCGCAACATCAGCGTGAGCAAACACTCATCAGCAAGGCACTACAGAACAATTTTAGGAATGCCGTAAAGCCATTGCGTGTCTGAGATTCCACAGTGTTCTTGTATGGCCACACACTCAGTCATCTCCGGCTGACTTAAACACCTGATAAATCAGCGCATTACCTTTTGGCCGCACTCCTGCTCTATTCCCAGGCGAGGACGAAAGGAGAAAACAACATGCGGCGGCAAGTTGCAATCTCAAAAAAACTTTTTATAACAGCGCTCCTGGCCACAATCGCTATGACCAGCGCCAGTGTGCTGGCAGATGTAAAGCATGTACTCAACATTCAGCGCCCGGCATTCACTTCCGCATCCACCAGTGGGCAGGATGCAAAGATCGCCAATCAGAATCCGTCCATCAAAAATGCGGCAGTGGAGAACAATGAAGAAGCAGCAGCCGAACAACAGCTCTCCGAGAAAACGTCCGAGACAGACCAGAACAATGCCGGGGATCGCGTACGCCAAATCGTAATCAGCATTCCCGACCGGCAACTGGCCCTGCTGGAAGATGGCGTGGTGGTGAAGGTTTATCCCATCGCGGTAGGCAAGCCGGGCACACCCAGCCCCGAGGGCGATTTCACCATCATCAATCGCTCCGAGAATCCCACATGGCGGCACAAAGGCCAGACGGTATTGCCGGGAAAGAACAATCCTGTAGGCACGCGCTGGATGGGACTCAGCCTTAAGGGTTATGGCATTCACGGCACCAATGTTCAAAGCTCGGTGGGCAAAGCGGCATCGCATGGCTGCTTTCGCATGAAGAAGAACGATATTGAAGAGCTCTTCACTCTGGTCCGGGTGGGCGATGTGGTAACCATCCACGGCCAGCGCGACGAACTCACCGCCCGGCTCTTCAACTCAGATCCGGCAGCCAACAACGGCGAAACAGAGATAGCTTCAGCAGTGGCGGTGACCAACACCGTCGATAGATAAATCTAAAAAACCACAGAGTACACAGAGGAACACTGAGATGGAGCGAAACAAATAACAAAAGCCGACTGGAATT
>Ga0070730_10001853_pt1 | contig 19788 bp, 15 predicted proteins | sample Coa_R1_3_FD_66447 | JGI IMG/M metagenome (GOLD analysis project Ga0070730, IMG submission 66447) | Surface soil microbial communities from Centralia Pennsylvania, which are recovering from an underground coalmine fire - Coalmine... | ecosystem: Environmental > Terrestrial > Soil > Unclassified ... | reverse complement strand
CAGTTTCTCTTCGCGCAGTTTCCGGAAAAAGAATCGGCGCAGGTCACGCACCCTGCCGTAAACCGTGTGATCCGTGGCTAGCTTTTCTTAAGCTTTCGGACAGTCTGTCCCGCCGGAAGTTCGTCGAGTAGCTCGCGAATGGTCTCGTTCATCGCAGGATGGCGTGTGTCGGGTGCGATTTCCGCCAAAGGTTCGAGCACGAAGCGGCGATGGTGCATGGCCGGATGTGGGATGGTCAACTCCGGCGAGTCGGTGATGGTGTCGCCGGTCGTGGCATCGTGAAAAAGCAGAATATCGATATCAATCGTGCGCGGGCCTTTGTCGCGTGTGCGCCGCCGGCCCATCTGCTGCTCGATATGGAGCAGCGCTGCCAGGAGTTGCTCTGGCGTCCTGGTGGTTTCGAGGGCGACGGCGCAGTTCAGAAACCACGCCTGGTCGGTGACCTCGACTGGCTCTGTCTCATAGAGCGAAGACTCTGCAACGACCTGCCCCAACGTGCCCAGCCGCGAGATCGCATCCCGCAGGTGTGCCTCGCGGTCGCCGACGTTTGATCCCAGCGAAAGATAAGCAAGGTTCGACATTTCGATCCGTGTCAGTTGTACTCCGCGCCGTTCGATTCGCACAAATCCGGGTCCGGCGCGGGGCGTCAAGGATTAGGAAGTCTCATTCGGTCCGGTATGACGTGCCGGAAGGCCAACAGGGAATCCGTTACCTTTGTTACTTTTGTGTCTATCGTTGGGACCCTAGAATCGCACTATGACGTTGGACTCCCTCTTATTGAGCCAGGATTCTGATCTGGTACGCATTGTCCGGCCCACGCTCGAGAAACTTTCGATCGATGTGGAAATCTGCCACGAAGCGCGGTCGGCCGCCGACATTCTGATCTCAGAGAAGTTCGACGCCGTCATTGTGGACTGCGACGACCTCAAGGGCGGATTGGAAGTACTGCAGGGCCTCAGAAGCACGCCCAGCAACAAAAACTCCGTCACCTTTGCGATTCTCAACGGAAAGAAAACGACCACGCAGGATGCGTTTGGCATGGGTGCCAACTTCGTGCTGCAGAAGCCCATCAGTTCGCTGAACGCTTCACGCTGCTTTCACGCTGCCTTGAATTTCATGATCAAGGAGCGCCGTCGCTACTTCCGGCAGCCGGTGAAGATGCAAGTCAAGGTTGTGCTCGAGGGAAAGACCCTGAACGCAACCAGCACGAACATCAGCGAAGGCGGCATCGCGATGATGTTAAAAGAGGCTGTGCCCAAGGGCTCAACGCCTCATCTGACATTTACACTCCCAGACGTGAACCTGCATATGGACGTCGAAGCCGAGGTCGCGTGGGTCGACGTAAAGGGCCGCGCCGGCTTCCGTTTTCACCATGTTCCTAAGGACGCGCAGCAACAGCTGGAAAAGTGGCTCGACGATCACATGGAACAGGAATTTCCTGGAGCCAAAGAGCGGATCGCCGCCGCGGATTCAGAATCCATCACGTAGTTCTTCTGCAAACATTTTCGGTCAAGCAGGGTCCAGGGGTATCTCCCTGTAGACTTGCGCGCCGTGGTGTGCGTGGCAATCTGGTAGATCATTCCTCATCAATCAGGAGAGCCAGATGTCGTCGAACACGTTTCGCATTGCCAAGGTGGAGAAAACACTGCGCTGGTTTGAGGAGGACATTCCCCTGCTCAACATGCGAGTGAAGGAGCTGTCGAAAGAGCGGCAAGAGTCGGCGCGGAAGTTCGCAGCAGCCGTGATTGATGAGACTCGGGCTGAGTTGCACCGACTGCTTCAGCAGCAACCCGACGACAGCAATAATCCCCACGAAATGCCGTGCGAGCCGGCGGACTAGGGGCGAGCCAGTGAGCGCCAGATTGCGCCGAAGTAATCGGGCTCCGCGTTTCGATAGGTTAGAGTGCGGACCCGGCTGCGGCTTCGGCGGTCGAGGGAGTGGCGTCGCCCGCTTCGTGAGCAGAGACGGTCACTTCTTCCCAGAGAGTTTTATCGCGCAGGATGCGCGAGACTAAAGCGGTGTGCATGGCGTGACCGGCGCGGTCGGCCACCACATTTCCCAGGATTTGCTTTCCCAGCAACGCCAGATCCCCAACTAAATCCAGCACTTTGTGCCGCACGAATTCATCCTTGAAGCGAAGCGGACCATTCTCGACTCCATCGCGTGTGAGGACAATGCAGTTCTCGCTGGAGGCGCCGCGGATCAGTCCCATGTCGCGCATGGCCTGCTCATCCTGGCGGGAACCAAAGGTGCGCGCAGGGGCAATGTGCCGCAGATAACTTCCATTGGTGAGTTCGACTTGAAAGGTTTCTTTGCCGATGAGCGGATGCGGGAAGTTAATCGAATACGAAACCGAATAGGTGTCGGAGGGATAGACGGCGATGAATTTGTTTCCCTCGCGCATCTCCACTTCACGGCGAATCTTTAAGTACTTGCGGGCGCGGCGCTGCTTGCGGATGCCCGCCTTGTAAATCATCTCGACAAAAGGCTTGGCGCTGCCGTCGAGGATGGGCAGTTCGAGGTTGTCGAGTTCGACAATCGCGTTATCGATGCCCAACCCGATCAGAGCCGAGAGCAAGTGCTCCGTCGTCGAGATGAGCACGCCCTTTTTCATCAGGCTAGTGGCGTAGCTGACGCGGGCGACATTGCGGCTGACGGCTTCAATCTCGAAGCCATCGAGGTCGATGCGCCGGAAGACAACGCCGGTGCCGGAAGCGGCGGGCAGGATGCGCATCGTGACCGGAGCCCCGCTGTGCAGGCCGACCCCGCTGCATTCCACCGCAGAACGAATTGTCTGCTCGTGGGTCAAGAATGAGACCGAACTAAGTTGCGTGAATGGATTAGAGTACGGCGTACGTAGAAAAATCTGTCTGTGGCAAAAAAGCCACACTCCGTGGTGAAAAACGAATGGCGAACCAAGTTGAAAAACGGGGCTTGGGTAGCTTGTAAAGCATGTCAGATCAGTAGCTTGTCGGACGATGGGACATGCATTCCCATCTGAACTCTCCGTTAAGGCGCAACGTCTCCCACCCTCTCGGCGATAGGCCGGACGTAGCGCACGAGCGAGACCAGGAACTTTCCGGATTCCTCGGTCATCGGCAGATGAGCCGAGTGTTCGAACCAGACAAATTGTTTCTCGGGAGCCTTCACTTTAGCGAACCACTCGGCGGCAACCTCGGCATTCACATTCGTATCGTGACGGCCTTCGAACAAAATGAGCGGACAGTCGAGTTTCTTCACGCCAAGGTCGCGACTCAGGACTTCGGGTAGCAAGATGGGGGTGGCGAATTTATTGCCGTCCCAGGCGTGCTGGCTTTCCTCGTCGGTGTAGTCAGGGGAAAGCTTGGCGAGATTGGACTCTGCGTCATTATCCTTCCTGTAGGCCATGGTGCCGCCATAGTATTCGACCCACTTGCGCTCGGCATAAATGTCTTCAATCGACAGGCGCTTGCCAAGCGCTGGATACGGAGCTAGAGCTTCGAGCTCGCGCACTGCCTCGGTATTGCCGTCGCGGCGGGCAGCGTCGATCGCGAAGCGCCAGCCGCGCTTTTCACCTTCGGCCCCGTCGCAGAGCTGTCCCACACCAATGTAGGCGTGCAGCCATTCGGGATGCTGCTGCGCAATCTCTATGCCGGCGTAGCTGCCAAAAGAGTGCCCGAGAAGGAAAACCTTCTCTTTCCCCAGATCGTGGCGGACCCACGTGATCAGCTCCTCGGCATCGGAGACCATACGCTCCAACGTTAAAGTTGGCTTGATCGTGGCGGGATCGGTGAGGAGGTAGGTCTTTCCCGAGGCCCGCTGGTCCCAATAAACGACAGTGAAGTACTCCTCCCATCCGCGCCCGAACCACCAGCTCATCGGCATATCTACGTAGCCCGGGCCGCCGTGCAGGACGATGAGTACGGGATTTCTGCGATCCGTGCCGCGGATCGACAACCATTGGTCGATGCCTCCAATGCGGACTTTTTCGAGCCGTTCCACGCCGTTCGGCGTGACGATCTTGCGCGCGTTGGCGATGATGGCAGTCGCCTCGGCGCGGCTCGTCGGAGGAGCCGGAGTTTGCGCTTCCAGGGAGACTGCCGCAATCGCAGCGGCGAGCGCAAGAAAACACAATCGAATTCTCATTGGATCTCCTTGTCGGGGGGCCGTCAATCTTGGTCGCCTCCTCGGCCGAAAGGGTTGGTAGAGGAAGTGTGGCCAGAGTGATGCGCTTCGATCGAGTGCGGAGCGTGTGGGGGGCGTTAGCGCTTGCCGGGCTGCTTATTTGGGTTGTACCCCGAGTTGGGATCGAACATGGCCTGATCGAGTCCCTGATTGATGGTCACGGAATTGAGAAAGCGCTGGGAAGACATATCTCCGTTGAAATAGCGGGTCACGTTGTACGGTGTCATGATTCCTGCGACTTGGCGGTAGTTTTCGTAAACCTCTTCTTCGAGGTTTTTCTGTTTGTCCACCGGATCGCGCCACTCAAACGACTTCTTAATGGGAAGGTGCGTGTCGGTATCGAAGTAGAGAGTGACGGCTTCGTTCTTGGTGTTAATCAATGTCACCTGGGAGGCGGGATGTTGCGCGGCAATTGCGTTGCCTTCATAGAGAAGGATCACGCCAGGATCGTTGACCCAGGTTCGCAAGACCGTGTCGAGCGAGAAGCGCCGTCGTCGCAGGTAATCGCTGAGATCTTTCTCCTCGATGGGGTGAGCGCCCTTATAAGTGAGTTCCCATCCCTTGTTGCCAACGTATAACTCTGCGATGTCGCGCTCCTTGGTAATTTCGACACGTTCCTTGTCGGGGAACTCTGAGAAACTCCAAAACAGATTGCCGCCGCTACTGGGCCGGCCGTGATGGAAGGCGTAGCCGCGTCCCTGCTGTTCACGGTCCCGAATGGTGAGGTAGGTCTGTCCGCCCAGCGCCTGGATGGCCTGTTCGACGAGATCTTTTGCCTTGCGGGCGTTTTGCTGGTCGGCCGGAATCGCCTGTGCGGAGGGAGTCTCGGATGGAGTCTGGGGCGACGCAGGTGTGGCGCCGTTCTGCGGCCGCTCCCACGCATGGGACCAGACCGCGCACACCAAAACCAAAATAGGGAAAAACCGTTTCATTCCGCTTGAGGGAGTGATCGCGTGCAATCAGAATTGTAGCGTTTTTAGTGGACTTTCTGCCTGCAGGAGTAAAGCTCCTCTCGTTTCTTGGATGCAGGAAACGTCATAAATGCAAGCTCGACGGGAGCATTTTGTCGCGTTTTTATTGGGCACAGCGCGATTGCTGACGCCGTTATCCCGCCAAAACCGCACCGCCGTTTACGTTGAAGACTTCGCCGGTAATAAAGCTGGCGTGCTCGGTGCAGAGGAAAAGCACGGGACCGGCGATCTCCTCCGGCTTGCCGACGCGGCCCATCGGAATCGTGCGTCGAATCTCTTCGCCGCTTTTGGGATCGGCAATGGTGGCCGCACTCATGTCGGTGTCCACCCACCCAGGGGCCACGCAGTTCACGTAAATGCCCGCCGGCGCCAGTTCGGTGGAAAGGCCTTTTACCATGCTGATGATCGCACCCTTGGTGGCGGAATAATCGCAGTGGTAAGCCTCGCCGCGCTGGCCGCTGGTGGAGCTGATTAACACGATGTGTCCCGCCGGACCCTTCGTGCGCGGCTGCGATTTCATCTGTGCGACGCCGTGTTTGACCAGGCCGAAGACGCCGTCGAGGTTGATCGACATGGTGGAGCGCCACTGCTCGTCCGACATGTGTTCGATGGGCACGTCTTCCGCGGGCCAGACGCCATGATTGGCCACCAGAATATCGAGCCGCCCAAAGTGCTTGACCGCTGCGGCTACGAGAGACCGCGCGGCTTCTGGATTATTCAAATTACAGGCCACGGGATGGCAGCCCGCTGGGCCGCACTCCTGCGCCAGAGCGTCGGCTTGCGAACGCGCACTCTGATAGCTGAAAACGATTTTGGCCCCGGCCTGCGCGAACAGGCGCACCGTGGCTGCGCCAATGCCGCGTGAACCGCCCGAGATAAGTGCAACTCTGCCAGCAAGAGATAGAGGGATGGACATAGCAGACTAGTTTGTAGGTTCTGCTAAATCATTGCAAGGGTAGCAGACGTCAGCTGCCTGAACTTGACTGCGTTCGCTCCGACTTTAACCCCCGTAGCAGCAGCCGCACCAGCATGCCGTCGAAGCGTGTGCCGCTCATCTTCGAGAGTTCGTCGAGCGCCTGGTCTGGGGTGCGCGCAGCCGAGACGGATTGCTCGGTCACCATGTTGGCGTAGGCATCGGTGAGGGCGATGATGCGCGCCCAGAGCGGGATCTCTTCACCGCGCAAGCCGTCGGGATAGCCGGAACCGTCGAAGCGCTGGTGATGATGTTCGATCGCCTCGCGCATCATGTCACTGTGAGGAATGGCGCCCACGATCTCTGCACCCACATGAGCGTGCATCCGTACCTGCTGAAATTCGTCGTCGGTGAGCGGGCCCGGTTTATTCAGGATGCGTTCTGGAACAAAAATTTTGCCAACGTCATGGATGCGGGCTGCATAAACCAGATCCGTGGTCTCTTCGGACGACAGGCGCAGTCCGCGTGCGACGACTTCCGTGTATCGTGCGACCATATCGCCGTGCCCGGAGGTCTGCAGCTCGCGCGACTCGGCGGCGCGGCTCAGTGATTCGATCGCTTCTTTCAGCAGCGGCGTGTTGCACTGTTCGTCTCCGCCACAAAGTTTGTATAACGTGGAGGTCAACTCTTCGAGTTGCTCGGGCCCGCTGCGCTCGCGCTGCAGGAAGCCTTCGATGTAGGCGGAAATCTGTTGACGCTGCCGGGCGAAGTCTTCCCCCTCAACAAACTCCTGCGCCGTCGAGACCAGGTTTCCTCCCGAACGCTTGGAAACGTACATGCCGGCGTCGGCCACGCGGATGATGTCTTCGATGGAGAAGCCGTGGTTCGGGAAGCTGGCGACCCCGAAGCTGCCGGTCACATGATGTTCGCTCAACATGGGGTCGCTGGCGATCCACTGACGCAAGCGCTCAGCAAGCACCTGGGCCTGCTCTGAACCGGTCTCGGGCATCAGGATGATGAACTCGTCGCCCCCGTAACGGGCCACCACGTTGGACTGGCGCGACTTCTGCTCGAGCAGGCGTCCGACACGGGCCAGCACGAGGTCGCCCTCAAAGTGGCCCATGCCGTCGTTGACCTCTTTGAATTTGTCGAGATCAATCAGCACTACGGAGAACGGGCGTCCCGATCGCGACGCACGCTTCCACTCGGCAGACAAGGCTTCCCAGAAGAAGCGGCGCGTCTTGATGCCGGTCAGTCCGTCGGTGATCGACTGCTGCTGCAGCTTCTGGAAGACGAAAGCATTGTGCAACGCTGTGGCCAGCAAGTCGGCGAGCGTGTTGAGAATCAGGACATCCTGCGGCGAGAACGCATTTTCGTTATGGCTCTCAATGTTGAGCACGCCGAGCAGTGATTCACCGTACGTGATCGGAATGCAGAGTACCGCGCGCGAATCCGGCAGGATTCCGGTCAGATTCCCCGGCAACGCATTTTGTACGAGCGCTCGCTCGCCCGTCCGAGCCACGCGGCCCAGAATTCCGTTGCCCAGAGGGATGCGCCGGCCCATGGCGTGCGCGGTGACTCCGGCCTCGGCCTTGATCTCGACTTCTTTGGTTCCGTAGTCGAGTAATCCGATGCCGATGTGGTCGAAGCTGAAGTTCTTCTGAATCTCGCTGGCGATCTGGCTGAGCATGTGGACGGGATCGTCGCTGGAAATGGCCGTCCGGGAAACATTGTTGAGGAAAGCGAGTTGCCGCGAGCGGCGCTGCTCTTCAGCGAACAGGCGTGCATTCTCTACCGCCACCGAGACTTGTCCTGCGGCCGTGACCAGCACGTCGAGGTCGCGTTGTTCGAAAACGAATTCGCGCTCGGGATTCATGGCAACCATGATTCCCGTGGCCTTGTTCCCCAGAAAAATCGGCGTTGCGATCAGGCACTTGGCGGGACGTTGCGGAACGTGGCTGATCCCCAGGCGCTTCCGCATGGTCTCAAGATCGGAGCGGATGAGGAGTGATTCGCCGCTGCGGATCACGTATTCCGTGAAAGCGTTGCGCAATTCGCGATTGCGCTTGGGAAGAACCCGGTTGTCCCTGACTTCGAGTTCGAAGCGGATCTCCTCTCCCTCCTGGAACGCGATGTAGAAATGGCTGGTGTCGAAGATCTGTCCCAACTCGATTTGAATCGTGCGGAGAATTTCGTCCTGATCAAGGCGCGAACTGATGGCCTTCCCGATCTCCGTCATCAGTTCATATTCCTTGGTGCGACGATGAGCGTCGTGACTCACGACGTAGTTTTCGAGTGTCAGACCAAGTTGCAGGGCAAGACCTACCATTAATCGTGGACCGGAGGTTCCGAATGCCCGGCGCTCCGCTCGCGGAAACAAGATGACTCCGAAAGTATGCTCTCGAGTCTGGAGAGCCACCGCGGTGAGGTGGCGGACTTCGGCTTCCTGCAGAATCCGCTTGAATTCTGCGAAGGTTCCAACTGGTCCGACAGGAAGCGGTTCGGTCATTTCCGACAAATCCTGGACCGTAAAGACGCCGCTCTGCCGGTACGCCAGCTCGCAGAGGTAATCCCCAGCTCCGCTTCTTTCCATCGCATCGAGAAATTCGGCAGAAAACCCCTGCTGCACCGACGGCAAAAGTCCCCGCCAGCGCTCGGTGATGCAGATGGCGGCCCGCCGCGCCGGCAGGGCGCCCATCAGCCGTTCCAGAGCAGCTTGCATACTGGGCACCAGATCCTCGGCGAATAACAAGCGCCGTGGATCCACTCCCAGCGTGGAAAGGGCCAGCGTGTTTTCCTGTACAGCATTGCGCTGGTTTTCAAACAACACCATCACCATCGCGATGCCCAACAACATCTGCGGCACAGGGCCGAACACACGGCTGGCGGTGCCAAACATCTCTCCCGCCCAGGGATTCTGCAGTTGCCCCACCCCCATCAGAGCTGCCCACAGCGCGAGTGAAACTGCGAGGACCTGAAAGGCCAGAGATCCCCGCCTGTGGCCGTTGAGGTAGAAGACCGCGGAGCTGTACAGAAGAATGAGGGCCAATAGAAGGCCCAACCGGAACGCCGGTTGCACGTCGGGCCGGAACACGCCAGCGACGAAGTGCCCATATAGAGTGAAGCCTGCAAACGCGACGCCAACGGCGCCCACCGCTGCGTCGTACCAGCGGAAGCGGTACGAGGCGCGCATCAGGCGCGTCGAAACAAAGATGCACAGCGCCATCGCGACCAGAAAAAGTTCGCTGATAAAAAATGCGATGGCGGATCCGGCAAACGCGTCGAGGAAATAGTGCAACGAGTACGCGGCCCAGGCCAGTTGCCATGCGCGAAAATAGGCCTGGCGGCTCTGCTCGTGCAGATAAGTAAAGACGAGGAACAGTAGGACCGAGACGAATCCTGGGATCACGACCGCCGTGATTACAACACTGTTCATAGGGCCTTTGGAGACACCTCTGAGCCCTCGTGCCGGCTCAGTTTCGGGGGGAAACAGTGGCTCAATGCTTTCACAGCGGGATGGGTGAATACAATAGTTTTTAAGTACATTGTCCGACTTCGATATCTTTTTGAATCAAAGGGTTGCGTGCAAGATCGTTATGGCGCACCAACTTGACGATGTTTTTCGACGCCCGTACCATCGAAAGTTACGAAATCGCAGCTCAGCCATTCAACGCCATCGACCCCCGATCTTTCCGCGGAATTGATCTGACCTATGTCCGAAATTGTGAACTCCACATCGAACGCTAAGCCGCGAGTGCGCTTTGCGCCCTCGCCCACCGGGTTTCTTCACGTGGGAAGCGCACGCACCTTCATCTTCAACTGGCTGTATGCGCGCCGCACCGGTGGAACGATGATCTTGCGGCTCGACGATACCGACGTCGAGCGCAATACCGACGCCTCGGTCAATTCGATCTTCGAAGGGCTGAAGTGGCTCGGATTGAGTTGGGATGAAGAGTATAAGCAGTCGGAGCGCGGCGACCTTCACCGGAAGATGGCCGAGACGATTTTTCAGAAGGGATTGGCTTATCGCGATTTCACGCCCGCGCATACCGGAGACAGCGAGAGATCGGGCGCGCAGGGCACTTGGCTGTTCAATCCCGGAATGCGCGAGCTCACGCGCGAAGAGAGCGATCGCCGCGCCGCAGCCGGAGAGCCGTTTGCGTTGCGCTTTCGCGTCCCACGCGATGGCGGGCAAATGGTTCGCTTCACCGACGCAGTGTATGGCGAGCAGATGAAAGCGGGAGCAGATATCGAGGATTTTGCCCTGCTGCGCTCCGACGGCATGCCGACGTATCACCTGGCTTCGTGCGCCGACGATGCGGATTTGCGCATCAGCCACATCATTCGCGGGCAGGATCATCTTTCGAACACCTACAAGCACGTATTGATATTCGAGGCGGCGGGTTTCACGCCGCCACAGTTTGCGCACTTGCCGTTGCTGGTGGCGCCGGATGGGACCAAGCTTTCGAAGCGGCGTCATGGCCCCGTCGTGAGCGTGACCACGTATCGCGACGCAGGGTTTTTGCCGGAGGCGTTCATCAACTTTCTATGCCTGCTGGGCTGGTCGCCGAAAAACGATCGCGAGCAAATGAGCCGGCAGGAGTTGATTGACGCGTTCTCACTGGAGGGAATCAACCGCGCAAACGCGGTAGTGAACTTCAAAGAGCCGGCTACTACGCCCGAGGAAACGTTCGATCCGAAGGCGGTGTGGCTGAATGCGGAGCACATTCGCGGATTGGCGATCGAGGATCTGAGCCAGCGCCTGCTGCCGATCGTGCACGAGGCCGGATTCAATGTCACGCCAGAGAAGATGCTGCGGGTGACGCCGCTGATTCGCGAGCGCATCAAACTGCTTCGCGACGTGCTCACGGCTGCCGATTTCTTCTTTGTCGAGAAGCTGCCGCCGTATGACTCCGCTGAACTCGTCCCGCAAAAGGGAGACGCCGCCATGGCGCTGAAAGTTCTACAGAAAGCGCAGGCTGTTCTCCCGGCGGTAGAGTTCAAACATGATCCGCTGGATCAGGCGCTGCGCGCCGCCGCACAGGAACTTGGCGTGAAAGCCGGACAGATGTTCCAGCCGATTCGCGTCGCCGTCTGCGGGCGCAAGAACGCTCCGCCGCTGTTTGAGACGCTGGAAGTACTGGGGAAAGAGACGACGCTCGAGAGGATCGGACAGGCTACGCAGAAGCTGCAGTAATCCACGAGGCTTGTCATCCTGAGGCACGCGTTCTTTGCGGGCCGAAGGACCTCTGTATTTGCTGGCATTAACGATGCGGTCGGACAAATCCTTCACTTCGCGCGGATGACAAAGACGTTGGCGACCGGCTTGCATCGGTTCGGATAGGCGTACGATTTTTCTGCATCTCCACCGCTCCGCGGCTGATCTATAGTTCTGCAGCCCACCGCTACAAATTTTTCAGTCGTACTCCTAATCGAAAGGGTCTCCTATGAAAGCAGTTCAGATAAGTAAACCAGGCGGAAATTTCGAAGTGGTCGAGCGTCCCATTCCTGAGCCCGGACGGGATCAGGTTCGCATCAAGGTCGAAGCCTGCGGCATCTGCCACAGCGATGCGCTGGTGAAAGAGGGACAGTGGCCGGGCATCCAGTATCCGCGTGTGCCCGGGCACGAGGTTTCCGGGCGCATCGACGCGATTGGCGCCGACGTCACTCTGTGGAAGCCGGGGCAGCGTGTGGGCGTTGGCTGGCACGGCGGCCACTGCTTCGAGTGTGAACCCTGCCGCCGCGGCGATTTCGTCTTATGTCAGAACGAGAAGATTACTGCCATTCACTTCGACGGAGGCTATGCCGAGTACATGGTGGTTGCGGCTGAGGCAGTCGCGGCCATGCCCGATGGTTTGCACGCCGACGAAGCAGCGCCGCTGCTCTGTGCCGGAATCACGGTTTACAACGCGCTGCGAAATTCTGGGGCGCGGGGCGGCGATCTGGTCGCGGTTCAAGGTATCGGCGGCCTAGGGCATCTTGGGATTCAGTACGCGCGGCAAATGGGCTTTCGCACGGTCGCCATCGGTCGCGGAGCCGATAAGCAGCCGCTGGCGAAAAAACTCGGCGCGCACGAATACGTTGATACGAACCAGGGCGCGCCCGCCGAAGCGTTGCAAAAGATGGGAGGGGCGCGCGTGATCCTGGCGACGGCTCCTGATTCCAAATCGATGTCGGCGCTCGTCGATGGCCTAAGCGGCAATGGCACGTTGATGATTGTGGGAGCGGGATTCGAGTCGCTAACGGTGACTCCGCTGCAATTGATTGGCGGAAAGAAGTCGATTCGGGGATGGGCATCAGGCACTGCCAGGGATTCCGAAGACACGCTGCAATACAGCTCCTTGACCGGCGTGCGTCCCATGATCGAGCGCTATCCTCTGGAAAAAGCGGCGGACGCATATCAGCAGATGATCAGCGGGAAAGCGAGATTCCGAGTAGTGCTGACGATGGGCTAAGAAACAGCGCGGTCGCGTCCTTCGTGTCTGGAAGCGCTCCCGGCTGCGGCCTATTCCTTCACCGCAGCTAGATTCTTCGCTTTCCAGCCCTGCGCCTCTAAACTTTCGGAAGCGCAGGGGGCCGCGGGAGATACTGCAGCGCTGAGGAACGCAGATCCGCTAACTCGTCAACCACAACCAGCCGATGGCAATGGCTGCAATGGCAAGGGCGCATTGCACCCAGCGCGAGTAAGTACGGTGGATCGATCCGTCTTCACTTGTTAAGCGAGACATCTCAACGTAGGGTGTTAATCCCCGTCGGAACCATCCTTCGATGACTACGTGTGTGCCGATGTAGGATTCCGCCTCCGTAATCGCAAAGAAGAACCGAGCCAAAGGAATCGTCTGGCGATAAAGGAGAAAGACCATGCCAGTGGCGTCGCGTAGAACCAGATCCGGGCTCCAGAAGACTCCCGGCACGCCCCGTCCTACGATTTCGCCGGTAAGCCGAACCGCGCGTGGCCGCATTTGAGAGACTTCAGTATCTTCCAGGAGCGAGGCAACGGTCGTGTTCTGGGACTGGCCGCGATAGCGATACGCGACTCGCAGGAGCCATCCGATCCCGCCAATGATGAGAAGGATCGGCTTTGCTCCACGGGGCAAGGCAATTCCGAAATATGAGAACCACTCAGGTACCCACTGCGCGGCGGCCAGCGTAAAGATGCACAAGAGCGGTAAACCCCAGACCAGAAATTGAAGCGGAAATGTCCCCCACTGAACGCGCTGATCGATGGGAAGCGGATATACGACCGATTGGTGTTCCTGTTCCGCTTGTTCGTTCAACGCCCGCACGCGAAGGGCAGTCAGTGGATGGGTCGAGTTCAATTCATAGAACCGAGCCCACGGATTCACTAGGTCCCAACGCATGACTGCGGCGGCGCTGGCCGCATCGGTACCGCTGAGCGCAAGAGCTGCTCCGGAGTGCAGGTTTGATATTCCCATGACAGCGAGCGAACCAGCGACGCGATATTCGCGCTGCATTTGTGCATCCACCGCCTTGCGATCCAGAGCCTCCTTGTACTCTCCATCCGCCTTCACCATCCCGTAGGCGATCTTGATCAGCGCAGAAGATAGAGCTTCAGGAGTATGCGTGACTTCAGCCGCATAGTGATCGGCGAAATATTCGCGAGTGCGGTTCAGCAGAAGAACGACAAACTGGCTCACCCAATAGCAGAGGTATGCACCATAAGCCAGCGCGCGAAAGTTGTTGATATGTCGTGTGAAGGCATAGATCTGGTAGAGCAGTAGTGGGGCCAGAGCAGCGATGGTCATGACCACGAAATCCCAGTGCTCGATGTGGCCGATCTCGTGGGCCAAAACCGAATTTGCTTCCTCGACCGTCAGCACGTCCAGCAACCCCTGGGTCACTACCACTCTGGAGTCGCTGGGCGTGTGGCCATAGGAAAACGCATTCGGCGTACCGCTCGCAATGACTCCGATTCGAGGTGCCTTGATGCCTCGCTCCGCGCAAAGCTTCTCGATGAACTCGCGGTTTCGCGCCGGAAGCGCCGGGTAGAGATCGTCCCAGTGAATGGACACCACCGTCTCAATAAGCCAGGGTCCAATCAGGTACTGGAAGCCGATAAAGACTACGGCAAACACCACCGCTCCCCAAAGCGGAATGCCAACCTTCGCGAGGTAGAGATCTCCCACAGCAAAGAGCAGGCCGTAGAGGGCAAGGAGGATGAGAATTGAGCGAGTGAAGAATTTCACGGGAGCCTCCAAGTGGCAGAAACGGGCCCGGCGATCCGATCACCGGGATTCTACTACGGCCCCGGCCCGTCGGCAGCCCGGGTGGGCGCACGGCACTTTTTTGACTCATGAAAAACCACTTGACAAACTATACTGTGTATCGTACAGTGTATGTCACATACTATATGGCGAACGGTACATACAGCGCCGAGATTCTCGAGAACCTGAAGCTGGAACTGCGCCGCGGGTGCCTGATCGTCGCCGTCCTGGCGCAGCTTCGGACAGAGCAATACGGCTACACCCTCCGCAAGGCGCTGGCCGACGACGGGCTGGCGATCGACGAAGGAACGCTCTATCCCCTACTGCGGCGGCTCGAAACACAGGGCCTTTTGGTGAGCCAATGGCGGGAAGAGGAAAAGCGCAACAAGCGTTTCTACCGCCTGTCACCGGCTGGCGAACAGACTCTGGCGCTGTTGCTCGAAGAGTGGCAAAACATCAACACATCGCTCAGCAAAATTCTGCAAGAGGCATAGATCTTCAAGAGGAAAAACGTCATGAACACATCATCCAGCCGAAATCCCAAAGAACTCGTAGACCGATATTTGCAGGCAGTACGCTTCTGGGCGCCGAAACCGCAAGAAGACCTGATTGCCGAACTGGGCGAAGACCTGCGGTCGCAAATCGAGGCGAAGGAAGCCGATCTCGGCCGTCCGCTCGACCAGGGCGAGGTGTCGGCGATTTTAAAGGCCTGCGGGATGCCGATGGTTGTGGCCAGCCGACTGGGACCGAAACGCTACCTCATTGGGCCTGCCCTGTATCCCATCTATAAGTTCGTGTTGAAGATGGTGCTTCTCTGGATCCTGGTGCCGGTCTTCCTATTCATTGTTGGACCTACGAACGTGGTCAATAGCAAAGGGGACTGGGGACTCGCGGTACTGAATACTTTCGGAAATCTGTGGACTGGACTTTTCGTTGCGGCGGGCGTCATCACGCTGGTTTTTGCGATCCTCGAACGCACGTCAGCCCACGCCGCCATCGAGTGCAAGTGGGATCCCCTGACTTTGCCGCCCCTTCAGAAACAGGAGCGCAAACCGTCACTTATAAAAACCGTCTGCGAGTTGGGATTCGGGGTGTTCGGCCTGATATGGCTTTTACTCGTTCCACATTATCCGGTGCTCATTCTTGGTCCGGCAGCAAGCTTCCTGAAGGCAGGGTCGCTGTGGCACACGTTCTACGTGCCGGTTCTTCTGCTTGGTGTCTTCGGGCTTCTGCGGTCAGGCATGATTTTGGCGCGTCCCCAATGGACTTGGTTGCCGACTTTAAGCCAACTGCTGCAAACAGCCCTCACCCTGGTGGTTCTGAGTTTCATGATCCAGGCGGTGGGGCAGCCGTCGCACGGGACGTGGGCTCCATTTGTGGCCCTCGCGGATACTGCCAAGCAATCCGCCGAGTACATCAAGGTCGCCGCAATCGTGAATGCATCGATTCTGCTCAGCCTGGCGGGGACGTGGCTGGGACTGTGCATCGCCGGCGTCATCCAGACCTGGGAGTTTATGCGGTATGTGCGTAAACGGAGGTCGAGCGCGCCACAGACGGCGTCGCTACCAGCGCAGTAGTCCCCTTACACCCCGCCGGACTCTGGGGATGATTGAACGTTCCGCCTCGCGGCAGCACGGACGCATCCGTGCTGCCTTTCGTTTCCTAGATCATGCGATAAGATCAATGCATGAAACCGTCTCCAACCGAGGCTGAGCCGGGCGCGAACTCCGCGCCTGAGCCCCGTCCTTCGAACTTCATACGCGACATTATTCTCGACGACCTGAAGACCAATAAATACGCGGGCCGGGTGCAGACCCGCTTTCCTCCCGAGCCCAACGGATACCTGCACATCGGCCACGCCAAGGCGATCTGCCTCGACTTCGGGCTGGCCGACGAGTTCGGCGGGCATACGAACCTGCGCTTTGACGACACCAATCCCGAAAAAGAAGAGACTGAGTACGTCGACTCCATCATGGAGGATGTGAAGTGGCTCGGCTTCCACTGGGACGGCCTCTTTTACGCCTCGGATTATTTCGACCAGCTCTATCAGTGGGCGATCAAGTTGATCAAAGACGGCAAAGCGTACGTAGACGATCTTTCCGCGGAGGAAATTCGCAAATACCGCGGCACCTTGACCGAGCCTGGCAAAGACAGCCCGCATAGAAACCGTTCGGTGGAAGAAAATCTGAATTTATTCGAACGCATGCGTGACGGGGAGTTCCCCGATGGTTCCCGCGTACTGCGCGCGAAGGTGGACATGGCTTCGCCGAACCTGAACATGCGCGATCCCGTGATGTACAGGATCCTTCACGCCGAGCATCACCGCACCGGAAGTAAGTGGTGCATCTACCCCATGTACGACTACGCGCACGGGCAGTCCGATTCGCTGGAGCGGGTGACCCACTCGATGTGCACGCTGGAGTTTGAAGATCACCGGCCGCTCTACAACTGGTTCATTCAGCAGCTGGGAATTTTCCCGTCACAGCAAATTGAATTTGATCGCCTCAACCTGACCTACACGCTGCTGAGCAAGCGCAAGCTGCTGCAACTGGTGAAAGAAGGACGAGTGCGCGGCTGGGACGACCCGCGTATGCCGACGATTTCGGGCATTCGGCGGCGCGGCTATACGCCGGAGGCGATCCGCAATTTCTGCGGCGCTATCGGCGTTTCGAAAACCACCGGCTCGATTGAACTGGCGATGCTCGAGCACTTCGTTCGCGAGGATCTGAACAAGCGCGCTCCGCGCGTAATGGCTATGCTGCGTCCGCTCAAAGTGGTGATTGATAACTACCCGGAGAATCAGGTAGAAGACATGGACGCGGTGAACAATCCCGAGGACGAAAGCGCGGGCACGCGCAAGGTTCCGTTCTCGCGGGTGCTGTACATCGAGCAGGATGACTTTCGCGAGGTTCCCCCGCCAAAGTACTACCGGCTGTCGCCGGGGCGGGAAGTTCGGCTGCGCTACGGCTACTTCATTACTTGCACCGGCGTCGTGAAGAACGACAAAGGCGAAGTCGTCGAAGTGCATTGCAGCTACGATCCCGCGAGCAAGGGTGGGAACTCGCCTGACGGCCGCAAGGTGAAGTCAACCATCCACTGGGTGTCGGCGGCACATGCGGTGGATGCCGAAGTGCGTATCTACGAGAATTTGTTCGCCAAGGAGAATCCCAGCGACGTCGCAGAAGGACAGGATGTTCTTGACAACCTCAATCCCAAGTCGCTGGAGATCATCACCGACGCGAAGGTGGAACCGTCGCTAGCCAACGCCATTCCCGGGACGCGTTATCAATTCGAGCGGCTGGGATACTTCTGTGTTGATCCCGACTCGAAGCCAGGGGCGCCGGTGTTCAACCGGACGGTGGCGCTCAAGGATGCCTGGGCGAGAGCCGAGAAGAAGCAGGGCGGGAAGGGCCAATAGAAACCTTCCTCGCTTCAGGAGTGCGAGGGAGGAATCGTGCATAGCTTGATCCCCGGATTATCGACGGCCGCTGCATTGCCCCAGTTTTCTCCCGCCGTGTTTTGGCCTTACTTCAACGGGGTCGTTGTTCTTCTGCTCGGGCTGTTCGCGGTCCGCAAGGAACTGCCGCAGGCTCGCGGGTTGGACAAAATTGTCGCCCTGGGACCACTCTGCTACGCCGTTCCCATCGCCGTCTTCTCCGGAGAGCACTTCGCGAGCGCCCACGTCATCATGCAAATGGTGCCCAAGTATATGCCGGCCCACTTGTTCTGGGCCTACTTCGTCGGCGTTTGCCTGATCGCCGCTTCGATGAGCATCGCGCTAAACATACAAGTACGGTGGTCGGGCACGCTGTTGGGAATCATGTTCACCCTGTTTGTATTGATGATGGACATCCCAGGAGCCATGGGTGATCCCAAGAATAGGTTTGCATGGACGTTAGCTGCCAGAGAGCTAGCCTTTGCCAGCGGTGCCTTTGCTCTTGCTGCAACCGCCATGCGCGAATCGCGAGTGCGTGGTTCGGACATCCTCGTGACTTTCGCACGCACTGTAATCTCGTTCACTGCAATTTTCTATGGCGTCGAACACTTCTTGCATCCCGCAAACGTACCCGTCGTCCCGCTGGCAATGCTGATGCCTGAGTGGATTCCCGCCCATGCTGTCATCGCATACCTGACCGGAACAGCTCTTGTCGCCGCCGGAGCGATCATGCTGGTCCAAAGAAAAAATGCTCGCGTTGCAGCAACGTATCTCGGCAGCTTGATTCTCCTGCTCGTTTTACTGGTTTACTTGCCAATCCTGATTGCGAGCCTATCCGCCAATGGGGTCGGCGAAAAAATTCAAGGGCTGAACTATTTCGCGGACACGCTGTTTTTCGGGGGAACGGTGTTGGCATTGGTCAACGCGCTGCCGAAAGATGGGGGATAACCTCAACCGCGAATCTGGGCGGAAGCTTAAAAAAACGAAAACCCCGAGCGGCGAACCACCCGGGGCCTCAGCCTGTCAAGCTTCCTCATAATTATCGGAGCGGCCATACTGCAAGTCAAGTTACTGGAGGAGCTCGGCCTGTCGCGAGACTCCCCGCCAGATCCCCTACCAAAGACAGGGAACGCTCTGGACCCGACGGGATTCGAACCCGCACCTTGAAGCTTGACAGGCTCAGATGCTGCCAGTTACACCACGGGCCCTGGAATCAGATTACGGCCGCTTGCGAAGGGCATCCACTCTCGAAGTCAATTATTTCGAATATGGTCCCGATTCGGGAAGCTTTGGTTAGAGTCGACTTCTCACTTTGCCTTCGCCGCCGCCTCCACTCTCGCCAGCATCTTGTCTAACTCTGCCCGCGATAAATAGCGGCCGTTGACGATCACTGCCGCAATCTTCTGTGTGTTCCGAATGTCGTCCAGCGGATTCGCATCGAGCAGAACCAGGTCGGCAAGCTTCCCCTTCTCAATCGTCCCGAGCCGATCCTCCACGCCGAGAAACTTTGCGGGATTGAGTGTCGCAGTTTGCAGAGCTTCCATCGGGGTGAATCCGGCCGCGAAGAAGCGCTGCAACTCTTCATGCAGGCTGAAACCCGGGAAGATGTAGACGCCGGGAGGAGTATCGGTTCCCGCGAGAAACGGAATCCCCGCCCGGTGCATCGCGTTCACCACTTCTAATTCTTCTTCGACGAAACGCTTTCGCGTCGCCAAGTCGTCGGTATTGAACTCGTGAACGATCTGCTCGGTGAATCGCTTCCAGGTCACGTCCTTCCACGCCGCCGGTGCGTATTTGGCGCGAGTATCGTGGGCGAAGTCGGTTTGATCGATCAAATTGCCGCCACGCTCCCAAACCAGCGTCGGACACTGCCAAGTTTGATTCTTCGCCAGCAGCGCGAAAAGCGCCGCCGCCCGGGCCGGATCGTAGCTCGATAGAAATTGGCCAATCGTTTTTGGCCCTTTAATAAATTGATCTTCGAGCGGCGAGCTGCCTTCAAAAATTCCGATCAGGTGCTCGAAGCTCTTCTGCCCGGCATTCGAAGCTTCGGTTGCGCGCACCGAATCCGGCACATGCCC
>Ga0070730_10001851_pt1 | contig 19812 bp, 18 predicted proteins | sample Coa_R1_3_FD_66447 | JGI IMG/M metagenome (GOLD analysis project Ga0070730, IMG submission 66447) | Surface soil microbial communities from Centralia Pennsylvania, which are recovering from an underground coalmine fire - Coalmine... | ecosystem: Environmental > Terrestrial > Soil > Unclassified ... | reverse complement strand
CGCCGGCGGCGTCGCGGCGGGCGGCGAGTCCTGCTTCTTCGTCTGCCCGGGCGCGGTCGAGCTGCCCGAGTCGGACGGCTTCGTCTGCGCCGGCGGCGTCGCGGCGGGCGGCGAGTCCTGTTGCGTGGCCGGCGTTTGCTGCACGACGACCGAGACGGGCTGAGTATCCGCCGGCGCGGATGCCGCATCCACGGCAGCCGGCGTCGTCGCCGGATCGGCGGCGGGAACGGCCAGCGGTCGCACGGGCGACGCGGCGAGGCCGTGAGCAGGATGCGCGGGCGGCACAACCGAGGCCGCCGGGCGGCTCGGCGCGACCGCGGCGCCGGCTGGCATGGCTGTCGCGATCGGCGACTGCGAGACCGGCGTCGAGTGATGCTTCGCGGAGTGGTGCTGCACGGGGGCGCTGGCGACGACCGTCGTCGCGCTGACGACGGCGACGGTGGCTGCGACCTTCACCGCGACGCTGCTGCCGAGCAGGAGCGACTTCATGCCGGCGAGCACGTTCGCCCAGTCGGCGCCGCGCACGAGCCGCCGCTTCTTGTCCGCAGGCTGCTCGAGACCGTGGGCGAGCGAGCGGCGTGCGCGGAAGATCAGCGTCTCGACGGCCGCCTGCGAGAGCTCGAGCTCCTCGGCGATCTCATGATACGAGAGGCCCTGCCACTCCCGTAACAGAATCGCGCGGCGCTGGTTCTCGGGCATCTGCTCGAGGACGTCCTGCAACCCGATGAGCTCGTCGGCCTGCCGCGACGGCGCGGGCGTCAGCTCCTCGACGAGGTCGAAGTCGGCCGGCGACTCGATGCGGCCGCGCCGCCAGCTCGACCGCCGCCGCGAGAGGCAGACGTTGTTCGCGATCTTGAAGAGCCACGCCGACTCGAGCTCCGGGACGACCCCGCCCTTGATCCCGCGGAACGCGTTCAGGAAGGTGCTCTGCACCGCATCCTCCGCCTCCTCGCGGGAGCCGAGCTGGTGCAGGCAGTACCGGAAGATCTGGTTCGCGTACTTCTCGTAGAGCGCGCGTGTGAGGTCCGCCTCGGGAGCGGCTGCCGGCTGAACGCGGCTGGCACGACCTATGGACGGAACTGCGGCCATTTCCTGCCCTCGGGAAGACGCAAAGTGGCCCCGCCCGAGCCACCGTAGTCAACATCTTCGGCCTCCGAGCGGCCGTTGGCAACCCCCTTTTTGGGTCACCCGCCGCTGCTGCCGCTCAAGCCCCCGTCGGATCCATCCGGGCCGTCTCCTCCACCTCCCCCGTCCGAGGAGGTCGTCGTGGGCGCGGCGGCGACCGCCGCGACCGGCGTGGTGGTCGTCGTCTCGGTCGTCGTGGTCGTCTCGGTCGTCGTGGTCGTCTCGGTCGTCGTGGTCGTGGCGGTCTGCTGCTCGCCGTCGGACTCGGAGGAGCCCGCAAGCCCCGGATTCACGCTCCGGCCCTGATCCGACCCCCCGCCGTCCCGGTGCTCGACCGTGCCCGTGTCTCGGTGCTCCACCGTGCTCGTCTCGTGGCTCGCGACGGGCACGGTCGGCCGGGGCGGCGTCACCGTCGAGCTGACGGCGGCGGCACGGTGGATCGGATGTGGGTGAACCGAGTGAGGCTCCCGGAGGACGTTCGGCACGACGATTGCGCCGCCCGTGACCGCCGCGGCGCCGACGCCGAGCGCGACGGCCTTCGCCGCGATCGGCGCCGCCGCGCCCGAGCCGCTGAGGAGCCGCAGCAGGGCATCGACCCACGACACGCCGCTGATCGTGGCGTACGCGGTCTGCAGCTTCAGCCGCAGCCCACGGCGGGCACGGAACAGCAGCGACTCCACCGCCGGCGTCGACACCGCGAGCGCGACGGCGAGCTCGTCATAGGACAACCCGCCGAACTCGCGCAGCAACAGCGCCTCGCGCTGCTGCGCCGGCAGCTCCCGAATCGCGCGCCAGAGGGCTGCGAGGTCTGCTCGGCTGATCGCCTCCGCCAGCGGATCGGGCAGCGGCGAGGCAGCTTCGACATCGTCCGCCGGCAGCGGTTCGCGCATGCGCGTGCTGATCCGCGACCAGCATTCGTTGCGCGCGATCGTCGCGAGCCACGCGGCGGGCTCGCGCGGATCGGAGCCGTTCAGCAGCGCCCGATGCGCGGAAAGGAACACCTGCTGCGTTGCGTCCTCGGCCTCGGTGCGGTTGCGGAGAAGCGCCTGGCAGAGACCGCTGACCGTTCGTGCGTACCGGTCGTAGAGCTCCTCGGTCCGTGCGCGAGCCGCCCCGGGTGAGGGGCGGCTCGCAGCGGGGAACTCCTCGGGACGCGGTGCGCTAGTCGCCACCACCGCCGCCGTCATCGCTGCTGCTGCTGTCGTTGCCGTTGTTGTCTTCGCTCCCCTGGCCCTGATCGTTCTGGCCGTGGAGCGACAGGTTGAGCGTCACGGTCTGGCCGACGAACGAGCTCGGCAACGTCAGGCCCGCCGGAAGCGGCATGACGAGTGTCTGGCCGTTGACGGTGAGCGTCACCGTGCCCGCGCCGACGGCTGCGACAACGGCCTGCACTTGAATCGCGTTGTCGTTCGACGGACCGAGGTCGTCCTCGTTCTGTTCGTCGAGCTGGCCGTTGTTCCCGACCGTTACCTGAGCGGCGACGTTGTCGCCCGTGGCCGGCGTCGTCGGCGTCGTCGGAGTCGGCGTCGTGTCGCTCGCCGAGGCCAGACGGCGCCCGGTGTGGATCGCGACGAGATGCTTGTTGCTCGATAGGAACATCGTCGAGCCGATGCGCCGTACGACGATGCCGCGTACGAGCGCGGTGTGCGATCTGCCGACGACGACGAGCCGTCCGCCTTCGAACACGACGCGCGAGCCGATCGCGGCCTGGCCGCTGAACGCGCGGATGACCCCGCCGGCCGGTGCGACGAGCACGTCGCCGCGGAGATGGCCGACGACGACTCCCTTGAACGTGGCGGTGCCTGCACCCGCGCCCGAGGCGAGGATCGCGGCCACCGCGGCAATTGCTGTGAAGAACGGAACCAGTTTCACCAGAGTCTCTCCTTCCTTACCCGGATCGAGGGAAAAGGGATTTCGTAGGAGAGAGCCGATTTAGCGATAAAACTTGCGCTAACCAGCTCGCGCCGGAGGCGGACAAACAGCGCCTCCAGCGCCAGGGGGGCCGAGAGCTGGAGCTCCTCGGCGTCGCGCCAGGCCGCCCGGACGATCTCGCAGGCCCGCTCGGCGCCTAGAAGCCGCTCCCGGGTTGCGTCCTCGCGGAGATCGTCGAGGCGGTCGACGTGCACCACGGCCGCCTCCGCTCCCGCCGCGAGCACGACGAGGTCGCGGTACCACCATTCGAGCTCCTCGAGCGCCGCGAGCAGCTCGTCTCGCTCGGCGCCACGCTGCGCGCGCCGGACACGCTGCTCCGCCTCGCGGCCGGTGAGCTCGAGCACCGCGACCGTCTCCTCCGCGCGCTCCTTCGCCTCGTTGGCGCGTTCGGCAATGCCGGCGAGGACGATCTGCGCTGCGTCGTTCGAATCGAAACCGGAATCGAGGTAGACCGAGCGGGCGACGCCGAGCAGTGCCTCGCGCTGCTGCGCCGCGGCGGGATCGAGCAGGCGCGCCGCCCGATCGAGCCGTCCGGCGGCGACACGTGCGAGCGTCGTCAGCTCCTCGTCGGCCAGCTCGGGCGCGCGGCTGCGCAGCGCCTCCCGCACCGCACGCTCCGACAGCCGCCGGAAGGGAACGAGCTGGCAGCGCGAGAGGATCGTCTCCGGCAGCGGGCCGAGGTCGCTCGCGACGAGCACGATGACTGCGTACGGGGGCGGCTCCTCGAGATCCTTGAGCAGCGCGTCCGCAGCGTCCTCGTTCATGGTGTCGGCGCCGAATACGAGGTAGACGCGCCGGTCGGCCTCGAACGGGCGCATGTGCAGGTCACGGCGCAGCTCGCGGATGTCGTCGATGCGGATTTGATCACCAAGCGGTTCGAGCACGTACAGGTCGGGATGCGAGCGGCGCTCGACGCGTGCGTGCTCGCCGAGCAGCTCGGCGGCGAAGAGCAGTGCGAGGTCGCGCTTGCCGACACCGGGCGGTCCGTGCAGCAGGTACGCGTGCGCGGGTCCGTCGGCGAGCGCGGCGGAGAGGAGGCGCTTCGCCTCCAGCTGCTCAGAGATCGCGTCGAATGTGCTCATGGATCTCGCGGGCGAGCTCGTGGGGGTCGCGCGCGCCGTCGAAGACGAGGATACGCGCTGGAAACCGATCCGCGAGCTCGCGGTAGGCGGCCGCTACCCGCTTGTGGAACGCGGCGCCCTCGCGCTCGAGCCGATCCTTGAGGACCGCCCGCTGCGCGGCGAGCTCCGGCTCGACGAGGAGGAGGACGGTGCGGTCGGGCATCAAACCCTGGACGGCGTGCAGGTTCAGCTCGAGCACGTGCTCTACTCCGACGCCGCGGGCGATCCCCTGGTACGCGAGGGAGGAGTCGACGTAGCGATCGGAGACGACGATCGCACCGCGCGCGAGCGCCGGCTTGATCACCGTCTCGACGAGCTCGGCTCGCGCCGATGCGAACAGCCCCGCCTCGGCCCAGGGCGTCATTGCAGGCCCGTTGAGCACGAGCTCGCGGATGCGCTCGCCGATCTCCGTGCCGCCGGGCTCACGCGTGAGCACCACATCGCGGCCCTCGGTCGAGAGCGCGTCGCGCAGCAGCTCCGCCTGCGTCGACTTCCCCGACCCGTCCACTCCCTCGAAAGTGATGAACACGCTCGCCCTACGATACGGCGCGTGCGGGCGATCGTGACCGGAGGCGCAGGGTTCATCGGCTCGCACGTCGTCGAGGCGCTGCTCGCGCGCGGCGACGAGGTGCACGTCCTCGACGACCTCTCCAAAGGCACGCGCGAGAACGTCCCGGCCGACGCGAAACTGCATGTTGCCGATATCCGCGAGCCTGATGCCGTCTTGGACGCTGTCCGCCCAGAGGCGGTGTTCCACTTCGCGGCACAGGCGGACGTGCGGTTCTCGGTCGAGCGCCCTGCCGTCGATGCCGAGATGAACGTGTTCGGGACGCTGCAGATCCTCGAAGGAGCGAGACGGCACGGTGCGCAGGTCGTGCTCGCGTCGACCGGCGGCGCGGTCTACGGCGAGTGCGACGGCCCCGCGACGGAGTCCTCGCCGCGACGGCCTCTCTCCCCGTACGGCACGTCGAAGCTCGCGGCCGAGGAATACCTCGCGACGTACAACCGGCTGTACGGCACCGGGCATGTGTCGCTTCGTTTCGCGAACGTCTACGGCCCGCGCCAGATCGTGCACGGCGAGGCAGGCGTGATCGCGATCTTCACCGGGCTGCTGCGCGACGGCGGCACGCCGCTGATCTACGGTGACGGCACGCAGACGCGCGACTACGTGTACGTGGGAGACGTCGCGCGGGCGACGCTCGCGGCGGCCGGGAAGGACGGCGGAGTCTTCAACATCGGCACAGGCATCGAGACATCGGTGCTCGAGCTCTACGACGCGCTGGCTCGGGCGAGCGGCGTGACGCGCCCGCCCGAGCACGCACCCGCCCGTCTCGGCGAGCTCCGGCGCAGCGTCCTCGATGTCTCGCTCGCCGCGCGCGAGCTCGCCTGGACGCCGCAGGTGACGCTCGAGGAAGGGCTGCTGCGAACGTGGGAGTGGGCGACCCGGTAGGAGGAACGGCGGCGCGGGCCGCGAATCGGAGCGGTCCGTGGAATACGCCGAGCCTCTCTCGCAACCGTTTCCGTGGCGTGCCGCGACGCTGGTCGCCGGCACCCTTGCCGCCCTCGAGTTCGTCGTCCTGATCGTGGTCGGTGCGTTCCTGCTCGCACGTCCCGTCCACCACCAGGCTGCGAGAGCCGCCGCCGCTCCTGTGGTGCACGCGCGCGCCGTCACGCACGTCCGCCGGCTGCACGTGACACCGAATGCGCTTCTTCCGCGCACGCACGTGTCGGTGCTCGTCCTGAACGGGAACGGCGTCGCCGGAGCGGCCGCCCGAGAGGCGGCGACGCTGCAGGGACTCGGCTACCGCATCGGCGGCAAGCGAAACGCCCAGCGGCACGACTATGCACGCTCGATCGTGATGTACGTACCGTCGTACGCGCGCGAGGCGAAACGCCTTGCGCGTGACACGGGCATCGGCCTCGTGGCGCCCGTCGACGGGCTCACGCCGCACATGCTCAAGGGCGTGAAGCTGGTCGTCCTCCTGGGCAGCTAGGCGGCCACTGTCCGAGTGCGCGGAAGCGCACCTGGTCGAGCAGCCCACAGGGAATCCCGGCCGGGCCGAACTTGTCGAGCCGCCACGCATTCGCGAGAGCGACGTACGCCTTGCGCCACTCCTTGTGGCCGGCGTAGAAGGCGCCGAGGTCGTACCACGTCTGCGAGTTGCGCGGCTCGAGCGAGACCTCCTTGCGGTAAAGCTGCTCGGCGCGGGCGGTGTGGCCGTCGACGTCTTCGAACGCAGCCCATTCGAACAGTGCGTCGGTCGACAGCGGGTCGTACGAGTGCGCGCGCTCGGCCGCGGCGGCGGTCGCAGCCGATGCGAGCTGCCGCTGCGCAAGCCACGGCGACGCGAGCGAATATCCGACCGCGAGCGCGACGGCAATGGGAGCGACCGCGAGCAGCGGGCGCCGGCGTGCGACGACGGCTCCGTGACGTGCGACGAGCGCGCCGGCGACGAGCAGCAGCGGGCCGCACGTCGCGACGTAGTTCCAGTCCTTGTCGACGAGCATGTGCGCGACGAACGCCGCGAGCGCGATCCCGAGCGCGGTCACGGCGGTCCGTTCCGCTCCTGCGCTTCGCGCGCGCGCGCGCCCGACAGCCGCGCCGAGCCCGACGAGCGCGCCCAGATAGAGCAGCAGGCCGACGATGCCCGTCTCGCTGAGGAACTGGAGCGGCGTGTTGTGCGGCTCGTCTGCGGCGACCGGGCTCCTGCGGAGGAGCTGGTCGGTGTACTGGAAGGTCGCCGCCCCGGTGCCTCCGCCCGGATGCCGTGTGAACGCATGCCACGCCTCCTGCCACCAGCGCCAGCGGTTGCTCGAGCTCGCGCTCGCCAAGTGTCCGGCGCTGTTCGTCACCTGCGCGCTCACCGGATTCGTGAAGTCGCTCCAGATCCGGTGCGAGTAGGCGACGCTGACGGCGAGGCCGGCGACGACCACCGCGACGGCTGCGACCCCGGCAGCGCGCTCGATCGCCCGCCTTCGCTCGGGCGCGAGCGGCGCCATGCGCATGAGCAGGAGCGATGCACCCGCGACGAGTGCGGCGGCGGCGAGCACGGCGATCGCGAAGATCCGGCCGTCGTGCGACCGCGCCGCGTGTGACACGCCGTCGTTCGAGATTCCCGGCAGCGTGAGCCCGATCGCGAACACCGCGCCGCCGGCGCCGCCGCCGATGGCAAGCGCGACGAGACTCTCCACGCGATCGCGTTCGAGCAACGTCCACGCTGCGGCCGCAAGGCATGCAAGCGCGATCCCGAAGCGCGAATACGTCATCAGCACCGTGAGCGACGCGCCGAAGACGAGGACCACACCGGCTACGCGTACGAACGGACGCCGGTCGCGCGGCGCGGCGAGCCAGAGCCCGACGACGACTGCGACGTCGGCGAGGAGCGCGAGCTCGTTCCAGTACTCCACGGGATAGCGCAGGCGCGCGAGGCGGCCGTAGTCGGGGTACAGCGACGGGATGCATTTCGCGAGCAGCGCCCAGCCGATCACGGCTCCGAGGAGAACGGCGGCGCCCGCCGCGATCGTCGCGGCCGGCCGCCGCAGCGTGCCCGCGAGCAAGAAGCCGACGGCTGCGAACGCGACGTAGACGAGCGTCCGGTTCGTGTACACCCACGACGCGTCCGCGGAGGTCGACCAGAGCGTCGAGACGCCCTCCCAGATCGCGAAGAGGAGCAAGCCGCCGAGGAACGCAAATGCCGTGGTGTCGCCGCGCGGCGCGCGCATGAGGCCCGTGAAGACGGCGGCGGAGCCGAAGGCCGCGAGGCCGAGCACGATCGCTCCGATCCAGACGAGCTGAGCGTCTCCCGCCCCGCCGCTGAAGAGGAGCGCACACGCACAAAGCGCTCCTGCACCCCAGGCGAGCGGCGGGCCCAAGCCCGCGAACCGTTCGCCCGCGGCGCGCACGATCGACGACGCTAGCATTGTCGAAAGCCAGCGGAGCGGCGGTTCACAAACGGTTTACAACGGCATTACCGCGTGAACACCGGCGTCCGAAAGACTTCGTGAGATGCTGCCGTGCGGCGGCGTTTCACGTGGCCGCGGTTCGGAACCTGGGATGAGGATGACAAGGGGAGCAGGAACAGCACGGAGAACGCTGGCGGTCGCTTTGGCCGTCGCGATTGCGGTCCTCGCAGCGGGCGCACATCGTGCGTCGGCACACCCGACGTCGGTGACGAAGGTCACAGCCACGTGCTGGCAGGACATCGTCAACGACTGGCTCGATCACAACGGGCAGATCAAGGGGACGTATCCGATCCCCTGCTACCGGCAGGCGATCACCCATCTCAACGGATACGCCGACATCCAGGGCTACTCGAACATCATCGACGACATCCACCGCGCCCTCATCTACGCGCTCCATCACCCGGGCGCGAGCGGCAGCGGACCGGGCGGCTCGGCCGGCGGGAGCGGACCGGGCGGTTCGTCGGGCGGGAGCGGCCCAGGCACGTCGGCGTCGCACAACGAGGGCTGGGTGCAGAGCCTCGCCGACGAGATCGGCCCGAGCCAGGCGCGCTCCATCCCCTTGCCGCTCCTCGTCCTCGGCGCGCTCGCGCTCCTGCTCCTGCTCGCAGCCGCCGGCACATGGCTCGCGAAGCGAATCCAGATGCGTCGCGTCGCCCCCTCGCCGGCACCCGCTCCGCTGCCGCGCGATCGCCGTTAGCGCACTTCGGTTCCGTCCGAGGCACGCCCTACCCTGCCTGGTCCGCGTCCGGCGGGGACGAGACCCACGAGGCTACAGTTCGGGAGGGGCGGAATGGCCAGCGTAGAGCAGGAAACGAGCACCGCAGAGGCGACAGAGACGGCGGTAAACACCGTCGTAGACGAGGCCGCGCGCCTCGGCGTGCGCCGGTTCTTCACCATCCCGGGCCGCGACCCGTTCGACGAGATCGAATGGGAGATCCGCGACGCGGTGATCCCGGGCCGTAACGGCCCGGCGTTCGAGCAGCGCGGCGTCGAGTTCCCGAAGTTCTGGTCGCAGACGGCGACCAACATCGTCGCCCAGAAGTACTTCCGCGGCCGGCTCAGCTCGCCCGAGCGCGAGTCGAGCGTCAAGCAGATGATCGGCCGTGTCGTCGACACCGCCGTCGCCTGGGGCAAGCAGGGCGGCTACTTCGCCGACGACGAGGAGGCCGAGACGTTCGCAGCCGAGCTGAAGGCCATCCTCGTCAACCAGTACGCCTCGTTCAACAGCCCGGTCTGGTTCAACATCGGCTTCGAAGAGAAGCCGCAGTGCTCCGCGTGCTTCATCCTCTCGATCGACGACTCGATGGAGGCGATCCTCGACTGGATCCGCCGTGAGGGCGTCATCTTCCGCGGCGGCTCCGGCTCCGGCGTCAACCTGTCGGAGCTCCGCTCCTCGAAGGAGCAGCTGTCGAAGGGCGGCTACGCATCCGGCCCCGTCTCGTTCATGCGCGGCGCCGACGCGTCCGCGGGAACGATCAAGTCGGGCGGCAAGACGCGGCGCGCGGCGAAGATGGTCGTGCTCGACGTCGACCATCCCGACATCGAGGAGTTCATCTGGTGCAAGGCGAAGGAGGAGCGCAAGGCGCGCGTCCTCGAGCAGGCGGGCTACGACATGTCGCTCGACTCGTCCGACTGGGCCTCGATCCAGTACCAGAACGCGAACAACTCGGTCCGCGTGAGCGACACGTTCATGGAGGCGGCCGCCGCGGGCAGCGAGTTCAACCTCACCGCCCGCACCGACGGCACCGTGCTCGAGACGGTCGACGCACGCGACCTGCTGCGGCAGATCGCAGCGGCCGCGTGGGAGTGCGCCGATCCCGGTGTGCAGTACGACACGACGATCAACTCCTGGCACACGCTTCCGAACACGGGCCGCATCAATGCGTCGAACCCGTGCTCGGAATACATGTCGATCGACGACTCGGCGTGCAACCTCGCCTCGCTCAACCTGATGAAGTTCCGCCGCGAGGACGGCGAGTTCGACGTCGAGGCATTCGAGCATGCCGTCGACGTCGTGTTCCTCGCACAGGAGATCTTCGTCGGCTACTCCTCGTATCCCACGCCTGAGATCGAGCGCAACGCGAAGGCGTTCCGCCAGCTCGGGCTCGGCTACGCGAACCTCGGCGCCCTGCTGATGGCGCGCGGCCTGCCGTACGACTCCGACGAGGGCCGCGCCTACGCGGCTGCGATCACGGCGCTCATGACGGGCCGTGCGTACCGGAAGTCGGCGGAGATCGCGTCGCGCATGGGGCCGTTCGCCGGCTACCAGGTGAACCGCGCGCCGATGATCGGCGTCATCGCGAAGCACCGCGCTTCGGTCGGGAACATCGAGAATTCCGACATCGTGCCCGGCGACCTGCTCAGCGCCTGCCGCAAGGCATGGGACGACGCGTTGAACCTCGGCGAGGTGAGTGGGTACCGGAACGCGCAGGCGACCGTGCTCGCGCCGACCGGGACGATCAGCTTCATGATGGACTGCGACACGACGGGCGTGGAGCCCGACTTCTCGCTCGTCAAGTCGAAGAAGCTCGTCGGCGGCGGCGAGATCACGATCGTGAACCAGACCGTCGCGATGTCGCTCGAGAAGCTCGGCTACGCGCCGCGCGAGATCGAGGAGATCGTCGCGTACATCGACGAGCGCAACTCGCCCGTCGGCGCGCCGTACGTCAAGACGGAGCACTACCCCGTCTTCGACTGCGCCGTCGGCGACCGGGCGATCCACTATCTCGGTCACGTGAAGATGATGGGCGCAGTCCAGCCGTTCATCTCCGGCGCGATCTCGAAGACCGTGAACATGCCGGAGGAGGCATCGGTCGAGGACGTCATGAGCCTGTACGTCGACGCGTGGAAGCTCGGCGTGAAGGCGATCGCGATCTACCGCGACAACTGCAAGGTCGCGCAGCCGCTGTCGAGCTCGGGCAAGGAGGCGACTGCGGCGACGCCGCCGGTCCTCGTGCACGAGCGCAAGCGGCTTCCGCTCGACCGCACCGAGGTCGGCCGCAAGTTCCAGGTCGGCGACCACGAGGGCTACATCCACGTCGGTCTCTACGACGACGGCAGCCCAGGCGACATCTTCGTCGACATCGCGAAGGACGGGACGACGATGGCCGGCCTGATGAACTCGCTGTGCCTCGCCGTCTCGATGGGCCTGCAGTACGGCGTTCCGCCGGAGGTCTACGTCTCGAAGCTCTCGCACATGCGCTTCGAGCCGAGCGGAGTGACCAACGACGCCGACATCCGTTCGGCGAAGTCGATCGTCGACTACATCTTCCGCTGGTTCGGCAAGCGGTTCCTCACCGCCGAGCAGCAGGAGGAGGCGGGAATCCTCTCGCCCGAGGTGAAGGCACGCCTCGCGCAGCGCTACGAGAACGGCGGCGACGCGCCTGCCGTGGCCGAGCCCGGCGACATGCCGCCGCCCGGCCAGACCGCGCTCTTCAACTCGTGGGAAGACGCGGTCGAGTGCGCCCGCTGCGGCGGCCGCATGGTGCGGACCGGTTCGTGCTACACGTGCCGCGATTGCGGCACGAACACGGGCTGCAGCTAGATCCTGACGTCAGCTCGGCGCCGGTGGTGACATCGCTCTCCGCCGGCGCCGAGCTACGCACGACCGGGTTCGGCGGCATGGCGGCAGTCGTATGCGTGAACGGCGGTCAGGCGACCGAGGCGGCGGGCACGTGGAGCGCGTCGCTCGAGTGGCTCGTGCGGCGACTGGCACCGCAGTTCCCGCGGCTGCAGTTCGGCGAGGTGCGCTACCGCATCAAGTCGTGGCGAAAGCTCGACTGGTGCATCGAGGACGCGCGGGCTGCGGTGCACGCGCTGGCGGCCCCGCGCACGCTCCTCGTCGGCTTCTCCATGGGCGGTGCCGTCGCGACGCAGGCTGCGGACGAGCCGACCGTCCAGACGGTCGTCGGGCTCGCGCCGTGGCTGCCCGAGCGGCTGCCGTTGGACGCATTGCGGGGGCGGCGGCTGCGCATCATCCACGGCGCGCTCGACCGGTGGTTGCCCGGCATACCCGGTGTGTCTCCCACGGGCTCACGCGCCGGCTTCGAGCGGGCGCGCGCGCTCGGCGTCGAAGGCGAGTACACGCTCATCCCGGGCGCCCTCCACGGCGTGGCCGTTCGTGCCCACTGGGGCCACGCGTTTCCGCTGCCCCGCGCCGCGACATGGGCGCGGCTCGTCGGCGAAGAGCTCGCCCGCTTTCAGGCCGGTCAGGCCGGCTGAGGAACGCGGCGCCGCTCGAGCTGCGCGGCGTCCGGCACCTTCACGTCCCACACGAGCCGCAGCTTCTCGAGGCCGCGGATCACCCACCACGACACGTCCAGCTGCCACCGGCGCAAGCCGTGCCGCGCGGACGCGGGAAATGCATGGTGGTTGTTGTGCCAACCCTCGCCGAACACGAGCATGGCGACAACCCAGTTGTTCCGCGCTTCGTCGCGTGATCGGTAGTCCTTGCGGCCGAACATGTGGCAGATCGAGTTCACGCTGAAGGTCGCGTGCTGGTACGCCGCGATGCGGATGAGCCCGCCCCAGACGAGACCCTCGAGCGCCGCGGCCCACGTGCCGCCGATGCCGTAGCCGATCGCTGCCGGGACGCCGAGCGTGAGCACGACCCAAAGGAGATAGAGCCGATCGATCGTCCGGATGAGGACGTCGTCGTAGAGATCGCGGCCGTACTCGCGCCCCTGCTCCATCCCCATGTTCGAGAACATCCAGCCGACGTGGGAGTGCACGAAGCCGCGCAGCGCACCCGCGAAGCCGTCGCCATGCCCGACGTGCGGTGAGTGCGGATCGCCCGGCTGGTCGGAGAGCGCATGATGTTTGCGGTGGTCGGTGACCCACTGCGTCACCGGCCCTTGCATCGTCATGCAGCCGAGGATCGCGAGTGCCGCCTTCACCGGCGCGCGGGCCTCGAAGCCGCGGTGCGTGAAGTAGCGGTGGAAGCCGATCGTCGTGCCGAAAGCGCACACGACGTACATCCCTCCGAAGAGAGCGACGTCCGCCCAGTGGAACGCGACGCCCCAGAGCAGGCCCATAGCCGAGACGAGGCCGAGCGGCGGCACGACCACGGCGACCACGGTGACGATCTGGCTGACTCGGCTCGTGCGAGCACGCACCGTTCCGACGGCTGGGGTGGCGATCACTGTCCCACCCTATGCAGCAGCGCCGCGAGCCGCGCGCGATAGACGTCCATGTCGGCCTTCCTCCAGTCCGCGTGCGTCTGGCGGCGCCACGGGGCGTAAAGCTCCTTGTGGTACGGGCTCGTGAGGCTCTCGTTGTGCCCGATCACGTTCTTCAGCGCGATATGGAAGCGCCCCATCAGCCAGGCGGTGAGCGCGAGCGACGCGCGCATCTGCGCGGCGTCGCCGAGAATCTGCGCATCCGACGTCCCGACATGCTCGATGCCTATGGCGACGTAGTTGAGGCCGACCGTATGCCGGCACATCACGCCGAGCGGCACGAGCTGATAGATCGTCCCGTCGCGGTCGACGATGAAGTGGGCGCAGGTCCCAGGCAGCGAGTGCAGCTCGGCGTCGGGGACATCGCGCGAGAACGTGTTGAACGCGGACGAGAAGCTCGTGGTGGCGGTGTAGTGCTCGACGATGACCTTCGGGCTCAGCCGCCAGGAGTGGATGCCGTAGTGCCGTTGCGCGTAGTCGGCCATCTCCGCCTTCCGCTGCGGCCCGTACGGGATCGGCTTCCAGACGATGTGCGGCCGCGGGGGCGCGACCAGTGCGATTGCGGCCAGCGCCGCCGCGATCACAACGGCGCGAAGAGATCGATCGGCGTGCCGTCCGGGTCGAGCAACTGCGCGTAGCGATGGCCCCAGAAGGCGTCCCACGGCTCCTTCTCGCCGTGGAACCCTGCGCCAACGACGCGCGCATACGTCTCGTCGACCTCAGCCGGGCTCGCGCACGCGAAGGCGAGCGCGATGTGATTGCCCGTCTCTCGCGACCAGTCGGGCCGGAAGCTCCGGATGACGTCCTCGGTGTCGAACATGAGTCGCATGCCGTTCGGGAACGTCGCCTCGACGTGGTCCGAGCCCCCTGCGATCTCGACATCGAGCAGACGGTAGAACGACCGCGAGCGGGCGAGGTCGGCGCTGACGATCCCGATCGCATCCAACTGCGGCACGGACCGAACGCTAGCGGATAGCGTCGCGCGGATGCGCTACAGACAACTCGGCGCAAGCGATCTGCAAGTCTCGGAGATCAGCCTCGGCTCGTGGACGACGTACGGCGGCTCTGTGCCGCGGGACCAAGCCGAAGCGTGCGTTGCAGCCGCCTTCGACGCGGGCATCAACTTCATCGACACGGCAAACGTGTACGCACGCGGTCGAGCAGAGGAGTTCCTCGGTGAGGTGCTCACGTCTCGTCCGCGCGACTCCTATGTCCTCGCGACGAAGCTGTACGGCGCGATGTCCGACAGCGACCGCGGGCTCTCGCACACACAGGTGCACAAGCAGATCGACGCATCGCTCGCACGGTTGCGAACTGACTACGTCGATCTCTACCAGTGTCATCGGTACGACTGGGACACCCCGCTCGAGGAGACGATGGGGGCCCTGACCGAGGTCGTGCGTCAGGGCAAGGCGCGCTATCTCGGCTTCAGCGAGTGGCCGGTCGAAAAGATCGCCGAGGCGCTCGCGCTGCCCGGAGTGGAGAAGTTCGTCTCGAGCCAGCCGCAGTATTCGATGCTCTGGCGCGGCCCGGAGCGCGACATCATCCCGTTCAGCGCCGAGCATGGCATCTCCCAGATCGTCTGGTCTCCGCTCGCGCAAGGCGTGCTCACCGGCAAGTACACCCCCGGCTCGCAGCCGCCACCCGGCAGCCGGCTCGAGTCCTCCGACAGCTGGTTCCCCGAGAGCCTCCGGAACGACGTCGTACTCGGGCGTGTCCAACGCCTGCGGGTGATCGCCGACGAGCTCGGGATCTCGATGGCGCAGCTCGCACTCGCCTGGGTGCTGCGCGGGCCGAACGTCGCTTCGGCGATCGTCGGCGCCACCCGGCCCCAGCAGGTCGAGGACAATGCGGCTGCATCGGGCGTCGAGCTCGACGCCGACACGCTCGCGCGGATCGACGAGGTCCTCGGCGACAGTCCCGTGTACGCGCCGCCAGACTCGGCGCGCTAGGCGACGACCTTGCCGGGATTCATGATCCCGTGCGGATCGAACACCTGCTTGATGCCGCGCATGAGCGGCAGGAGGTCGCCGTGCTCGCGCTCGAGATACGCAAGCTTCCCGAAGCCGATGCCGTGCTCGCCCGTGCACGTTCCGCCGCGCGCGAGTGCATCCTCGACGAGAGCGGCGTTGAGAGCCTGCGCCTCCGCGATCGACCGCTCGTCGTCGGGGTCGAGCAGGAACGCGACGTGGAAGTTCCCGTCGCCCACGTGGCCGACGATGCCGCCGCTCAAGCTCGACGCATCGAGCGCGCGCCGTGCGTGCTCGATCGCGGCGGCGAGCTCGGAGACGGGGACGGCGACGTCGGTCGTCATCGCCTTCGATCCGGCCGACTGTGCAAGTGCCGCCATCAGGGCGCTGTGGCGCGCCGCCCACATCTCCGCGCGAGCGGTCGGGTCGCTCTCGGACTCGAACGTGAGCGCGCCCTCGTCCTCCGCCAGCTCGCGCGTGACCGCGAGATCGCCGACCACGCCGCCTTCGCCGCCACCGAACTCGACGAACAGGTGCGGGGCGTCCGGGAATGACGTCCCCTTGTACGAGTTGAGCGACGCGATGGTCGTGGCGTCGAGCAGCTCGCAGCGCGTCACCGGCACGCCGGCGCCGATGATCGCGGCCGCGGCGCGACACGCCGCCTCGACGGATGGAAACGCCGCCCGCACGACGACGATGTGATCCGGGATCGGGTGCAGGCGCAGCGTGAGCTCGGTGATGACGCCGAGCGTCCCCTCCGAGCCGACGAAGAGATGTGTGAGGTTGTAGCCCGCCGAGGTCTTGACCGCACGCGATCCGGTGCGCACGATGCCGCCGCCGGCCAGCACGACTTGCAGCTCGAGCACGTGTGCGCGCATGCCGCCGTAGCGGACGCTCGTCGTGCCGCTCGCGTTGGTGGCGGCCATGCCGCCGAGCGTCGCGTCGGCCCCGGGATCGACCGGGAACCAAAGGCCATGCGGTCCCGCTGCCGCTTCGAGCTGCATCCGGGTCACGCCGGCCTGCACCGTTGCCGTCAGGTCGTCGGGGCGCAGCGCGACGATCGCGTTCATCCGCGTGAGGTCGAGGCTGATGCCGCCGTGCAGCGGAATGACGTGGCCCTCGAGGCTCGTCCCCGCTCCGAAGGGAACGACTGCGACACCTGCGCCGTCGGCGTAGGCGAGCACCGCCGCGACCTCGTCGGTCGTCTTCGGGAAGACGACGACGTCCGGCCGATGCGGAGTGTGGTAGGTGAGGTCGGCCGAATGCTGGTCGAGGATCGACTCGCCGTCGCTCACGCGCCGCTCGTCCGGGACGAGCCGGAGCAGCTCGGCGCGCAGATCGGCGGTCACCGCCACCGCCGTAGCCTACGGCGCGAGCCGTTCGATTGCCCAACCGCCTCCGTCGCGGCGATAGCGGAAGCGATCGTGCAGGCGGTTGTCGCGGTGCTGCCAGAACTCCCAGACCTCCGGAAGCAGGCGATAGCCACCCCACCACTCGGGACGCAGAACGTCGCGCCCCGCGAACTGCGCGTCGAGCTCGGCCACGCGCCGCTCGAGCTCCTCGCGGTCGGAGACGACGCCGCTCTGCTCCGATGTGCATGCAGAGAGCTGCGCGCCGCGGGGCCGAGTCGCGAAGTAGGCGTCCGACTCCTCCGTTGCGACTCGCTCGACGGCTCCCTCGATGCGGACCTGCCAGCCGAGTGCATACCAGTGGAAGAGCAGCGCCGCGTACGGCACAGCTTCGAGCTCGCGTCCCTTGCGGCTCGTGTAGTTGGAGTGGAAGACGAAGCCGTCGGCGCCGAAGCGCTGCAGGAGGACCATGCGCACCGACGGTCGGGAATCCGCGTCGGCGGTCGCGAGCGCCATCGCCTGCGGCAGCTCGACGGCGGCGCGCGCATCTTCGAACCAGAGGCCGAACTGCATGAGCGGGTCCGGGTCGAGCTCCACTACAGGCGCGCGCGCAAGTCAGCCGGGCGCAGCGTCTTCGCACCGAGCTCCGCCTCGGAGGGCACGAGCTCGCGCACGACTCGCAAGACGACATCGGCATCGTCGGAGAACGGGCTCAGAAGCTTGTTCCCCTTGAGGAGCGCGCGGCCCCGCGGAGCGGGATGCACGCCGAGGTCGCGCTCGGCGTAACCCTTCTCGCGCAGCGCGTCGTTTGCAGCCGCGATCGCCGACTCGCTCATCGGCGGCGACCCTAGCGGAACAGATCGCGCTCGGCGGGCACCGGAATCTCCGCGGCACGCCCGTCGCCACGCAGGTCGAGGCCGCGCACGATCGTCACTGGCACACGGCCGAGCTTGCCCGTCACGAGCTGAGCTGCGCTCGCGACCTCGTCCGCAACCGCGATGACGGTCGCATGCAGCTCGTACCCAACCGGATCGCGATCGCCGATGTGGCTGCGCAGCACCTCGACACCGGCGGCACCGATGGCGACGTCGATCGTCCCCTGTCGCCAGGGGCGACCGAATGAGTCGGTGATCACGACGCCGACGTCCCGGCCGCTGCGCTCGCGGAGCGTGTCGCGAAGCGCCGCCGCAGATGCATCGGGATCGAGCGGCAGAAGAACGAGCATGTCGGGCTCCGGCGCGTTCGAGCCGTCGACGCCCGCGGAAGCACAGATGAAGCCGTGGCGTGTCTCGCAGATGACGAGCGGCGGACGCACGCGGATGATCGAGTTCGCCTCTTGCAGGATCGCCTCGATGCGGCGTGGATCCTCTGCGCCCGCGATCTCCCGCGCGCGGTCCGACGGCTCGTACTCGTCGAGCCGAACGACTCGTCCTTCGACTTTCGAGACGGCCTTCTGCGCGACGACAATGACATCGCCGTCTTCGAGCTCGACGCGCTCGAGGATGTGGGCTGCGAGATCGTCGCCCTCCCGGAGCTCCGGTATCCCGGTGACCGGGAAGACCGTGTAGCCGCTCATAGGCCGACGATGCGGACGCCGGCATGGCCCTTGTACCGGCGATTGAGGTTCACGATCACCGCGGTCATGCCCTCGAGCGCACGTGCGCTCATGAGCGGACCGGCATCGAGTGCGCGGCCTGCGACGACCTTTGCTGCGAGCATGAGCGCGAGCTCCTTCGCGTCGGCGTCGTCGCCGCATACGAGCGCGTCGCCTTCGGCTTTGCCGTTCGCGAGCGTGGCGGCCGCGAGCGAGTGCAGACCGGCGGCAACGGGTGCGTGCAGCAGGGTCTGGGTGCGCTCCGCGATCGATTCGCGTTCTGCAGTCGGATGGACGCCCTGCTTCGTGAAGCGGAGCTCACTCGCGACGCTCAGCACAGGCGTCGTGCCGATCGCGTCGGCGAGAGCGGCCGCCGTCGACAGCGCTGCGTCCGCCTTGACCGCGAGCACGACCAGCTCGGCGCTCTTCGCGGCATCCTCATTCGCCGCGCCGGCGGCACCGATCTCCGCGGCCGCCGCCCGCGCACGGTCGGCGTCGCGCGACCCGATGACGACGTCCTCCCCGGCCTCCAGGAGTCGCTTCGCGAGCGCGAGGCCGAAGTCACCCGTGCCGCCGACGACCGCGACCTTCACGCGGGTACGGCTCCGAGCGCAGCCTCGGCGAGCCGCTTGCGCGAATCGTCGTCGCGCATGAGCGTGCGCGTGACGATCGGACGGACTCCGAGCCCGTCGAGGTCGTGCGCGTCGGCCTCGTCGACGACGAGCGCGTCGATGAGCCCTTCGTAGCAGGCGGCGACATGCCGCGGGCTCGTGCCGCCAGCGAGACGGCCGAGCATCCGGTCGGCCGGGCCTTTGACGGCGCGACCGCCGATCAACGGGCTCACAGCCACGGAGGGGACGCGCCGGTCCTTGAGTGCGGAGTGGATCGCCGGCACGGCGAGAATCGGCGCAATCGAGACGTATGGATTGCTCGGCGCGATGAGCAGCAGCTCTGCCTCGCCGATCGCAGCGACGAGACCGGGGGCCGGCGCCGCGCGATCCGCGCCTTCGAAGCGCAGCCCATCGACCTCGTCGCGATGACCGCGCGCGACGAACCATTCCTGGAAGGCGAACGTCCCCTCGCTGGTGACGAGCCACGTGCGGAGGAGATCGTCGGTCGCAGGCAGCACGCGGGCGTCGACCCCGAGCGCCCGAGCGAGGCGAGCCGTGATCGCGGACAGCGGCTCGCCCGACCGCAGCGCCTGCGTGCGCACGAGATGCAAGCCGATGTCGAGATCTCCGAGGCGGAACCAGGACTCGCCGTCGAGCGCCTGGACCGTCTCGAGCGCGCGCCAGCTCTCACCGGCGCGACCCCAGCCACGCTCTTCGTCGTTGATCCCCGCGAGGGCGTAGAGGATCGAGTCGAGATCGGGCGACACGCGCAGGCCGAGAACCTCGACGTCGTCGCCGACGTTGCCGACGACGGTCACATCACGCGCATCGACCACGTCGACGACGCCGCGGACGAAACGCGCTCCACCGACGCCGCCGGAGAGAACCGCGACTTTCACGCCGGCGCCTCGACCGGTATCCGCTCGAACGATTCGCGTGTTCGCGCGCCGCACCGCGGCAACAGACGCTG
>Ga0070730_10001849_pt1 | contig 19819 bp, 14 predicted proteins | sample Coa_R1_3_FD_66447 | JGI IMG/M metagenome (GOLD analysis project Ga0070730, IMG submission 66447) | Surface soil microbial communities from Centralia Pennsylvania, which are recovering from an underground coalmine fire - Coalmine... | ecosystem: Environmental > Terrestrial > Soil > Unclassified ... | reverse complement strand
ATAATAACTTTGAGGTGGAAGTCGTCGAGTCACTGCGCTTCAGCCTGCGGGTCAACCCGATGTACCATCGGCTCGCGGCGGCCGCGGCCCTGCATCCGCAGGGCCGCGTCGCCAGCCTGGGGCCCGCCGCGCATAACGGCCACGACGGGCCCGCCGGCGCCCAGGAGGGGAGCAGCCTGGCGTTGCCGGCGGTGACCCTGACCGGGATGTCGGACAACGATCGCGAGCATATCCGGCGCTATGTCAATCGCTCCCGGCTGTTTATCTCGAATATCGCGCAACGCCGCGAGACGATGCGCCGGATCACGAATTGCCTGGTCGAGGTGCAGGCGGAGTTCTTGCGCTATGGCGTCCGCCAGTTGCGGCCCCTGACCCGCGCGCAGGTCGCGCAGTATCTGGGCCTCCACGAATCGACCGTCAGCCGGGCGACGGCGGACAAGTACGTGATGCTGCCCAACCGCCATGTCATCCCCTTTGCCGATTTCTTCCAGGCCTCGTTAAGCGCCAAGGACCGTATCCGCGAACTGATCGTGACCGAGCCTCGGCCTCTCACCGATAAGGAAATTGTACAGCGACTGCGGGAGCAGGGCGTACGCATCGCCCGGCGCACTGTGACGAAATACCGCAACCAGCTCGGCATTATGCCATCTACCTTTAGATAGCCGCCAGGAGGTTGCCGGTGGACGAACAGAACGCGGCGCAGCCCGCGCCCGCCTCGGGGCTCGCCCCCGCCGATCCCTCGACCGCGATGGCCGTGCGCCTGCGGGAGGGCATCACCGCGCTGCGCCAGGGCGATCGCGACGGCGCCTACGCGATCTTCCGAGACATCACCGCGGTGGCGCCCGAGAACCAGAACGCCTGGATCGGCATGGCCCTGAGCAGTCCGATCCTGGCGGAGGCCGCCGCCGCGCTGCACACTGCGGAGCGCCTCGATCCGACGAGCCGCTTCGTCGTCCAGGCCGAAAGCGATCTGACGCGCCGGCTGCCCGGCTTCACCGAGGCGCTGGCGGCCGAGCGGGCGCGCCCCGCCCCGCCGCTCGGCGCGCTGGCCACGGACCTGGCCGCCGCGCCGGCCGAGCCCCCCACCCTCAGCACGGGCCCGCGCCTGGTCGGCGGCCAGGCCCTGGCCGCCCCGACCGACAGCCGCGCCCGGCGGATTCTGCTGAGTCTGGGGGTCGGCGTGGCCGGGCTGGTGCTGATCGGACTCCTGGGGCTCGGGCTGGTGAACACGATTAACCGGCCGATCCCGGCCACGCTCACGCCGATCCCGCCCTCGGCCACCCCGGTCCCGCCGAGCAGCACCCCCGTGCCCACCCTGGCGCCGCCCCAGGTCCACGTGCCGCCAGCCCTGGCCGTGACGCCCGGCGGCGATCGGGCGCTGAACCCGCTGGCCCAGGCCACGGCCGTCCCGTCGCCGCCGCCCAGCCAGGCCGCGATCGATCGGCAGGCGGCCATTGAGGCGGTCCGCGCCGGGCGCTACGCCGCCGCCATCCCAGCGTTGGAGATCGCCAGCGAGCGCAAACCAGGCGATGCCGAAGCCCTCTACTATCTCGGCATCGCCTACCTGAATACGCCGGACCGGCCGCACGCCGCGGAGGACGCGGCGCTGACCTTTCGCTCGGTCGCGGCGTTGCAGCCGCATTGGGCGCCGGGCCTGGATATGCTGGCCCGCAGCCTGATCGCGCAGAGCCAGTTCCGGGACGCCGTGCCCCCCGCCCACCAGGCGGTCGAAAGCGATCCCAATCGCGCCGAGTACTGGCTGACCCTGGGGCGCGCCTATGAGGGCGCTGGGGCCACGGCCGAGGCGCAAAAGGCCTATGACGAGGCCGCCCACCTCAGCCCGACCCCGCTCGGCGGCACGCCACCCCCCCCGCCCAGCCCCAGCCCGACCGCGCCCCCCGGCGCGGGGCCGACCACCCCCAGCCCGACTGCGACCCCGCCCGCCAGCGCCCTGCCCAGCCCCAGCCCGGCGGCGGCGACTCAGACGGCGACGCCGGCCGCCCCGGCGATCGGGGTCACGGAGACGCCCGTTCCCCCGCCCTTGCCCAGCGCGCCGCCGCAGTAAGCGGGGTGGCGGGGATGCCGGGATGGGGAGCGCACATTTGTTCGTGTTGCGGGACCCGCGGGGCGGTGTTATAATCCTTGGCACTGCCCCCGCAGCAGGCAAGGGGCTCGGGTCGACGCGTTGGCAGCAAAGGCGTGGGACGAAATGATTGGTACATGGCTGCGTCACTGGCGGGAGCGTCGCCGACCCCGGGGCCCGACTCCGCCCGGGCGCGGGACGGATAGCGCGCGGGGCGCCGAACGCGCACCCGACGGCTGGACGGCGGCCAGCACCGCGCCGGCCGGCCCCGCCTGGCACTGGCCGTCGCCGGTGCCGGCCGTCGATCCCCGCCTGGAAGTCTACCTGCATCAGATCGCCGACCTACCCGAATCCGACCGCGCGATCATCATGACCGTGGTGCGCCAGATCCTGGATGAAGAATCGGCCTATGCTCAGCGCATCGGCGCGCCGTGAGCGGAACCCTACCCGATGGACCTATCGACCCGGGATACGATTGAATTTCTGATCCGGCGCTACGAGCTACACGACCGGCTGCCCGTGGACCTGGGCGGCTTGCTGGATCGCTTCACGGTGCGGCGCTACCCCCTCACGCCCCGCACCCTGGGATTCGCTATCGTGCGGCCCCGGGAAATCCACATCGGGATCAACGCCACCCTGTCGCGCCCCTGGCAGCGCCTGGCCGAGGCGCACGAGGTGGGCCATATCATCGCCTATCATCCCCACCGGCTCTATACCTGCAAAGCCAACCAGTGGTTCCAGGACGACCTGGAGCACACCGCCCAGCTGGCCGCCGCCCTGTTGCTGGTCCCCCTGGCCGCCGTCCGCACCTACCAGGCCGAGTTCACGGCCGGCCAACTCGCCGATCTCCTCCAGGTTCCCACCTCGCTCGTCGACCTGCGCTGGACCCACGCCAAGCTGGAAGGCGTCGTTTAGACGAGTTTTGAGTTTTGAGTTTTGAGTTCTGTGTTGGCTGGTCCTTGATCCCACGTCTAAGAATCCAAAATCCAAAATCGAGCAGGATAGAGCTGGGCAGCGCCCTGATCGCTGGGTAACCATCAGAAGACGCGGGGTTAAAGGGGCAGCATCCCGCACTCCGCACTCAAAACTCAAAACTCAAAACTCAAAACTCGTGCTGATCGCTGTGTTCCGTGCGGGCCAGGGCCAGGCCGTAGACGGGGCCGGCGCCGCGGGCGCGCAGCACTTCGGCGCACAGGCTCATGGTGACCCCGGTGGTATAGACGTCGTCGACCAGCACGAGGGGCGCGCGCGGGAGCGGGGCGCCCCGCCAGGCAAAGGCGTCTTCCAGGTTGACGGCCCGCTCGGCCGCACTCAAGCCGACCTGCGAGTCCGTAAAGCGGACGCGGGTCAGGCCGGGCAGGAGCGGCCACCCGAGGCGGGCGGCCAGGCTCGCGGCCAGCAGGGCCGCCTGGTTAAACCCGCGGGCGCGTTGCCGGCGGGGGTGGAGCGGCACCGGGAGCAGCCAGGGGACCACGGATTCGGCCCAGGGCAGGGGCGTGGCGCGACAGGTCGCGGCGAGCAAGGCGGCGAGCGGGGCGGCGAGCACCCGCCAGCGGCTGTATTTGAGATGGTGGATCGCTTCCCGCAAGGGGCCGGCGAACAGACCGCTGCAGAGCACGGCCGTCAGTCCGCCCGTATCACACAGATCGGGACAATAGAGGCCGGTGGGGGCCGGCAATAGCGGGCGGGCACAGCGCGCGCACACCCAGCCGGGGCGCGCTGGGGGCGCCATCTGGTCCAGGCAGCGGGGGCAGAGCCAGGTGCCCAGGCCGCCGCACCCGCCGCACTGACGGGGATAGATCAGGTCGAGCAGCGCGGTGATCAGCCGCGCGGGGGCGGGCGGCGACGGGGGGGTCACGAGGCCGGCGGGCGCAACACCACCTGGTCGCCCTGCTGGGTAGCACTGGCGGCGAGACTCCCCACCGGCAGCTCCACCACCCGCTGGGAGCCGCGGACGATCCGGCTGATCCGCCAGGGGCGCAGCCCGGCGTAAAGGAAGAGCACCTGGTCATCCGGCCCGAGGAAGAGCACGTCCAGCGGGCAGCGCATGAAAAACATGTGGATGCTACTTTCGGGCTGCAAGATCAGCGCCTGGCCGGGCGCGAGGCCGGGATGGCCCATCAGGCCGAGCCCGCGCGCCCAGGGGGTTACGGCGAGCCGCACCTCGTGGGCGACGATCGTGCCCCGGGTGCGATTCTCCAGGCGCAGCGGACTCGGCCGGCCTCGTGTGAAAGGCTGGGGTCGGGCGCTCGGCTGCGCGGCTGGATTCATAGTTTACTGCCCCCTATCAAAACCCTACTTGGCGCTGGTCAGACTGCGCCGTCAGGCAACACACCCTTTGCCCGCAGATACTGCAACCACTCTGCATCGAGATTCTCTGCCCACATGATGGCATTCGTGGTGCTCGTGCCCAACCCGGCATCGGCCAGCTCGATGAAGGTGTCCGGTACCCAGCAGACGATGTAGGACGTAGTCCAGAGCGTATGGGCGGGCATCGGAATGGAGCTGGTCGCGTGGCCCGCCCGGTACACTGTAGGCGTGTCAACCCAGGCGATCCAGGTGTCCCAGGGCGGGGCGGCCCACACATCGTAGAAGCCCCGCGACTCCGGCTCCTCGGACCCCTCCGACAGGTTCTCATACGGCGCGTAGCAGAGCAACCGACCACCAATCAGTCCGGCTGCGGGTGAATCGGGGTACATTCCTCCCATGTGTAGCAATCGGGCACGTTGTTCGGCCAATTCTGAGACAACCCGACTCAGATCTTCACTCTTAGCGAAGCGGGGATCCGGCTCCAAGCCGTGAATGTCTTCGCCCCATTCGTCAAATCGGTAGCCCTGGGGCGTGAGCGCCGGACTGCGCAAGCTCCAGCGGGGGTCGGACGGCACCGTTCGTAGTAAGCACCAGGCAATGGTCTCAGCAGCTCGCCAAAATAACCTGGTTGCGTTCCCGCGCTCGTCCACCATAAGGTCTCCGTTTACTTCCTCTTCGGCGCTGACGTGGACAATCCCAGAAAGCCGACGGGCCGCCTTTTTGGGGCGAGCCCGTCTCGGTTGGTATCGGCAAGGCCGCTTGCCTCATTAACTTTGCAACGTTGCTCAAAGAGTATGCAATCCCGCATCATCCAAAGCCAAACAGGCTGTGCGCGATTTTCGGCACCGAGGGCCCCAGGATCACCACGTACATGGCCGGGAAGATCAGGAAGACCATCGGGAAAATCATGATCACCGGGGCGCGGTGGGCCTGCTCTTCCGCCCGCTGGCGCCGCTTGATGCGCATCTGGTCCGACTGAATCCGCAAGACCTTGGACATGGCCACGCCGAGCTGGTCCGCCTGGATCACCGCGGCGATGAACGTCGACACGTCGGGCACGCCGGTGCGCACGACCATCTCGCGCAGGGCGTCCACCCGCCGCTTGCCGACCCGGGTCTCCGACAGCACGCGCTGGAACTCCAGCGCAAGGTCATTGGTGTACTTATCGGAGACGCGCTGCATGGCCAGGTCAAAGCCCAGGCCGGCCTCCACGCACACGGTCAACAGGTCGATGACGTCGGGCAGCTGCTTGAGGATAGCCTTCTGCCGGCGCTTGATTTTCTGGCCGAGCCAGATTCCCGGCAGCATATAGCCCACGGCCCCGGCGATGGCCAGGTACATGCCGACGCTCAAGAGCTCGGCTTTCATGACAAACACGGTGAGCAGGAAGGTCGTAATCGCCAGGAAGGCGGCGGCGACGATGCGCAGCCCGGCAAACTCGGCGACGCCCATGTTGTTGGGGTTGCCGGCCATGGCCAGGTTGATGCGCGTGCGCTCCGTGCTTTGCCCGGGGCTCAGCCGCCCGAACAGGCGGGCCAGGTTGCCGAGCATCGGCTTGACGATCCGCTCGCGGAAGGGCTGCTCCAGTTCCAGCTCCTCCAGGCTCCGCGGGCGCTCGGCAAAAGAGGAGAGCCGGCTTTCGATGGACGCCGCCTCGCCGCTAGGCGCCAGCGACCAGCGAAAGAACAGGAAAATGATCCCGATCGCCGCCAGGGCGGGGATAATAACAGCCATGGTCGTATCTCCTGACCTAGTGGAGCCGGTGGCTCCTCTACACTTGCCTACACCTGGCGTACACCACGCCTATACCTCGATGGTAACGATCTTCATAATGGCCCAGGCGCCGACAGCAATCATCATCCCGGCGCAGATCGGCATGCAGATCCAGGGCCAGACGAACATCGCGCCCATATAAGTCGGGTTAATTAGCATAATGACGATGCCCAGCGCGACCGGCAAGAGCGAGATAATCCACCCGGACGCCACGCCCATAGCCGTCAGGGCGCGGATCTCGCCCTGGATGCGCACGCGCTCGCGGATCGTGTGCGCGATCGTGTCGAGGATGACGGCCAGGTTACCGCCGACCTCAAACGAGATATTGACGGCCGTAATCATCAGGTCCAGGTCATCGGAGGGCACGCGCTTCGTCAGGTTGATCAAGGCCTCCTGCACGCCAATGCCGAGCCCGACTTCGCGCACGGCGCGCTTGAACTCGACGGCCATGGGGCCCCCGGCTTCTTTCCCCACCAGGTCCATCGTCTGCAAGAAGCTGTAGCCCGAGCGCAGGGAATTGGCCATCAAGATGACGGTGTCGCCCAGCTGATTGTTAAAGGTGCGGATGCGGCGGCCCTGGGAAAACTTGACATACCAGTCGGGCACAAACCAGCCGATGACGGCGAAAATAACGGCGAACAAAAACGTGAGTATCCCTTGATCGCGCCCGATGAAGTTGCCGGCCAGCCAGCCGAGCACCAGGGTAAGGGCTTTGATCAGGACAAACTCTGTCACGGTCAGCTTCAAGTCGGCCTGGGCCAGGTTGCGCTGGGCGCGTTGGGCAAAGCGGGCGTTGCTGATCAGCTTATCGGTGCGGACCGTCAGCTTTTCGCGCGAGGCCGGCCGGGAGGGGGTCGGGGTGCGGCCGGCGAACTCTTGCACCCGGCTCTCCAGCTCCCGGTTTCCGGCCATCACGCGCGAGAAGGCCAGGAACATCAGGAACACCGCGCCCGCGCCCAGAAAGGCGACGATTGTAGGCGACATCTACTTTCCCTTTCCCTTTCCAGGGGGGCAGCCCAACCGTTAAAACAACCGATCGTTCACCCCGAACACGTTCGGCGGCAGATAAATCCCGGACAGCTCGAAGCGTTCGATGAACTTCGGCCGGATGCCGGTGGCTTTCAGCCGGCCAATGATCTTACCGTTCTCCTGGCCGGTCTGCTCAAACTTGAATACTTCTTGCAGCACGACCACGTCCCCTTCCATGCCCTGGACTTCGGTCACGCTGACGATCTTACGGGTGCCATCCTTCATACGTTCGAGTTGGATAATCAGTTGTATCGCGCTGGCCACCTGTTCGCGGATGGCTTTGACCGGCAGGTCAAAGCCGGCCATCATGACCATCGTTTCCAGGCGGGCGATCGCGTCGCGCGGCGTGTTGGCGTGCAGCGTCGTCATCGAGCCGTCGTGGCCGGTGTTCATGGCCTGGAGCATGGCCAGGGCTTCTTTGCCGCGGCATTCGCCGACGACGATGCGCTCCGGCCGCATACGGAGGGCGTTAATGACCAGGTCGTTGATCGTCACCTCGCCGGTGCCTTCAATATTGGGCGGGCGGGATTCCAGGGTCACCACATGTTCCTGGCGCAGTTGGAGCTCGGCGGCGTTCTCGATGGTCAAGATCCGCTCGTCGGCCGGGATGAAGTCGCTCAGGATGTTCAGACAGGTCGTTTTCCCGGAGCCGGTTCCGCCCGAGACCACGATATTCAGCCGCACCTGGACGCAGGCCTTCATAAACGTCGCCATCTCCGGCGTGACGGTGCCGAAGCGAATATAATCCTCGATCTTGATCGGGTCTTTGGCGAATTTTCGGATGGTGATGGTCGGGCCGTTCAGGCAGAGCGGCGGGATGATCGCGTTGACGCGGGAGCCGTTCTTGGTACGCGCGTCGACCATGGGGGACGACTCGTCGATGCGCCGGCCGAGCGGCGAGACGATCCGCTCGATGATGCGCATCACGTGCCCGTCATCCTGGAAGTGGACATTCGTCAGCTCCAGCTTGCCCCGCCGCTCGATATAGACCTGCTTCGGCCCGTTGACCATGACTTCGCTGATCTCATGGTCGTCCATCAGCGGCTGGATCGGGCCGAGGCCCATGATCTCGGCGGCCACGGCCTCGAACAGCCGGGCGCGCTCGACGCGGCTGAGGGGGATATTCTGGGTCTCCAGGATCGAATTGAAAATCTCTTCGACCTGGCGGCGGACTTCATCGGTCTTGGTCAGATCCATTTTCGGGTCGAGCTCGGCGATAAGCTGGGCCTGGACCTTAGATTTGAGGTCCATATAGCTGTCGCGGCCGGGCGGCGCCGGCGCGCGGCGCACCAGGTCGTCGCTTTGCTGGATTTGCGGCGGATTCCCCAGGCGGCCCGTCGGGGGCGCAATGTTGCCGGTGACGGGCGAGGGCATGCGCCCGGTCAGCGAGCCCGGCGCCGCGGGGGGCGGGGTCGACGGCAGCGGGCCGGTCGGCGGCGGGCCACCGGGCGCCGGCTGGCCGAGTCCTTCGCTGCCGCCAATGCGTTTCAAGAGTGACATAGGGGCTCCTTTCCCGCCGGGTTCCCCGGCGTCGCGCGCCGATTAGCGTTTCGCCGGCAAGAACCGGGAGAGTAAGCTGGGCGGATCGCTCTTTTTGGGCGGGCTCACGGCATTCTCGTCGGCCACGGTAACCGGTTGGAGAGTCGTGACCAGCTTGGCCAGGGCGACAATATCTTTGGAGAACTGCGTATCGCGCCCGCTGATCACCAGCGGCACGCCCTGGTTGATCGACGTGGTCACGGCGCGCCCATCGCTGCAAATATTCGCCGCGATTTTTTTGCGCAACGTGTCTTCGACGCTCTCGGTGCGGATGCCGAGCTTGCTGTCGGCCCGATTCAACACCAGCAACACCTTGTCGGGGGCATAGCTCAGCTTGTCGCAAATATCGAGGAAGCTCTTGACGTTCCGGATCGTCGGCAGCTCCAGGGACATGATCAGCAGGATGCGGTCGGCCATATCGGTCATCGCCAGCACCTGTTCGGCGAACGAGGGCCAGGTATCGATAATAATATAGTCGAAGGATCGCCGCAGCTCCTGCAAGATGCGCGTCACGTGCGTCGCCTGGACCAGCTCACCATCCTCGGGCTTGGTGGGCGCCAGGAGCACTTTGATGCCAGAGGAATGGGGGACAAGGACATCCCGCAGCAGGTCCTCGTCCAGTTCGTTGATGCGGGAGACGAGCTCCAGGATGGTCTTCGGGTTGGGCAAATGGAGGACGACGCCCACATCGCCGAAAAAGAGACTGCCGTCGACCAGCGCGACCTTCTTATTGGTCGTCTGTTTGAGGGCGACGGCGAGGTTACAGGCGATCGTGGTGCGCCCCACGCCGCCTTTCGGGCTGTAGACGCAGAAAATCCGGCCCTGGTCGCTGCCGTCTTCGGCTTTCGGCGGGCCGCCGGCGCCGACCGTATGATACTGGATGTTGCGGCGCTTGCTCGAGTCGAGGCGATAGACCTGGCGGATGCTGTCGACCAGCTCATCGGTGGTAAAGGGTTTGGTCAGGAACTGGCGGGCGCCGGCCAGCATCGAGCGGCGGAGGTAATCCTGCTCGCCTTGCACGGACATCATGATCACCGAGGTGTTAGGCAGTTCGCCGGTAATCAGCTCCGTGGCTTTGATGCCGTCCATATCGGGCATGTTGATATCCATCAGCATGACATCCGGCTGGAGCTTGCGGGCCACCTCCAGCGCCTCGGTGCCGCTACCCGCCGTGCCGACGACTTCGATATCGCGCTCGAACATGACGAGCTTGCTCATTTGCTCGCGGGCGTCAACGTTATCATCGACGATCACCAGGCGGATTTTGGGTTCGCTCGACATGGACGTCTCTTTCTCTAAGCGCAGCGGGCCCAGGGTCGGGAAACGGCGGCCGTTCCCCTCGCCGGGCTGCTGCCTACTTCACGATCAATTCCGGAATCTGCACCCCATAATCCTCGATCATGATTTTATCGGTGATCCCCGTGGTGCGCTCCGTCTCGGCATCGTCCTTGGCGCGCAACGTCAAGTCGACCACCCCCGTCTCCCGGGCAAACTTGATCACTTCCGCGTCTTGATCGCGGAGGGCCAGGATCAGGGCGGCGGAGAAGGGGGTCTCGGGGGCGGTGGCATACAGGGCTTGCTGGGCCGCGGCCGCGGCCGCGGCCGACGCCGCCTGGTCACTCGCGTTTTGCTGGGGCGCCGTATTGACCGGCCCGTTCCCCTGCTTCCCCGTCGTCCCCGCCCGCAGTAAGATCACCCGCAGGACTTTGATATTGTCCAGGACCTTTTTAGTGGTCGGCAACGTGCGTTGAATCAGGACCGGCTTGCCGTCGGCGCCGATAATCTGGGTGGTGATCTCGAAGTTCCGGGTCCAGAGCACGTCCACCACATCGCCGTCGACGATCTGGCCGCCGAAATTGTCAACTTCATGGATCGGCAAGACAAACGCGCGCAACCCTTTCGGCAGCACCTGCGAGATGCCGGGGTCCGAGACGTCGGTCGTGATGATCTGCTTGCCCGCCTGGTAGTCCCGGGTCAGCATCTTCCCGATCACCTGGTCGGGAAGATTGGTCGACGGGGTGATGACGGTCGAGACGTCGACATCCTTGACGATGACATCGTCCGGTTTGACGACCGTAAAGCCCTTGATATCCTTCTGCGCCACCACCACTTGCTGCTTCGGAACCGGGGTCGGGGGTAAGATCTGGGCAGGAGTGTTATTGCCCCCCGACAACATCACATACAGCAGAATAAAGACCAGGACCGCTACCATGATCCCGAGCAAGAGCATCGATCTACGGCTACCACCACGCCTCATGCACTGACCTCCCCTGGCCCGGGCCGCGCATCTTCTGCCGGGCACCCAAATTAAGCCGTCACGTGTACAATCTGCTGCAATTATAGCACCGCCTTGCCCAAGATGCAACACGCACGCCGCCCCGCGGCCCGGGAGTAGGACTCGGCGGGGACCATAGTACTATCCGATCGGCGATCCGGGGGTGCGCTGCATCTGCCACGCACCCGCGATCCGGCGATCCAGGGGGCGGCTAGACGGAGGGCCGGGGCTGTGGTATGATGGGCCGACAGCCCGGGAGGATGCCGCGCCTATGGTCAAACACGATCCGGCCGTGCCCAGCGATCGCCGGCGGACTCTGCCGTCCGTCGACCAGCTCGTCAGCGCGCCCGCGCTGGCGGCCGCCCGGGCGACCTTGCCGCACGCGCTCGTCGTGGACACCGCGCGGGACACGCTGGCCGCCGCCCGGGCGGCGGTCGCCGCCGGCCGGCCCGTCCCCCCCCTGGCCGCCCTGGCCGCCACGCTGCGCGACGGCCTGCACGCGGCCACGACGGCCAGCCTGCAGCCGGTGATCAATGCCGGCGGGGTGATTATCCAGACCAATCTCGGCCGGGCGCCGCTGAGCCTGGCCGCCCGCGACGCCATGCTGGCCGCCGCCGCCTACAGCAATCTGGAATATGACCTGGATGCCGGCGTGCGGAGCGTGCGCTATCGGCATGCCGCCCGGCTGCTCACCCGGCTGACCGGGGCGGAGGATGCGCTCGTCGTCAATAATGCCGCCGCGGCCCTCTATTTGGTGCTGCTGGCCCTGGCCGCCGGGCGCGAGGTTGTCCTCTCCCGCGGCCAGGCGGTCGAGATCGGGGGCGGCTTCCGCATCCCCGATATCCTGCGCCAGAGCGGCGCCACCCTGGTCGAAGTCGGCACCACCAACCGGACCTACCTGCGCGACTACGAAGCGGCTCTGACCGCCCAGACGGCCGGCCTCTTACGAGTCCACACCAGCAATTTCCGGGTCGTCGGCTTCACGCACACGGTCGCGGTGGCCGAGCTGGCCGCCCTGGCCCACCGCCAGAACCTCTGGCTGGTCGACGACACGGGCAGCGGCGCGCTGCTGCCGACGGCGGCCTACGGCCTGGCCCCGGAGCCACTCGTCCCGGAGAGCGTGGCGGCCGGCGCCGACCTGGTCCTGTTCAGTGGCGATAAGCTGCTCGGCGGCCCCCAGGCCGGGATCATCGTGGGGCGGCGGGCACTGGTCGGCCAGTTGCGCCAGCACCCGCTGGCCCGCGCCTTGCGCGTCGACAAGATCACCTATGCCGGCCTGGAGGCGACCCTGCTCCAGTATGTGCGGGGCGAGGCCGAGCGGGCGGTGCCGGTCTGGGCGATGATCGGCGCCGACCTGGCCGGGCTCGAAGGCCGGGCCCGGGCCTGGGCCGCCACCCTGGCGGCGGCCGGCCTGCCCGTCGCGGTGGTGCCGGGGCGCAGCGCCGTCGGCGGGGGCACACTGCCCGGCGAAACCCTGCCCACCTGGCTGCTGGCGCTGGGCCCGGCGGCAGATGGCGCCGGGCCGCCCCTGGCCGCGCCCGAGCTCGACGACGACGAGGACCCGCCGGGGCGGGGCGGGGTGTCGGCGGCGGCCCTGGCCCGCCGCCTGCGCCAGGGCCGCCCGGCCGTCGTGGCACGGGTCGACCATGATCGCGTGCTGTGTGACCCGCGCACGGTGCCGCCGGAGCAGGACGCGGCCCTGCTCGCCGCCTTGCAGGCCGCCTGGCCCGCCGCGCCCGCCTAGGCGCAATCCGGAATCCCCTTCCAGAAAGGATCGGGGCATGGACCCAATCCAGCCCGTGGCAGCGAGCGGACCTTTCTGTAGCGCCTGCGACACGCCGAACCCCGCCGGGGCGCGGTTCTGCAACCGCTGTGGCGTGGAGCTCCGCGACGCCCAGATAACGCTAGGCGGCGCGAGCGGCGAGCGGAAGCTGGTCACCGTGATGTTTGCCGACATCAGCGGCTTCACCGCCCGCAGCGAGCGGCTCGATCCCGAAGAAGTCGTGACCATGATGAACGCCTGCTTTGCCGAGCTCGATCAAGCCGTGGGGCGCTACGAAGGCACGATCGATAAGTTTATCGGCGACGCGATGATGGTCCTCTTCGGCGCGCCGTTGACCCATGAAGATGACGCCGAGCGCGCCGTCCGTTGTGCGCTGGAGATGCAAACGCGCCTGGCGGCCTTCAGCGCCACCTATGCTCGCCCGGGCGACGCCCCCCTGGCCCTGCATATCGGCATCAACACGGGGATGGTCGTGGCCGGCGAGATGGGCACGCCGCGGCGCCGCGATTACACCGTCATGGGCGACGCCGTCAACCTGGCCTCGCGCCTGGAAAGCGCGGCCACGGCCGGCCAGATCGTGATCGGCATGGGCACCCATCGTCTGGTCGAGCCCCTCTTCCAGTGCCGGCCGCTCCCGCCCCTGGCCCTCAAGGGCAAAAGTGAGCTCCAGCAAGCCTACGCCGTGCTCGGCACGACCGCGGCCCTCTCGGCCCGCGGCTTCAGCCGCGACGGCATCCGCGGGCCGCTGATCGGGCGCGATCGCGATCTCGCCGTCCTCGCCCGGGCCCTGGCCGATCTGGAGGCGGGCCGGGGCGGCGTGTCGTGCATCGTGGCGGAAGCCGGGTTGGGCAAGAGCCGCCTGATCGCCGAGGCCCGCGCCGGGGCCAGCCCGCGCCTGGCGTGGGTCACCGCCCGCTCGCTGGCCCACGGCACCAGCCTGCCCTACCATGCCCTGCAGAGCGCTTTCCGGCAGCTACTCGCGTTGCCGCCGCAGCAGGAGGCCGGCGAGTCCATTGCCCAGATCCGCACCGTCCTGGCGCAGGGGGGGGATGGTGCCGATCCCCAGCTGCCGCTGCTCTGGCCGCATATCGTGGCCTTGCTCGGCTATGCGGTGCCCGACGGCCCGGTCGCCGCGCGGCTGGCGCGCCTGGACCCCGCGGCCCGCAACAGCGAATTTACCTGGCTGCTGCGGGAGCACTGGCGCCGCGCGGCCGGGCGGCAGCCCACCGTGCTGGTGTTCGAGGACATCCACTGGGCGGACCCGGCCACGCTCGACCTGGTGCGGGAGCTGCTGCCGCTGGCCCAGGACGTGCCCCTCCATTTCTTGTTGCTCTACCGGCCGGAAACCGAGGGCCCCCTGGTGCCGTTGCGCCGGCAGCTGGAGGATGACCGGCGGACGCACGTCCTGGCTTTACAACCCCTGTCCGACGAGCACAGCGCCGATCTCGTGGGCCAGCTCCTGGCCAAATACCACTTACCGCCGGAGCTGCACACCCGGTTGCTCGCGAAAGCGGAGGGCAACCCCTTTTATCTCGAAGAAGTGGCGCGCTCGATCGTCGACAGCGGGCTGATCGGCACGGAGGGCGGCCTCTGGATGCGCCTGGGCTCGGTCGACGAGATCGTGGTGCCCGACAGCCTGCGCGGCCTGATCGCCACGCGAGTCGACCGGCTCAGCCCGGTCCTGAAGACCACGCTGCAACGGGCGGCGGTCCTGGGCCGGCATTTCGCCGCGCCCGATCTGGCGGGGCTGGTGGACGAGCCGGCCGGGCTGCCCGGCCAATTGGCGGAGCTGGAAAGCCGCGAACTGCTCAAACCGGATACGGAGCGGAGCACCAACAGTGAGTATGCTTTCAAGCACGCCCTGGTCCAGGAAGTCGCCTACGGCAGCCTGTTACGGGAGCAGCGCCGCCTGCTCCACCGGCTCGTCGCCGACCACCTCGACCCGCAGAGCAGCGAGCCCGGGCTGCTGGCCTATCATTACGAGCGGGCGGAGGCCTGGCCGGAAGCGCTAACCTGGCTGATCACGGCCGCCCGCAGCGCCTACGACCACCATGCCCACGCCACGGCCCTGGATCTCGGCACGCGCGGGCTGGCGGCCTGGAGCCAGGTCTACCCGGCCGCCGATCCCCCGGCCGCCGGCCGCCGCGCCCAGGTCACGCTGTACGAGCTGTTGGCGACCATTGCGATCAGCATGAGCGACCGGGCGGCGATGCACCAGGCGTCCGCCGGGCTGCTGGCGGCCGGCGCGGCGCTCGGCGACCACGCGGCCCAGGTCCACGGGTACCTGACGGCCACGCACCTGAACCACCTGGAGGGCAACTGGTCCGGCTGGGAGCACAACGTCGACGCGGCCCTGGCCCTGGCCACGGCCGCCGGCGACCGGCGCCTGCTCAGCGAGGCCTATATCCGCCAAGCCCGGCTCTACAGCAGCCGGCTGGGCGCCGCGGCCGCGATCCCCTACCTGCGGCGCAGCGCGGCGGTCAGTTACCTGGCCGGCGATCTCGCCGCGCTGGCGCTGGCCACCAATAACCTGTCGATGGCCTTCCAAACCACCGGCGCAACCCGCCGGGCCGCCTGGCTCGCCACGTATGGCCTCCAGATCAGCCACCGGCTGGGCGATCTGCGCCTGATGGCCTTCAACCACCTGAGCGTGGGCCGGGTGGCGCTCCTGCGCGGCCAGCTCGCCGAGGGGCTGCGGCATATGTGCGACGGCCAGGAAGATGCCGATCGCGCGGCCCACGTCCGGCCGCGCATCATCACCCGGGATCACGTCAGCCTGGCCTATACGGCGATCGGACTGTATGAGCCGGCCCTGCGCCTGGCCCGGGAGGCGGGCGCGCTGATCGAGGAGCATGGCGAAGACGATCTTCGACCCCAGCATCTCGCCACGCGTGTGGATGCCCTGCTCGGGCTCGGCCGCTACGACGAAGCGCGCACCCTGCTGGACCAGATCGGCCACCCGGCGCCGGAGCCGCTCGGCCACGGACGGGCCCCCCTCCTCTGGCGGCGCGGACTCCTCGAATGGCTGGCCGGCCACCCGGCCGCCGCCCGGGCCAGCCTGGACGCGGCCCTGCCCCAGTTGCCGCAGTTGCCCGGCGATCTGCCGGCGTATACGGTGTGGGCCGCCGCCTGTCTGGACCTGGGCGATCTCCCCGCCGCGCAGGCCGGCATCGACCAGGCCCTGCGCTGGCTGGACGAGGCCCGGCACGAGCTGGAAACGCCGTTCACCTGCGCGGTGGCCGCCGGCGTCTACACCGCCCTGGGCCAGCCCGATGCGGCCCGCCGCTACAGCGCCCGGGCGCAAGCGGCTTTCGAGCGCCAGTGGGCGGCGCTCCCCGATCCAGTCTGGCAAGCGGCCTTCGCCGCCCGCTGGGCCCAGCGCGGCCGGCGGCTGCTGCCCCCGGACCGCTGACTCCGCCGCGTCGCGGCGGGGGGCGATAGAAAGGTGGCATCATGGACGTCGACATCGTCGTCAAGTTCGTGGAGAAGTTGCTGGGGGGCGGCGATATCTTCGCCATCCTGGGCCGGCTGGGCGTGGCCGCCGGGATCCTGCTCGTCGTCATGGTCCTGGCCACCGTGGTGCGGACTCTGCTGACGCACCGCCAGTACCAATATGATGCCGTCGAGGGCAGCCAGGTGACCATGGAGTACCGCGCCCCCCTCGCGGGCTGCGCCGATGGCCTGGTCACGTTCGGCGGCATCGCCGTGGTTCTGCTGGTCGGGCTGGCTCTGGTGCTGGGGCTGTTCCACCTGGATACGATCCTGACGACGCTGCCGCGAATCACGGTCCGCGGCCCAGCGCTGGCCACGGGGATCATCCTTGTCAGCTCCGTGTTTGTGCTCTGTGTGCTGCTCCTCGTGCTCGCCCGGCGGCTGGCCGCGCGGGTGGACGCCGCGCGCGAAGATCGCAAGGCGGCGGCGGCGCGGCCGCCGCGGCGCTAAGCGCCTAGAGGTAGCCCTGCGCGGCGGCGACCGCCAGGGCGCGGCGCAGGTGGGACACCGCCGCCGCCGGCCGGCGGGCGTCGAGGTCGGCCAGGGCCGTCGTAATTTCGCTCACCAGCGGCTCGGGCAAGCGTTGCTGCAACGGGTCGAGCAGCGCGGTCGCCTGGTCGAGGGCGGCCCGCGGCTGATCTTGCGCCAGCAGCACGCCGATCAGCGGCAGGATGGCCGTCCAGTGGAAAGGCCAGACCAGGGGGAGCGCCTTCCAGGCGGCCAGCGCCGCCTCCGCCTGGGTGCGCGCCTCGCCCAGGTTCTGTTCGCGCCAGGCCAGCCAGGCCTGGTTGGCCTGGACCATGGCGACGTATTCGGGCGCCTGGCTGGCTTGCGCGGTCGCCAGGGTGCGGGTCAAGAGCTGCCGGGTTTCGGCCACCTGGCCCTGGAGCCGGGCCAGGGTCGCCAGGTACGTAAGGCAGTGGGCCTGGAGCGCCACGTCGCCCGTGCGGTCGGCGGCGTGGAGGGCCTGCTGGAGCTCGTGGGCGGCCTCGGCGCGGGCCCCATACCAGAGCAGGGCAAAGCCCATCCAGAAGTGGGCCTCCGAGACCTGGCCGGCGTCGCCCGACTCCTCCACGGTCGCCAGGAAGCGCCGGGCATCGGCCAGCGTTTCCTCCGCGACCATATAGCGGTCGCGCCGATAGGCGGCGAGCACCAGGCCGTGCAGGAACTTGCCGCGCTGGAGCGGGGTGCCCGATTGCGCCACGGTAGGGCGCGCGCGCTCGATCAGGTCGGCGATCGGCGGCCACTGCGCCATCCAATAATAGGGCCACATGCGGTCGAGCTGCACGTCGAGCCAGGCTTGCTGCCACTCGGCGGCGGGCGCATCCGGCGGGGGCCCCAGGATCTGCTCGGCGGTGGCTAACGCCTGCAGTGCATCGTCATAGCGCCGCTGCGACAGGTAGGTCCGCCCGATTTTCCGGGCGAGCCGGGACCGTTCGAGCGGTGAGCGCGCGGTGCTCTGGGCCTGGGCCTGGCCGAAGACGGCCTGGGCTTCGGCCTGTTGGCCGGTGATCAGCAAGATATCGCCCAGGCTCTCGTAGAGCTGCGCGGCCATCTCGTGCTGAGCGGGGGGCGGGAACACCCCGGGTAAGGCCCCGTCCAACAACGCCAGGCCGCGCCGTAAATAATGGATGGCCTCGGCATAGGCATACACCTGGCCGGCCACCGCGGCCGCCCGCTGGTAATAGGGGATCGCCTTTTCCGGCAGATGGGCCCGGCGGTAGTGGACGGCGATCTGGCCGCTCACCGGGTCGAGATCGGCCGCATAGACCGCCTCCAGGGCCTGGGCCACGCGGTGATGGAGTGCCCGGCGCCGGGCGGTGCTCAGCTCGCCGTAGGCCACCTCGCGCAGTTTATCGTGGCTGAAGTCGTAGGCGTCGCCGCCCTGCTCGCGCAAGATCCGCCGCTGGCAGAGCTCGTCGAGCTCCCGCAGCAGGTCCTCTTCCGCGCGCCCACTGGTCCGGGCGAGCACCTCAAAGGTAAAGGCCCGGCCAATAATCGCCGCCAGGCGCACCAGGTCGTGCGCCGCGGGCGAAAGGCCTGCCAGCCGCGCCACAATCACCGCTTGCACGGTCGGGGGGAGCATGGAGAGCGGGGGCGGCGTCAGGTCGGCATACAGCGCCAGGTCCGGCTGTTGCTGGGTGAGGATGCCGGCCCGGGCGGTCTCGACCACGAAGAGCGGATTGCCTTCGGTCTCATGATAGAGGTAGGCGGCGATCATGGGATCGAGCATCCGCCCGGTGAGCTGGCCGGCCAGGGCGGCGGTCTGCGTGGCGTCGAGGGGGCCCAGATCGATCTGCGTCACCTGGCCGCCGCGGCCCAGGTCGAGCAGGAAGGTGGACACCAGGTGGCCGGGCGGGGTCTCGGCCAGGCGCAAGGTGGCGACGATCAGCAGCCGGGTGGCGGGGTCAAAGCGCAATAAATAGTGCAGCCACTCCAGGGTTTCCTGGTCGCACCACTGTAAATCGTCGAGCAGGAGAATCCGCGGCTGCCGATCGCCCAGGATGGTCCGCGCGAGCGCCTCGAACAGCCGCTGGCGCTGCCAGCTCTCGGTGACCGGGCCGGGGGGCACGATCGGCCGGTCGGCCGCGATCTCCGGCGTGAGGCGGACCACTTCGGTGAGCCAGATATCGTCGAGGAGGGGCAGCGCCGCCTGGATCGCGGCTGTGCGCAGCCAGGCGGTGACGGGCGCATAGGCCAGGCTGCCCTCGGCCGCGTAGGAGCGCGCCCCGGCCGTGATAATCTCATGCTGGTCGGCCCAGGTGAGGAGCTCTTCCGCCAGCCGGGTCTTGCCGATCCCGGGCTCGCCGGCCAGGATCACCAGCTGCGGGCGCTGCGCCGCCGCGGCCCAGGCCTCCTGCAACCGCGCCCACTCGGCGTCCCGCCCGAGCAGCGGCGGCCGGTCCTCGGCAGGGAGGCGCGGCGGCGCGGCGCGGGGCGGTTGCCGGCGGGGCGGCGGCGGCACGGGCGTATTCTCGCCGTCGCACAGGCCGCCCGCCCGGATGCACTCATACAGGGCCGTGGTCTCGGCGGTGGGCGCCACGCCCAGCTCGTGATCGAGGACGGCCCGGCAACTCGCGTATTGTTCGAGGGCGGCGCGGCGCTGCCCGTTGCGGAGCAGCAGCAGCATGAACTGGCGATGGGTTTCCTCCCGCAAGGGGTCCATTTGCAGCAGCCGGGCGGCATGGGGGATGCCGGCCGCATACGCGCCGTGGGCCAGGTAATAGGTCACCAGGTCGGAGAGGGCCATCAGCACCACATGCTGCAACCGCTCTTGCTCGCGGGTCACCCACTCCTCAAAGCCCGTGCTGTCGCGGACATGGAAGCCCTGCAGGAACTCCCCCCGGTAGAGCACGACGGCTTGCTCCAGGGCCTGAACCGCCGCGGGGGAGAGGTCTGGGGCGGGGCCGCCCTGGCTGCGCACCGTGGCCAGATGGTTGTCGAGCGCGGCCACGTCGATCTGGTGGGGGCTGTCGAGGGCGAAAGCCAGGGTCTCCCGGGTAATCACCAGGTAGGGCGCGAGGTGGCGGCGCAA
>Ga0070730_10001848_pt1 | contig 19820 bp, 16 predicted proteins | sample Coa_R1_3_FD_66447 | JGI IMG/M metagenome (GOLD analysis project Ga0070730, IMG submission 66447) | Surface soil microbial communities from Centralia Pennsylvania, which are recovering from an underground coalmine fire - Coalmine... | ecosystem: Environmental > Terrestrial > Soil > Unclassified ... | reverse complement strand
GGAGATGGACGAGGCCGGGGCCAGCTGGCAGCTCATCATGTATGGCGGCGCTCAGCACGGCTTTACGCACTCCCGCGCCGTGCCCGGCGCGGTTGCGGGAGTCGCCTACGACGTGGACGCGGACAAACGGTCGCTCAGTGCGGCGAAGGCCTTCCTGGCCGAGATATTCGGGGCCTAGCCGGGGGGCAGGGTGCGGAGCCGGATCGTCACGTCCATGGCGCGCAGGCTGGCCAGCATGTCGCCGGTGTACTCGGTGGCGATGTCGGTCAGCACGTAGCCGAACTCGTCCCGGGTGCCGAGAAGCTGGCCTTCGATGTTGCTGCCGTGCTCGGCGAGCAACCGGTTGATGGTGGCCAGCACACCCGGGACATTGCGATGCAGGTGGACCAGCCGGTATGTGCCCGGCGCCCGGGGCAGGGCGACGCCGGGCAGGTTGACGCTGAGCGAGGTCGTGCCCGCCGTGACGTAGCCGCGCAGCTTCCCGGAGACGAACTCGCCGATGTCCTGCTGCGCTTCCTCGGTCGACCCGCCCACGTGCGGGGTCAGAATGACGTTGGGCAGGCCGCGCAACTCGGAGACGAACTCATCGCTGCGCGAGCGTGGCTCCTGCGGAAAGACGTCGACGGCGGCCCCGGCGAGGTGGCCGGACTCGATATGCCGCCGCAGCGCGGCATGATCGACGACGAACCCGCGGGACAGGTTGAGGAACAGGCTTCCAGGGCGCATCGCGGCGAACTCCGCCTCGCCGAACAGCCCGCTGTTTCCCGGCCGCCCGTCCACGTGCAGCGTGACCACGTCGGAGATCTCGAGCAGTTCTTCCAGCGAGCCGCAGCGCCTGGCATTGCCCAGCGCCAGCTTGTCGGCCGTGTCGTAGAAGAACACGGTCATGCCCAGGTTCTCGGCCAGCATCGACAGTTGGCTGCCGATGTTGCCGAAGCCGACGATGCCCAGCCGCCGCCCGCGCACCTCGTGGCTGCCGGCCGCCGACTTGTCCCACACGCCGGCGTGCATCTGCGCGTTCTTGCCGGTCAGCCCCCGGGTCAGCGCGATAATCTCGGCCAGCACAAGCTCCACGACGCTGCGCGTGTTCGAGAACGGTGCGTTGAACACCGCGATACCCCGGCCGGACGCCGCCGCCAGGTCGATCTGGTTCACCCCGATGCAGAACGCACCTATCGCGATCAAATCGGGTGCGCTGGCCAGGACGCGCTCCGTCACCCGTGTCCCGGACCGGATGCCAAGCAGGTGAACGCCGTCGACGGCGGAGATCAGCTCGTCCTCACCGAGCGCACCTGACCTGGTCTCCACCTGGAAGCCGTCCTTGACCAGGCGCGCCCCGGCATCGGGATGAATGTTCTCAAGCAACAGGACACGGATCGGCCCAGCATGGGCGGCCGGCGGCACGTTCCCTCCCCATGGTCGTATCGCGGGTAGCACTCCAGAGTAAGCAACGGCGCACGGTGGGCCGGTGACCGCCGTCGTGGAGCAGGACCCGCCGGCGGTCAGGGGGTGGTGATCGCGTATACCTGGTGGATGACCTGGCTCAGCGTGTTGCCCTGGGCGTCGGCTGCGGTGAGCCAGAGATCGGCGGCCGCCGCTCCCGCCGGGTTGACATAGCTGGCCTGGTACCGGCCGCCCCCGGCCGGTGTCACGTCCGCCTGCTGCCAGGTATGCCCGCCGTCGAAGGACACCCGCAGCGTGACCGAGGTGACCGGGACCGATGCGGCGCCCTGGAGGTGGTGGACATCGATCTCGCCGGTGACCGGTCCCGGCGGCTCGTGCCCGGTGTCGTCAACGGGCAGCCGGTAATCGGCGAAGATCAGCGGCAGGACGGTGCACTTGGTGATGCCGGTGGCGGTGCAGAACCAGCCCGGCGGCAGGTTCGCGTTGCTCGGTGCTGACGTGAAAGTCCACTCGGTGCTGCTGGTCGTGGACTGCGTCCACCAGGGTGCGCTGCGGGTGACGTCGTAGCTGAGCTGGTAGCGGGCCGCCGTATGCGGGATGGGGATCTGGACCCCGTCCGGGTAGCTGCCGGTGCCCAGCACCGTGCCGCCGCTGGTGAGCGTGTAGGACCCGCTGGCAACGTCGCCCTGGGTGCCTCCTGGCACCGTCGGCTGCACGGCGACGTGACCGCTGCCGTCGGCGTAGGGCTCGATGATCAGGTTGAGGTTGTCGCCCTCCCGGCAGGCGGGGCACAGCAGCGGTTCATACCACGGCTGGGCGAACTGGGCCACGCCCGGAGTGAGCGGCTCGCGCAGCCAGGTTTCGGTGGGCTGGCTGCCTGGCTGGTAGGTGCGCACCGCGTCGCTGAACCAGTCCTCGAAGGTGTTGGCCAGCCGCACCACCGAGGATTGCCAGTGCACGCCCGGGCTCGCGGTGACATATTCGGTGCGCTCGGCCGGGACGGTGATCGGGTTGAGCTGAGTGAAGCCCAGAGCGCCGAGCCCGGCCAGGTCGATGACGGTCCGCCCGGCCGCCGCCGACTGACCGGGCACCTCGCTGGCGTAGTGCGTGCCGATCGCGGCGAGCGTGCTGCCGGACGGAGCGGGGTGAGCCTGCTCCGCCGGGATCGATCCCACGGATGGGTAGTCCAGGTCATAGGTGTAGGAGGCACCACTGTCCGGCGAGACGAAGTGCCAGTACGTGTCGTAGTGCAGCGACCCGGTGTGCACCCGCGCGGTGGGGTTCACCAGCAGGGTGAACGCCTGGGCCGGGGAGTCGGAGAGGATGCCCAGGCCGCCGTTCTTGCGTGCGGTCCGGGTCACGGTCATCGTCTCCAGGCCGAGGCTGGCCGGCTGGGACACCGACGCGGACGGGTCGACGGTGGCGCTGCTCGCGTCGGCGGTGATCGTGGTGGGGGCGTCGACGGTGAACTCGGGGTTCACCACGGTGCGGTTCACGAGCTGGCCGTTCTCGAGGCCGAAGAAGACCGCGACCAGGCTGTAGTGGCCCTGCGGGACGCTGAAGCTCTCGCCTTGCGGGCCGATCCCGGTGGTGGTCGCGAACTTCGCCGCGTCGTCGACGTTCATCAGCTGGACCAGCGCATAGAAGGTGATCGCGCCGCTGGCCGGGACGGGGTTGATGGTGAGCGTCCAGTAGTTGCGCGAACCACCCCTCCCGGCGGCTGGCCGCGGGGCCACGGTGGCCGGCGCCGCGGGTGCGCCGGCCAGCCGGGTGAGATCGTAGTCCTCGAGGTGCCCGGCCAGTGTGGGCAGTGCGGAGGCGGGAATCGCGTACAGGTGCCCGTTCATGGTCGCGCCGGTGATCGGGTCGTCGGCCGGCCAGGTCACCCCGGGCGGCGGGCCGAACGAGGCCGGCGCGCCGGGCGGTCCGTACAGCGCGACCTGCTGCCCGGTGGGGAGGGTGATCACACGGGCGCCAGTCATCGGCACGGCCGCCGAGGTAGCGGCCGGCGCGGCGGCAAGCGGGACGAGGGCCAGCAGTCCGGCGGCCGCCGCGATCACGCGAATTCTCATGTCGATGCTCCGGTTAGGTGTCAGAAGGCGCCGGTGCCGTCGGGTGTGCCCAGACCGGTTGGGCCGTCGTATCCGCGCTTGGCCGTGCACAGGTAGCTCTTGCTGCAGTAGCCGTTGGAACCCTTGGTCACGTCGTACAGCGAGGAGGTGTGCGCGTAGGCGTATCCAGGGGTGAACGTCGCGGCGTTGCCCGCCAGCCCGGTGACCCCGGCGATGAACGGCGCGGAGGCACTGGTCCCGCCGGCCACCAGCCAGCCGGGCGGCCCGAACGGGTTCGGGGTCGAGTCGTACACGGCCACGCCGGTCTGCGGGTCGGCGTCGGCGGAGACGTCGGCGATCGTTCGCATGTGGCAGTACTTGTCGTGCTGCCAGGCGGGCTTGGCGACGTAGGCGGAGCAGCCCGAGCCGGAGCCGCCCAGCACCCCCGATTTGGCCCCGTTGCCCCAGGCGGTCTCGGTCCAGCCGCGCGCCGCAGCGGCGCGGGTGAGGCTGGTGCCGCCGACCGCGAGCACGCCGGGCGCGACCGCCGGGAACTGGGCGGTGGTGAATCCGTAGTCGCCGGACGAGGCGATGATGACCTGACCGGTGTGGGCATAGTCGGCGAAGAACTGCTGCATGCCGTTGAACTCCGGCAGCCCGTAGCTGTTGGAGACCACGTTCGCGCCGAGACCGGCTGCGGTGTCCTCGGCCGCGGCGAGATCGGAGACCGCGGCCGAGTTCGCCTCGACGAGAAGGATGTGGCAGCGTGGGCAGGCGGCGGAGACCATGTCAAGGTCGAGCGAGATCTCGACCGCCCAGCCCTCGTCGGCCGGCGGGTAACTGCCCTGGACGCCGTCCTGGTTGACCTTGCTGAAGCACCCGTTCGCCGTCGTGCACGACGGCAGGCCGTAGCTGGTGCGGTAGGTGGCCAGGTCGGCTTCCGCGCCCGGGTCGTCATACGCGTCGACGATGGCGATCACCTGGCCGTCGCCGCCGGTAGCCGGGAGGTTGTAGGCGGCCTGCAGGTCGGCCGGGCCGTACCCCTGGGTGGGCGAGGCGGTCACCGCCGCCCGGCCGTCGCCTGCCGTCCGGATCAGCGCAAAGCAACGCGCCCGGCCGGGAGCCGCGGCGCCGCAGGCCGCCGCGGAGCCGCCGGCGGTCAGCCGGCTGGGAGCGGCAAGCGCCGGAGTCGCGAACGACGCCGCCGCCAGCACGCCGGCGACGAGGGCCGCAAGACGAGGGCGCATGTCCACCTCACTGGTCGGATGTCCTGAGCTGACGGGCTTGCGCCCCGGCGGGCCGCACAATTGCACTGCAACCAGCACAATTACGTTGCAATCGCCCATAATTGCGTTGCAAAGCTAACGACGGCCCGCCAGTGCCGGCAACACTGCGCGCTGGCCAGTCCTGGCAGTGGCCACATCCGGCCACGGCATGGGGGGGTGCGCATGGGACAGACGGACTCGCTCGAAGGGCTCGGGATCAGCGGACTGGAGGAGTCTGTCTACCGGCAACTGCTTCGCTTTCCCGGCGCCAGCGTGGCCGAGATCAGCCAGCGTCTCGGCGCGGGGCAGCATGCGGTCCGCACCGCGCTCGCGAGCCTCGAACGGCGCACCATGATCGGCCGGGCCGCCGGGCCACGGGCCCGGTACATCGCCGTGGCCCCCGACGTCGCGCTCGAAGCGCTGATCTCACGCCGGCTCGCCGACCTTGATCAGGCGCGGGCGGCCGCGCAGCGGCTGATGACCGACTTCTACGAGGGCCTGAAGGCACAGCCGCCCGGCATGATCGAGATCGTCACCGGCACCGAGGCCGTGCACAAGCGGTTCGAGCAATTGCAGCGAGGCGCCAGGCACCTGGTTCAGGCGCTGGACACCCCGCCCTACGCGGGACCTGGCGGCACGCCGAACCAGGTCGAGTTCGAGGCGCTCGCTCGCGGCGTCGTCTACCGCGGCATCTACGACAAGACGGCGCTGGACGCCGCCCCCGGAACCATCAACGCCATCGCCCGCTATGTCGCGGCCGGCGAGCAGGCGCGCTTCCTCCCACGGGTGCCGTTCAAGCTGGCCACCTTCGACCGTGAGTTCGCCTGCGTCCCGATCACGATCGCCCAGCCCGACGTCGCGCGGTTCATGGTGGTACGCGCGTGCTCGCTGCTCGACGCGCTGCTGTACATCTTCGACACGCTCTGGGAGCGCGCCACGCCGATGACGTTCGGCCAGCCTGGAACACCCGGTACACCCGGCCCGGCCAACGGCGAACCCCGTTACGACAGCCGCCTGCTGAACCTGCTCGCCGCCGGGATGACCGACGAGGCGATCGCGCGTCACCTGGATTGGAGCCACCGCACGACCCGGCGGCGGATTGCGGCTCTGCTGACCGCGCTCGGGGCCGAGTCGCGATTCCAGGCCGGGCTGCGGGCCGCCCGCAACGGCTGGCTGTTAACCGCCATGACCCGGCGCCGTCCGGAAGGCGCTACGGTGCCTGCCGGCCGACCGCCGCCACGGCATCGGCGAACACCTTCAGCGCCGTCTGAGCCTGCTCACGCTCGATCACCAGCGGTGGTGAAATGCGGATCGAGCTGTCGCCACAGCCGAGCACGAGCAGCCCGCGCTCGAACGAGCTGGCCTGCACCTGGTCCGCGAGCTCACTGGTGCGCAGTTCCACGCCGATCATGAGGCCGACGCCGCGCACGTCGGTGATCAGCCGAGGGTGCTCGCGCCAGAGCGCGCGCAGGCCATCGAGCAGGACCTCGCCCTGGGTGACGGCATTGGCCAGCAGGCCCTCGGACTTGATCACGTCCAGGGTGGCCAGCCCGGCCGCGCACGGCACCGGACTGCCGCCGTAGGTCGAGCCATGAGAGCCCGCCGTCCAGCGTTCCATCAGGCCGGCCCGGGCCATGAACGCGCCGAGCGGAAGTCCGGACGCGATGCCCTTGGCGCTGAGCAGGATGTCCGGGGCCACACCGGCGTGCTCGATCGCCCACAGCCGGCCGCTACGCCCCATCCCTGACTGAACCTCGTCCGCCACCAGCAGGATCCCGTGCCGGTCACACAATTCGCGCAGCCGCACCAGCCACTCCCACGGCGGCACTATGTAGCCGCCCTCGCCGAGGATCGGCTCGACGAATATCGCGGCCACCTCAGACGGTGCGACCTCGTAGCGGAACAGCGTGTTTTCCAGGTAGTCGAAGGTCTCGCCGGCGTCGTGACTGCGCGCCCCGGTCTGCGGGTCGCGGCGGCTGAAGGCGTAGGGCGCGTGCAGGACACCGGGCAGGAGGGGGCCGAACCCCTGGTGGTACTTGGCCTTCGACGCGGTGAGAGTCACCGCCCCGTAACTGCGCCCGTGGAACGCACCGAAGAAGCTGATCACGTACTGGCGGCGGGTCGCGTACCTGGCCAGCTTGAGCGCGCCTTCGACCGCCTCCGCGCCGGAGTTGGTCAGGAACACCCGGACCCGTCCTTCGATCGGGGCGGTCGCCGCCAGCGCCTCGCACATCTGCGAGTAGACCGGCAGGTAGAAGTCGCTCGCGGAGTAGTGCAGCAACTGCCCGGCCTGCTCGCTGATCGCCGCCACCACCTTGGGGTGCGCGTGCCCGGTCGAGGTCACCGCGATACCGGCGTTGCAGTCGAGGAACAGGTTGCCGTCGGTGTCTTCTATGACGGCGCCCCATCCCCTGCGCGGCGCCAGCGGGTAGGCACGGGGCAGCGACCCGCTGGTCACCGCGCCGTCGCGGGCGAGCACCTCGCGGGCGCGGGGCCCGGGCAGCTCGGTGCGGATGTCCGGGACCGGCCTGCCCGCCAGCCAGGCCGGTGCCGAGATCGCCACGCCGGTCATGCGATCACCGTCTGGGACTGCTCGCGCATGTACTGCTGCACGTAGTTGAGGCCCCCTCCGGCCTTGCCCGAACTGCCTGAGCCCTTCCACCCGCCGAAGGGCTGGACACCGGGCCAGGCGCCGGTGGTGGCGCCGGCGGCACGGTTGACGTACACGACGCCGGCCTGGATGCGGTCGAGGAACTGGCCGACTTCGGCCTGGTCCGTTGAGAAGAACCCGGCGGTAAGGCCCAGGTCGGTGTCGTTGGCCTGGTCCAGGGCCTCGTCCAGGCTGTCTACCGGGACGACGGCGATGAGCGGTATGAACAGCTCGTCGCGCAGCACCCAGTCGTCCGCGGGCAGGCCGGTGACCACGGTGGGGGCAAGGTAGTACCCGTCGGGCAGCCCGGCGGCGCCGCGCAGCACCTCGCCGCCGGCCACCACCCGGCCTTTCTCGCGGGCGTGCGCGACAGCCCTGGTGAAGCGGTCCACCGCCTCGGCGTCGATCACCGGGCCCAGGAACGTGGACCGGCCCGTCGGGTCACCGACTGCGAGTTCGCTGGCCTTGTCCGCCAGCTTGGCCAGGAAGTCGTCGTACACCTCACGCTGCACGTAGGCGCGCGAGCAGGCCGAGCACTTCTGCCCGGACATGCCGAAGGCGGAGCGGGCGATCCCGGCGGCGGCCGTATCCAGGTCGGCCTTCCGCGACACGATCGCCGGGTTCTTGCCGCCCATCTCGCAGATCACCGGCTTGGGGTACCGGTCGGAGAAGTGGCCGGAGATCTGCATCCCCACCGCGTAGGAGCCGGTGAAGGTCAGCCCGTCCACTCCCGGGGAGGCGACGAGCATGGCGCCGACCTCGTCGCCCCCGGGCAGCAGGTGGAAGAGCCCTGGGTCCAGTCCGGCGTCACGCATGCATTCGTACAGCTTGGCCGCGCTGAACGAGCCCTGCCTGCTCGGCTTGAGTATGACGGTGTTGCCTGCCGCCAGCGCCGCTCCTGCCGGGCCGGCCGCCAGCGCCATCGGGAAGTTGAACGGGACGATCACGCCCCACACCCCGTACGGCCGCATCACGCTGCGGTTGTGCTCACGCGGCGAGAGGGTGCCCATCTGCTTGACGAAGCCGTCGTTGTCCTCGATCTGCTGGCAGTAATACCGGATGAGATCCGCGGATTCCTCGACGTCCCCCAGTGCCTCCAGCCGGTTCTTGCCGACTTCCAGGCTCATCAGCGCGGCCAGTTCGTTAGAACGCTCGCTGATCAGGTCGGCCACGGCCCTGAGCTGCCTGATCCGTTCCTGCCAGGGCACTGCCGCCCAGCCGGGGGCGGCGGCCGCCGCCGCGGCCACGGCGTCGTCCACGTCGGCCCGGGTGGACTCGTGCACCTGGCAGAGCTGGAGTGAAAGGTCGCCAGGGCTGGTCACGGTGAAGATGGGGCCGCTGGTGCGGGGCTTGCCGTTGACGTATCCGGGGATGGTGGCGCCCAGCCAGGTCTTGGCCAGGCGCAGGCCCTCGTCGTAAGCCGCCTGCAGGTCCTCGTTGTCGGCCGACAGTGTGGCATAGGTCACACGGAATCGCGTTGCCATCGTGCTCTCTCCTCCTCCTGCGGGAAGGCCTCAGCCCTGTCCTGGTGCGGACCGGCGCCGGAACTCGTTCGCCGCCAGCTTGGCGTCCGGGGTGTTGTGCAGCGCGAGGGCGCTTGCGACCTCGATCTCCTGCGAAACCTCCAGTGCCGCTTCCGGGCCCTGGTTGAGTGCGTTCTTCGCCCGGGCGATCGCCTGCCGGGGCCGCCCGCACAGTGTTCTGGCCATTTCGGTCGCGCAGGCCACGTCCTGGCCAGGCTCCGTCAGCCGGTTTATCAGGCCGAGCCGGTGTGCCTCTTCGGCACCGAACCGCTCGCCAAGCAGGACAAGCTCCTTCGCCTTCGGCAGGCCGACGGTGAGCGGCAGCAGGTGTGAGATGCCGCCGGTGACGGCCAGCCCGACCCCGACCTCAGGGAAGCCGAAGACCGCGTCCCTGGCGGCGACGATCAGATCGCAGCACAGCGCGAACTCACAGCCAGCGCCCAGCGCGTACCCGTGCACGGCGGCGATGACAGGAAACGGCGCCAGCCTGATCTTGCGGGTGACATCTTGAAGGCGCTGCACCTGCCTTCGGTCCTGCCCCTCTGTGAGGGGCGGCTGCTCATGCCGCAGATCGTGGCCGGCGCTGAAGGCCCGCCCCGCGCCGGTCAGCACGGCCGCCCCCACGTCCTGCGAGATCGCCAGGTCGAGCGCGGCGCACAGGCCGTCCACCAGCGCGGGAATGACCGCGTTGAGCCGGTGCGGGCGGTTCAGCGTAACGATGGCCAGGTCGCCGTCCGCCTGATAACGGACCTCTGGTTCGGCCGGCGCGTGCTGGCCCGTCACCGCGTGCTCGGTACCGCCGGTCACGGTGCGCTGGCTCCAGCCTGGAGCCGCAGCGGCGGGCCGCTGGCCGGTGGGCTCCCGTCCTGGCGCGCACCGCTGGACAGCAGTGCCCGCGCCATGGTCACGAACGCCGCGCTGATCTCGTCGAGCGAAAGCCGGCCCCTGGGGGTGTACCAGTGCGCGACCCCCGTGCACATCTGGAGCAGCGCGAACGTTGCCAGCTTCACGTCGGGCACCGTGATCTCGCCCGCCTCGACCCCGCTCGCGATGGCTTCCTCCCAAATGGCCTGATAGGCATCGCGCAACGCCATCACGCGTGCCCGCCGCCCCGGTGACAGCGACCGGATCTCGGTATCGCCGACCCGGCACAGTTGCCGGTGCTGAGCGTGCCGCTGGACGTGCAGCGCAACCAGGTCCGCGATGCGCTCGCCCGGATCGCTGACCGTCCCGGCCAGGGCCTGCGCCGGGGTGAGCAGGTCGGTCATGCTCTCCAGCATTATCTGTTCCAGGAGATCTTCCTTGGTGCCCACGTAGTGATAGAGCGACGCGACGCTGATACCCGCCTGTTCAGCGATCTTCCTGATGCCGGTGCCCTCGAAGCCCTTGGCATAGAACAATCGCAATGCCGCTCGGCGCACGCGCTCTCCCGTTGACACCATGACACGATGTTATAACACAACCTAGACGGTTGATCGATCGATCGTTAGTATGCGGGAACGTGGAAATGTGGCAGCAAAGCGGCAATAACGGAGAACGAATACCGGTGGGGACGGCGGCCATTCCGGGCAGCTCGCTGCCCAGGATCCTGCCCAAGATCTCTGATGCGACTCTGCGCGACAGCGCGCATATGCCGGGTATCGAATTCACGCCAGCCGATGCCGCCGTGATCGCGGGACTGCTGCGTGACGTGGGAGTCGATGCCATCGAGGCGGGGATCAGTTCACAGACCGACCAGAGCGACGCGGACCTGGCCAGGGCGGTGATCGGCGAGGCCGGCGCCGGCCGGGCCATGACCCTGGTGCTGGCGCGCAACCGCCAGCAGGTGCGGCGCGATCTGGAGTTCGCCGCCGCTCTCGGCTTCCGCGCGGTCATGCTGTCCATCCCGACCTCGGACAGCCACGTCCGGCTCAAGCTGGGCACCGGCAGCAGGCGGCGGGTGCTGGCGCTGGCCAGCGGGGCGATCGCGGAGGCGAAGGACCGCGGGCTGCACACGACCTTCAGCGCGGAGGACGGCGCGCGAACCGATCCAGGGTTCCTGGCCGAGTATGTGGCCAGCGGGGCGGCGGCCGGCGCCGATCGTTTCCGGCTGGCCGAGACGGTCTCCGTGCTGCGGCCCGCTGATACTCACCGGCTGGTGACCGCGCTGGCCGGGGCGGCGGGCAGCACCGAAGTGGAGATGCACTCGCACAACATGCTCGGGCTGGCGGTGGCGAACGCGCTGGCCGCGGCCGAGGCGGGAGCCCAGTGGATCTCGGCCACCGTGGGCGGGCTCGGCGAGCGGGGCGGCAATACCCCGCTCGGCGAGGTGCTCACCTGCATGTGGCGGTTCTGGGCCGACCGCAGGTACGACCTGTCGCTGCTGACCAGGCTCTCCAGGGAGGTGGCGGCACGCAGCGGTGTGCCGCTCGGCGCCAGTGCCGGGGCGACGGCGGACCTCGCCTACAGTTACGAGATCGCCGGGCAGTGGGAGCACCCGGACATGTTCGAGGCGATCCCAGCCGAGGTGGTGGGGAACAGCCGCCAGGTCCGGGTGCGCGGCAGGCTGCGGGCCGCGCTGCTGCGGGCCTGCCTGCCCCCGGAGATGATCGAGGATCTGGATCTGGACGCCGCGGTGCGCGAAATCCTGCGGGAAGACCTCCCGGCCGGCAAGGCCCCGATGGGCGCGGATGACCTCGAATCCGCGGTTATGACGTATGCGGCGACGGTGCGGGAAGGGAACCTACATTGACCGTCAACGGGATATGCCCGGAGTGCGATTTCTCGTTCAAAGCCGAGGACATGGAAGTCGGCGAAACCCTGGCCTGCCCGGAATGCGCGCTGACCTTGCAGGTGCGGGATATCAAGGGCACCGAACTTGACCTGGAGATGATCGAGGCCGACCTTCCCGATTGGGGCGAATGACCACATGCCGGATGAGGCTTATTCAGAAACCTCTGGGGATCAGCCAGCTACCGCAGCTCACAAACCTGGCGTGCGGGCCGCTGGGCTGGTTTTGAATAAGTCTCAATGCCGTAATCCATTCCAGGAAGCCGCTTGTGACCATTGACATGACGCGGGAGCAGGTACCGGTCGCCATCGGCGGCTGCGATGCCAGCACGCTGGCGCGTACCTACGGCACACCGCTGTACGCCTACGACGAAGATGGCTTGCGCGGGACCTGCCGCGGCTACGCGAGCGCATTCCAGGCGGCCTGGCCGCGGGTGAGCGTCGCCTATGCCTGCAAGGCGTTCGCCACCTCCGCCATGTTGCACCTGGCGAGCGAAGAGGGCCTTGGCGTCGACGTCATGTCGCCGGGCGAGCTTTCCCTTGCCATCCGCGCCCGGGTGCCGCCCGCCTCGATCACCTACCACGGGGTGGCCAAGACCGCCGATGAGATCGGCCAGGCCGTCGCGGCTCGTGCCGGCCACGTGGTGATCGACTCCATCGAGGAAGTCGATGACATCGCGGCGGTGGCCGCCAGGCTGGGACGGCGCCAGCCGGTGCTGGCCCGGATCAATCCCGGCGTGGGCGTGGCCACCGACCCGAAGTACTGCACCAGCGGCGGCCAGTCCAAGTTCGGGCTGGGGATTGGCGACGGAATGGCCCGCCGCGCCGTGCTCGCCGCACTGGCCGCACAGCATCTGCGGCTGGACGGAATCCATTTCCACCTCGGCTCGCAAATCATGGACAGCGGGCCGTACGTCCAGGCGATGAAGGTTACCGCCGCCTTCCTGGCGGACCTTCCGCAATGGCGCCCAGCCATGGTGGTGGCAGGCGGCGGAATGGGAGTGCGGTATGGCGACGGGCCCGCCGCGCCGTCACCCGGCGCCTGGGCGGCCGCGATCGGCGGGGCGTTTTCGCATCTGCTCGCGCCCGCCTGCGCACCCGATGTGATCCTGGGCATCGAGCCGGGCCGTTCGGTGGTGGCCGGGCACGGCAGCACGCTGTACACCGTGGGCGCGGTCAAGCGCGACTCCGGCCGCCCGGATGAGGCCACCGTGGTGGTTGACGGCGGGCTGTCGGACAATCCGCGGCCGCTCATGTATTCGGCGGTCCACGAGGTCGTCCCGGCCTCGGTGTCCCCGGGGCAGGCCACCGAGACCGCCCACATCTACGGCCGCCACTGCGAGACGGACCTGCTGTTCGGCGGGGTCACGCTGCCCCGTACCAGCCGGGGGGACGTGCTCGTGGTCAGGGACACCGGCGCCTACACGTACTGCATGGCGAGCAATTACAACAGGTTCGCGCGGCCGGCTGTCGTCTTCGCGCGCGGCGGCGCCAGCAGGCTGGTGGTGCGCAGGGAGACGCTGGCCGACGTGCTGGGCACGGACCTGGGCACATGCGCATAGCCATCGTCGCCGACCGGGTCGGGTGGGAGGAACGCCTCCTGCTCGCAGCGGCGGCCGGCCGGGGCGCCACCGCGTTCTGGCTGGATGACGGCGACATGTGTGCTGGCCCGCGGGCTGCTTCGGCCGCACCCGCCGACGTGTACCTGATCCGCAGCCGCAGCTACACCAGGGGTGCAGCCCTGGCCGGGCTGCTGTCCGACGGCGGCTCCCGCGTCGTCAACACGCCGGCCGCGATCGCGGTCTGCCAGGACAAGCTCGCCACCACCCGGGCGCTCGCCACGGCCGGCCTTCCGGTGCCGGATTTCCGCCTGGTGCTCAGCCGCAAGGACCTGCGCGCCGCCGTCGGCCAGCTTGGCCTGCCCTGTGTGCTCAAGCCGGTGTTCGGCGGGCTTGGCCGGCGGGTGCTGCTCATCAGGGACCGGGATCTCGCCGAGGCGTCCTATGACTACGTGGAGCACTATGGCCAGAGCTTCGACCGGGTGCTGCTCGCCCAGCGGTACCACCCCGGCCAGGACCAGCGGGTGATCGTGGCCGGGCCCAACGTGGCCGCCGCCTACCAGCGGACGGGCCAGGATGACTGGCGCGCGAACGTGGCCACCGGTGCGGTGGTGTCGCCGGTTCCACCAGGCTCGGTTCCGCACGAACTGGCCGTCGCCGCGGCCAACGTGGCCGGCGCCGAGGTGTGCGCCGTGGACCTGCTGACGGACCCGGCCGGCGGGTCGGTCATCTGCGAGGTCAACCACGTCCCGATGTTCCGCGGCGCCGTCGCAGCGTCCGGCCGCGACATCGCCGGGGAGATCGTCTCCTACCTGCTGGCCGGCACCCCGGTGCGGGATCGTCCGGGCGTCCTGGCATGAGCATCGCGACCGGGATCATCGGGGCCAGCGGCTTCGCGGGCGGGGAGCTGGCCCGGCTGCTCGCGGGCCACCCGGAATTCAGCTTGTGCTACGCGTCGGTGCCGGGGCACTCGCCGGACCTGGTGGGCAAGCCGCTCGCCGCCGTACACCCGCACCTTCGGGCCGGCCGGGCGGTAGAGGCTCTGCCGTCGAAGAACGGCGGGTCCGCCGGCAGCCTGGAACTGGTTCGCACGAAGACCTCGGAGGCAGCCCGGCGGTGCGAGGTGGTGTTCCTGGCGACCCCACCGCTCGTGTCGGCGGCGCTCGGGCCCGCGCTGCTGGCGGCCGGCGTCGAGGTGGTCGTGGACCTCAGCCCGGCCTTCCGGCTGCGCGACCCCGCGCTGCACAGCAAGTGGTACCCGGCGGTCAGCAGGCCACCGGAGCGCACCGCGGTGTACGGGCTGCCGGAACTGAACCGCGCACTGCTGCCAGGCGCGGACCTCATCGCCGCGCCCGGCTGCCTGGCGACGGCGGCGATACTGGCACTCATGCCGCTGAGCGGGCTGGACGGAGTGCGGCTGTCGAGCATCACGATCGACGGGAAGGCCGGGTCCACCGGCTCCGGCCACCGGCTGCGCAGCTCCGGCCTGCACCCGGTGCGCAGCGGGGTGGTCGCCCCTTATGCGCCTGCCGGGCACAGGCATGTGGCCGAGATCCAGGAGGCATTGCTGGGCAAGGGCCTGGCCACCGTCGGTGGCGGGCTGCGGCTCGGCATGTCCGTGTTCGGCGTCGATCTCGTGCGCGGAGTGTCCGTCGCCGCGCACGTCATCGTGGACCCTGACAGCCGCCTTCCCAGCGAAGGCGAGCTGGCCAGCCTGTATCGCGACGCCTACCGCGATGCGGCGTTCGTCCGGGTCATCCACTGGCGTGAGGAGGCGGTCCCGCTGCCCGACCCGAAGACCCTGACCGGCTCGAACTACTGCGATATCGCGGTGTTCCAGGACGCCGACTGCGGCCGGCTGGTGATCGTCGCCGCGCTGGACAACCTGATGAAGGGCGCGGCCGGGCAGGCGATCCAGGCATGTAACATCCGCTACGGCCTGCCGGAGACGCTCGGGATCGACGCGTTCGCGGTCTACCCGGGCTAGCGGTCATGGGTTCCGGGCAACTGATCGTGGTGAAGCTGGGAGGCAGCGTCCTGGCCGCCCTCACCCCGGCCTGGTGGGACGACGCGGCCGCGGTGGCAGCCAGGAACCGGACGGTGTTCGTGCACGGCTGGTCCCGCCCGCTGGAGGACTGGCAGCGGCAGCGGGGCATGGAGCCCGTCTTCCGCACCAACCAGCATGGCCATGTCAGCCGGTTCACCGACCACGCGGTGATCGAGGGCATCCGCAGCGTCGCCAGCCAGCTGAGGGAGCTGATCAGCCGGAACCTCTCCGGGCGCGGGGTCAGCACACGCTGCGTGGATGCCGCCGACGAGGGGCTCATCGAGGCCCTGATCAGGCCACAGCGCTGGTGGGCCGGCGGCGAACTCCGCCGCCTGGACAACCTGGTCGGCAACATCACCCGGGTCGACACGGCGATGCTGGCCGGCATCCTGGGCAAGGGGCAGGTCCCCGTGGTCACGCCGCTGGCCCGCTCGGCAGGCCACCGGTATGCCAACGTGAACGCCGACCGGGCCACGGCGGCCATCGCGGCACATGCCGGCGCCGCGGACCTGGTGATGGTCACCGACGTCCCTGGGGTGCTGGTGAACGGGGTCCTCGCGCCGGTGCTGCACGCCGCCGAACTGCCCGGCCTGCGTGATCAGTTCAGCGGCGGGATGCGGAAGAAGGTACGTGCGGCGGCCGAAGCCATCGGCTCGGGGACCGGCCGGGCGGTGATCGGCTGCGCCACGCTCACCGAGTTGCTGGCCGGCCAGGCCGGGACGCGGGTGGTGGCATGACGGCGACGCCGGCGCACCGGTGGCTGGACCGGTTCGGCGCGATGCGCCGTGAACTCGGCGGCGCACGTGGCGAGGGTGCCACGCGATGGGGCCGGGACTTCGCCGACCTGGGCCGGTCAGAGCCGCTGACCGCCTGGCCGCCGGACGCACAGGCGGACCGGATGCTGGCGGCCGCGGCGCAGACCCGGCGCTATCCTCCCGTGGCGGGCAGGCGGGATGTGCTCGACCAGGTCGCCGCCCATTACAGCGAGGTGCTGGGGGTGCCGCTCACCCACGCGAACATCCTTCTGACGCCGGGTGCGCTGACCGGGATCATGCTGGCGCTGATGACCCTGGGCCGGCCGGGGGCCGAGGTGGCCATACCCGCTCCCTACTATCACGCCTACCCGAGCCAGGCCGAGCTGACCGGGCACCTGCCGCGAGTGATCGCCGCAGGCCCGGCTGACGGCTGGCGGCTGACCACGGGGCAGGCCGGGGCGCTGCCCGCGGGGACCGTGCTGCTGCTGGCCAACCCGGCCAACCCGGCGACCGTCAGCTACGGCGAAGGCCGGCTGCGCGAGATCATCTCCGCGCTGCCGCAGGACGCGGCGGTCATCGCCGACGAGGTGTACGGCGAGTACCTCTACTCCCCCGGCGACTTCGCCAGCCTCGCCTCGCTGAGCGGGCCGGGCGGGCCTGACCGACCGGGCCGCTGGCTGGTGGTGCGCAGTGCCGCGAAGACGCTCGGGCGGCCGGGACTGCGAATAGGCGTGCTGATCGGACCCGCCGCGCTGATCGGCGCGGCGGCCGACCGCGCCGCGGCGCTCGTGGGAGGCGTGAGCGTGCCGGCCCAGCTGGCGCTCGCCGGAGGACTGCGGGCGTCGGCGGACGCCGATCACATGCGGCCCTACCGGCGCAGGGCCGAACTGGCGCTGGAGTTGGCGGGCGGGCTGGGCCTGACCGCGCAGCCGCCGCACGGCACCTACTACCTGTGGCTGGACGGGCCCGGCCTCGGCCGGGTCGCGACCGCGGTACGGCTGGCCACCGAGCATGGCGTGTTCGTCTGGCCAGGGGAGTACTTCGGCTGGCCCACGCACGCCAGGGTCTCGCTGAGCGCTCCGGCCGCCGACATCCAGAAGGGGCTGACCAGGATCGGTGAGTTCGTGAACCGGGAGGCATGAGGCGCGGATGACGGATTTCATTTTCCTCGACCCCGGCGCGGACGTGACCCGCCGCGACATCTACCGGCTCGGCCGCGATCTCGGTATGCGAATCGTCCTGGTCAGCCGGGATCTCGGCTGGGAGGCCGAGCACATCGACGACTGGGTCGAGGCCGACCCCACGAACCCGGATGACGTGCTGGCCGCGCTGGCGGCCCGCCGGGCACCGGCAGGCGTCGTAAATTGCAGCGAATCGTGCCTGATGGCAGCCGCGGCTGTCACCGGCCATTACCGCCTGCCCGGGCTCAGCATGCGGGTGGCCAGGCGCTGCCGCGACAAGGTACTGATGGGCGAGCGGCTGGCGGCGGCGGGAGTGCCGATGGCCCGGCGCCGTGTGGTCACGGACGCCAGGCAGGCGCAGGCCGCGGCCCGCGAGATCGGCCCGGATGTGGTGCTCAAACCCAGCACCGGCGTGGCCAGCCTGTTCACCATCCAGACCCACGCCGGGCAGATCGGGGATCTGCTGCATCGGTTCAACGCGATGCTGGCAGCGCGATCGCCCGCGCCGCTGCGGGAGATGGGCGGCCGGTGGCTGGTCGAGGAGTATCTCGCCGGGCCAGCCTTCAGCGTGGAATCCGTGGTAACCGGTGGTGCTGCCCGGCACCTCGCCATCTGCGAGAAGGCGCCGCTGAGCGGGCCGTACTTCCGCGAGCTCGGCCACTCCACGCCACCCCGCCTGAGCACGGCGGGCCAGGCCACGCTGACCGAGCTGACCGGGCAGGCCGTGGCGGCCCTGGAGATCAGCGACTGCGTCACGCACACGGAGTTCAAATGGACGGCCGGCGGGCCAAGGCTGCTGGAGGTCGGGGCCAGGATGGGCGGCGGGTCGATCAGGCAGGTGGTCCGGCACGCGACCGGCGTGGACCTGGCCATGGTCACCCTGGAGCTTGCGATGGGGCGCACCCCGGCGCCGCGGCCACACAACGGGCAGGCGAGCGCGAGCCGCAGCCTCTACCCGTCCCGGGCCGGCCGGGTCGGCCGGCTGCCCACGGAAGAACTCGCCAGGCTGCCGGGGATCATCGCGGTCAACCGCTGGCTCGGCGAGGGTGATACCTACCTGCTGCCGCCGGACGGCTACCGGGAGGTGCTGGGTGTGGTGGCGGCCGGCGCCGACGCGGACAAGGCGATCCGCACCGCCGAAGCCGCCATCGCGTTCGCAGACAGGATGAATGTCATTCAAACGGTTCCGGAAAGTTGGAGGTTATCGATGGCCAAGAATGTGACAGCAAGATCACTTAAGTGTTTTGAATAGTATTCACCGGTGCTGCTGACATGAGGATGCCGGTCTTCCGCCAAGAGGAATTCTTCGAGCTGCACGAGTTCCACTGCCGTTACATGCTCGCGCTCAGCGGCGTGCAGCCGCTGACCCACGGCGAGCTGGCCGGGCTCATCGGCCAGGCCCCCGGCCCCGAACTGGAGCTCGGCTACACGCCGTCAGCCGGGTACGGGCAACTGCGCGAACTGATCGCCGGCCGCGTCCCCGGGGCCGGCCCGGGCAACGTCCTGGTCACCGTGGGCGCCATCGAAGCCTTGCTGATCAGCGTCAATCTGCTCATCGGGCCGGGCGACGAGGCGATCTGCCTGTGGCCCAGCTATCAGCCACTGCACGAGTTCGTGACCAGCGCGGGCGGGTCGGTCCGCTTCGTCCGGCTGGCCCCCGAGGACGGCTTCCGCATCGACCTCGGCCGGATCCGGGCCGCGGTGACCGGACGGACCAGGCTGGTCATCATCAACACGCCACACAACCCCACCGGCCAGCAGGTGCAGGCAGCCGGCCTGCGTGATCTGGCCGATGACCTGGCGGGGCGGGGCATCTCGCTGCTGGTCGACGAGGTCTTCCGGGAGATGTGGCCGGACGCCGGCCCGTGTGCCTGGGACGGCCGGGACAATCTGCTGGCGGTCGGCGGGCTGAGCAAGTCCTATGGGCTGCCAGGGCTGCGGATCGGCTGGCTGATCGCCGAGCCAGGCCTGGTGGTCCGCGCCCGGCAGTACCGCAAGTACACCTCGCTCAACCCCGGCGCGCTGGACCAGGCGCTGGCGGTTCAGGCGCTGCTCGCCCGCGACCGTATCCTGGCTCGCACGCACGACCTGGTGCGGCGCGGCCTGCACACCGCGCTGACCTGGCTGGACCGCTGGCCCGAGGTGTTCGAGACGGTTCCTCCGGCCGGCGGCGGGCTGCTGTTTCCCCGGCTCAAGCTGGCCATGCCGGCCAGGGACTTCTGCACGGCGCTCGTGGAGCAGACCGGCGTGCTGCTGGCACCGGGCAGCGACTGCTACGACATGGAGGGTTTCCTGCGGATGGGCTTCGCCACCAGCGAACTCACCGAAGGCCTGGCCGGGGTCGCGCAATTCCTGGAGCGCCGGTGAGCATCCCGTTCTGGAAGGCATACGCGGAGGGCAACTCCTACGTCATCGTGGAATCGGAAAGCGCGGTGGAGCAGGTGCTGCCCTGGATCGTGGACGGGCGGCGAGGACTGGGCGGTGACGGCCTGCTGCTCGCGGACTGGCAGCCGGGTCCGACCGTGGGCATGCGGGTCTTCAACCCCGATGGCTGCGAGGCGCCGTCCTGCGGTAACGGGGCACGCTGCCTGGCCGCGCTGGCCATGCGCACCGGCC
>Ga0070730_10001847_pt1 | contig 19827 bp, 13 predicted proteins | sample Coa_R1_3_FD_66447 | JGI IMG/M metagenome (GOLD analysis project Ga0070730, IMG submission 66447) | Surface soil microbial communities from Centralia Pennsylvania, which are recovering from an underground coalmine fire - Coalmine... | ecosystem: Environmental > Terrestrial > Soil > Unclassified ... | reverse complement strand
GGCGGGCCGCTGGAGCGCGCCTGGCGAGAGCGCCGCCCGATGATGGCCCACTCACTGCAGGAAATGGGTCCGCAGTTCGGGCCGTTGGCCGACCGTTTGGGCGCGGGCAGCATGTTTGCGGTGCCGATCATGAACCCGCAGCGCACCTGGGGCGTGCTGGCGGCGTTCTGTCTGCGCCCGTCGCTGTTCCCGGTTGACGACCAGGAAATCCTGCGGTTGCTGGCCGACCAGGCCGCGCAGTCCATCGAGATTGGCGAGCTGTTCGACCAGCAGCGCGACCTGGTGGAGCGCCTAGAGGCGGCGAATAAAGACCTGGAGGCCTTCTCCTATTCCGTGTCGCACGACCTGCGCGCGCCGCTGCGGGCCATGGACGGGTTCTCGCGCATTTTGATCGAGAGCTACGGCGCCGCGCTCGATCCCGAGGCGCAGCACTTCCTGAACCGCATTCGCACCAATGCCAAGCGCATGGGCGAGCTGGTCGATGACCTGTTGGCCTTCTCGCGGCTGGGGCGCCAGCCACTCACGCTGGCGCGCGTGGAGCCGGCCGCAATCGCGGGCCAGGCCTGGGACGAGCTGCGGCTCGAGCGTGAGGGGCGCGTGGTAGAGCTGCAGGTGGACGCGCTGCCGCCCTGCCTGGCCGACGCCGCGCTGCTGCGGCAGGTGTTTATCAACCTACTCGGCAACGCGCTGAAGTACAGCCGCAAGCGCGAACGGGCCCAGATCGTGGTGGGCTGCCAGCCCGGACCAGCCGACCAGGCCGATACGCCCGACCCGGTCTATTTTGTGCGCGACAACGGCGTGGGCTTCGACATGGCCTATGCCGAAAAGCTGTTTGGCGTTTTTCAGCGGCTGCACCGGGCGGAGGAATATGAAGGCACCGGCGTGGGCCTGGCCATCGTGGCGCGCATCGTCCAGCGCCACGGCGGGCGGGTGTGGGCCGAAGCCAAGCTCGACGAAGGCGCCGCGTTCTTCTTTAGCCTGAAAGGAGCAACCGATATTGTCACAATCGTTCATTGAAATCTTGCTGGTGGAAGACAGCCCCGACGACGCCGAGCTGGCGCTGTTGGCGCTCAAAAGCAATCATCTGGCCAACCGCATACGCCTGGTGCAGGATGGCGCCGAGGCCCTGGATTTCTTGTTCGGCCCCGGCAGCGAGACGCGCACCCAGGCCGAGGAGCCGCGCTTGATTCTGCTGGACCTCAAGCTGCCCAAGGTGGACGGGCTGGAAGTGCTCAAGCGCATCAAGGGCGACCCGCGCACGCAGCGCATCCCGGTGGTGGTGATGACCTCCTCGCGCGAGGAGCGGGACGTGGTCGACAGCTATAAGCTGGGCGTCAATAGCTACATCGTCAAACCGGTTGATTTCGAGCAGTTCACCGAGGCGGTGCGCCAATTGGGCCTGTACTGGATGCTGCTCAACCACGTGCCAGCGGCCTAGCAGGACGGGTGATGGCGAACCGGACAACGCTGAACGTGCTGCTGGTCGAAGACCGGCCCGACGACGCCGACCTGCTGCTGCTGGAGCTGCGCCGGGCCGGGTATGATGCACATTGGCGGCGGGTGGATACCGAGGTGGACTACCTGGCAGCGCTGGAGGCCGGCTACGGCCCGGGCGAGCCGTGGGATATCATCTTAAGCGACTACCAGATGCCCGGCTTTAGCGGGGTGCGCGCGCTCAACCTGCTCCAGGAGCGCGGCAGTGACATCCCGTTCATCCTGGTCTCGGGCACTATCGGCGAAGAGTTTGCCGTGGAGGCCATGCAGGGCGGCGCGGCCGATTACCTGCTCAAGGACCGCCTGGCCCGCCTCAACAGCGCCGTCAGCCACGCGCTGGAAGAAAATCGCCTGCGGCTGGAAACACGCGCCGCCGAGCGGGCGCGGCGCGCCAACGAGCAGCGCTTTCAAGCCCTGATCGAGAACAGCGCCGACGGGATTGGCGTGGTGGGCCAGGACGGGCGGGTGAGCTACGTGAGCCCGGCCAGCCTGCGCATTTTGGGCTTTACCCCCGCAGAGCTGCTGGGACGCGACCCGTTTGATTTCGTCCACCCCAACGACCTGGACCGGGTGCGGGCCGTGCTTAAGGCCGTGCTGCGCAACCCCGGGCAGCCACAGGAGACCGAATATCGCTTGCGGCACGCCGATGGCTCGTGGCGCACCATCCGCACCAGCATCACCAATCTGCTGGCCGAGCCCAGCGTGGCCGGCGTGGTCTTCAACTACCACGACGTGTCGGGCGCCCGCCAGGACGAACAGGCGCTGCAAGTGTCGGAGGGGCGCTACCGTGGGCTGTTTGAAAGCTCGCCGGTGGCTTTGTGGGAAGAGGATTTCACGCTGGTCAAGCAGCGGCTCGATGCCCTGCGCGCCGAAGGCCACGCCGATCTGCCGGAGTATCTTAAAGAACACCCCGAAGTGGTGGCCGACTGCGCCGCGCTCATCCGCGTCATCGACGTCAACGCCGCCGCCATCAAGCTCTACCAGGCCACCAGCAAGGACGAGCTGCTCCACGGCCTGTGGCGCATCCTGGCCACTGACGAGGCCGGCACCGTCCTGCAGCAGCTCATCTACATCACCCAAGGCCTTACCGACTTCGATTTGGAGGGTCCCTTCACGACCCTGGCCGGCGAGCGCGTCTATATCAGCCTGCGCTGGTCGGCCCTGCCGGGCTATGAGAAAAGCCTGGCGCGCGTCATGGTTGCCCTCTCCGACCTCAGCGCGCGCGTGCGGGTGGAGCAGGCGCTGCGCGCCTTAGGCGAGCGCTTTCGCGGCCTGTTCGAAGGCTCGCCCATTGCGCTGCTGGAAGAGGACTTTTCGGCTGTGAAGCAGCGGCTGGACGCGCTGCGCCAACAGGGCCACACCGACCTGGTGGCCTACATTGACGCGCACCCGGACTTTGTGGACGAGTGCGCCGGACTGGTCAAAATTCTGGAGGTCAACCCCAGCGCGCTCAAGCTGTATGGCGCCAGCGACAAAGACGCCCTGGCCGGCGGGTTTACGCAAATTGTGGGCGCCTCGGTCAACATGGCCTTTAAGACCAGCCTGGAACACGTGGCGTTGGGCCAGTCTGACTTTGCGGTGGAGATCACTGAACGAACACTGGCCGGCCAGGAAATCAAAGTCAGCTTGCGCTGGTCAGCACTGCCTGGCTATGAAGTGAGCCTGGAGCGCATCATCGTCTCGGCCCTGGATATCACCGAGCGCGTGCGGGCCGAGGCCGAGCTCAAGCGGCGCGTCGGCGAGCTGGAGGCCATCAACCGGGTGTCGGTGGTGCTGCGCAGTGCAGCCACGCAGGGTGAAATCCTGACACGGCTGGCCCGCGAGTCCATCGCCATCCTGGGCGGCAGCGCCGGCAGCTTGTGGCTGGTGGATGAGGCGCGCGAGCACGTGGCGATCGCGTACGAGCAGGGCTGGAGCACACACCCGCCGCCGTTCAAATTGGGCGCCGGCATCCCGGGCCTTGTGGTCGCCTCCGGCCAGCCCGTGTACGCGGCCGATTTGCGCAACGACGCGCGCGTGCCCGAAGACCAGCGCGCCAACATCCCGGCCGGCCGCAGCGGGATTTGTGTGCCCATCCGCGCGGCGGCGGAAGTGATCGGCGCGCTGTTCGTCAATGTCGACCAGCCGCAGCAATTCGCGCCCCAGGATGCCGACCTGCTGACCACGCTGGCCGAGATTGCCGGCAATGCCATCCAGCGCACACGGCTGCATGAGCAAACCGAGCAGCAGCTGAACCGCATGACGGCGCTGCGCTCCGTGGACCAGGCCATCTCCTCCAGCCTCGATCTACGCGTCACGCTGACGGTGCTGCTCGACCAGGCCACCACTCACCTGGCGGCCGATGCGGCCGACGTGCTGCTGCTCAACCCGCACCGGCAGCTGCTGGAATTCGCGGTTGGGCGCGGCCACCACGGCGCCGAGGCCCAGCGCCTGCGCGTGCGGCTGGGCCAGGGACGCGCTGGCCGGGCCGCCTACGAGCGCCGTCTGGTGCGCGTGGCGGACCTGCGGACCGAGGCGGGCCCTGACCCGGCCAGCGCCCTGGTGACCGCCGAAGCCTTTGTGGCCTACTATGGCGTGCCGTTACTGGCCAAGGGCCAAATCAAGGGCGTCCTGGAGATTTATCACCGCCAGCCGCTGGAAGTGAGCCAGAGCTGGCTGGATTTCTTGGAGGCGCTGGCCGGCCAGGCAGCCATTGCCATCGATAACGCCGCGCTGTTCGACGGGCTGCAGCGCTCGAACCTGGAGCTGATCCTGGCCTATGACGCCACCATCGCCGGATGGTCGCGCGCGCTGGACATGCGCGACCACGAGACCGGCGGCCACACCGAGCGCGTGACTGACCAGGCCGCGCGGTTGGCAGCGGGGCTGGGCATGCTGGAAAGCGAGCTGGTGCACCTGCGGCGCGGCGCGCTGCTGCACGACATTGGCAACATGGGCGTGCCCACCCAGATTCTGCTCAAACCCGGCCCGCTGACGGGCGAGGAATGGGCCAGCGTGCGCCAGCACCCGCAGTTTGCCTTCGAGCTGCTCTCGCCCATTGCCTATTTGCGGCCGGCGCTGGATGTCCCCTATTGCCACCACGAGCGCTGGGACGGCGCGGGCTACCCGCGCCAACTGGCGGGTGAGGCCATCCCGCTGGCGGCGCGCGTTTTTGCGGTAGTCGATGTGTGGGACACGTTGCTCTCCAACCGGCCCTATCGCCCCGCCCACCCACGCGAACAGGCGCTGGCCTACCTGCGCGAGCAATCGGGCAAACACTTCGACCCGCGCGTGGTGGCGGAGTTTCTGCGCGAGGTGGAGGCGGAGACCTAACCCCCCCGGCCCCCTTCCCTCGAGCTTGCATAGGCAAGATCGGGAAGGGGGGAGAAAAGCCCGGAAATTCAATGGGCTGCGACCGGGCCAAGCCCGGTCGCAGCCCATTGAATTTCCGGAAAAAGTCAAAGCGAGCGCGCCGCCTGGCGCGGCAGGCGCGGTGTTAGAATCCACCTGCGATGAGCGACGTCAATTTGCCCACGGGCACGGTCACCTTCCTGTTCACCGATATCGAGGGCTCAACCCGCCTGCTGCAGCAGCTGGGCAACGACTACGGCGGCGTGCTCGCGGACGAGCAGCGGATTTTGCGCGAGGCGTGCGAGACGCACGGCGGGAGCGTGGTAGACACTCCGGGCGACTCGTTCTTCGTGGCCTTTCCACGCGCCGTGGAGGCGATCGAGGCGGTGGTGCAAGCCCAACGCGCGCTGGCGGCGCACGCCTGGACTGGCGGCGTCCAGGTGCGCGTGCGCATGGGGATGCACACCGGCGATGCGCAAATCCAGTCCTGGAATTATGTGGGTCTGGATGTCCACCGCGCGGCGCGCATTGCCAGCGCGGCGCATGGCGGCCAGGTGCTGCTGTCCTCGACCACTTATGATTTGGCCGCCAGCGAAATGCCGGCCGGGGTGACGGTGCGGGATTTAGGGGAACACCGTCTCAAAGACTTGCGGCGTGCCAAGCATCTTTATCAGCTCGTCATCCCGGGTTTGCCGGCCGACTTTCCGGCGCTGATGTCGCTGGAGGCCTCCCCGAATAATCTTCCGCTGCAACTGACCACCTTCATTGGGCGCTCGCAAGAAATCAGCGAGGTCAAGCAGTTGCTGTCGAACGGCCGCCTGCTGACGCTGACCGGCCCAGGCGGCAGCGGCAAGACGCGGCTGGCCATTCAAGCGGCCGCGGAGATGGTGGAGGATTTTCGGGCGGGGGTGTTTTTCGTCGCCCTGGCGCCCATTGCCGATCCAAAACTGGTGGCGGGCACCATCGCTCAGGCCTTGGACCTAAGCGAAACCGCGGGCCGGTCAATCGTCGACAGTCTGAAAGACTATCTGCGCAGCCGAGCCTCGCTGCTGCTGCTCGACAACTTCGAGCAGGTGATGCCGGCGGCGCCGCTGGTGACGGAACTCTTGAGGGCTGGCAGCCAGTTGAAGATCCTCGTCACCAGCCGCGAAGGACTGCATGTCAGCGGCGAGCGCGAGTACCCGGTGCCGCCGCTGCCGCTGCCCAGCCTCACCCAGCCGCCGTCGCTGGAATCCGTGGCGCAGAATGCGGCGGTGGAACTATTTGTCCAGCGCGCCCAGGCGGCCAAGCCCAGCTTTAAGATGACGGAGGAGACGGCGCCGGCGGTGGCGGAGATTTGCTGGCGGCTGGATGGGCTGCCGCTGGCCATCGAGCTGGCTGCGGCGCGCATCAAGCTGCTGCCACCGCGCGCCATGCTCGCCCGCCTGGAGGACCGCCTGGAGTTCTTGACGGGCGGCGGGCGCGATGCGCCGCCGCGCCAGCAGACCCTGCGGAATGCCATCGCGTGGAGTTATGACCTGCTGGGCGAAGCTGAACAGAAGTTGTTCCAGCGGCTGTGCGTTTTTGTGGGCGGCTGCACGGTGGAGACGGTGGAGATGGTGGTCGGAGACGACCCGGGGCCGGTGTCATTATTGGATCAGCTGGGATCGCTGCTGGACAAAAGCTGGCTGCGGCAGGTGGAGGACATCAACGGCGAGCCGCGTTTCGTGATGTTGGAAACGCTGCGGGCGTATGGGCTGCAGGAGTTGAAGACCAGCGGCGAGCAAGACGTGATGCAGCAGCGGCAGGCCCGATTTTTCCTGGCGCTGGCCGAGCAGGCCGAAGCCAGCCTGGAAGGCGCCGAGCAGGTGGCGTGGATGGACCGCCTGGAGCAAGAGCACGACAATTTGCGCGCCGCGCTGGAGTGGAGCCTGACGGCGCCTGGCGCGGAACCGCTGTGCTGGCGCCTGGCTGGCACGCTAGGGCTATTTTGGGAAGTGCATGGCCATTTTAGCGAGGGGCGTGAGCGGCTGGCGGCGGTGCTGGCGATGCCGGCCGCCCAAGCGCCGGCCCCGGCTCGCGCCAAGCTGCTGGCGCGGGCAGCGGAGCTCGCCTACCGGCAAAGCGATTACCCGGCGACCACCGCGCTGGCCGGGGAAAGCCTGGCGCTTTGCCGCGCCCTTGGCGACCAGCCCGGTGTGGCCTCGGCGCTGCTGAAGCTGGCCAACGCCGCCACGGAGGCCGGCGATTATGCGACGACCGCCAGCTTGTTGGAAGAGGCGCTGGCCATCTGGCGCGCCCTGGCGGACAAACATGGCACCGCCCGCGCGCTGATCAGTTTGGGGTGGGCGGCGCTGCGCTGCGGCGACTATCGCCTGGCGCAGGCCCGGCTGGAAGAAGCCCTGGTCTTGTCCCGCGAATTAGGGGATACCCGCAGCATTGGCTTTGAGCTTTCGGGCCTGGGCGAGGTGGCCATGCGGCAGGGGGATGACGCGCAGGCGACACGCCTGGTTGAGGAAAGCCTGGCGCTGCGCCGGCAGCTCAGCAACAAATGGGGCGTGGGGGTCTCGCTGGGCACCCTGGGCTGGATAGCGATGCGCGCGGCGGATTGGCCGCGCGCCGTGGCCCGGCTGGGCGAGAGCCTGGACGTTCGACGCGAAATTGGCGATATGGGCGGCAGCGCCTGGTGCCTCGAGCGCCTGGCCGAGATCGCCCTGGCGCAGGGGCAGCCGCAGAAGGCGGGGCGCCTGTTGGGCGCCGCCGCCGCGCTGCGCAGCTCTATCGGCTCGGTCATGGATCTGGTCGATCAACCTGAATATGAACACCGGCTGGCCGCCCTGCGCGCGGACTTGGGCGCGGAGCGCTTTGCCGAGGCCTGGGAGGCCGGCCGCGCCATGACGTTGGAACAGGCGGCGGCGCACGCGCTGGAGGATCAGCGCGCCTGAGCGAGACGCCGCCCGCCGGCCCCGCGCTGGGTAGCGCTTCCCTAATTTATTTCGGGTCGAAGCCGGCCGTCAGGTGGGTGCGGGTGAGGGCGCGCCAAAACGCGGGCGACAAGAGGCGCGGGCCGGCCAGGAGCACAATGCCGGCGGCTGACACCAGCCGGCTGATAATCGTGAGAAACCGGCGCAACTGCAGATTGACCATGGCCGACAGCAGATACACCCGCAGCCAGCGCCCGTGCCAGTAGGCGCTGCCGGCGCTGGCGCGCAGGCGGATCCAGGCGCTCGGCTCGCCCAGCAGGCGCTCTTTGGACTGCTGCCATTTTTGCGGGACGGTGGTGTAGTCGGTGACGCTGGCCCACACGCCGCGCAGAATGGCCGCCACCGGCGTGGCCGTGCCGGCCAGTTCGTAGCGGAGCGCAATGCGCATCAGCAGGTCTTTATCCTGGGCGCCGGGCATGGTGTTGTCAAACCCGCCCACGGCGAAGAACGCGCCGGCGGCGATCAGCGAGGCTTGCAGCGGCACCCATTCGCCCGCCATCACCTGGGTGAGGCAATTGCCGCGCAACTGGTGGTCGAACTGAAACAGGCAGCGGCCGTGCGCGTCGGTGAGCTGCGCGGCGCCATACAGCCAGGCGGCCGGGTTATCCTGGGCCAGCGCCCAAAACATGCGCAGCGCGCCGGGCAGCAGCCAATCGTCGTCATCGAGAAAATGCAGATAGCGCCCACGGGCCAGCGCGGCGCCGGTATTGCGGGCCACGCTGCGCTCGCGGCGCGCGGTGTCCACGACCCGCACCCGCTGCGACTGCTGCCAGGCCGCGGCTGGCAGCGGGGCGCCCGAGTCGTTGACGACGATCACCTCAAACGGCTGGTCGAACTCCTGAGACAGCACGCTCTCAACGCTTTTCAGCAGCGTTTGCCGGGCGATCGTGGGGATAATCGTCGTGCAAAAATACTCGGGTTGTGTCATAGCCTGTTGGCGGTGCGTGGAGACAGGCCGCAAATATAAGCGGGTTCCGAGCGTGCGTCAAACTTCATCTGGTCCCAAAACGGAAGTGTCATGAAAAAAACGCATGGGGTGGGCCGTCGACGAAATCGACGGCCCACCCCATGCGTTTTTTTCATCAATCCATTGATTTTCGCTGGTAAGCCGAGCAGTTACCCCTCGTTAATAGATGAACGGAATCAGCCGCTTGGTGCGTTTCTGGTAATCGCGATAGGGCTGGCCGAGCGTGGCCACCAACATCACTTCCTCCGACTGAATGCGGTAGGCATAGGCGGCGAACATAGCCAGCGTGATCACCAGCGCCACGAAGACATTGCCGCTGGCCAAGCTGGCCCCAATCCACAGGGCCATCAGGCCGGCATAGCCGGGATGCCGGATGTAATGATATGGGCCGGCCTCCACCACGGTTTGCTGCTCGGCCACGCGCAGGGTGCGGGTGTAATACTGGCCCAACACTCGCGGTGCCCACACCCGCAGCCCCAACCCAGCGGCCGCCAGCACCAGCCCGGCCCAGGCCACCGCCGGCGGGATGACGGCACCCAACTTGAAATAGTTGAGCAGCGGCGCCAGCAGCATGCACAGCATGCTCAGACCAAAAGCCGCGCCCACGTACTGGGTGCTGCTGCGGTCGTGCTCGCCGGCCTCGCGGCTCCTGGCGGCGCTCCCCTGCCGCAGCCGGCCCTCCAGCACCAGGAATAGCGCCAGCAACAGGTAAGCTCCCAACAATGTGATCATAGCTCGTCGCCGGCGATGTCATCTTCGGCGGCGGTTTCCGCTTCAGTGGCCGTCTCCGCTTCGGTGGCCGTCCCCGCTTCGCGGGCGAGGTCGCCCAAGTGTGGCGGCAGCTCGCGCTGGAGCGTTTCCCAATCCAGCCCGCGATAGGCGCGCAGGGTAAATGCCGTTTGCTCGTCGAAACCGGCCGGGCTGCGGGCGAAGATCAGCGGGTGCACCGCTACCTGCCAGCCCCCCAGGCGCGGGCTGGCGGCTAGCGCCTGGCGCTCGGCCTCGGTGGCGGCGAAAAACACCGCCAGCCCGCCTGGCCGCCCGATGAAGTGGTCGTGGAACACTGGCAACGGCAGATGCCGGTCGCCGATGTAGGCGTTGAAGAGGCGGTTGGCATCCGAAGCCGGCATGCCTTCCGGCGCCAGAGCGTAAACCAGGTAACAGCGCGGTTGGGTGACGTGGGACATAGTCGGTGACTCGGTACCATTTTATACCTGGAGCGCTGGCTTCAATCTTTTTCCAGAAAGGCATCGGGCTGCGACCGTGCCTCGCACGGTCGCAGCCCGATGCCTTTCTGGCTTTTCCCATCTATTTGTCCCTCACGCGCGTTCTGCCGATAATGGACCGCCATGAGCGACTGTCCCTTTGAGTCGTCGCAAACCCTGCGCGGCCTGCGCTTCACCGGCCGCTATCGCAATTACACCCACGCCGACACCTGGTATCCCTCCTGGGCGGCGGATGGCAACTTGTATTCGCCCTGGACCGATGGCTACTTGCTGGACGGGGCTGAGACGCAGCCCTTCGACGACACGCATCCAGGCTATGCCTGCAACTCGCTCGATTGGCAGGGGCGCAAAGCTGCCACCGCGCAGGCCAGGATCGTGGGCGATGATCCGCTGGCGCTCCGCATCGTCAACCTGGCGCCGCGCATCGAGGCGGACCCCGCGCCCTACGGCGGCCGCTATCCATGCGGCAGCCTGGTGGTGGGCGGGGAATGGTACTACGGCACCTATTGCCTGAACGAGTTTAGCGGCGAGCGCTGCGGCGGGGTGGGCTGGCTCACGCTGGGGCCATTCGTTGGCTTCCGGCGCTCCAGTGATTTTGGCGCCACCTGGCGCGAGACGGCGCACACGCCCGCCCAGCCGCTGTTTGGCGAGGACCCCGCTCGGGCTCCGGTGCGCATTGGCGCGCCGCACTTCGTGGACTTCGGGCAGGACCTGCACCACTCGCCCGACGGCAAGGCCTACCTGGTGGCGCAGGGCTCAACCCGCCAGGAAGCGTGCAACAACTGGATCCAGGCCGACCACGTCTACTTGCTGCGGGTGAGCACCGAGCCGGCCGCGCTGGAGGACCCGGGGGCGTATGAGTTCTTTGCAGGGCATGACGCGGCTGGCCGCGCACTGTGGACGAGGCGCCTGGCGGACATGCAGCCCTTGCTGGGCTGGGACGATCACCTGGGCTGCGTTACCGTCACCTACCATGCCGCGCTGGGCAAGTATCTGCTGTGCGTCACGCGCGGCGAGCGCGCCGGCCACTACACTACCCTGTTCCTCGAAGCCGAAACGCTCACCGGCCCGTGGCGGCTGTTTTGCCGGTGGAACGATTTCGGCCCGGAAGCCTATTTTGTAAATATCCCCAGCAAGTTTATCGCCGCCGATGGGCAGACCATGTGGGTGTGTTATTCTGCCAACCACAGCAATAAGAACGAGCCGAGCGACCCACCCGGCAGCCGCTACGCGCTATCGCTACACGAAGCCGAATTGATAAGGGATGAAGGACCCCGCCGCACCCCCGCGAACCCCAGCGGGGGCAGGTCACGGCCCTGTTGTCGGGCGTGCGGGGCTGGGTGAAGGCGGAAGGACACCTGCACGACCGTCAGGTGCGTGTGAAGAAAGACGGCTGACGAACCCCACAAAGAGACGTGCGGCAGGTGACGGAGGATGGACCCTATGGATTTACTCGACCTGAGCGGCAAGACGATTCTGATCACCGGGGGCGCCGGCGCGATTGGCCGGGTGGTGATCCAGCTCCTGGCGGAGCATGGCGCGGCCGTGGCGGTGAACGATATCGTGGCTGAGGCCGACGCGCTGGAGGCCTTCCACTCCGTGGGCGCGGACATGGCGCGGGTGAAATACTATCAGGCCGACGCCACGCAGCCCGAAGCGGTGGCCGGCCTGTTCGAGTGGGTGACGGCCAGCCAGGGGCTGCCAGATATTGTCTGTTGCCACGCCGGCATGGTGGAAGCGTTTCCGGTGCAGACCTATGGCGTGGAGCGCTTCGACCAACTGATGGCGCTCAACCTGCGCTCGGCGTTTGTTGTGGCACAGGCCGCCGCTCAGCGCTGGATGGCCGCCGGCCGCGCCGGGCACGTGATCTTCACCACCTCATGGGTGGAAGACGTGCCCTGGCCGGAGATCACGCCCTACACTGCCAGCAAAGCGGCGCTCAAAGCCCTAATGCGCGGCTTTGCGCGCGAGCTGGCGCCCAGGCGCATTCGGGCCAACGCCATCGCCCCCGGCATCGTGGCGGCCGGCCTGGCCCAGCGCCAATGGGATACCGACCCGGCCTATCGCGCGCGGGCCGAGAAAGCCATCCCGCTGGGCTTTATGCAGCCGCCCGAGAGCGTGGCGCACGCCTTTCTGTTCTTGTGCTCGCCCATGGCCAGCTATCTCACCGGCTCGGTGCTGCTGGCGGATGGGGGCGCGAGTTTGTATCCGATGGACTGAGCTTAATGTTTTCCATTCGTCCCGCCCTCAGCATCGATATCGACGCGCTCTCGGCCATTGACCGGCAGGCGCAGACGGACCGCCACCGGCGCGAGTTCATCACACGCTCGGTGGCGCAGGGCGCGTGCTCGGTGCTGGTCAGCGCCAACGGCCGGACCGCCGGCTATGGCGTGCTGGACTACGCCTTCTACGAAAACGGCTTTGTCTCCATGATCTACGTTGACCCCGCTCACCGCCGGCAGGGCGCCGGGCTGCTGCTGCTGCGCCACCTGGAGGGACTGTGCCAGACACGCAAGCTGTTTACCTCCACCAACTTGTCCAACCGGCCCATGCAAGCACTGCTGGCCAAGGCCGGCTACCGCCTGAGCGGCGTCATCCACGATCTCGATGAAGGCGACCCCGAGCTGGTGTACGTGAAATATTTGTCGGGTTAAACTGGACTCCCAGCCCAACTTATCGCGCAATCAGCCCATGCCAACCTTTTTCGCACTCGAAAAGATTCAGAGACAGTTGATCGATGTCCGCGCCGCGCGCAAGCGGGCCACGCGGGCGATCCCGGCCTTCAAGTTTCACCCGGCCGATGAGGCGCTGGCCCCCAGCGCCGAGCAGCCGGGCTATGACGACCATGCCTGGGCCGACATGCGCGTGGGCGACGTCTGGGGCGGCTATGACGTCACCGCCTGGTTCCGGACGCGCGTGCCCGTGCCGGCCGAATGGCGGCAGGGCCGGCAACTGGCCCTGCAGTTTCAGTTGGGCCCCAAGGACAGCGGCGACGGCGCGGTGGAATGCATGCTCTACCTGGCCGGCCAGCCGCTGCAGGCGCTGGATACCTGGCACGAGGAGGCCTGGTTATTACCCGAGCACGTGAGCGGCGGGCCGCTGGACGTGGCCATCAAGGCCTGGACCGGCGTCTATCACATCCCGGAGCGGCGGCGCGTGGCCCTGGCGCAGTTGGTGTGGATCGACCTGGACGCTCACCGCCTGAGCCACCAGTTGGAAACACTGCTGCTGGCCGCTAAAGCGCTGGACCCGAATGACCTGCACCGGGTGAAGCTGATCGAGGTCCTCAACCAGGCCATGCACCAAATCGATTTCTCGCAGCCCGGCTCGGAGGCGTTTTACGCCTCGCTGCGCTCCGCCGCCGATGGGCTGGACGAACACTTACGCGAGTGGCGGGCGCTGGGCGAGCTGAAGCCCAGCGTCACCACGCTCGGCCACGCCCACATCGATATGGCCTGGCTGTGGCAGGTGCGCCACACGCGCGAGAAGGGCGCGCACACCTTCGCCACCGCGCTGCGCCTGATGCGCGATTTTCCTGAATACCGCTTTATGCACTCGTCGCCCCAACTGTACAAATTTTTGCAGCAGGACTATCCCGACCTGTTTGCCAAAGTAAAAGAGCGCGTCAGCGCCGGCGCCTGGGAAGCCACTGGCGGAATGTGGATCGAGGCCGACACCAACCTCACCAGCGGCGAGTCGCTGGTGCGCCAGTTCCTGTATGGCCAGCGCTATCTGCGCGACGAGCTGGAGGTGCACGGCAATGTGTTGTGGCTGCCAGATGTGTTTGGCTACTCAGCCGCGCTGCCGCAATTGATCGTCAAGAGCGGCATGAAGTATTTCCTGACCACCAAGATCAGTTGGAGCCAGTTCAACCGCTTCCCGTATGACACCTTCCGCTGGCGCGGGCTGGACGGCACCGAAGTGCTCACCCACTTTGTGACCACGCCCGACATCGACGAGCGCTTTGCCACCTATAACGGCAAGGTGAGCCCGCACGCGGTGAAGGGCGTGTGGGACGAATATCACCAGAAGGACGTTAATGACGAGCTGATCGTGCTGTATGGCTGGGGCGATGGCGGCGGCGGCCCCACCCGTGAGATGCTGGAGTCCGGCCGGGTGCTGGCCGACCTGCCCGGCCTGCCGCGCGTGACGCCCGGCGTGGCCGAGGCCTTCTTCGACCGGCTCGACCAGCGTACCGCCGCCCAATCGCTGCCAGTGTGGGAGGGCGAGCTGTATCTGGAATACCACCGCGGCACCTATACGTCGCAGGCCGCCATCAAGCGCGCCAACCGCCAGGCCGAGGCCACCTATCACACCGCCGAGTGGCTGGGGGCGCTGGCCGGCCTGCTGGCCGGCGCCGAGTTCCCAACCGACGCCATGCGCCAGGGCTGGGAGATGATCTTGCTCAACCAGTTCCACGACATCCTGCCGGGCTCGTCTATTGCGCCGGTGTATGTGGACGCGCTGGCCGAGCACGCTCGCATCCAGGCTATCGGCCAGGCCGCCATTGCTCAGGCGCAGCAGGCGCTGCTGGCCGGCATCGCGGCGGAGCAGCCCGGCGTGGTGGTGTTCAACCCATTGCCCTGGGCGCGCGACGAGCTCGTGGAGGTGGAAGGTGCCATACTGCGGGGCGCGCAGTCGGGGGAGCGTGGGGCGCTCGTGTTGGCCCGCAATGTGCCGGCTCTTGGCTATGCCAGCTACCCGCTGGTGGCGCTGAACGCGGGCGAAGGTGAGCCGATCACCGTCACGCCCCGGCGTTTGGAAAATCGCTTTTACCGCCTGGAGCTGAACGAGCGCGGCCAGATCACCAGCCTGTTCGACAAGCGCAATGCGCGCCAGGTGCTGCCGGCCGGCGCGCGCGCCAACGTGCTGCAAGTGTTCGAAGATCGGCCGATGAACTTTGAAGCCTGGGACATCGACATCTATTACCAGGAGAAACTGGTCGAGGTGGGCGAGCTCAGCGAAGCCGTGGTGGAAGAGAGCGGCCCGCTGCGCGGCACGCTGCGGCTGAGCTGGCGCATCTATGGCTCGACCATCACCCAGCGGCTGACGCTCTATGCTCACAGCCCGCGCATCGACTTCCGCACCGAGGTGGATTGGCACGAGCACCAGGTGCTGCTCAAGGCCGCCTTTCCGGTGGCGGTGCGCGCCACCCGTGCCACCTACGAGATCCAATTCGGCAGCGTGGAGCGCCCTACGCACTGGAACACCAGTTGGGACTGGGCGCGCTTCGAGGTCTGCGGCCACAAATGGGCCGACCTGTCGGAAGGCGACTATGGCGTGGCGCTGCTCAACGACTGCAAGTACGGCTATGACATCAAGGACAATGTCATGCGGCTGACGTTGATTAAGAGTGGCATCGACCCTGACCCGCAGGCCGACCAGGGGCGGCATGTGTTCACCTATAGCTTATTACCGCACGCCGGCGGCTGGCGCGAGGGCGGGGTGACGAAGGAAGCTTATAAATTGAATTGGCCAGCCTGGGGGGTTGGAGCAACGCGGAGTGCGGAGGGAGAGTTGCCAAGTGGTGCAACCCCCTCGCGCTTTTCCCTCGCTTCCCTCGACGCCGACCATGTGATCCTCGAAACGGTGAAGCCCGCCGAAGATGGCGATGGAGTGATCTTCCGCGTCTACGAATATCAGCAGCGCCGGAGGCAGGCAGTCACGCTTACGCTCGGCCGGCCGGTGGCGCGCGCGGTGGAATGCAACTTGATGGAGGACGGCGAGACTCCCGTTGACCATGACGCCGCCAGCCTGCGCTTCGCCATCGGGCCGTTCGAGATCAAGACCTTTAAGGTGTGGTTCCATTGATCGACGACTTGATCCTGGCACTGGACTTTGGCGGCACCAAGCACACAGTCGGTGTCGTCAACCGAGACCGGAGCGGCGCATGGGCCATCAAGCGCGTGCCGGCCCCGCCGAATGCGGATGCCGCCGCCGATTGCGCGACTGTGTTTGATGTGGCGCACAAAATGCTGGGCCTGCGCAACCCGGCCGCTATCGGAGTGAGCTTTGGCGGGCCGGTGGATTACAACACCGGCACAGTGCGGCTGTCGCACCATGTGCCCGGCTGGGAGAACAGGCCCCTGCAGGCGATGCTGGAAGACGAGTTCCACGCGCCGGCGCGGGTGGACAACGACGCCAACGTGGCCGCGCTGGGCGAGTATCGCTACGGCGCCGGGCAGGGCTGCGCCAGCCTGATGTACATCACCATCAGCACCGGCGTGGGCGGCGGCTGGATTTTGAACGGCGACATCTGGCGCGGGCAGGACGGCATGGCCGGCGAGATTGGCCACACGGTGGTGGACCCGGCCGGGCCGGTGTGCCTGTGCGGCAAGCGCGGCTGCGTCGAGCGGCTGGCCTCCGGCCCGTACCTGGCCGGGCACGCCCGCGCCCTGCTGGAGCAGGATCCGGCCGCCGGCGCCACGCTGCGCGGCCTGGCCGGGGGCGACCCGGCCGCGGTGGATGCGCGCCTGGTGGCGCAGGCGGCCGCCGAGGGCGACCCGCTGGCCCAGGGTGTGCTGGCCGAGGCCGCCCACGCGCTGGGGATGGGCATCGGCAACGCCGCCAACCTGGTTAACCCGGGGCGCTTTGTGCTAGGGGGCGGCGTCACCAAATCGGGCGAGGCCTGGTGGCAGGCGGTGCGCGCCGCCGCCCGCGCCACCGCGCTGCCGGAGGTGCTGTTCGACATCGTCCCCGCCGGCCTGGGCGACGACGCGCCGCTGTGGGGGGCGGTGGCTTTGGCGCCTGAGAAAACGAGATAGTGGGGGCGTTTAACACCTGCCCAGACCGCACCCCGCAAATTGAGCGGGGGCGGGTGTGCCGGGTTGAACGCCCCTACGGCGATAACACCATGATCTCATTTTGACGGTCAACGCTGGGCAGGTAAAAGCTCGGACCAACGCCTAGCACGTCGCCGTCGGGCCCGCTGTAAACCGCCCAGCGGAACGGCCCCTGGCCATAGATCGTCGGCAGCACGCCCCACTGTTTGTGCAGCCGCCCCGACAGCTCAAACCAATCGGCGTAGCCTTCCCAGTTGCGCACCGGCCGCCAGACCCCCAGCGCGTTCTGCCATTCCACCGCGATCCAACTGCTCAGCGGCTCGCCGTCAACATAGGCCGTGATTTGCGCGTTGGCACAATTGCCTGAGAAGCACAGCGTGCTGGCCGCTATGACGCTGGCCTTCAGCAGTGGGGGCTGCCACGGCCCGGCCGGCAATGTCTTGCCCAGTAGCTGCGTAGCGGGCGGCTGGCCCACCGCCATGCCCGGCGGCCCCATGGTCACCGCCAAATTGATCCCGCCCGTGACCGGCAGATAAAATGGGTCGCTGACATCCACGATACTCTTCTGATCCAGGCTGAGCACCACGGCTCGGAACGGCCCCTGACCATAGAGGCTCGGGTCTACCGCCCAGCGCGTGAACAGCACCCCCTCGGTGGTCGAGCCGGTCAGGTAGCCAGTCCAATCGGGCACGGTCGCCCAGCCGCCGCCGCTCGGCCGCTGCACCGCCACTGCCGCGCCGATGGACGCGCCCGGGCCATACACGCTCAGCCAGGTGGTGGCCGAGTCGTCAGCCTGGGCGGTTTGCGCCGTCGGCAACACCACCGCCAGCACCACCGCCAGCACCAGCGCCGGCAGGGCGCGCCGCAGGCCGGTGCGCGCCGGTATTGTTAATCTATCCGTGGACATTTTCACCGTGTTCCTTGCCCCCGGCACCCACACGCATGACGAACACGATTGCTATAGCGACTCGCAAGGCCGTGACAGACCCGAGCGCGGCCGGATGGTCTTACAAGAAAGATAGCATGGCCGCAGCGTGTGACTATTTTACTCCTGGCAGCCGGGCGATTTGCTCAATCATTCATTAGAGCGCTTTCCGCTCGCGTGGATGGCGCGGTTACCAAAATCCAGCTGGTAACTCGAAAGGTCTTGCCATCAAGGCGAGCGGTGCGCGCTCTAAAATTATGCCGAAAGGGGTATCACCGGCGGCGGGTATTAGTGATACCCCGTTTCGGGAATATCTCTCTATAATTGAGCCTGCCCAGTCGCCCTGGAAGCCTGCCCGCCAAAGGAACGCTGATGAACAACTACCATCTGAGCGAAGAACAAAAAGCCTTCTACCACCAGAACGGCTATCTGATCGGCCTGCCTGCCATTTACACCCCGGCGGAAATGCAGGTCATTAACGCCGGCCTGCCCAACCTGCTGGCCTTGCTGCGGCCGGACGAAACGGCCAAAGACATCCGTGAGTGGCACGAGACCAGCACCTATCTGTATGACATCGGCATGAACCCAAATATCCTGGACCTGGCCGAAAGCATCCTCGGCCCGAATTTCTACTTATGGGCCAGCAGCTTTTTTATCAAGGAGCCCTTCAGCACGGCCACGGTGGGCTGGCACCAGGACGCCTACTATTGGCCCATGAAGCCGCATCACAGTGTGACGGTTTGGCTGGCGTTTGACGACGTGGACGAGGAGAACGGCGGGATGAAAATCATTCCCGGCTCGCACCGGGCCGGGCTGCTGCAGCACACGCGCCGCGAGAAAACCGATTCGATCATCACGCTCGAGCTGGAAAGCGGCACGTTCCGCGAAGCCGACGCCGTGCAATTCAAGCTCAAAGCCGGCGAAGTCAGCCTGCACGACGACCGGGCCGCACATGGCTCGCCGGCTAACCCCTCCAGCCGCCGCCGGGCCGGCCTCACCATTCGCTACTCGGGCACCGAGGTCAAGAACGACATGGCGGTCAACCCCAACTTCAAGACCTACCTGTGCCGCGGCGTGGACGAATACCATCTCAACCCGGCCGGCGTCCCGCCCACGCAGAAGTTTGGCCGGCCCAGCTTCCGGGCCATCAGCGTCGAAGAGGCCGGCCCCGGCGCGGAGAAGGTGCACGCCACAGGGGCGATGTAATACAGGCAGCGGGGTGGTTCGGCACGAGACGCCCCGGTGGGGTGACCTTTATCTGATGCCCGACCACCTACCCGCCCGCTCTGCCCCCGCCGAGCTGCTGGCCACCAAGCTAAAGCCGCCGCGGCTGCCGTCCACGTTGGTGCCCCGCCAACCCCTGCTGAACCGGCTGGAGGCGGGCCTGGCGCGCAAGCTGACCCTGGTAGTGGCGCCGGCCGGTTTTGGCAAGAGCACCCTGGTGGCCGATTGGCTGGCGACGCGCGGCCCAGGGACACCACCGGCCGGGTGGGTGTCGCTCGACGCCGGCGACAACGACCCGGTGCGCTTCTGGAATTATCTCTTCACCGTCTGCCGCGGCTTTCAGCCGGCGCTGGGCAAGGCCGCCCTGTCAGCCCTGCGCGCCGCCCAGCCCCCGGCGCTGGAAGCACTCCTGACGCCCTTCATCAATGAGCTGGCGCGCCTCGCGCCAGCGGGGCAGCACCTGCTGGTGCTGGAAGACTATCACGCCATCAGCGCGGCCCCCATTCACGAGTCGCTGGCGTTCCTGATCGAGCATTTGCCCCCCACCCTGCACCTGGTGCTGATCAGCCGCGCCCCACCGCCTTTGCCCCTGGCCCGCTGGCGCGCGCGCGACGAGCTCAGCGAGCTCACCGCGGGTGAGCTGCGCTTCTCGACGGCCGAGACGCGCGCCTTTGTGGTGCAGGTGCTGGGCCGCGAGCCGGCCCCCGAAATACTTCGCCAACTGCAGGCGCGCACCGAGGGCTGGGTCACTGGTCTGCGCCTGGTGGCCCTGGCGGCGCAGAACCGGCCAGACCCAGCGGCCGCCGACACCTTTATGGCCGGCTTTAGCGGCGGGCATCGCCACGTGTTGGAATACCTGGTGGGCGAAGTGCTGGCCTCGCAGACCGAGCCGGTGCAGCAATTCTTGCTCCAAACC
>Ga0070730_10001846_pt1 | contig 19833 bp, 18 predicted proteins | sample Coa_R1_3_FD_66447 | JGI IMG/M metagenome (GOLD analysis project Ga0070730, IMG submission 66447) | Surface soil microbial communities from Centralia Pennsylvania, which are recovering from an underground coalmine fire - Coalmine... | ecosystem: Environmental > Terrestrial > Soil > Unclassified ... | reverse complement strand
GATCCTCATGGCTAATCCTTCTGCCCGATACAGTCGGTACACTCGTTTGTTGTTGGCTGTTATCCCTTCCCGCACCAATAACGCCGTCAGCCGGCGATACCCGAACCGCATTCGTTTGGCGGCCAGTTCCTTCAGCCGGGCTCGCAGCGCCGCCTCCCGCTCGTTCCTCCGCACTTGATAGCGATGCGTCGAACGTTCCAATCCCAGCAGCCTGCAGGCGTGCCGTTCGCTCATCTAGCTCCGGTCTTGGAGCAGATACTAAAACCGTTTGAGAACAAGATTCAGAGTGCATTTATCTATGGCTCTGTGGCACGACGCCGCGAACATGCGATGAGTGACGTGGATGTGATAGTCATTGGCCGAGCAGGTCTTGCCGATCTGTCCCCAGCGCTCCGCAAGGCGGAGTCGCGGCTGGGACGGGAGGCCAACGTCACGGCTTATTCCGCTGAGGAGTTTCGGGAGAAAATCAAATCGGGCGACCATTTCCTTGCCGCCGTTTTACGAGGACGGAAACAGTTTGTGAAAGGAGGTCAGAGTGACTTGGACGAGCTTGTTGGCAAATAAGGAAGCCCAGAAACACAAGACCTCCAAGAAGGAACTGAACAACATGCGGGCGCTCATCGCTCGCGACCTCGCAGACGCGAGTCTAGCTGGCCTCTCAGCAGATCGGAGATTCGCCACTGCATACAATGCAGCGCTCCAGGCGGCGAATATGGCGATAGCCTGTGCGGGATATTTCCGGCCGCAGCATGTTTACGATGCGGCTTTGTGCTGCCCGCTTGTCGGAAACGAGAGCCTGTGTGTAAACGCCGAGCGTCAGATCGGGAGAAGCATGGCGCAGCACTTCCTGTACTACCTTGACATCCTCTTTATTCGCCTTCAACAAAGTTGAAAAAGTGTGACGGAAGGTATGCCATCCGATTCGTTTGTGAATCCCCGCGCCCCGCGCCGCCGGCTGAATGTAGTCACGCATAACCGCACTCAACCATACCCGTTGCTTGCCGCGCTTCGAGCCGGCACGTTTCGCATCCGCGCCCATAGGTAATCACCAGGGTTTTTGTACTTGGCGACTCGGTACCAGGCGAGTAGATCGGCCGCTACGTGAGGATCGAGGGGCATGAGTGTTTTCGAGACCTCAGTCTTGCACGGGCCGACGTACTGGTCGACCAGCGATCGGGTGACCGCAAAATGCAGATTCTCGAAATTGAAGTCTCCCCATTTCAGACCTGCTATCAAGCGCGCAGATATGGTGGCGGAGTATTTGCAGGACACCCAGAGGACTTGATGGCGCGGCAGCAGAAGCAATTCGCGGATCAGGTGGCCTCTTTTCCCGAAGAACCCGGTGTCGAGGATCTGGCGCGGCTCTTCGAAAGTTCACTTAGTTGAGAACAGACCTGTACGGCCTTAAATTCGGCACACTTCAGGGCCACGGGGACACAATAGCGGTTAGATTTTACAACCGTATTCCAGAGTCCACCGCTGATGGAATGTCAGCCATGCCCCACAAACACCTGTTTTAGGGCAAAGCGGACCTTGGTCGAGCGACCATGCAAATTCATGTACTTACAAAGCCGACGGCGAAAGGGATTTTGGGCAGCATCGAGTCCTGCCAATGAGCGTAATGGGATGTGGCTGTTGAAAAACTCTTTCGGCCTAAAATCGCAAAAACAAAATTGCGTTAGGAAGCGTTTTAAGCGATCTTTTCGAATTTCAAGGCATTTCACATCACCCGGATTTTGACCATTTCGTTCGAAATCGGAGTTTTTCAACACCCACGGATCTTTCAACAATTGAGAATCTGCTGACCGCCGACTATGCGCTGTCCCTGCCAAACCTTTGGTTATTTGAACCTGAGCCGGACCAAGGTTACGAGTGACGCACTGGCTCCGCTGAAGGGCATGCCTCACCTGCAGCACATTCATTTGTTCGACACCCTCGCGGGGCCAAGTTCCGCGAACGGCACCCTCAGGAGCACGCAATGACAAACATGCATCGGCGAACATTTCTTGGCGCGGCCGGAATGACGGCACTTACGGCCGGGCACGCCTTTTCCGTTGCCCCGGATTCTCCCAGCGTGCCTCTTCAACGTACCGGCAATGGGAAATGCGGTCGCATCCGCAGATGCATCCGGCGCGACCTTTGACGATGGATAGGCGAATCCGCCGACCGTGCTCGCGGCATTCGAGTTAATACGCCGTCGGGATGGCGCTCTGGACGTGCGTCTTACAACTTCGAAACGGTTTTCCCGCCGAAATTTGTTACCCAAATATTAGCGCCATCAAAGGCCGGGTATGCAGGCTCGATTCCAACTTTCACTGTGTTGAGCGTTGCTCCCGTGCTTGCTTTCAATTTTGTGACGGCCGCTCCATTGAAATCGGTTACCCACATGTTGGCGCCGTCATACGCAATGCCATTCGGACCATTACCCGCCGCAAAAGTCCCAAGAACGGTGCCGCTCAGCGAAAGCTTTGTGACATTGTTACTGCCAAAATTGGCGGTCCAAATATTCATGCCATCGAAAGCGACGCCCGTAGGTTCGGTTCCCACTGGAAAAGTACCCAGAACAGTCCCGCTTACCGACATTTTGCTCACTGTCGCGTCGCCATTGTTTGTGATCCAAACATTCGTCCCATCAAAAAGAATTCCAGCAGGGTTCGTTCCTACGGTGAACGTTCCCAGCGTTGCGCCGGTGCTCGCTAGCAGCTTGGTTACGTTGTTGCTGCCGTCGTTAGCTACCCAAATGTTGGTTCCATCGAACGCGAGAGAAGCAGGCTCCGTCCCCACGGTGAAGGTGCCGAGCGTGGCTCCGGTGCTCCCATTGAGCTTGGTCACGTTATTGCTATTGATGTTCGCAATCCAGACATTTGCTCCATCGAAGGTCGCAACAATGGGAGCAGTTCCGGTCGGAAACGTGCCCAGAATCGTGCCGTCGCTCGGCCGCATTTTTACTACGTTGTTGCTGTTGAAGTTGGTTACCCACATATTTTGGCCGTCGAAAGCAAGTCCAGAGGGAGCGTTCCCAGTGGTGAATGCAGTCGTCAGGTTCGCGTTGTACCAGTGGAGAGTTGCGATCTGAAGCGGATTCTGCGAAGAGGTCGTGACCCCAATTGGCGTCCGAGGCGCAGTTTGTGACGATTGTGCGTGCGAGTGCTGGTTTGGATGCACGAGGTGCAGCGCTAGTCCCAGAACTCCGGCACACAATATGCCGCTTACCACTGGCCTGCTGAAAGTGTAATTGCTGAGAGTGAAATTAAAGTGCGCTGCATTCACAAGTTGGTCCTCCATTCTGAAAATGACGATCTGTCGGGTAGCTCGAAATACAATGCCCAGAAACGGCGGGGAAAGCCAGACTGCGCCGCAACCAGGACAGACCCAAGCCAGGCGATCAGCGGGGACCATTGCGTGGCTGGGTGCCGGGCCGGTTACCGTCGCGCGAGTATCGGGTGCGACAGAAGTGACATTGTCAGGCGGATGTAAATCCCTTGTCTCTTTTTTCCTTGATCTTCGGTCCTTGCGAATCCCCAACGGGAGGACCACTGGGCGTCGAAGGAGTAGTCTGCTGGCGGAATTCTTCTGGTTCCTCGATTTTGTTCACGCAGCCAGAAAATACAGTCGTTCGGCTGCGAACCGCGATAGCTTCACCCAACCCTGCGCGGAGACGAGCACCACGAGTTGCTCCTTCGGAGAATTATCATTTGATGCTGTTGACGAGCCACGTTCCGTTCCGCGTGATTCACGACAGAACAGTCGTGGTCCGCCCTAGGGTGTCGACAAAATTGGATGTTCACCAATCATCCCATGCGCTGGATACGGAGATTTAACAACAATGTGACAGTTCGGTGACAAGTTGCGAGGTCACGAGGACTACTTTACGCGCGAGCCTTAATTCAACAGCAACGCAGGGCTGACATGACAGGTTTCCAAGTCAGGGTTACGCAAGAGGCATGTTTCGGCGAGCTGTCTATGGATTTTCGAAAAATGCAACTCTGTCGCTCAAATCAACCGATCGAGCTTACTCTGCTGGAGTTCAAAGTGCTGAAATTCCTTGTCACCAGGCCCGAATTAGTGATATCGCGGCAAAAGTTGATTGCCGCTGTGTGGCCCAAAAAGCAGCGCTCGAGTGACCGCACCGTGGACAATCACATCGCAAAACTAAGACAAAAAATAGAAAAAGACCCAGCGCACCCGATCTTTCTGCAGACTGTGCACGGAGTGGGCTACAAGTTTGTGCCTCAGCCTCCCCAAGCACAACCAATGCGGCCGATGGCCGCCGGCACTACAAGGTAACGTTTGTTGCAGTGATTTTGCGAGGAGTTGAGAACGCGACGTGGGAAAAACATTACTGAGAAGAATCGGGATCCGGGTGCTGCCTCTGTGGGCTCTCCTATCGGCGGTTCAGCCCATGCACGCTATTCCTGCTTTCGCCCGCAAGTACAATCTGCGCTGCTCCGATTGTCACGAAGCCTGGCCGAAGCTCAACCACTTCGGTCAGACATTCAAAGACAATGGCTATCAATTGATGACCGGGCGTGACGCTCCCATCTTTCAGCAGGCTTCCTATTTTCCCATCATGTTTCGTACGATGCCGATTTGGCATCGCGAGTCCGATAATCGGGTTCCCACTGACATCGTGCCGGGCAACCGTGCCAGCGGTCAGGTCGAGACCACCTTAACTACCCACGCCTTTGACATCAGCGGAGTGGATATCTGGACGGCGGGCACGCTTTACAAAAACATCACCTTCGCTGTTCAGCCTGCAATTGACAACAACGGGAAGGCGCACCTTGAGACGTATTTTGTCCGCTTCGACAACTTGCTGAATTCCCCTTGGCTGAACCTCAAAGTCGGCAAGTTTGAGCTGGACACCCTCATCTCCGAGGAGCGCGAACTCTTTCTGAGCAACCAGGGCGGCTTCTACCAGAGCTACCACTTCACGCCGATTGGTGATCGGACCTCGTTCGGTTTCGGCGATCATCAACTCGGGGCGGAACTTATGGGACATTCGCGCAACAGCTACACGCGCTACTCGTTTTCGGTCCTCAACAGCAGCGATGGCCAGCCTAATTCGGTGTCCAACAGCTACGACGAGTATGCCGACTTCACACAGGGCTTCGAGCTTCCGAGACTGGGTTTGCAAAGCATTGGCGTCTACGGATACCTCGGACAACGTCCTACCTACTTTCAAACCAGCAATGGCGCACCTCTTGCTAATGCCGGACTGGGGAGTCGAACCTTTAGCCGCATAGGTGCCTACGGGCTGTGGTATTTCGGAAAATTCGACCTGAGCACGTTTTACATGCATGGTCAGGACAACGTCTTTCTAGGAAACGGCGTGCCCGCTAACGAACCTTCCAAGCTCCCTCTCGCCGCTGCAGGGCCCACATGGAATGGCGGTTTCGTGGAGGCACACTACACCTACAACCCACAACTGATCTTGGTGGGCAAATACGAGACGGTGCAAAATTCGCGACCGGCGAATCCCACAGTGCGTACCGCTCTGGGTGACGTGAAAGTCTGGACCGTTGGGTACCGCTGGTATCCGATCATGAGCAGCCGCGCCGGTTTGGCTTGGCACCAGGAGTACGCGCGTGCGCGCACCACCGGAACGGCGCCACTCACTGGGCGGGACGACACGGCGAGCAGCTTTCTCATGGGATTCGACTTTGACTTCTGAATCAATGCAAGGAAAGAAGCAAATGAGGATAGCGCACATATTCTCGGTGGCAGTACTCATGTGGGTTACTGCGTTCTGCCCCGCGCAGGAAAGCAAGGTCGGCAATCTCACGGGTCACGTCAAGTCAGGTAAGGCCTTGTACAAGCGATACTGCATCACGTGCCACGGAGTGCATGGAGATGGAGCCGGGGAAAATGCCCCCCACCTTGATCCAAAACCGCGGGACTTTACCCGTGCCACCTTTAAGTGCCGTTCCACTGCGAGCGGGAGCTTGCCCACTGACAGCGACCTGTTCGAAACCATCAGCCGAGGGGTCTTCAATAGCGCGATGCCACCCTGGCGACCGCTGACCCGGCGACAGCGCGTTGACTTGGTCGCCTACATCAAGACGTTCTCGTCGCGGTTCCAGGAGGAAAAGACGGCCGTGACGTTGGAAGTCCCATCCGAGCCTCAATCTTCGCCGGAAAGCGTGAAACGGGGATCTGAGCTGTTTGAAAACATGAATTGCTGGAGTTGTCACGGGAAGGAAGGGCGTGGAAACGGTCCTTCGGCGCACACGTTAACCGACAGCAAAGGCTATCCCATAGTGCCTTTCGATCTGACAAGCGGGATGCAGCTCAAATGTGGAGATTCGAGTCAAGCCGTGTTTCGCGATCTCATGACCGGGCTGGATGGAACGCCCATGCCGTCCTTCAGCGATGCCCTGACAACAGACCAGGCGTGGGACCTGGTCCATTTCATCGAATCGCTGCAGTCGCCGGGCGGAAAGAGAAGCTTTTTGGCAAAGCTTGGAGCGAAGCGGGATTAGCCCTGGTTCCTGCCATCTCGGTTGCAGGTTTGTGTCGACATTCTAAGAACGGATGGCTCGCTATGAATAAACTCAATTTACGCTTCGCAATTCTTGTCGGACTCGCCGCCGCCTTGGCCACGAACGGCGCACCTCGTGCCGGCGTTGCTGCGCCGATGCCGAACCCGTCAGTTGCCACAGTAAAAGGCACCGTGAGATTTCAAGGTACTGTCCCCAAACCGAGCCGCATCGATATGTCGGCCGACATCAAGTGCGGGCAGACGAAGTCCGGAGCAGGCATGACAGAGGACATCGTAGCGGATGGCGGCGGTCTACTGAACGTAATCGTTTACGTCTCGCAGGGACTCGGAGATGCAAAGTTTGATCCGCCGAAGGAACCCGCCGCGATCGATCAGAAGGGATGCATGTACCAGCCCCACGTAGTCGCACTGCGGGCAAACCAAGAGCTCAAGGTAGTCAACTCGGACGGCACCACACACAATATCCATCCCATGCCGAACAACAATCGCGAATTAAACCAGTCGCAACCGCCCGGCGTGCCCTTCAGCATGACGTTTGCACGGGAAGAGGTTGCGATCCCGGTGAAGTGCAATATTCACCCGTGGATGCACAGTTACATCGCGGTCTTTAAGCATCCATATTTTGCCGTCACCGGCAAAGGCGGCACCTTCGAGATTGGCAATCTTCCTCCCGGCACATACACGATCACGGCATGGCACGAAAAACTGGGCTCTTCATTCCAAAAGGTCACGGTCGGAGAATCTGAGACCCAAACTTTGGATTTTGTGTTTAAGGCGCAAGCGGGTTCTTGACGTCCGGGGTGGCGTAGGGCTGCTTGGCACGCAACGAGCGCACATCCAAGCCTAGACAGAAACGTTTCAGGGAGCATGACATGGAGACTGAGAGCAGCCAACCGAGGTACCGTCTTTTCTTGTATAGCCTTGTTGCTTTGCTGACGACGGGGTTTGTTGCAGCGCAGGCACCCGGCACAGGCGCGATCGCCGGCCAGATCGTTGATCCATCGGGCGCGGTGATTACTAAGGCGCGACTCACTGTGGTACAAGACGGAACCGGCTTATCCAGGACAGTCACTACGAGTCCAGAAGGCACGTTCCGTGCTCCGCTGTTGCCTCCAGGAGAATATTCCCTGGCAGTGGAAGCCGGTGGATTCCAGACCAAGACGCTTCACTCCATTCACGTCGCCGTGACCGAGACTGCAGTTGTGAACGTGAAGCTGGATTTGGCCAGCACGGCGCCAACTACGATTCAGGTCTCTGCATCTGCGGAATTAGCTCAAACGGAGAGTTCGACTCTGGGGCGGGTTACCGACGGCAACATGATTGTTTCTCTGCCTCTGGCAAACCGCAATTTTACTCAGATCCTGGCGCTGAATCCCGGTGTCGTCGTCGAACTTTCCAACGCCGCAGCCCTTAGCAAGGGAGGGCAGCCGGGCAGCAACCAGAATGTTTCGGCAAACGGCGCCAAGACCACGTCTAATAACTTCCAGTTCAATGGCGTGGATGCAAACAACCTCTCGCAAAACTCAGCCTCTGGATATCAAGCGGAGATTGGACTGGCCACTCCTGCGCCCGATACGATCCAGGAATTCAAAGTGCAAACTGGAATGTTTGACGCGAACTACGGACGAAGTGGTGGCGCCAACGTCGATCTTGTAAGCAAGTCTGGGACAAATGCCTTTCACGGGAACTTATGGGAGTTTTTCCGTAATAACGCGCTCAATGCCAACGATTACTTCCTAAAGCGCAACCAGCTTCAGCAGGGCCTGCCCAACAAGCCACAGGTTTTGAGGCAAGACCAATTTGGCGGCGCATTCGGCGGTCCTATCATGCGCAATCGGACGTTCTTCTTCACCTCGTACCAGGGAACCACAATGCAAAACGGCGTCACCAGCGGCGCTCAGGCCACTTCCTTCCTTCCTCCCCTAACCGGCGATCGCTCGAAAGAAGCGTTGGGAGCTCTGTTTGGGGGACAAGCTGGGCTATTGGGCGGAGCAACGATCGATCCTAAAGGGAATAACATCAATCCGGTTGCTCTCGCCCTCCTGAATTTCAAGTTTCCGAACGGAAGCTACGCGATCCCCAGTCCACAGACGATCCTTGCCGGAGGAGTAGGTGAATCTTCGTTCTCCATTCCGGCCAGCTACCGCGAAGACCAAGTCAGCGTGAATCTTGACCATGATTTCTCTTCAGCGAATCAGATCGCGGCGAGGTACTTTTACTCCCGCGCCCCGTTTAAGGCACCATTTTCTCCTTTCGGAGCCAGCCTGCCAGGGTGGGGCACTAGTGAAACCGATCGCAATCACATGTTTGTGCTTTCGGACACTGAGGTTTTCGCACCCAACTTGATCAACGTGGCGCGCCTCGGCTTTATGCGATTCAACGGCCTGGCGTCGCAGTCGCAACCAATCAATGCCTCAGATGTGGGCATGGCCACTCCTTCTGGGCTGCCGGAGATTCCTGGCATCGCGGTAAACGGGTTATTCACCATCGGTACCGGGGGTCAACCTTTTTATTTCCAAAATACCAACTCCTTCATTTGGCAGGACACTGTTTCGCTGACGCGCGGACGACATAATCTGCGGTTCGGAGCGGAGGTCAAGAGGCATGAACTGGTATTGAACGTTCCCTTCGTGAAAGATGGTTTCTTGTTCTTCTTAAGTTTTCCTGATTTCTTGCTCGGAGAGAGCGCGGCAGAGAATGGTAGCGGGGTTAGCAACGTTTTCAGCAGCACAGGGTCAGCGGGCAGTTTCCGCAAAGACCACCGTTACACCGATCTGGCGGGCTTCATTCAAGACGACATCAAGGTCTCGCCACGGTTGACCGTGAATGCCGGCCTCCGCTATGAGTTCTTTGGTCCCGCCAGCGAGGTTCATGGCCGCTTGCCCAACTTTGATCCTTCAATCGCCACAGGCCATGTGCCCCTAAGCGGCAGCTACAGCGGGTACGTATTACCGGCAAACTACAACGGCCCCTTGCCCGAAGGCGTGGTCAAGAGTTCCGCCAACGGGCTCTGGAATAGCGACCGTAGGGACTTTGCCCCGCGCGTCGGTTTCTCCTTGAGGCTGCTCAACAAACCGATCGTTGTATTACGGGGAGGATATGGTATCTATTATGACCAGCTTTCTGGTGACATGGTTGAGCAAACCGTCGGACAGTCGCCATTTGCCCTGACACAATCCTTCGCGGCTGGTGCAAACGGGGCAGCCACGTTCCAGCAACCATACGTTCCGCCATTACCACCAGACTCAAGTTTCCCCATTTTCTCGCCACGAGTCCCTGGCGGCGGAGCGACGATCCGTGCTGTCGGTCGAGACTTGCCTAGCCCATATCTCCAACAGTACAACCTCAACGTGCAGTATGAGTTCGCTCCGGACTTTCTGTGGCAAGTCGGATACGTCGGATCCAAAACGACCCACCAGGCCGGGTGTACACAATTCAATCAAGCGATTCTGGCCACACCACAGTATCCGGTGAACGGCGTAACCAGCACCACATTAGAGAATATTGCCCAGAGAGTGCCTTTTCAGGGCATTGCAGGCGGGTCCTTTATCTGCCGCACCAATCTAGATTCAAACTACAACTCGCTACAATCCAGCGTTACGCGCAGATTGCGCCGCGGGCTGGATCTACTGGCCAGTTACACATTCTCGAAGAATCTCGATTACACCAGCGGCGCCGGCTTTCCGTCAGCATTCCTGCTCTCGTTTGTTACAAATGATCAGACCAATCCACGTCAGGCCCGTGGTCTCAACGATTTCGATCGCAGCCACCGCTTTGTCGCCAGCTTTACCTACGCCGTACCCGGTCTGAAATCCGGTCCTTCACCTTTGCGGCAAACGCTCTCACAATGGCAAATTTCCGGGGAGACAGTCTTCCAGTCCGGAACTCCAATCACCGTGATCGACAGCACGGCCGGTTCGATCTACGGCAATATCCCCGGTTTCTCGCGCGCGGAGTGCACTGGAGCCAATCCTGCCTCATCCGGTTCCTTGCAAAGCCGCCTGAATGGATATCTCAACGCCGCGGCATTTTTGCCGCCGCCGTCGGTGGGCGATGGAACTGGTTTTGGCAACTGTGGCGTAGGCATACTCCGAGGTCCTAGCCAGCTGAATCTGGATCTGGCCATTCTTAGAAATGTGAGGGTCACAGAAACCAGTTCGCTGCAATTCCGCGCGGAGTTCTTCAACTTCACCAACACTCCCAAGTTCGGGCAACCCGTTAATGATTTTGCGACGGTTGGGAGCGGTGCCTTTGGGGTGATTTCGTCCACCGTATCCAACCCGCGCATCGTTCAATTCGCGTTGAAGTACAACTTTTGAACATCTCCCGGAAAACGCCACACGTGAATTAAGAAGCCTAAGGCCTTCGATGACCGAGAAAATATACGAACCGGAACCGACGACCAACTACCTGTCTCCTCTCAAAATGGAAGCTACAGCTCCGTACGATCCGGTGTTGAGCAACATGCCAATGGAGCTGCGCGAAGTACTTTATCCGCTCGGATTCCCACTCGAGATCACGACGAACTCTCCGGAGGTCGTTGCCGCGGCCCGAGAAAGCTGGGGATGTTTCCCCAAAGCATTCGCCAAAGCGCCGCTGCGATTCCGAGTAGGAGTAATGGGCGAAGGAGGCGGAGCGGCACTACCGGTGCCGAGGCATCGAGCATGGCTCCATCTCATAACCACGGTTGCCGATTCTGAGAATTTTGTCGTCATCGACATGAACCAAGGAGTCGCGTTTGGTTGGCTTACCCAGGCATCTCTCGTAGATCGAGTGTATTTGCGCTACTACTTTCTGGAAGGGCCCGTGCTCTGTATGTTGCAGCATCTCTACCTCGTGCCCGTCCATGCGGCATGTGTCAGTTTTGCAGGTAGAGGAGTGCTGCAATGCGGCGATTCCGGGGCAGGAAAGTCATCGCTCGCCTATGCCTGCGCTCGCAAGGGGTGGACCTTCGTCGCTGATGACACAGTCTCGTTGATTCGCGACCAAAGTGAACGGAAGGTCATCGGCAACCCCTATCGGATTCGATTCAAACCGGATGGCGCTAAGCTCTTCCCAGAACTGAGCAAACAGCAGGTTGTTGAGCAGGTCTCGGGCGATCGAGCCATTGAACTAGCAACAGCTACGGTGCCGGAAATTACCACGGCCCTCATGTCGCCAGTGGACTATGTTGTCTTCCTGAACCGCCGTGATGGCAATGCTCCGGGTCTTGTGCCGCTAAGCAAGCAGAGAGCTGATTCGTGGTTTAAGAAGGAAATCTGCTACGGCGACGAGGATGTGCGACAAGCCCAGGCAGCCTCGCTGCAGAATCTACTGTCCGCAGAATTGCTTGAATTGCGCTATCGCGACCTGGCTACCGCCGTAGATCTGCTTGAGGCCCATGTACGTGAAGGCGCTGCGTACCGGCCAGCCGAGTCCGCGGTCTCTTTGCCAAGAGAAGAGAATGCATAAGCGTCCTCTCCACGTGACCGAGTTAGTGGCGTCGAAGTTCGTCGACGGGCAGCTTCGGAGCATGCCGCGGACGCTTGGCGAAGGTATTCGCCGTAGCTTGTCCGACCTCGGCCGGCCGTTCTGGACCTATCTGGCGGCTGCGTTGTTTTTTAACTTTGGGATGTCCATCTTCTTTTTTCTCTACAACCTTGTCCTGTTGGATTACGGATACAGCGAACGTTTTTTAGGAGAAGCAAGGAGCGCATACGCCCTGGGAGGTATAGCTGGCGCGATCCCGGCGGGCATTCTGGCTCAGAGATTTGGGCTTCGAAAAACGATGGTGATGTCCTTAGGCATGGTTGTCCTGCTCATGACAGGACTCTCCCTGTTTGTTTCAACCGCACCGCAGCTCTGCCTTGGCTTCCTCGGCAGTGCAGCCTCGACGGCGTGGTCAATCTGCAGCGCTCCTGTCGTAGCACAGGTGACGACTGAGTCAAACCGCTCTTTGGGATTCAGCTTGAACACGGCTTTAGGAATTGGATTGGGTGTTGTCGCCAGCCTAGTCGCCAGCAGGCTGCCTGCATCGTTCGCGGGAGTTCTACCGACCGCCACATCGGGCCAACTCAAGCAAGCAGCCTTACTCGTCGCATGTGGAATCATTGCCTTGGGTCTCTGGCCTGCATCTCGCCTGCGTTTGGCACCGGTGCCGCCCCGCGAAAAAAATCTCTACCCACATACGCCATTTTTGTTCCGCTTCCTCGCTGCGATGGCGGTTTGGAGTCTCGCGACCAATGCGTTCAGTCCCTTCTTCAATGCCTACTGTGCGCAGTTTCTGAGAATGCCGCTGAAGCAAATCGGAGTGGCATTCTCCGCTTCTCAGTTATCATCGATGGTTGCAATCCTCGTTACGCCGCTTGTGATTCAGAAGGTTGGACTGGTCGCGGGCATCCTGTACACACAGGTAGCTGCCGCCATAGCTTTGGGGTGTCTCGCTCAAACATCACACGTGTCAGCAGCGACTCCGGTGTACGTGATGTATACGGCATTCCTGTGGATGAGCGAGCCGCTGATGTTTACTCTTCTCATGAACCGTGTGGTCCCGTCGGAAAGGAGCGGTGCGTTCTCACTGAACCTCTTGGTTATGTCGTTGTCGAATGCCGTTGCAGCCCCTATCGCCGGGGGTTCGTTCGCACGCTACGGTTATCCCACCGTGTTGACTGTAACCGCCATCGCCACTCTCATTGCCGCATGTCTGTTCCGCTTGCTGGTGGGCGGGGATCTATCCCCTAAAACACGACCAGAGCCGGAAGTGCTCGGCTCCTAGTCATAGACTCTTGTAAACCGGTTTTCCGCATGATGACTGAGCCTCTGAATGCCGTCTCGGTGACGCTTGGAGTGGGTTCGGGCCCATATCAAAAAACCTTGGCGTTGAGCCTCTTGCGGGCCGGCATGCTCAAGCGCGTGTTGAACTCGGGTCTATACCTCGAGATGCAAGACCCGATGCCCGACGGTAGTTTGAAAGTCGTCGAGCGGTTTAGGGTGCTCCGGTTCGCAAATCGTGTGTTCTGGGCGGTAAGGTGGCGCCTGCCACGAAAACTACAGCCACGATATCCAATCGTTCTTATGGCCAAGGTGACGGATTCATTGTGGTCGAATCGAATGCCGCCCTGCACGATCTTTCACGGCTGGACGGGGCTGTCTTTGAAATGTTTGCGTAGGGCAAAAGAGCAGGGCACGATAACTTTGTTGGAAAATCCCGCACGTCACCCGCGGCACTGGCACCAGGCGGGCGTGGAGGAGTGTAAGCGCTTTGGCATCTCGCCTTGGGAACGTAGCACGATTCTTCCGGCACCCCTGATCCGCCGCATGGAGCAGGAGTTTGAGCTATGCGACCGCATTGCGGTGCCTTCGACCTTATCGCAGCGCAGTTTCACTGAGTGTGGCCTGGGGCACAAGACAGTTGTGGTCAAGTCAGCAGTGGATACGGAGTTCTTCGTTCCACGGCCGCTCAAGCAACGAGAGCTCTTCCGAGCCTGCTTTGTGGGACGCGTGGAACTGGCAAAAGGAGCAGGTTATCTTTTGCAAGCGTGGAAACGGTTAGCCTTGTCCAACGCCGAGCTCGTGTTGGTTGGAGATGTCAAGTCGGAAATGCGCTCGTTGCTGCGAACATATGCGGACTCGACCGTGCAAACAGTCGGGATCTTGTCTCGCCAAGCGGTGAAGGAGTGCTATCAGGAGTCAGATCTCTTTATCTTTCCCTCTGTGAACGAAGGATTGGCGCAGGTGATTCTGGAAGCGATGGCGTCAGGCCTCCCGGTCATTGCCAGCGACCATTCGGGAGCCGACGATGTGGTTACTGAAGGAAAAGACGGTTTCATCATTCCGGTACGTGATGTGGATCGCCTTGCGGAAGCAATTTTGTGGTGCTACCAGCATCGAGGCGAGACGCGAGCCATGGGGCGAGCGGCCCGCATAAAGATGGAGAGTGACTTTACCCTGGAACACTACAATCAACGGCAAATTGCCTTGTACCGCTCTCTGGCAGCGACGAGGCCCTAGACCGGCTTACAGTCGCGAAGCGGTTTCGACGCTTCAAATTCTGCAAACTTTCGCAGCAGCACTTTTGCAGGCAGACGGTGGTGTCTGGTGTGATAGAAGCGCGGTCGGCGCTCTTGATACATATAATCGCGGCATTGGGCGATTGAGAATGCGGAGCGATTAGTGCCGGCCAGACGCATTCGCTCGCAGCTCGGATCGAATGTCGCCATCGTACCTCGCTGTGTATGGTACTCCGTCATCATTCGTTTCTTCACCTCAAGCTCCGCATCGCTGAGTTTCCACTCGATAACCTCATTCCCTTTGTTGCGAAACTGTTGCAACACAGGCTTCCCGTCCTGATCGAGCCAATAGAGAGGGACTTCGTAGACTTTCAATGCCAGGCGGGCACCCACATGCATCGCGACGAAACTGCACGCATCATGGTCGATGTGAGCGCCCTCGTAGGAGTGGGAAATGATTGCGTCGGGAGAAAAGGACAAAGCAACGGCCGAAAGGGCGGCTGCCGCTTCGGAAAGCTCCTCGAACAGATGGACCTCGACGAAATAGGAGCCGTCTGGCTTAGTGAGTCGGTTAAAAGAAGCGTTCGGTGTGTGAGCAAGCGCCTGAGCTGCCTCCTGAAAACGCAAGTCCGAGTAGGCTTTGAGGCTCCCAAATTTTCGTTCGCACCCAAATCCGGGTGCAGCGCCATCTGTTGCGAACACCACCAATGAGGTTGGAGATCGCTGGAGCAAGCCGGCACAAGCGATAGCCTCATCGTCGGGATGAGCGACAACAATCAACGGCCGAATAGGACAGTCGGGGAGCATTGAGTCACGTTATCACTGCCAGTCCGAGTGGTAATTTGAAATTAGTAGGCATTGGATTGCGGCTACAAAATTGTTCTGTCACCGACTTGTGCGGTTTGAGTGAATGTCGACCAGCCCTGTTGAATCTCGAATCTGCATCCGATACAAAACTGGCAATCCCTGTGCGCGGCCGCAATCACTCGCAAAGACGATGGAACTCGAGTCTAACTCCCATGTGGGCCATGAACTATCGCAATTGCCTCCGCCTATACGCACTAGCTGCCCGCTATCGAGATTGCGTAGCCAAAGATGCCGAAACCGGCTCTCGTCGGACGTGAATGCGAGCCATTTGCGGTCCGGCGATCCGGCAGAAGAGGTTTCAACCATCGGAATTGGATGGTCAAAAGGCTTCAGCTCCTTTGTAGCCGGGTCAAAACGCACGACCTTCGGTATCCCGCGATCGACGGTTTCCAGCGCAATCGAGCTGTCTGCGAGCGGCGTTGGATAGAACGCATTTCCCTCCAACCTGATTTCCACTGCGTGGGAATTATGCAGCCAACGCACAACGTAACGATCGGCTGCCATCGACTGGAAGAACAGACCTGCGGGAGTGATCACCGGGAAGGATGCGAAAAGAGATGTATCGCCTCTGCTCAATTGCTGAGTGTGCCGCCCTGGCTCTTCCTGATAGCTATGCATCTGCCTCCATGTGATGAGTGCCGAACCGAGCACGATCGCTCCGGTAGCTAAGGCCAGTGATTTTGCCGGCAGCTTTCGCCATCGCTCCCAGCCGAATATCACGAACAGCCCAACGAGCAGCCACACTTTAGGAAAAAGCCACGCCCAGTGAAGTGGAAAAGTCAACAGCAGGTAAGATGCGGCTAGGTAGCCGGACTGCAGCGGTCCGCTTCCCTCAAGAAGCAGAACAAAAGACAACAACAATAGAATGAACGTATACGATGCGACGTTCGTCGACACCAAAAACAGAGCAATCAAGAACCATCCGAAATCGCGACCGACTGTTTCTGACTTTCTCACCCCCAGGTATAAGAACAACAGAATCGTCAGGCCAAAGGATCCACGTAGGAAGAAGAATAGGGCCGGCGCGTCCCACGAAGGATGCGGATTCAATTGGGGATCGCTGAGAAAACAGATTCGGAGCAAGGTTGACATGGTCTGATTCTTCGCGTTAAACGGGTCAATCGCTCCACCTTCAAGCGAGCGAGGTAGCACATGTAGACCGTAGTATCGAATGTCCGACCAGCCAAAAAGGGCGATCGCCAAGCCAACTGCGGAACAGGCTGCTGTCATCATTCCAGTCACGGATTTCCGGCTCCGTGTGGCGATGAAATACAGGAGATAAGGGCCGCCGTACAACTTCAGGGCGAATGCGATGCCCGCTGTGAACCCGCTGGTCCATAATTGACCTCGATGCAACAGGTACAGCGTCAACGTCAATAAGAACATCAGGAACACGTAGTACTGCCCGAGGAGAAAGTTCGAATAGAGCGAGAAATATCCGCAGAACGTGAAAAGCCAAAGCTGCTCAACCGATCGTCCCGTAATTTGCGACAACATCCACAATGTCCCGACCAGGAAGAACAAGTTGCTGACGAGCCAAACTTGCTTAGCATGCTGGACCGAAAGGCCGGCAAGCGCAACCATAGGAAGCATCGTTAACGGCGTATGTGGTGTGTAGTTGCCGATGTGCTGCGTGAGTCCAGCTTTGTCCATTTCACGGGCGAACCAGGTCCAGTCATAGAACTTATGGAGAGGCTCTCCTTTTCGAACCAGCACGGCAGCAGTGTAATAGTTGGGGAAATCGGTTTCATCTCGCTGGAAGCCGGCGCGGAAAGCGGTGGCCAAGAAGATTAGCAAAGTGGTCAACGCGAGCAAAAGCAATATCCTGTGTTTCAGACTCTTCGTCCTCGGGTCAGGCATTTGGCACCTGGGATGTGAGGCGCTCCAAGATTCGGCTATACCGCTCGCGCAATTTGAACGACTTTGCATTTTGAGCAAGTTCGAATAATTCCGACTTAGACGGTTTGAGGCGGAGAGGCAGCTTTGTCCAGAAGTACTTCAGCTTGTCTGAGGTCCAGTTCGCATAAGTACGCTCCCAAGATCGCGTGCCGGTAAATACGAAGACTGCCGGGTTTACCGCTCGTTCGTAACTCTGGAACCTGAAGTCCAAAGAGATGCGAAGCTGACTTGAGTAATTCGGTGTAGCCTCATGGACAGTCAAGCTGTGGAACAACAGCACATCGCCACAGTTGATATCGCCGCCAACCCAATCATTCCCTCTCTCCATGCCCTCCGCGATATAGCCGGTTTGGCCAGCGGTGGGCTGGAGCCCGAAATGATGAGAGCCCTCTAGGACTTTCAGTGGGCCGAGCACGAGAGGGCAATCATGCAGTGGTATCCATGCGGTAAAGCTTTCCTCATCTCCCCCAATCGAAGTGTGATCCTGGTGAGCGTGTATAATGCCGCGCTCAAAGTTCGGAAAGATGAGCCGTATTTCCGGCTTCGGATGCACAAGAAGATGCTGACCTATTAACATCTTCATCAGTCGTTGTAGCGAATGATGGTGTGGTAACGCATGAAGGGATTGAAGGCCGAAAATCTCGTCACGAGCAGGCTTGTAAGTTGGGTCGTTTTCCGCACAAACGGCCGACGCATTGGCGATCCTTTGAATCGGGTCCCTGTCCGACTTCAGCCACCCGCGATCGCTGAGAATTCCAGTGATTTCTCCCAGAAGATTATTCAAATCCCACGTGGGCACCACTCCTCGAACCATCACGTAGCCATGGGCATTCATCTCGTCCTTCAGAATGACGGACCCCACATTGCTCGCCTGCGTCTCGCGAAAAGGTTTCATCTGTTCCTGCAAACTGGCGTTGTGGCCCAAATGTGGGACTGGTACAAGACATCGAACGTAATAGGACGACATTAATACCAAAATTAATACCAAAAAGTTGTCACGCAATTGTCATTAAACAAGATGCTTGGTCTGAACGGTTACCGCAGAAACGGATGCCGTCGCCTGAGCCTGATCTGAGCGCCACCGCCAGGAATCAATAGAAGCGGCAAATTATCCTTCGCCGGTGCTTTGAATTGACAGAGATTTGACAGTCTTGTGAACGTAACTTAAGAGGTGAGAGTCTATAATTTCGCTTTCTGCTCAGAGCCACAGGAAAAGAAAACAGGGTATGGATCGGCAACTAGCCAATACGGTGGTCGATTGTCTTCAAGCAACGGGCGGTGAACCGGATATCGACCGTTTGCGGGGTTTCACGGAGAGGGACTGGCGACTGACCCTGCCATGGCTCGACCGCACCGGCATCACCCTATATTTGTTACGACGCCTGGAGAGCCTTGGAGCTACGGATTCGCTTCCGCCGTCGATTCTCCACCGTATCGGAAACAATCTTGAGCAAAATCGGCGACGCCTGGACCGCATCGCGAACCAATTTGCCACCATTAACGACGGTTTTTATCGGAACGGAGTAAACTTCGCTGTCATCAAGGGTTTCTCTCTTGTTCCCGAGTTCTGTCCTGACGCGAGTCTTCGGACGCCTTGTGATCTGGATTACCTCGTAGATAAGCAATCCTTACTCTTGGCGCGACGCGTACTTGAAGAAGCAGGCTACTGTCTGGAACGGCTCACCGACCTCGCCCTTACCTTCGGTTTTCCCTCCCCCAGAATTCCGGCTCGTTCCGATGATCCATATTCGCCGGAAACAGAACCCTTGATTGAGCTGCACCTTGCGTTCTGGGACCATTACGCCACCGGCATTTCGCTGCCTGAGCCGGGGTTTCGGCTGGATCAAGCAGTGAATCATGAGTGGAGGGGCCTGCGCTTCCCGGCTCTTAATGAGGAAGATGCTTTTGTTTTACAGATAATCCACATCTTTCAGCACATAGTGAATGGCTGGGTCAAATCATGCTGGCTACTTGAACTTGGTTACTTCATGGATGCACGTTCTTCGGATTCCGAGTTCTGGGATCGAGTTGACGTTCGCATGCACGAGGTCCCTTTGCTCACCGAATTCGGAGCTGTTGTCACGGGATTGGCACGCAGAGCATTCGATGTTACTGTGCCGTCCACCCCAGCGCAGTGGGCCCAGAATCTCACGCCAGCCGCCAAACTTTGGCTTGGCCGATATGGCCGAACTTTTGTAATGGAGGATTACTCGTACGTCAGCTTCAGGCTATTTGACTCCACCAAGTTCTGCATTTTCCTTCAATGGGAATTTATGAGTGATCGCCGTGCACGGCAAGAAATGACCTGGCGTCGCCTTTTCCCTTGGAAAGCTCCCAAACGTGTTGCAGCCCTCGGTGACAAGTCCCCGATGAGCTCACTTGCGGCAATCCGGCTGCAATCGCAATTTGTAATCCGAAGGCTGATTTTTCATCTCGCCTCGGACTTGCGATTCCTGTGGGAATTTTCGCGTTGGCGAGAAGTGAACCGGCGTGCCAAAGCCACAGCGGACAGGACGCGCGAATCCCTGTCACGGGGTTCATAACGATGGAAAACTATGGTCTCGCCCTTTTCCTTGC
>Ga0070730_10001844_pt1 | contig 19839 bp, 24 predicted proteins | sample Coa_R1_3_FD_66447 | JGI IMG/M metagenome (GOLD analysis project Ga0070730, IMG submission 66447) | Surface soil microbial communities from Centralia Pennsylvania, which are recovering from an underground coalmine fire - Coalmine... | ecosystem: Environmental > Terrestrial > Soil > Unclassified ... | reverse complement strand
CGTCGCCAAAGGGATAACTCGCCATCGCGATTTAGGTCAGCACGGCCAATCTCTTGCATACTACTTACCCTTCGACTTCGACGCCCATGCTGCGGGCGGTGCCGGCGACCATTTTCTTGACGGCGTCAACGTCGTCGGTGTTCATGTCGGCTGCTTTCTCGGTGGCAATCTTGGTCAGTTGGGCGTCGGTCAGCTTTTTGCTCACCTTTTCGCTATTCGGGCGGCCCGAACCCTTGTCGATTTTGAGTTCGGCGCGGATACGGTCGTCGGTGGGCATGCCCACGACGCGCCAAGCCATGGTGCGGTCATCGAAAATAGTGATGTGCACCGTAACCGTCTGCCCCTGCAGGTCTTTGGTTTGCTCGTTGAATGGATTGATGAAATCCATCATGTTTACGCCGTGCTGTCCGAGTGAGCTACCCACGGGCGGCGCCGCACTGGCTTGGCCAGCGCGAATCTTCATCTTTAAGTTTGCTTTTACGGCTTTGGCCATAAAATATATCTCCTTTCGAGCGGCCGGTTAGAAGCCCGTGCCTGCTCTCCTACCTTATCCTTTGGATATAGTGTGCGGCACTCAGAAAATCCAAGCAAGCTCGCATTTTCTTCCGTTCCTTCACTATAAGTAGTGCGTAACAGATTGATTTTACAACAAAGCGCACCGAAAGTCTATCCCTTACGGGTATGTACGAATTTACAGTAGCGCTTCTCGCCACGAATATTGTAGATACTTTCTACTACCATTTCTATGGTCAGTCGGTCGCCTACCTTTAGATTTATAGGTGTGTCCGACTCGATTATCCAAAGCCGGTCTATACTCAGTATTAATTTTTCTATGTGCATAGTACTCCTTAAAATAAAAAAGCCCTCAAGCCGATGGTTGAGGGCTAATTGCCTATTATTAAAATATTACATACTGTTTATGTTGTCAAGCTATACGCGCTTAACTTGTAAACTGTCGAGTTCGACCGGGGTTTCGCGGCCGAACATGTTGACGAGAACCTTGAGCTTGCCTTTGCTGGCGTCGATTTCGTTAATGGTGCCGTCGAAGCCCTTGAACGGCCCGTCGGTAATGCTGACGACTTCGCCCAGACGGTAGTCGATCTTGTGTTTCGGCTGCTCGAGACCCATGCGCTTCTGAATTTTCTCGATTTCTTCCTCGCCCACCGGAGTCGGCTCGCTGCCACTGCCCACAAAACCCGTCACGCTTGGGGTGTTGCGCACGATGTACCAGGCGTCTTCGCTCATTTTCATCTGAACCAGCACGTATCCCTGGAAAATGCGCTTTTCAACCACACGGCGCTTGCCGTTTTTAATCTCGATCATTTTTTCTTTAGGCACAAGTACCTGAAAGATCTTGTCTTTCATATCCAGCGAGTCCGCGCGCTGACGAATACTTTCGGCCACCTTTTCTTCATAACCGCTGTAGGTGTGAATGGCGTACCACTGTTTGGTTGTGTCGTATCTTTTAGACATAGCTTCTCTACTTTAATAGTACCTGTTTAAATAATCTGTCGAGGCCGAAATCGACGACGGCGATGAGGACACCGAAGATCGCGGCAAAAACCAACACGGCCGAGGTAAGCTGGGATGACTCACGCCGGCTGGGCCATGTTACCTGCTGCAGTTCTTTCCAGCTGTTGCGGAAATATTTCGGCAGCAATATGTACCCCAGGATGCGCATTGGCCTAAAGCGCCCCAGCCTGCCGAGCGGCCGGCCGACAATTTTGAACGGCACGGCAATGTAGTGCAATGCGAGGCCGAGCACGCCCCGCTGTTTAGGCGTTGGGTTCGCTGTTTTTCCGGCAATTTCGCGCACGGTTTCAGCTTTTTTGAGCATTCTCCGCTTGGGTTTGGCTGGTTCTGTGGCCACTTCTCTGATCTCCCTCAAAATAAAAGAGCTTACATTACAGTAAGCTCCAATATGTCAAGCATACGGCAGGCGGCTGTTAAAGTCAAGCAGGTTGCAGGAGGTCGTCGAGGACGACTTCGCGAGCGACCGTGTCGGGTGTAATAGTGCGAGGCTCCGTCATGACCGCTGCCGTTAGCCCAGCCACGCCAGCCCCACCACCTGCCAGCGTAGCAACAATTGCGTCTTCGGCAAGGGGCTCGAGCGTAGAATGTGAAGTATGAGGAACTTCCGCGAGCGTGTTAAATGCATCTTGTACCCACATTGTTTCGCGCCACTGATGGATAGCGTCAATACCATAGCGAGTCGCTACAATACCGAGGCCTGCAGCTACGACGCCGACAGCGCCACGCTTATGCTCGGCCAAAAAATGAGTAGCAGACATAGATGCGTATACCGACCCGTCGGCAACAGCGCGAACAGCGCGCTTGCCGAGTCCCCAGGCGGCTTTGAGCCAGTTCGGTGTGCTGCGGGCGAGGTATTCCCCTGTTGGTTCGCTCATTTGACGGTGGCGTCCCGGCTGTGCCGGAACTCTGCGAAAATCAATAAATGCCATGAGTGTATATTAACATAAAATAGGTTTTATTTCAAGTATATGTTGCAGAAAGCAGGGTTTTGTTTGCTCGTATGCTATCGGTGAAGGATGTAGTATGCTTATGGTTATGCTGTTGGCTTTACTCGCCGTAGGTGTGCTTGCCGAATTAGGCATGATTCTCCCCTTGCCGTGGCACCTTCGCAAAGTAGGGGCCGGTGCGGCGCTGGTGGCCACTTCACTGGCAAGCGGCATGCTTGTTGCCCGCTGGCCCGGCGTTGGTAGCGCGGTGCTGCTGGGGCTGGGCCTGTATCGCGTATGCAATGATGTGCGCATGATATATGGTCGTTTGAGCCAGCAATATCTGGGGCGTATTACCCGCCGGACGACGTTCGCCCTGGGGATACTACAAGCGGGAGCCGCAGGCATATGGATTGGCTGGTTGCATTGGCGGATTGGCGCGCCGGCAGTGTGGGCTACTATAGCAGCGTTACAGATGGTGGTTGCCAGCGTGCTGTTCGTGACGACGATCCGCCGCCTGCGCCGTACCGCATGGCCGGAGCGTCTGCCCCATTTGAGCGATAGCGAGCTGCCCACTGTTACGGTGGCCATACCGGCTCGCAACGAGACCGAAGATTTAGAAATTTGCCTCGAAAGCGTGATCGCCAGTGATTATCCCAAGCTCGAGGTGCTGGTGCTGGATGATTGTTCGCAGACCAAACGTACGCCCGAAATTATCCGGAGCTTTGCGCATGCCGGCATCCGATTTTTACAGGGGGAGCAGCCGAACAACTCGTGGCTTCCTAAAAACCGCGCCTACGACCAGCTGGCAGCCGAAGCCAGCGGCGAGTACATCTTATTTTGCGGTGTAGATGTGCATTTTTCGCCGGGTAGCATCCGGCAGATGGTGGCCGCTCTCAAAGCCAAAAAGAAAGCAATGATGAGTCTCCTGCCGCTGCGTGCCGAGCGCGTAGGCAGCCGCCCCGCGCTGGCGCAGGCCATGCGCTATTGGTGGGAAATCGTCCCGCCCCGGCGCTTGTTTAACCGTCCGCCCGTCCTGAGCACTTGCTGGATCATAGAGACTAAGGCGTTGCAGGCCGAGGGCGGCTTTGCGGCCGCCCAGCGCTCGGTGGTACCGGAGGCCTACTTTGCACGCCAATTGCTCCGCCGCGATGTGTACAGCTTTATGCGTGCCAGCCAGACGCTCGGCATTACCAGCAATAAGCCTGCCACCGAGCAGCGCGCCACTGCTATTCGATTGCGCTATCCGCAGCTGCATCGCCGGCTCGAAAACGTCGCTGCGGTTACTCTGTTTGAGCTGGCTTTTTTGGTGCTGCCATTTGGCATGGCCATAGGCGGGTGGTGGTTGCATCTCGGTATGTTCGTGGAGGTGAGTTCGTCGGCCGCGTCGCTACTGCTCGTTATACTATGCTGGCTTTTGGCGCACGCCACGCACGTCATGCGGGCGCCGTATGCGTTGTTCGCCGTGCCGGTTATGACGCTGTACGACCTGCTCCTACTGCACGTGTCGATGTGGCGCTACGAGTTTGCGACTGTCGACTGGAAAGGCCGCAATATTTGTATTCCGGCCATGCACGTTATCGCTCGCCTGCCGCAACTCAAAGATTGACCACTATTTAAGGTCGGGGATGAAAATACTAAAGGTCGAGCCTTTGTTGAGCTCGCTTTGCACCTCAATATCGGCGTGGATGAGCCGGGCGAGCTTGAGGGTGACATACAGGCCCAGGCCCGTACCGTTGGTCTTGCGGGTGCGATAATCTTCGCTTCGAAAGAATTTGTCGAACAACTTTTCTTGGTCGGGCTTGCTAATGCCGATGCCAGTGTCGATCACGCTGAATTGCACCCCTTTCGGCGCGGCGGTGGCGGTGATGGCGATGCTCCCTTTCTCGGTGTATTTAAGCGCATTGGTAATAAAGTTTTGCAAAATTTCGCGCACGTACAGCTTGCTGGATTTCAGCATATGCACTTCTTTAGCAACGCTCGTGGTGAGCGTCAGGCCGCGCTTTTTGGCATCCGGCCGGTAGTTTTCTTCGAGTTCGGCTATGAGTTTCGGTATGTTAATCGGCTCGACCTCGACGGTGAGCTTGCCACGCTCGGCGCGCGACAGTGTTGCCAGGTCGTTTACCAGGCCGGCCAGGAACATAATTTGGTCGTGCGCTGCAGTAAGCGCTACCTTCATCTGCTCGACATCACCGGATTTTTCGACGATAAATTGCGCGTTACTGATGTTTCCTTCGGCAATGGCGATAGGAGTGCGCAGCTCGTGGCTGATGACGCTAATAAATTCGTCACGCTCTTCTTCGAGCGATTTCTCGCGCGTGATATCGCGCAATAGCAGCACATACCCTTTTTGCTGGCGGCGGCCATAGCCCAGGTGTACCGGCGCGATGCTCAAATATACATGAATGCTGCTGCCGTCACTGTAGGGCAGCAGGTAATCGCGCGAGCTGGTGGGCGTATGCGCGCCGGAAACCAGTTCCTCGACGTTAATGTGCTGATTGTTTTTGTCCAGCAGCGTAAATACGTCTCCGAGCCGGCGGCCGCGCAAGCTGCTGTTCACGTCCAAAATATTGAGCGCTGCGCCGTTGCTCAAAACGACGTTCATGTCTTGGTCCACCGCCAGCACGCCGTCGGCCATGCTGTTTACCAGGCTGGTGAGCCGCTCGTGGTCGAGCTTATCCTGTGCCGCCTTGCCCCGCCCGAGAATTTTTACCATAATCACAGTATGCCACATTTTGCCGTGCCGGCGCACTATTCGGTACGCAGCACGGTTTGGCAATTGCCGATTTCTTTGCGGAGTGCTTTGGCACGTGGTGCGTGGCGCTCCAGCTCTTGCCAGAACGGGGCGCCGTGCTGCATGACTTTGGTGTGGGTCAGTTCGTGCAGGAGCACGTAGTCTATGAGGTGCCAGGGCAGCTGCATAAGGAACAGGTTGAGGGTGATCTCCTTTTTACTGCTGCAACTGCCCCAGCGGCTTTTGAGCTGTTTGATTTGCACATTGCTGAAGGTGAAGCCGTTGCGCTCGGCAAGCTGGTGTAACCGCTGAGGTAACAGCCGTTCGGCCTCTTTGCGCAGCGCGCGTATCGCGGCGGAGCGGGCGGCTTTCTGCACGGCTGGGTCGGCGAGGGTAAGTGATCGTGGGTAGGTTATTTCTACCTCGCTGGCTTTGATGCGGCCGACCGGCTTTTTTGCCTCAAAAGATGGTGCAAAACGGAGGTGATGCGCCTTGCCGACCGCGTGCCCGTCTTCCAGCAATGCGGGCGTGGGTGAGCGGTGGGCCAGAATCCAGGCTTCGCGTGAGCGGGCAAATTGCTCGCCGGCGGCGTACGGCACCCAGTATGGCAGCGATACGCGCACTTCCCCGCCCGAACCTAAACTAAGGCGTAGCGAGCGGTTCCCCCGGCGTTTATACAACGTCACCGGACCGATGCCCGGAATATCTACTTGCTTGGTGGCCACTGGCGAGCGGCTCCTATCTAATCATGATATTGCGGCGCGCCATATCGACGCGGCCGGCGGCAGGATTGGGGATGAGGTTGACGAGTCCGGGCTTAATAACTTTGGCATTCACTTCGCCCACCGGCGGCACCAACGCCAGCTCGCGCAAGCGCTTGATGAAAGCACTGAGCTGCGTGTCGAAGGTGTGTTTGCCACTCACCACAATGTATTCTTCGTTTTGCGGGTTTTGCATGCCGCCGGCGATGCGTTCCAGTGTGGCGCGGTCGCTGGGGGCCGCAAACTTGTCATCCGCCCGCCGCCGGTCGCGGTTGCCGGCACGCGCAAAGGCGCTCTCGGCGTCAATTTGTAGCCAAATAAGCACTGGATGGGCGTGGTGTTTGCGCGCCATATCGCGGAGCAGCCGGCGTTGGCCGGTGCGCATGGCATTCACATCGTAAATAACGCTCATGCCGGCGTTTAAAAATTCGCCGGTCATGTAATCCATGAGCTGGGTAATAACGTCATTCTCTTCTTTGTCGTAGTGCGGATTATCGAACAGTTCGCCTCGGATGCGGTCGCCATGCACATGCGCCGCCTGGAATTGCTCGGCCAGCTGCCGCGCAAAAAAAGTTTTGCCCGAACCGGGGTAGCCGTACAGCATGATAAGCAGCGGTTTTGTGGGAGCAACCTTCGTCATAGTAGTAATAGGTATAGCACATCTTTGCCGGTTTATAAAATGGTGGCAGCGGTCTGCTCTCTGGCGAGGCTGTTCATACTACTACTTCGCTGCCCAATGGTATACGCTAGCGCGGTCGCCAGCGCTGAGCGCGCAAAGGCAACGTTATCTATCTCGGCTTCTAGCGGTCCGCTTTCCAGTGCAAGGTGATGTACAGTTGTGCCCGGTTGTACATGGGCGGTGCCGAGAGTGCCAGCCGTTTGGATGGGGCTCCCCTGGTTTCGCGGCAAATAAGCGAACGGCACTCCGTGGTTGTGCAGTAGCGTGGTTATCGCTTCGACTGCGTTGGGGCGAAGCGGGGCGAGTTTGTCCCCTGTGTAGAGCCGCCGCAGCGCGTTGGTTCCCACAACGATAAGCGTAGATAGGTCGGTGTTGCCGCATGTCTGGACGACAAAATCGGGCAACTGTTGCGGCACCCAAATTGCTGCTTGAGTGATGTCATACGGATCGGGCGCGGTGCTATCGGTCTGCTCTCCTACTATAGCCGCCGTTAGCTCCCCGTCTGTTTGGGTGAGCTGCGTAAAAAGGCGTCCACACACACTCCAATCGTGCCTTGTCACCGGGAGGACGGTTCGCCAACCGAATTCAGCTGAAGGTACTCTCGCCATTTTTGTATATTCCTCGTATCTCCTTGCCCTCCAACCTATCACGGCCTGCGCCGTTTGGCTACCATTTTACCCGCCAATCTGCTATTATCAGGGCATCTCTAGGGGAGTAGCTCAATTGGTAGAGTAGCGGTCTCCAAAACCGTTGGTTGCAGGTTCAAGTCCTGTCTCCCCTGCCAGATATAACTATCTAAAACGTAAGAACGAGTGCGAACTTGCTCTTTTTAGGTAGCCTCTCTGTATCCCCAAAGTTTGGATTTAGGTAGACCCTACGCCTGCTTACAGGCGACACTTACCAATGAGAAGAGCGCACAATATATTGATTTAGCACGCTCTTTCTAATACAGTTGTACCTATGACGATGGAAACATTTCCTCAAGATAGGTTGCCCAAATCTATATCTGAAGCTCCTACGCAATCCTTGGGACGATTAGCAGAATCAAGCCCGGAGTGTCAGGCAATCATGAGTAAGGCGGGCGATGCCCTGCTCAACGGAGACTATGCCGCAGCTAAAGAACTTACGACAACTTTATGGCAAATAGATGGCGATGTGCCGTCCGAAGCGCTTCCCCTGGTTGAGATTACATCTGCGGAGCCATGCATAGTGACTATGGGTGAAGTGCCGCCCGAATTAGATTACTGGCTACAGCATCCGGATCAACGCCTGCGTCACTCGATGGCTTTAGGGGCTGAAGAGAACGGTAATATACGGGCAGTATGGAAGGGGCCTGATACATCAGAATTGTATCCTGAGCTTGTGGGATACGTCAGAGAACTTGCAACTGATAGAGCCGGACAAACCGATTGGGATCAGGTCAATGAAGCCGCAGTATCAATTTACAAAGGCGACTTTTCAAAGGTGCCCGGCGTTACGCAGGTTGAATGGCGTGGAGCACAAGAAGCCGTGTTTACATTTGATGGCACTAATGACACGGTCAAAGAGCAATTAGCTAATCTTAATGATCGGTTAAATCAAGAAAAAAGCACGTGGGGTGAAGTAGGCTTTACATTTTCGGTTCAGACAGATGATGATGGACGACCTGTTAGGCTGGAGGATATACGCGTAGTGGCTCATACTTTTCTGGGTAGGCTAGAATTCCCTGATAGTGTACAGAGCACTGATGCGTTGGGTCATACTCATCCCATGGCTCACCCCTTTTCCGGCGGCGACATGGCGATGATAGTAAAACATCCGGATGTGTATCATATGGTTATTATAGGCAACAACAAGGCTTATATATACAAGCCTGGCAAAGGGATTATGTTGGTAGAGCTTAAGAAAGCCGATCAATAACTAGAAGTTTACTCTCCAGAGCGTCGGAGCTGTAATCTAGGCCTTCTGAATCACTCTATGTCTATTTGTCCCAATTCCTCAAAAGTTATCTTAAGCGACTGACACCCCTGCCAAGGGATTATCGATTACAAATCGTGCCTTGAGCCACGATTTTTCCTTTTAAGGGCGTAACCGCTTTTTTTTTCGACTATAATTCCGATATGAACGCCATTCTGCATGACATTAAAAAATACAAGAACGCATTGACCGCCTCATTTAATTTATTGCTTGAGGAAATATTACCCTTCAATAGCGATTTAACGAATGCACTTCCCCTCGCTCTGAGAACAGCAGAACTTGACGCCGATATCTATTACTCGACAGACAAGCAACACGTACTTTTTAACTTTTGGAACCATTCCGGAGATCGAAGAAGTAGGTTTTATAAATCAAAAGGTGACGTTACAGATTTTTTAATCCCCAAAGGCCTCCGCTACCAAGGTCCGGGAGCGGCAATATCCTTTGAGAATGTTAAAGGTGGATATCTTCAAAATATAAGCGTAAGCGGGATGCGTAGCCTTACGCTTAGTGGGTATATAGACGTAATCTGCGAAGGACTAGATATACAAGCAACCGACGGCTCCACGGTAATTATCGAATTTGGAATCATTGTGTCCGTGGACGCTCTCAACACCCTAAGCGCTCATGAAAGAGCGTTCACATACCTTCTCCGATGGTGGAATTACTATCGAGAACATGGGGCACGCCTAGAAGATTCAGCACAACGAGGTAAGGCAAATGAGCAACTTGAACTTATACGTGACCGGTTAAAAGCGGTAATTACGAACTTTTCACTGTTAGAGAAAGATGTCGAGCAATACCTTACTGACAACAGACTTATTTTAGAGGTTGCGTTTAATATCCCTCCTGATGCACCCTTCTTGCCGCAACAAAGCCTCATAAATTATATGAAAGAAACATATGACCAGGATCTCCAGCCAGATCTGATATATAAAGACACTGATGGCAATTGGCAAATACTGGACGATAAGCGCTCGAAAGGTATAGTGAAGAACCTCGGGTCGGCACGCGCCAGCGCGACGGCGCAAGTAGATGATCTCAAGACTCAGCTGAAATACTATCGCGAATTTTTTGACGCAGCAGAACATCGAAAAGCTTTTAGTCAAGAGACTGGATACGATATACCGCTGAAACCTAAATGTAAGGGATTAGTTGGTTACCTACAAACCGATGATGAGCTTAAGGCGTTCAACCACACAGTAGAAGACTATCCCGCCTGGATAGAGATCTGCACTTACAATATGCTCTGTGCTCGATTTTCTAACTTTGTTGAGCATTGCCAAAGGATCTAGTTCGAGCCCTGCCACCCCGGCCAGGAAGCTTACAAAACAAGAGTGGATCGCGCGCCAACGAGTTAATTAGTCTGGATTGGTAAGCATCATCTTCATCAAGCAGGGCTCATATCTCCCAGCCATCGGGAGCACGTATAATGGTATTGTATGGATAAGACGCGTCTTTCATCTTTGAGCGATGCCGTGTTTGCGGTTGCTATTACTCTGCTTGTACTGGATGTCAAAATCCCCGACGGCTCACTGTCTACTCCGCAACTGTGGCATGCGCTCCAGGGGTTGCTGCCTAACATCGGGGCATATATATTAAGTTTTTGTATTATTGGTATTCTGTGGAACGGCCACCACACCATTTTTAACTTGGTTAAGTTAGTCGATAGGACGCTCATCTGGCTTAATCTATTATATTTAATGGTCGTCGTGTTTATGCCTTTCCCTACCGCCGTACTGGCAAGCCACCACAATCAACAACCCGCTATTATTTTATACAGCACACTCCTTATTCTGGTCGGGCTTCTCCATCGCTTCTTTCTTTATTATATCCGTCACCAACCAGGAATTGCTCTATATAAACTGCCCACTACTTTTTGGCGACGCAGTAATGGGGCATCACTGTTTGGCCCTGCGTGCGGAACGATGGCGATCATCGTCTCGTTCGTCTCGGCGGACATGAGTCTAATCTTTCTCTTTGCCATACCCATCTACTATATTTTCATTAACCGCACAAACGACAGGTTAATGAAAACGATTGTGCGGTAAGCGCTCATGAGTGGTTTGAACCCTGCCACATAGGTCGAAGCGTGTCTAAAAGCGCTTCCTTTCGCTTCGTACCCATTATTTTCGTCGTTTTGTGCGGTTGGGTTGGCCATTTTCTATCCTCCTACTGCGAACCGTGGCGCCGGTACAAGCTGCGATACATCAACAACACCGGGATGGACAGTGCTGCCAGCAGAAGCAACGTCTTACGCGGCCCGATACCGTCAGCAAACAGCCCCACCACAAACGTCAGCACGCCGAACACGATGTTGCCCATAAATGAGTTGAGCGAACTCATCGTTGCCCGTTGCTTGTCGGTAAACTCGTTGTGCATGAGCGTTTGGTTGGCGGTGACGCCAACGCCGTAAAAGAAGGCGTTGGCCGAAAGCGCCACCGGCGACACTAGGTTTGGGAGCGCCACGAACACGAAGCTATTGAGCGTACCGAGCACTTGCTGGCCGAACAATGCTTTAAGCGCGGTAAATTTGCTCATAACTTTGCCGGCAAAGTGGAAGCCCAAAAAGCCAAAGACGTTGTCGAGTGCTCGTGCAATACCGAGCGCCCAGGCCGGCCAAACCAGTGCGTTAAAGGCAGGTTTAAAGTCGTAAATGGCCTGGCCGATGGCGTAATCGAGCACGTAGGCAATGCTGAGCTGGCGTAATTTAACATTGGCGACAAAAGCCTTTAACGCATCCTTTAGGTGTTGGTAGAGATTTTCGGCCATCTCCTCGGCGCGTACCTTCGGTTCGATAAAGAACAGTGCGATCAGTACACAGACGATTTGCGGAAAAACCGAAGCAATCATCACTGGCCGCAGTGAATGGAACGCCAGCAGGCTGGCGGCAAGCGCCGAGATTCCAAGGCCAAGCTCGAACATAGCACTCACTTTGCCATGAATCTCAGGGAAGTCTTCACTTCGGTTTTGTGCCTTAAGCGTGTCGTAGAGCAAGGCGTCGTTGTTACCGCTCACGCAAGCGCGCGCCAAGCCGTTAAAGAGGGCTCCCACAGCCAAAAGCGTAAACGAATCGGCCAGCGAATACGCACTGAGTGCGACTACACTTGCCAGCGAGCCTAAAATAACCGTCTTCTTGCGGCCAATACGGTCAGAAAGGTAGCCGGTCGGTAACTCCAGCACTGAATCGGCAATTGCGGCAATTGAAAACGCTGCAAGGCCGAGGGTATAGGAATGCGCTACTTGCGCAAAATAAATTACCGCAATGGCACCATACGGCCGAAAATCGTAGAAAAAGTTATACCACTTCAAAAGGTTAATGTTTTTGCTAACCATAACTGTCTTAATCATACAGGAATCTTTCCGTTCGCGATTCAAAGCGAACTTAAATTAGAGAGAAATACACGAAAACTGCCCAAATAGCTTGGGCCTACATGGCGTAGGCGCTGGGAACGCCCCGCCCGGTTAGCAAAGTCTTCGGCGTTGCATAGGTATGTAAATAATATAACATAAGCTTCTAACTGTCCAGTAATATGTGCACTTCCGCATATAATTTTGCATATCTCTGAGTGGCCAAAGGTCGATCTCTGTGACGGCTCGCCGACCGACCGAACAACGTATTCACTGCTATAATGAAGTCATGAGCGGAGCAGATGTAAAGGAACAGGCCGAGCCGATGGATGTGCTACTCATCGGCAGTGGTGTCATCGGTTCAATATATGGCGGGCAGGTTTCACTAGCAGGGCACCGACTTTGGGTGCTCGCCTATGGTGACCGGGAGCGAGAACTCGCAAAGCAAGGTATTCGGTTGCACAATATTGACACGGGCATAACCGAAACCGCTGAAGTTGCAGTGGCACAAACCGCAGGCGACCAAGAATATGATCTTGTAATAGTCGCGGTGCAGGCAGCCCAACTGGCTTCAACCTTCCCCGCGCTTCGGGCATTAAGGGGCGATCCGCATATTGTCTTCTTTGGCAACAACCCTGAAGGCCACGCTGCTATACCAAGCGACATTCCGGGCAGCGTTGAGCTGGCGTTTCCGGGAGTTGGCGGGGGTATAAAGGACGGCGTCGTGGAATATGTTCAGGTTACGCAACAGCCAACGGCACTTGAATCTAGTACGGCTCCAGCGGGCAAAGCCCTACAGGCCGCCCTCCAGGCTCGCGGCTTTCCAATTCAGCAGATCACCCACATGGACGGTTGGCTCAAGTACCACGCGGTGCTCATCAGCTGCATTTCCACGGCTCTATTAAAAACGAATGTAGATACACAGCGGCTGGGCAATGACCCGAAGCTCTTGCGCCACATGTGCCTTGCAATTGAGGAAGGTTTTACATCGCTGAAAGCCCAACACGTGCAAGGCCTGCCGAGAAATCTCGCGCTGCTGCATAATCCATTGCTTCGTTTCATCGCTGTTCGCTACTGGGGAGGTATCATGCGCTCGCCTAAAGGGGAGCTGTACTTCGGTGCCCACACGCGGCACGCGCCCGAGGAAGCGCGGACACTCGCGCGCTGGGTTCTTCAAAATGTCGTACGGGATAGTGGAGGCATGAACCACGTACGCAGTTTACTCAGCTGAGCCAATTGACCTATATCGTGGCTTGGTGCTGCTCTCGTCCGGCAACTGGCGAACTAACTAGCCTAAGCCATGTACGCAGCCTCGCGAGCTGCTTCAAAAGGTATAACAACATTTTGAATAAGGGATGCCTGCATAGGTACAAACTCATCCGCAGTATCTGAGGTAGATCTAAAGAGACGCATAAAATAAAGGTGATGTTCGAGACGTGCACCATCTAAAGCCACTACGTCACCGACAGATACATGATCTCTACCATCGCGCTTAGGGTAGTACCCAGCATTGCGAATAGTGCCAAAACCATCTGTTGGCAAAAAGGCGGCAAGCGAAACAGCCCTAATATCCGTACAGTAGTTCAGTTGCTCAACGGGCGTTGCTGGCTCTTCGCGTAGTCTGTATCCTGTCTGCATAGCGGCCGCTAAACCTATACGATGGACGGTATCTTTGCTAAGGTGGCTGTCATACATCGAGCCCGCTTGCGTTAAAAGATTCTTGCTGCCAACACAGAGCAAATCTGCATATGTAGATATACCCAGACGTCCTAAGCTGTAGCAGACTCTTACCAACTCACGATCTGATACTGACAGTGGATATACAGAATCAAAATGATTTGGATGAATGCGCATCGCCTTGATTTCGGCTGGCGGGGCATGATATGGATCACTTGTCTCAGTAACGACTAGGCCTGGTTTCCAAATACTCCGTGAACCACGATTAAGCTTCCAGGGATCGCCATTGTAGACACGCGTATAAGTACCGTCAGTAACAACAACTCTACGATTTGCCTCAGGGGGACGGTAGTAGGACATCTTGTAAATATTAACACGAAGGTGACTATCTTACAAAGATAAGGCACTGTATATATTCGCATACGTCTAGGCTACTGAGCAGCTTGCGAATTTCCCGACTGAGCTATGGCGAAGAGTTCCTGTGACGTTTCGCCGGTTTTAGATGTAACGGCGTCGATGGAGGCTCGAAACGATATATACCAAACTTAGGGGGTAACAATCCAGGCAACGGCGTGCCAATTGTCCGTAGGGTGACTGGGATCAGTGATGGTCTGGCTGAGCGTTACTGGACTGGGACCGGACGCCGTAGGTGATGTTATGGCTGATGTTGTCCAGGTATCAGTCTCGCCCTGATTGTTTATATTGCCGATTATTGATTGACCGCTTGGCGTGCTCGGTGGGGTACTGTATGAATTCCAGTAGTCGACCGCCATGAATGCAAGCGAGTTAGCCGGTACGTTGCTAATTGTTGCACTTGCCGTTGCAGTCATTGGGCTCATTTGATCAACCGTGACTGGACTAATGGTTTGACTTGAGCCAGCGTTGTCAACAACAATTACCTGTAGCATACCCGATGGACTGACTTGGCCAGGCTCGGCTTTCATGGGTGCAACAAAGTTGACTGAAAGGGTTGCGTTGGTTTGAGCTGTGGGCACACTAGCCGACCAGACATCGACAAAACCGCCGACAGCGCTATTCCTTTGCGTAGTATAAGCCACGCGGGACCACGTTAATCCCGATGGAGAAGAAATTGAGCTAATCGAGTTCTGCGTTGTTTCATTGAGGCAGTTAGCATCGCCTGTAGGATAGGAGTCGGCTGCGGTCACTACATATATTCGCGAACCAGCAGGAGCCGAAAAAGACGGCGAGTTGACGCTCGTGACCGGGTTGCTGCATGTGCTGCCCGGTATGCCAATTGCTGCCGGGCTGGACGGATCGACTACGGGTGCGGTGTTCGCAACGGTTACTGTTACCGCTGTCGCGGTGGCGGTGTTGCCCGAAGTGTCGGTTGCGATGGCGCTCAGCGCATACTGGCCGTTGGCAACGGTGGCGCTATTCCAGTTGATTTGGTACGGGCTGGTGGTTACGGGTGCGCCCAGATTAGTGGTGGTGCTGGTGGCAAGGTTGGTGAGCGTAAACTGCACGCTGGCGACTCCGACGTCGTCGCTGGCTGTAGCGCTCACTGTAGAGCTGCCGGTAATCGTGGCACCGTTAGCGGGTGTGGCCCCCATAGCTACGGTGGGCGGTGTGGTGTCTGGAGCGGGCGTAGTAACGGTGGCAACTGCCGAATTCGCGCTGGCATTGCCGCTGCCGTCTACCGCTTGGACGGTGTAGCTATAGGCAGTGTTGGGTGTGACCGTCGCGTCGGTGTAAGTAGTGGTGGCGATGTTGCTGGCGAGTGCCGTGCTGCTGCCGTTGCGGTACACACGGTAGGTGGGTGCTGCGCCGCTGTCGTCGGTACTGGCGCTCCAGGTAAGAGTGACTTTGGTAGCACTCGTTGCACTCGCGGCCAGATTCTGGGGAACGGTTGGCAGTGTGGTGTCGGCAACTGCGGGAACGATCTCAAGCGCGGCCAGATTCCATTGGTCGGTGGTAGGCGCGGTATCGCTCATTGTTACTGTAGATCCCGCTGTACCATTAACGTTCGTTTGGCGTTGTACCCAGTAGGTGTCGCCGATATTAGTATTTACCCACTGATCTGCCATGGTCTGGCCGTTGCCAAGCGTGCGTGCGATAGCGTTGCTCCAGTCATTACCGGCCGCCCAGACCCAGGAGCCGGCTTTGGTGCTGGTTAGGTTGAGCGTTGGGGCGCCCGAGGCACCGCTTGCCGCTGCGTTTGCGCCGACGGTTGTGGTAAGGTCTGCACCGGCAAAGGCGACCACCGTAATGGAGGCGGCGTACGAACCGCTATGCGTTGCCTTAACGCTTGCATTTGTAAGTTTAGCTGCGGCTGGGGCGGTCCAGATTTCTGAAGTACCGGCCTGAGCATTGCTGCGCTGGCGAAGCCGCCAGGTCAAACCGCCGCCAGTGACGCCGGTGAACGCTTGCGAGCCACCGCTGCTCGGGCCGTCGGCGCTCAAAAAGGCCACCAGGAGTTCATTGGTTTGGGTAGTACTGAAGGTTGGGCTGGTGGTGCTGGTTCCGCTCCCGCTGTGCGTGGTAACTTGCTTGTCCACACTCAGTCCGCCGAGTGCTGCCCCGGTAAGCGGCTGCAAGGCCCCCGCTATCAGTACGGCAATAAACGCGAAAGCGACTAATAGTTTTTTCTGTATCCGTAGGACTCCCCGCATACCAGCTCCTCAGTTAATGTGATCTCATTATACAGACTTTTATTGCTGGTCCTATAGCTAAGGTGTTATCGGGGACGATTATCGGTGATTTTTGCGCGTTCCTCTTTCCACATTTTGGCGGAGCGGCCAAAAAAATCGGAGAGTATGGCAAGTTGGTCTTCGGAGTAGCTCGATACAATTTCCTGCTGGGCCGCCCGCAAAGATGCAAACAGCGGCCCAATTTTTTTGGCCGCCCTTTTGACGATAGTAATATGTACGCTGCGCCGGTCGTATGGGTTGGGATGCCGCTCGATGAGGCCACTTTTTTCGAGACGGTCAAGCATGGCCGTAGTCGCACCCGAACTCAAACCGGTATATTGCGCCAGTTCCGAAGGCGTAGCCAGACCTTTGAAGAAGATTGCGCCTAAGCATTCCATATCGGTATCGTTTACGCCTAGCCGTTCGCCCACCACGCGACGAAACAGCACCGAGCCGATGCCATATTCGCGTGTGCCGAGGATAACCCGCCGTTCTAAACTGCCTTTGTGGGAAGAATGCATAAAATTGTTCTTGCACTAAGTTAAATAATAAAGTATCTTGATTATAGAACTTAATACCTATATATTCAAGCTTATAAATATGAAACCCGCCACCAAAATAACCCTGCGTATGCGCCTGCTTACTACTCTTGCCGGCTGGGCAGTCGCGTTCGCTATCGTGTACGTGCTGCTTCTCGGCTTTGGGAAACAGCTTGAGTCGCTGCCGCCTGCCCTGAACGCGCTCATTTTTACCGGCATTCTGGTGCCAATAATGGGCAATATCATCATGCCGCGCATCAGCGCTTTTATGGCGCGAAAGTTAACGTCGAAACAAAAGGAGAAGCTATGAAATACATAGTACTGTATAAAGGTCCGGCCACCGCGCCAGACGCCTCACACGCCGGCTGGCCGGAGTGGTTCCAGCGCATTGGCGATGCGCTGGTGGACCGCGGATCGCCCATGATGCACGGTACCGCCGTCCGCGGCGATGGAGCAGCAGCGCCAGCCAGTATCGGCGTCAATGGGTATAGTATTATTCAGGCGGACAGTATTGATGCAGCCCGTAGCCTGGTTGCCAGTCATCCCTATTTGGCGCTTGGCGAGCAGTACAGCGTCGAACTGTTTGAGATAAAATAAGAGGAAGGAGTACATATGAAATTAAATAGCATTTCAGGAGTAACGTACAAAGTACGAGACCTCGACAAGTCGGCGGCTTTTTACGAATCAATCGGTATGCGTATCGGCAAGCGCGATGACAACCACGTGACCTGTTACGTGAACTGGTTCTGGGTAGACTTAGTCGCCGACGACACCGCTGGCGACAAAGGAGTGGGCGCGAGCCTGCACATTAAGGTGGACAGCATCGAAGAATGTCACAAAGATCTCGTCGCTCAAGGCATGAAGCCGGAAGGCGAGCCCGAAACACAGCCTTCGGGCGACCGCACCTTTGCGCTCCGCGACCCGGATGGATATCAGTTAGTATTCTTTGAGAAGAAATAATGGCCGGCGCACAGTTTGACCAAACCTACACCATTCATGCGCCGCTGGCGAAGGTGTGGCAGGCGTTCACCGATGTAACGGCTATGGATCACTGGAACACCGGCCCGGCACAAATGGATCCGCGCGAAGGCGGCGAATTTCAGCTGTACGAGGGCGAGATCCATGGCATTACCACAAAAATGGTGCCGAATGCCGAGCTGCAGCAGGAGTGGTACGGGCCGGTCAATCCTGGCCAAAAATATAACGTCACTTTTACCTTTGCTGCCGACGGCGATAGCACGACCGTTCGGGTGGTGCACGCGGCGGATGATGCCGATCTGCAAGCCTTAGGCGATTGCTGGCAGGATTACTATGTTCATCCCATCAAGCAATTGCTGGAAAAACAGGTCATCGACCGAATTCGCCTCCGGCTCAAAGAAAAGGTGAATATTGTGGGCAACGCGTGGTCGTTTCGCTTTGAACCGAGCGCGCCCCTGCACTGGACCGCCGGACAATACATATGGGTAGAACTGCCGCATGATAATCCCGACGCCGAAGGTACACGCCGCTGGTTTACCATCTCCGCCGCGCCGTACGAGGGAGTTGTAGAAATTACGACGCGCATCACTCCCACGACTTTCAAGCAGGCGCTCAACAACTTGCCCGCGGGTGGCGAGCTGGAACTGCTCGAAAAGCCGGACGGCGATTTTGTGTGGCAAGAAACCGATCTGCCGAGGGTATTTGTCGCTGGTGGCATCGGCATTACCGCGTTCCACAGCATTTTGAAGCAGCGCGTGCACGAACAAAAGCCGATCCCGGTGACGCTCTTCTACGGCAACCGGGACGAGCAAATCCCCTTTAAGGCCGAGCTCGAGGCGTGGGCGGCTGAGCATCCCGAATTCCACGTGCAGTATCTTACTGGCATGCCGCTGACGGCCGATGCGGTTGCGGAACTTCAGCCGGATATTAATACGTCTCTGGTATATATTTCGGGCCCGGAGGCAATGGTAAAAGCATTGGGCGACCAGTTAATCGCAAACGGCTTGCCGCAGGCCCAGCTTCGTCTCGATGCCTTGCCGCAGTACACGCAGCGTACCTACTAATGGCTTACGGTAGGATTGCTACAGCAGTGTTTTCCAGTAGTACCAAAATTTGATGGCGATAATGCCGAACACGATGAGGTACATGAGGATCAGTACGTCCAGCGGGTGCTCTTCAACGAGCCCGGCGACCGCTTTGCCCAGCCGCCGGTGCGGATAGCCAAATACACCTTCGCGTAGATTGCGGACGCTCACGCCCCAAAAAATGGGGATGGTGATCATCCAGACGCCGAAACACCAAGGGCAGATGGTGTGCAGCCGCCATGCGCTCTCAAAAATCAGGTACGCCATAAAGCCGAGACCCAAGCTCGCCATCGCCTGCACGATTGCCCAAAGCCAGCGTTGCAGGCGTGCGCCAGCGAGCAAGCAGAGTGCCAGCATAGCCAGCATGCCGAACAGCACCAGCCCGAACACCGGATTCGGTACGCCGAATATACTCGCCTGCGGCGCATTCATGACCGATTCGCAGCTGAGAATGGGGCTTAGGTTGCAGTTGGGGCGGTACGCCGGGTTGTGCAGTATTTGCAATTTGTCGTACACCAACGCAAAGGACGCGATCAGCCCCACAATGCTGCCGACCAGCAATATATAGGGAAGGATGCGTTGCAGCTTTCCCGGCGTTTGCGTGGTAACGCTTTTTTGTGGCATATACCTAAGTATACCTAATGAGGATAGCCAGAATTATGTGACGCCGGTCACCTTCACGGCGGCGAACGGTGCGTCTGCTAGAATAAAACCATGAGGATATTACGACGCAGTACTCCGCAAACCGGCTATGAGCCCGGCTTACGCTATATGCGGACCGATGCCGAGTATCGTGATCCGTTTTTGGCTTGGAAACGGAGTGATAAAGCCTTTTTTGCCTCCGGCGCCTGCCATATTTTGGCGCATATGTTTTTGTCGCTTCATTTCGACGAAGGGTTCAAGCTCATTTATATTAGGCCCAAAGGCAAGCACCCGGGAAATCATTTGTACGCCAGTAACGATACCTGGGCG
>Ga0070730_10001843_pt1 | contig 19841 bp, 14 predicted proteins | sample Coa_R1_3_FD_66447 | JGI IMG/M metagenome (GOLD analysis project Ga0070730, IMG submission 66447) | Surface soil microbial communities from Centralia Pennsylvania, which are recovering from an underground coalmine fire - Coalmine... | ecosystem: Environmental > Terrestrial > Soil > Unclassified ... | reverse complement strand
GCGCGGTGGGCTTATCTGAACGCTCTCTACGACGCGACGTGCTGCCGCCATGGGTTGCCGCAATCACAAAGAACGGCGCCCTGGGCGTGATGGCCGGTTATCCCGACATCGAAGATATTCCTTCCCATGGCTCGGAAAAGTGGCTTACCGATGTTCTCCGGCAGGAGCTGGGGTTCAAGGGCATTGTCACCAGCGAAGGCGAAGGCTTCGGAACCCTCATATACGAAGGGATTGTTCCTACGCAGAAAGAAGCCGGAGCCCTCGCGTTGCGCGCAGGCGTCGATCTGAATATTACGTACGAACCTGCGTATATGGGGCCCCTGATTGAAAGTGTGCAGGAAGGCCGAATTCCCATGGCGCTTGTAGATCGCGCGGTACGGCGAGTATTGGAGCTTAAATTCCGACTGGGGTTGTTCGAGCATCCGTACGTCGATTTCGACCGCGCGAAGCAGGTGCTGCATTCCGCCGAACATCAAAAACTAGCGCTCGAGGCGGCGCGGGAAGGGATCGTGTTGCTGCGGAATGAAGGACAACTTCTACCTCTGAAGAAGGAACTGAAGTCCGTGGCGGTCATTGGTCCCAACGCCGACAACTCAGAAAACTTGTTTGGAGACTACTCGCCCATGGTCGTTCCTCAACATGTGGCGTCGATTCTGGATGGGATCAAGGCCAAGGTCGCGCCCAGCACGCGGATTCGTTACGCCAAGGGATGCAGTGTTAACGATCAGGACAAAACAGATTTTCAACATGCCATCGAAGCGGCCAAAGGCGCTGACGTCGCGATCGTCGTCGTAGGCGAGCAAGCCAGGCGAGAGGGTCAAGAGAATTTGCCGCCCCCAACGGACGGCGAAGGCTATGACGTCGCCAGCCTTGATTTAACAGGAGTCCAGGAAGATCTGGTTCGAGCGATTCACGCCACCGGCACGCCGGTGGTTCTGGTCCTGATTAACGGTCGACCTCTCTCGACTCGATGGGAAGCGGAGCACATCCCCGCTATTGTCGAGGCATGGGAACCGGGCGAGCAAGGCGCCAGTGCGGTCGCGGATGTTCTCTTCGGCGACTACAACCCCAGCGGCCGGCTACCAATTTCAATTCCGCGCTCGGTGGGACAGCTACCCTCTTATTACAACTATCCGCCGTCCAAGGACTATTGGGTTAAGGGCTCTTGGACAAACACGAAGGGTTATGTCGATCTGCCGGCCAGCCCACTCTACCCGTTCGGTCATGGGCTCAGTTACACGCAATTCCGGTACAGCAATCTTCGTATTTCGCCTTCTGGGATTCTCAAGCAAGGCACCACGCAGGTAAGCGTCGATATCGAGAACACGGGAAGACGGCCGGGTGTAGAGACTGTTCAGCTATACCTTCACCAGAGGTTCACTCCGGTCGCCATCCCCGTGAAGCAACTGCGCGGCTTTGAGCGGATCATGATTGAACCGGGGGAAAAGAAAACGGTGAAGTTCACGCTGGGCCCCGAAGATTTTCAGCTACTGGACCAGAATATGCGGTGGATTGTTGTGCCCGGAACCTTTGATGTCTTCGTAGGGCGCTCTTCTGAAGAGATCGCGGCAACCGGATCTTTTGAGGTAACTGAACCCACCTCAACGAATCATTGAGCATTCCAGTTTTACCGCAGGTAGTGGCCACAACGGCTCAAAAGCAGAACGTTCCATGTCGATACCCTAGGCCGTCCCGCCTTCTTTACAACTCCTAAAGCTTCACAAATCCTTCCGCATGGACCGGCCGATGCTAAGATGACGAGTCGCGATTCCGTATGCCCCTTGGACATTCGATATGGTGAGGTCGGTAGCTTTTTTCTCCGTCATTTTTGTGATCAGTGCCTTGTTGGCGCTGCTGTATACATTTGGCTTTCCCAAGCTCTTTTTCGTACTCCTGAGTGCCACCACGCTGCTCAACGTCTATCTGTTGTTTCATCCACGCAATCAATGGCTGGTTGCGAACCGTTCGTGGGTAGGCGGCCCGCGTTGCATTGCCCTGACGTTCGACGATGGCCCAGACCCGGTGTATACGCCGAAATTACTCGATCTTCTACGGGAAAAAGGTGTGAAAGCAACATTCTTTGTGGTCGGAAAGCGGGCCGACCAACATCCGGAAATAGTGCGCCGAGCGTGGGCAGAAGGACACCTGATCGCCAATCACACTTGGTCTCACTCTCCTTTGTTCTGCTTTCTGATGCCTCGTCGTCTGCGGACTGAGATCGAATGCGGTACCGAGAGCATCCGTCGTATCTGTGGTTTCCGCCCAGGCCTTTTCCGCTCGCCGGTGGGGCTGCGCCATCCACTTCTCGCGCCTTTTCTTGAGGAGGCCGGCCTCGAGTACATTTCTTGGCGCATTCGGACGCGTGATACACTCACTGCGAATTCCACCGTTCTTGCCCGGCGAATCTTGAGCAAAGCGTCCAGCGGGGACATCATTCTGCTGCACGATTGTTTGCCTGGCGGAACGGATGCCATGCTTGAAGCCTTGCCTCGAGTGATCGACGAGCTCAGAGAGCGGGGATTCCAATTCGTACTGGCCGGTCCACGTGAAGATGCCGGCGGAACTCTGCAATCGACGGCATGCGAATCTGTGCCCTAATTCCCGCATTCAACGAAGCCCCTCACATCGCGAGAGTTGTGCAGCAGGCTAAGCCGCATGTTGTAGAAGTTGTGGTAATCGACGACGGCTCTTCTGACGGAACGGCGGACGTTGCCCGCGGTGCCGGTGCCACATGTTTACAATTGCCAGGAAATCGCGGCAAAGCCTCGGCTTTGCGGGTCGGCATTGATTTTGCGCACGATCGCAACTTTACTCATGTAATCACTCTTGACGGCGACGGCCAGCATCTGCCGGAGGATATCCCCGTTCTCATTCGCGTGGCCAGAGAAACCGGAGCCGATCTGGTCATCGGCACCCGCTGTTTTGATCGTGCCCGCATGCCCCGCTCCCGCTATTTCTCGAACACCGTTGGCAGTCGACTGGCTTCTGCGCTCGTCGGCCGCGAGATACGCGACAGTCAAAGCGGATTCCGGCTGTTCCGCTTGGACAAACTTCATGGAGCAAAACTCCGAAGCCGCTGCTACGAACTCGAGATGGAGATCCTGATTAAGATGGCCCGCTCGGGCTGCGTCATTGCACATGCTCCCATCCGCTCGATCTACGAGGATGGCCGCACACGCTCAAAGATGAAACCAGTACGGGACACGGTGCGTGTCTGTCTCTGGTCGCTGGCATTTCGTTTTTTGGGAGCGTGACTTGATCCGGAGGCTTCGCTCGAATACACGCGAGTTGGCAACTCTTTTGTTGAAAGAGAAGCTTGATCCTGGGCGCGCCGCCGCGGCTGTGTTTTTTGGAATTTTCATCGGCATCATGCCGATCTATGGGTTTCAAACGATTGCCGCAGTGGGTGTGGCCCTGCTATTCAGACTGAATAAACCGCTGACTGTGGCCGGCACTTTCATCAACAATCCGCTATTCCTGCCTGCGATCATTTTCTCTTCAGTGGAACTGGGCTGTTTGCTCCGCGAGGGCTCATTCCGGCGATTGAGCTTATCCACTCTGGCCGCCGCGCGCTCCCATACCAAGCAAGAGATCCTCACCTGGCTGATTGGCAGCGTTGCACTCGGTTTGCTCGTCGGCGGCCTTGGAGCGGCGGCCACAACGATTGTCGTCCATCTTCATCGTAAGGACTCCATCAATCCGACGTTGCGAGACCGCATCCGGTTCGTGAATCGCTTGTTTGCCACTAGCTCACGAACCGCTCGGAATTTTGTGCGCTGGAAGCTTCGACTCGACAAGATCTTTAAATTGCTCGCGGCTGAGGACCTGGGATCGGGAACCGTCGTGGACCTAGGCTGCGGCTACGGCATAGCCCTTGGTTTCATGGCTTTCGGTGATATCGGGCGGCATATGATTGGTTGCGACCTGGACGAGAAGCGCGTCACTGCCGCTCGCCACGCACTCAGTTCACTCAATGCCGATGTCGTCACTGCGGACATCCGGCATTTCGAGATTCCACCTGCGGGCCTGATTCTAATCCTTGATGTCTTGCAACATCTCACCGCAGCCGAGCAGTCCGCGCTTCTGAAACGGTGCTGTTCGGCGCTCACTCAAGACGGAAAACTGGTTCTTCGCGTCCCCGACCTGGAACGCGGCGTCTGGTCCACTATTACCATGCTTTTCGACAAGCTGATCTTCGCTTGCAGGACTGACGGTCAGCGACCCTGCATGCTTTCGATTGCCGAATACCGCAGTATGCTGGGAAAGGCCGGCATGCAGTTGGAGGAGCGGCGCTTCAAGAATCATCTGCCCCTCGTTCACGTTATGCTCATTGCCCGCAGAGCCCGGCCCGAGATTGCGTTCTAAACCCTTCCAAGTGCCTGCTTTGCTGGAGAGCACGTTGACGATCGATTACGATCGATGATTGAATTTCTTGAAATCTTGGCCGGTTATCTCCATTGACTGATATCCATAAAACCATTGTCGTTACTGGTGTCGGCGTCGTAAGTCCCTATGGCATCGGTCTGGACCGCTTGCAGGCGGGCATGTTGTCGGGCAAATCCTGTCTCGAGCGCACAAAAGATGAGGTCTATCCGGGCTTCGAAGGGACAATTGCGCAGATCCGCACCTTGCCGATGGCGGAAGACCCCAGTCCCCGATATTCGCGCACCGATCGACTCGCGATGATCGCGGCTCAGGACGCAATGACAAATTCCGGTTGCGATCCCTCCAGCTTCCGCGAGAGCGGCGTCGTCATGGCTAGCACAGTGGGGGGTTTGACTGAGATCGACACTTCAATCGCCAAGGACCCGGACGCTTTCTATCGACGCCCCCAGAGTCTATTGCGGACCAGCTCCTATCCGGTCGCGCACGTTGCTGATGCGGTCGCTGAGCATTTCGAAATTCGTGGACCGCGCTGTGCCGTCTCTGTGGCTTGCGCGTCCGGAGCGATGGCAATCGCGCTCGCCGCCAATATGCTTCTCGATGGTGCCGCGCCCATCATTTTGGCAGGCGGCAGCGACCCAATCTGCCCATTTACTCTTAGTGGGTTTCATTCGCTGCAAGCGTTAGACCCCGACCCCTGCTCTCCTTTTGACCAGAACCGCAAGGGCTTGAATCTCGGCGAAGGATCGGCAGTTCTCGTTCTCGAGACGCTCGCTGGAGCCACCGCGCGCCATGCCAACGTTCTGGCCGTGCTGCGTGGATGGGCGATGACCAACGATGCCTTTCATCCCACCGCCCCACAGGCCGAGGGAAGCGGATTGGCCAATTGTATGCACCTTTCCATGCAAATGGCGGACGTTACCTGCGATGAAATCGGGTACGTGAATGCCCACGGAACGGGCACGCCTCTGAACGACATTGCTGAGGCTCACGCGTACGAGACCGCCTTCCGCGGACGCAGTCGTCCCATTCCCGTATCTTCGACAAAGTCATACTTCGGCCACTGTCTGGGTGCAGCAGGTGCACTCGAGGCAGCCATCACCATCATGGCGATTCGTTCCGGCGCGCTCCTTCCAACCCTGCGCCTCACCAAACCCATCGAAAGCCACGGCATTGACTGGCTGAGAGGAGACGTGAAACGCCAGCCTTTGCCCGTGGCCATGTCGGCGTCCAGCGGCTTTGGTGGCAGCAACACCGTCCTGATATTCGGGAGGGGACTGTCATGACTCCGAACTCACATCCCGTCACCATTACCGGCATCGGTTCGGTCAGTCCCTATGGTCCGATGGAAGGGCTCATTCCAAAGCTTCCGCTCGAACCGGCCACCATCACCTCGTGGCAAACGGCCAGTCAGCGCCGAGCTTTTCTCGTACCTCCCTTTCGCCCTGCCGCCGTCGTCCCGGGATTGAAAACAAGACGTCTGGATCGCCTGTCTGCGTGGGCCTTGGTCGCCTCTTCTTTGGCAATCAAGGATGCTGGCATCGATCTAACAGTACTCGACCGTTCCCGCGTTGCGGTGGTCTTCGCAACAGCATTCGGTTGTATCGAACTCACCGAAGCTTTCTATCTCAGCGCCGCCGCCAATGGCTGGAACGGAACTGATCCCATTACCTTCCCGGAAACTCTCGCCAGCGCTCCAGCGAGTCACGTGTCCATGTTTCATGGCCTGCGAGGGCCTAATATTACGGTGAGCAACAAGTATTTCGCCGGCGAAAGTGCCATCATGCAAGCTGCATGCGTCCTTCGTCACGCTCAGGCTGACGTCGCCATCGTTCTCGCCGGTGAGGCCTTGGCCCGGACCTTGTTTGCCTGGTACGAGCAGGCAGGGTTGCTCTCGCCGGCGTGCTACGACTCCAATCCTGCCGAAGGCGACGGCTTTATCCCCGGCGAAGGAGTGGCTGCCTTGGTACTGGAATCCTCCGCCCGCATCAAAGATCGCCCCAGCGGACGCACCTATGCCCGTATCACCTCGGGCCGCTGGGCGGCTTCCGGTCACCCGGCAGAGATCATCCGGCCGAACCTGCGTGGCTCAGGGCCGAAGCTTGCCATCTGTAGCGGTAACGGAGAACCTTGCGCCGTCAGCCGCACATCTTCACTCATACGCGAGACTGCCGGCGATGATTGCGTTATTACTTCGCCCCAGCCATTTGCCCGAGGTCTGGCTGGCAACGGTGCTCTTTTTCACTTGATCCTGGCTTTAGGCGATCTGGCAGGCAGGCCGCGCCTTCACGAGCAAGCATTATTCTTGGGAACAGCACGCGACAATGGATTTGCGGCCATTCTTCTGGAGTTACCTTGAACTTTAATGTGCGAATGGCAGCGGCGGCCTACGCCGTTCCGCCCGATGATGAGGCTGTGGACGCAGTCTTCGAGCGGGAACGCAGTCGCATTGACACCGCGCTCGCTCCGTTAAGTCCGGAATCGAGACGCAAGGCCCTTGAGGGTCTCGGATTGAGTCGACTCCGGATTTGCGGCGCCAAACAGCTTTACGGCTTGGTTCTCCAAGCCGCCTCCAAAGCGATTGAGGATTCCGGCATACAGGCACGCGACATCAATCTCATCGTGGACTACAGCACGTGGTCCTCGGAAGACTCACAGGGCCTCTCCTTCGCGCATAAACTCGCTGCTGATCTCGGCGCTGAAACCTCGATGATTTTGAGTTTTAGGGTCGGCGGATGTGCGGGACTTCACGTCGCCCTCAAAACGGCGATCGGCTGGATGTCCGTCGATGAACGCATTCAAACAGTCCTCCTGATCACCGGCGACGCCGCCCCTCCTGGCAACCGATCGTTGCTCCCCATCACCATGCATGGCGACGCGGCCAGCGCTGCGGTCCTGCGTCGAAATGGATCAGAGGGGCCTGTGCTTTTGGGGGTCGAAGCCTTGACCCTCGGCCATCTCCAGAATGCGATCACCATGGCCCGAACCAATCACAAACCCGATATTGTGGTCGATGCTCTCTGTCTGGAACAGCAGGTGATGCCGGTCTACTTCATCAACATGCTTCAGGTGGTCAATCAGGTCCTCGAGGCGGCCTCCTTGAGTCTTAACCAGATTGATCATTTTATCTACAGCAACATCAGCCGCAGGGATCGTGAAGCTTTCTGCAAAATGTTAAGACTACCGAAGGGCAGCTTGCCCTCGACTCCCATGGGAGAGTATGGTCACACCTTCGCCAGTGATCTGCTCATCAACTATGTCGACATGCAGCGGGACGGGCTCATTCGACCGGGTCAGTTATTGTTGTTCGCGTCTGCGGGAATTGGATTTACCTGGGGAGCGACCGTCGCCCGAGCGTGAATCCACCCTGTCGTCAACCTGCTTTCGAGCAAAATGGTCGGGCACAGCAGCGGTCACGCTCAAGAACTCACGCCACCGTTTCCAGGATTGCTGTAGTTTTGCGGGTCCTTAGTTTGGGAAGTTGGAAGAAAAGATCCTAGCGCTATCTTGCCATGCGTCGCGTACAGTTCATCGAACTTCATGAGCAACCGTGGTTCCCGTCGTCTCTCCGAGACGACGTTACCGATGCAGTTCAGTTTGGCTTCAATCTCATGAAGGCTTACGAGCCCATCGCTCCCTTGCTGCAGAACGTGATCGACTCGTCCGCAAACGGAACGAACGCCCCGCAATCCATTGTGGATATGTGTTCTGGTGGAGGCGGTCCGTGGCTCGATCTTTCTCGAAAGCTCCGGTGCCGGAGCGCCTCAGATTCCGAGGGTCTTCGGATTTGGCTTACCGACAAGTTTCCCAATCTTGAGGCGTTCCAAAGTATCAGCGCCTCTTCTGATCAAAACATTACCTACTACCCGGATTCAGTGGACGCAATGAATGTTCCGCGTGCACTAAAGGGGATGCGAACGATGTTTACGTCGTTCCATCATTTTTCCCCGGAGGACGCTCGCGCTATTCTCCAGAATGCCGTCGACGCCGGCGAAAGCGTCGGCATCTTTGAAATCACCCGGCGCGCTCCCATGGCGATCGGCGTTATTTTCGTCGGGGTTCTTCTCCTGTTCCTCCACACTCCAAGGATTCGTCCGTTCCGTTGGTCGCGATTGCTGTGGACCTATCTGATTCCAATCATTCCACTGGTCCTGCTATTCGATGGAATAGTGTCTTGCCTCCGCACGTATCGGCCACAAGAACTGCGCCAGATCGTCGAAAGACTCAGCTCTTGCCAATACAATTGGGAGGTCGGTGAACGCCCGGGTAGAAGGGCGCCGGTGACCTATCTCATCGGTTACCCGAAAGTATGCCCTTGAGAAGACTTTAGCTTCCCTCCCCAGACGACGTTAGAAACGAGGATATCTCACATGAAACATCTCATATTCGTTCTGGCCCTGCTATTCGTGTGCATTTCCTTCCCGCCTTCATTAACAGCGGCCAAAGTGGAGGTTGAAGGAAAGGCCTGGCTTGACTCTCAAAAGGATCCAGCTGAGATCAATGTGAACGGCACATGGGATTCGGAGGAATGGGGCACCTTTCACCTGACTCAGTCGGAAGGAAGCCGGGAAGTGAGTGGCAACGGCGGAGGATACGAGATCACCGGCGTAGTCAGCGGCAAGCGCTTGTTCCTGCTATTTTCCGAAAGCCACACCGTAGAGTACTGCGCAACCCTCAGCCCGAACGGAACGAATACTCTGGCCGGAACTTACTCAAATCGCAAGTCGCGGCTGCACTCTGGGCTTTGCCAGGAAAAGAGCAGGCCGATGAGCATGAAAAAAGCTGTCGGGGAAAAGAGTAGTGGATCGAAAACGGACCTTCGACTGCCGCCGTCGCCGGTTTTATCCCGCTCTCAAAATTCCGGCCTTCGCAATTCTGCTAATCGTTTGCTCACCGCGCTAAACCCAGAGAGGAAACCAATCCCAGAAATACGCCGCTCGCCCACCCCACAGGATCGAGCAATACCTTGCGCTCCTCCAGCATCGCGGATACCGGTTGTCCCTTGTAGCTCGCAATCTGCCGGTAGCGCGATATGAAAAACAGCACCCGCAAGAAGAGCTTCCATTTCAGTGGCGCGAAATAATCGGGCGTCACGAATGGTACGGCATGACCGTCCTTCACTTCGGCGATAAAGTCTTGAAAAGTTGCCGCTCGCGATAGCGAGAGAACAGAACTGGCGACCAGCAGGTGGCTGTCTCCCCCCCCGACCACCGGTTTACGCCACTTCTGGGCAAGTTTGAGAACCCGATCGTTCTCCTCGCGCGACCGCATCCCGTTGATTTCCAAAGCGTGAATCGCCCAACCATAGCGCTCCAGTAGTTTCGTTACCGGAATGCTCTCTGCTCCAGGTCCCCAGGCGACAAGAGGATGATTCAAGATGACGAGGCAGCCGCTGGCAGCAAGGATTTCAAACAACTCGTCGTAACGTCCCCCCTGCGCCGCCGCTTGAATCTGGCTGTGCGTTTCCTCCGCTCCGCCTACCGACATGTGATTCACTCCCAGGTGAAACAAATGCCCCTGGAACCAGAGTGACAGCTCTTCGCTGACCGCGACACGGCCATTCAGATCGGGACGGCCGTTCAGCAACGCGAGGCCGCCGGCATATTCATCGTGATCCGTAATTGCCAGGTGAACTCCGTCGAATCCCCATCGCGAGGCCGCCGCTGCCTCCATCTCATACACATCTTCCGGGCTGTACGGTGGATTGAACGTTATCTCCGCGTAGTTCAGGTCGGGAACATCGCCCAGGCCGAATGACTCCTGCAGAATGCCACTCCAGGGCCGCATAAAAACCCGTTTGACAACGTGGTTCAATGCCGCCAGTTTCTCCACGGAGTAGCGCGAATGGTTGTGCAAGGAAACCGCGTATCCGTATTCGCGCTCCGGATGCGGACACTCGCGGTAAATATAATTCTCAATTTTCCAGGCTGACCTTCGTCTCATCGCGGAATGTGCAAGTGTACACGCTCTTGGCACTGGCAGGAAGAATTTGTCGCACGAGAATGTGATCTGATATCCTTCGGCGACTCAGTAGTAGCTGGTCGTCGCCGCCTCGGCGCGTCCCGGAAGTAGCAAATATCCCGGCCAGTTCAATACCGAGCGCCCAGGTGAATGCACAAGCCCATCAAATATCTCGAGAGCGCGGTGTCAATTGCCGCAAAGTGGGCTTGGCAGGCATTTTGCTGGACCAACGAGTTTTTCCCCGAAAGTCCATCTTTCATCCCCGCCTGGTCAGAGAAGCCGCTCCTGAAATCGTATGAGAAATCGAAGCCTCCTCTGGGCTGGCCTCGGCTAACCGACTCCCTCTGCCCACGCTGTGTGCCTGAAATTCGCCGCCAGATTCTCGACGGCCAACTGGACTACCGTGTCCTGTTAAACCACAGGCCAGGTGAAATCAAGGCTCAGATCATCGAGCGCGATGGCAACATCCTGATGGTCAAGGACTGCCCGGTCCACGGGCATTTCGAAGACGTATTGTCCATCGATGCTCAATTCTTCCGCCATTTGGAGGACACTTTTCCCGGTCGGGATATCCGCGCTCACAACGACGAAAAACTGCATAACCACGGCAGCAGCACCATCCGGCATGGAAGAGGCTCGGTTCTCACCGTAGACCTCACCAACCGCTGCAACATGATGTGCGACCCGTGTTTCATGGATGCCAACCAGGTCGGATTTGTACATGAACTGACCTGGCAGGAAATCAAGACCCTCCTCGATAACGCGTTTTCTATCAAGCCTCGGCGTCAGATGTCCGTGCAGTTCTCCGGGGGCGAACCGACTCTCTCCCCGTATTTCCTGGACGCGATTCGCTACGCCCGCCAACTCGGCTATGACAGCGTTCAGGCAGCAACCAACGGCATCGAGTTCGCCAAGGACCCCGAGTTTGCGGCGCAGGCGGCGGAAGCAGGCCTGCGGTACGCTTATCTTCAATTCGACGGCATCGGCAATGCCGCGAATTCGCATCGCAATATCGGGAACCTGTTCGACCTGAAACTCCGCGCCATTGAGAACCTGCACTCCCATGGCGTGGAAATCGTCCTCGTTACCACCGTCGTCAACGGAATCAACAATGAACAGGTCGGGCGCGTCGTGCAATTCGCCCTCGATAACCCCGACAAGATTGCCCTTGTGTCGTTTCAACCTGTCTCCTTCACCGGACGCGACGAAGCCATCACCGAAGAACGCCGCAAGGCGCAACGCTATACACTCTCGCACCTGGCGCACGATCTGAAGGCACAACTCGGCATCGGCGAGCCCGCTCGCGACTGGTTTCCGCTCTCGTTTTTGAGCACTTTCTCCGATTGGGCCGACCTCGTTCACGGCCCCGACGCCGCTTGGGGCCACGTGTCCTGCGGCTGTCATCCCAACTGCGGGGTGGGGATGGCAATTATGGTCGACAAGCAGACGCGTGAAGCGGTTCCGGTAACCGCGTTTATCAATGCTGACCAGTTCGCCAAGGATGTGGCGCGCATCAACGATTGGGCCCGCACCCGCTGGGTCTCGGTTGCGGGATTGGCGCTCGCATTAATACGGAATTACGATCCATTTCGTGCGCCCACACATTTCCGAGCTCTCGATATGCTGAAGAAGCTGGACAAAGGGCTGGGCGCGACGAGCCACGACTATGGGGATGTTTCAGCTAACAGGACCATGGCAGATATCTTCCGCCGCCGCCGCGACCGCTGGAACCTGCTATTCGTCGCCGGCATGTGGTTCCAGGATCTTTTCAATTACGATTTCCGCAGAACCGAGCAGTGCATTATTCCCTACGCCACCCAACAAGGGGAAATCTCTTTTTGCGCTTACAATACCGGGGTAGGTTGGCGGCACATCGTTGAAAAGATGCATATGACCGCTACTTTGACGAAATGGTACGAGGAACACGGACGACACCAGATCTTCGCCGGCGGCAAGCGTGTGCAACTTAGCAGCACTGAGCATCACCTGGTATTAAACGATGAGATTGTCACGAACAATCCGCAGAACGATCTCGAACAACGTGGAATCGCCAGGAATGCCCGCGAGGAGAAGCTGCGAGCTCGAACTGAGCGGATCCAGCGGGACCAAGAGAATATTCGCATGGCCAAGCTCTACCGCGAGTTAGTGTTGAAGGAACAACCAGTTGCAGACTTAGTGCAAATTGAGCTTGGAGCCGAATGCAGTCCAGTACCAGTGCGTGGGAAGCAATGAGAGCGGAGGAGTTTGCGAAGATAGGTTCAGGGTTGAACCTGATGGCGCAATTCCGGTTGCTCTGCGCTCTGGTTTCGTTCTTGATTATTCCGGGAGTGCTTGCCGGAGAGTCGGATGAATTGCTGAGCCGGGTTTGGGATGGGATTCAGCAAGCGCAGAAGAATTACAACAGCATGTGCGGGACCATCACCGAAACCCGTACCTCCAACCTGATGACCAGGCCTCTGGTGCTACACGGCAAGTTCTGCGCGGAGGGCACAACCCGATTTGCGCTGGATTACCTTGAGCCCTCCAGCATGCATGTCCGCTTTAATGAGAACTACGTCAACGTTACGAGTGGCGGCAAGACCGAGGTGAGGGAAATCGGAAAAAGCGTTCGCCGCGCCCAGTCGTATTTCGGTCGGGAGCAATCCCTCGGAAACCTTAAGAAGAATTTCACGATCACCCTTCGAGAAGACAGCCGAGACTACCAAATGAAACTGGTCCCGCGGTCTAATGCTTTTCGCGGCAGGCTGAATTATTTGGTCGTGACGCTGGACAAACGGGATTTCATCCTGCGCTCGCTCGAGGTAGACGGCAAGAGCGGCGTGAACAGCGTATTCGTCATCGATGTCAACTCCATGAATCCGAAGATCCCCCCCCAAATGTTTGAGGTGTACAAACCATAGTGACCAAACCCAGGGTGATCGAGCGGAGTGAAATCGAGACACTGATTCCTCATCGCTCTCCGTTCTTGTGGATCGATCGCGTGGAAGAACTGGAACCGGGCGTCCGCTGTGTTGCGGTGAAGTTTATCGATCCGCAGAACCCTATTTTTGCCGGTCATTTTCCAGATAAGCCCATTCTGCCTGGAGTTCTACTGATCGAAGCCGTAGCCCAGACCGCCGGTGTGATGCTGGGATCGGCCAGGCCCAAACTGGCTGACCGGAACACCGGAGGAGTAGCCCTGCTCGCAGCCGTCAACCGCTTCAAGTTTATAAAGCCCGTAGTTCCAGGACAGGAAGTGTGCGTTGAAACCAAGAAGTTGACCGAGGCTGGCCAGATGGCATATATCGGCGCCACGGTGTGGGCTGGCGGGGAAATCGTAGCCAACGGCGAATTATCGGTGGTCTTAGGTTGACTCGGGGAGCCCTGGCATGATGGCGCGTTGCATGCGCTCGGTGGGCAGGATTGTGGTGAACCATCCGGGGCTCGTGACTGCTCTGAGCCTGATCGCGACCTTATGGCTATATTCGAACATCCACAAGCTGCGAACCGGGACCGACTTGGCAGATCTGTTTGGCAATCGCGATCCACAATGGCGTGCAGTAAGCGAGATCGGCAAAGAGCTTGGTTATGGTAATCAGCTCTTCGTACTGATTGAGACTCCGGAAGCGGAAACGGACATCGCCGGCCAGATGGAGGAAATGGCCGACCGTCTCACCGGCGATATGCACGCCAGCGGACTCTTTGTGGATGCTCGCAGCGGCCTGCAGGACGAAGAACTGCTCAATATGGTGCGGTTCTTTACCTGGAACTTTCCCTCATTCGCATTGCCCGAGCAAAGCGTAGATTTTAAGCGGCGGCTCGATCCTGCACAGATTCATCAAACGGTTCGCCAGGCGGCAACTGACCTGGTAACTCCATTCTCTTCTTTGGGAACAAACTATTTCCGGGTCGATCCCCTTGGATTGATGCAAGTGGAAGCAAGCAACGGGCAGGGGTTTTCGCAGTTTGTCAATTTCGATCTCAACTGGGGCTCCGGAAATCGTTTTTTCAGCAAAGACCACAAAGCGCTGCTCATCATTGCCGAGCCTCGGCAGTCGGCGATGGATTACATCTTCGCCGAACAGGTAATGCGCTGGACGCGGGGGCACCTTCGTTCGGCAACCCAGGAAGCGGAAGCGCAAGGCTCCAGATTCACGGCCACTCCGGCGGGGGCCTACGTTTATGCTGAGCAAGAGCACCAGCTCATTGAAACCAACATTCGCCGCATTTCCCTGGTTTCCATCGTTGGCAACCTGCTGCTGTGCCTCGTAATTTATCCGACAGTGCCGCTTTTGCTTTTATCGCTGTTGCCCGCCAGCCTGGGCATCCTGTGGACCACCGGCATCGCAGGTTTCTATCCTGGAGAAGTAAATCTGATCAGCCTGTCGTTCATTGCTATCCTCGCCGGGCTGGGAGACGACCAGATCGTACACTTCTTCAACCGGGTGCCGCAGGAATGGAGCAAGGGCGGGACGCTGAACGACGCTGTCCTACGAACCTACGAAACCACGGGGCTGAGCGTTTTTCTCTGCATCATCACCGCGGCCACCGCCACGATTTCCCTCGCGGCCGCGAGTTTCAAGGGATTGGCCGAGTTCGGGTTCATCCTGACCATCGGGATGTTTATGATGATGCTTCATACTCTGATGACCGTCCCAGCGCTGCTGAAATTATGGTGGCGGGTAAGAAAGCCGCGTGCGCCTGAGACGATCACCTTTCGATTGCTTCCATTCGTGGCTCGCAAATCCGTTGATTTTGTCGGCCGGCATACCCGTATCGTGCTGGGCCTGGGAGCGGGAGTATTCCTGGTCTCATTAGTGTTTCTACCGAGGATCAAATTCGAAAAGCACTTCGAGATTGCCGGTAACGATAATCCCGCTGTGGCCGCGCAGAACCTGCTCTCCCACACGTTCGGCATTGAGGGTAGTCCGCATGTGCTGCTCATCGCCGGCGGCGAGCAAGAAGTGTTGAACAGGGCCGAACAACTGGCTGCAAAACTCGCGGATTACCGCCAATCAGGAATTGTCAAGTCCAGTTTCTCGCCAACGATTCTCATTCCCTCAGTTCGAACCCAGAAGGAACGAGCTAGTTCGTTGGCCGAAGTCAATTTCGCGGCTGCGGCAAGTGCCCTGGAAAGTGCCCTCCGCGAAAATGGTTTTCGAACTGAGCCCATCCAGCCTTTCATCGATCGTCTACGACAGCTCGGACAGGATCGGGAGCAAGCGGGTGATCCGATTACGATGGAAACGGCTGCCAAATTCCTGCCTGCAGGATTACTAAACGACAGCATTCGCAAGACCGGGGACGGCAGCTACGTCGCGGCTATCACGTTTTATGGCACTGATCCGGATGCCGTTGAGGTCATTCCCGAGAGTGTCGTCGAATCCTGGCGCAAGCAATTTGGCCGCTTCGTGGAGTTCTCCTTCGACAAGATGAATCGCGACCTCCAGAAGCAAGTGCTTCATGACAGTCGCAGAGCACTGGTGTGGACCGCGGCCGGGATAGTGCTCATCGTTTACCTTTGTTTTCGAGACCTGCGTGTTTCGCTGATCGTACTGATTCCGATTGTCTTCGGCGTGGTTACAGCTTTCGGCCTGTTGTTGCTGATAAGGCACCGATTCAGTTTCATGTCGATCACGGCGATCCCGCTGATTATCGGCATTGGCATCGACAATGGCATTCATCTGGTCCGCCGCTATCAGGAAAACCAGAGTAACCAAATTCTCGTGATCGCCAAGGCATCCGGAGCAGCCTTGATTCAATCCAACCTTACGACGATCGTTGGATTCGGGGCCTTGATGACTTCCAGTTTTGCACCACTTGTCGAGATGGGCCTTGTGACTTCGCTGGGAGTTGCATTGGCTCTGGCCGGCGGTCTGTTATTGATTCCCTCTGTCATTCTGCTGGAGGAACGGCGACGAACGGGCGGCACTTAAGGGTTCGCCTATACTACTGCAAACGGCTCCGGCTAGGTGAATGACAGGTTGTACAAAGCATTCGATCATTCGTGTACGAGACAGATTGCTTTTCGTGATTGGGAATCCAGGTCCCAGATGTAGTTGCCGTAATGACTCTTGATGAAACTTCCGCTTCGCTCGTGGACATTTCCGTTTTTATCTGACTCAATGGCGAGAATCTACCGATGCGTGGGTTGCATAGCGGCGTCGAGTCCACTGTTGGCAGCTTTATTATTGTTACCGCTCACAGCGGAGGCTGGGCTGCCGCGGATTGCAATCTCGATCCCTGCCAATCAGGCCCTTGCCGAAGGATTGCTAGCTGCAGAGCACTGTGACGTTCCGGGCAAAATCATGGTCCTGTCACCTGTATCTTTCGATTTCGCCTCAGACGAGGCGCCTTCTCCGCTGGACGAGCAAGCCGTCGCAAGCATTCCGCAAGGAGTTGAGGCTTGGCTACATGTCGTGCTGGGTGCAGCTTCCCATACCGGCAAGGGATCGGAGGGAGAAATAAACGAGCGCGTCGATGCCCTTGTGAAATCGCTGCCTCTTTCGGCGATCGCGGTGCATGGGCTCGTCGTGGAGATCAAGTCGCAGGCCGCTGACGATCTGTTCGCGTACGGGTTGATACGTCTGGCCTTAGGGGTCAAAGGAAATAACGCCAGCTTGCGGCTGGCATTCGTCTTTCCGCCGGGGTTCATCGGCAGCCACGCGGATATTGTCCGGAGGCTGGCCACCTATTCCGATCTGTTGGGAACTACCTACAGTCAAGGCTGGCGCCAGGAGGCTACGTGGATTTCCGAACACGCCCTGAACAAGCCCATCATTCTTAAATCAGACACCGGAGCGCTCGCAACAACCTCGCCGTTTCTGGCCGCAATCCTCGATGCCGGGCCTTCGGTTGAAATTGCCTGGGCGGAGCCGCCGGACGCAAAGGCCGCAGCGGCCATGTGCGCGACAAGCAGCTTTTTGAATCGAACAATCACGAACAGCATGTATCCGATGGATTCCTCAACCTCTTCATTCAATACCGTGGTCGATGGCGTCAGAAACGATGAGCATCATTGGTTGGCCCCCGGGGCCGCGGCTGAGGTGATTGTGGCGCACGTGAATGCCAGTCCAGACTCACCCAAGAGCGTCCAACTGCAGGGCTTTCAGCCAGGGGCATTCGAGATCAAATGGTTCGACCCCGCGACGGGCCTTCAACTGCAAGCAGGCGACGTGACGAAGGCAGATCAGGGTCCTGCGCGAACCTGCGTGTACACCAGCGAATATGCGCTGGTCTCCATACGCCGCCAAAGTGAGGCCGGTCCGACGGTCTCGAACATCGTGGAGGTCAAGAGCGGAGTCGAACTCAGCGTCGAAGAGATCATCGCTCGTTGGCAACAGAATCGCGAAGCCCAAAAGCAGAGGCTCCAGAACTATCTCGCTTCCAGCTTCATGAGCCTGCATTTTGAGACCACCAACCTGGAACCGGGATTCGACTTTTCGATGGAATTCGAGCAATTCTTCAGCCGGGATGGCGCCATGGAACTGGCGCAGAAAGCCTTTTACATCAACGGCGTGAAATACGGAAGAAACCATGAGTTTCCCTTGCCCGAAATCGAGCCGGAAAAGGTGATGACCCAGCCCCTCGAATTAAAGCTCAACGAGCGATATAAGTACAAACTGCTCGGCACCGAACAAATCAATGGCGCAACGTGTTTTGTCGTAGGAGTCGAGCCAAAAGTGCAGGACGAGGCGCTCTACAGCGGAAAGATTTGGATTGAGGGCGCGACTTTTCGCGAGGTGAAACAGTATCTGACCCAGCGCGGCGTCAAGAGTAACGTGCTGGTGAATGTGGAAACGCAGAATTACGAACTGGTACGCGACGAGAACGGAAATCAATTCAACCTTCTCCGCTCGATTTCAGCGCAGCAATTGTTGAACGCTGCCGGGCGCGATTTTGTGTTGCAGAGGACGGTGCAGTTCTCCGATTACATAATCAACACCCCACGTTTCAGCACCGCCCTTGCGGCTGAGCATAGTTCTGACGACCCGATGTACCGCGACACCGACCATGGATTGCGCCCTCTGCGCAAGAAAAGCGGCGAGCGGGTCCTGATCGACCAGAACGCTAAACGCGTCAAGGCTCTCGTTTCCGGACTAATGTACGGGGGCACGTTTAACTTCCCAATTCCTTTCCTCGGTGCCAGCACGGTCGATTTTGATTTTCATCATACCGGCGCCCAACTTTCGACGTTCTTTGCTGGGCCCATCCTGATTACCGATCTCTCGAAGCAGTTCCAACCCAAGTTCCGCCTGGCGCTGGATCTGGCGCTCACCGGGGTACCCGGCCAGAACCGAATCTACAGTAACGACACGGAATTGCTGCAGGGGCAAGTCTGGACCTGGGAGCAAACCACCGGCCTGCGCGTTTCGTGGCAAGCTACGACCCATCTGAGCGTAACCGCCTCCAACTACTTCGCCTATGACAACTTCCTCCGCACCAGTCAAGCGGACGAGCATTATCAACTGCCGCGCAATGGATTGAATGTACTTCCAGGCCTCGAGATGAAGTACAGCCGCCACGGTTATGTCTTCAACGTGCAGGGAACGCGCGGTGAGCGCATCGGCTGGCGACCGTTCGGATGCGGTTCGCTGTCCCAATCTACGGCTGGCTGCGCCTCTTTATCGCTCAACCCGCCGCTAGGAAACGTTCTATTGATGCAACATCCGCAAAATGCATTCACGCTCTACAATGCAGATTTGTATAAGGACTACTACATCCGCAAGTTCACCAAAGGCGGCTGGGATGTTTCTTACTGGGGTGGAAATCAACTGGATCGCTTTTCCCGCTACTTCCCTTCTTTTCTGACGACCCCGCGTCTCCACGGCATCCCTCCGGGTACAGATTCTTTTGACGCCCTTGCCATGGCGAACGTGCATTATGGCTTTAACGTGATGGATCTGGTAAAGGTCGAAGGGATGTACGCGTATGCCCGCGCGCGCAATCTCGAGGAGTCGCTTCGTTTCCGCAAGTTCGACGGCCTGGAACTTAACTTCAACACGCCTGGCCCGTTCGGTACGCTGCTGCAAGGCACGGTTTCTTACGCGCTGGACGGCAACATCCCGCGTTACAACTCACGTTGGGCTTTGTACATTTTGATGTTCAAACCACGATAAGTTCGAACCTATGACTGAAAACATGGTGAACACGCGCGTCCCTGATCAAAGAGTCGCATTGGTTACAGGAGCCTCTGGGACGATCGGCACCGCCATTGCGATGTCCCTGGCTAGCGCGGGATTCCGCGTGGCCGTGCATTATCGCCACGGGAAGACGTCCGCCGACGCCGTTGTCGAGCGCATCGTCGCCGCCGGTGGAACGGCACGGGCAGTGGGAGCCGATCTTTCGCGCGAAGAAATTGTTGCCCAGATGTTTGAAAGCATCGAACGGGACCTTGGCGCGGTCGATTACCTGGTGAACAATGCGGGAGTCAACCGCGACGTACTGCTGGCCTTTATGTCGGACCAGCAGTGGGATGAAGTAATTGACACCAATCTTCGCGGCACATACTTGTGCTC
>Ga0070730_10001842_pt1 | contig 19848 bp, 17 predicted proteins | sample Coa_R1_3_FD_66447 | JGI IMG/M metagenome (GOLD analysis project Ga0070730, IMG submission 66447) | Surface soil microbial communities from Centralia Pennsylvania, which are recovering from an underground coalmine fire - Coalmine... | ecosystem: Environmental > Terrestrial > Soil > Unclassified ... | reverse complement strand
CCACGCGCAGGCCCTGCGCATACAGGCGATCGAGGATCTCGGGCAGGGCGGCCGCGGAGGGATCGCTGGCCACGTGCTGCAAGATGATCGCGCCGTCCAGCTGGATCGGCGCCTCGGTCACGCGGGCGAGGATGAAATCTTTGGTCTTGGGCTTGCCGATCGAATCCAGGCTATCCCAGGTCCAGTAAATGGAGCGGTAGCCCTGGGCCCGCGCGACATCCTGCACATGGCCCGTCTCATCGCCGAACGGCGGCCGCCAGTAGGGTTTGGTGCTGGTGCCGGTCTCCGTCTGGATAATGGTCTCACACTTCTGCAGCTCGGTGACCATCTGATCGTCCGTCAGCTTGGGAAACGATGGGTGGGAGTAGCTGTGGTTGGCTATTTCGTCGCCCGCCGCCACGATCATCCGCAACGGGTCCGGGTTCTGCTCGGCCCACTGGCCGGTGACGAAGAAGGTGATATGCGCATTATAGCGCTGCAGCGCGGTGAGGATCTCCGGGATGTGCCCCACGGTGGACCCAGCGTCAAACGTCAGGGCGATGCGATGCTTGCCCGGGGCCACGCGCAAGACTTCACTCAGATCCCCCGCGACCCGGGAGGATTGGGGGGCGGCGGTCACGGCGGGCGCGGCCGGGGTCGCGCTGGCGGCCGCCGAGATCGCCGTAGGCGGGCCGGGGGCCGCGGTGGCCGGCGCGGGCACCGCGGTGGCCGGGAGGAATACCGGCGTGGCGGTCGCCGCCATGCCGGCCGCGGTGGGCGGGGGCAGGGTGCTGCTGGGGGGCGGCGCGGGCGCGGTCGGCGCCGGCGGGGGCGCGGCGGTATCGGTCGCTAGCAGGATCGTGCTCGTCGGCGCGGCCCCCGTGCTGGATACGGGGGCCCCGGCCGGCGTTGCCGCCGTGGTGGCCGTGGCCGGCGCGCTGGCCGTGGGGGCCACGGCGGGGCTGCCGCTGTCACAGGCCAGCGTGACGGCGCAGAGCAGCCCACAGACGGTCACGCCGATGGCATAGCGCAGATGGTGAATCACGAAGCGGTCCTTTCTGAGTTGTCCGGGCGTAGGACCGCGGCCGGATGGCGATCCACCATCCAGCCGCGGCCCCGGTTGCGGCGCCTTCTGGCCGGCCAGGCTGCAGCTGGGCGCCGGCCGCGAAAAAACCCCGGCGCTTGCGCGGACCGGGGCTCGCCGTATGGGTGGGCGTACATGGGCTCGAACCATGGACCTCACGGATGTGAACCGTGCGCTCTAACCAACTGAGCTATACGCCCACAGACGCTGTTATTATAGCAGATCTATCCAGGGCCCGCAAGCTCCCCAACCCCAACCCCTAACCCCCAACCCCCGCCCTCTAGAGGTCGGCCAACCCGCTCGTGATCACTTCCACGATCGTGGCCGCGCCGTCGACCAGCATGAGCGCCTGGTCGGCACTCAGCAGGGGCAGGGCGGCCGCCGCCTGGTTTGGTAGCCGGGCCTCCTGGATCAGGGCCGCGAGGCCCGGGGTCGGCGCCAGGGTCGCCGGATCCGGCGTCATGGCCGCCGCCGGCCCGAATAACGCGTAGCAGCCCATGGGGCGGACCAGCGCGCGCCCGGCCCGGTGCGCCAGCAGCGGCGCTAGCTCCTCGTCTGCCGGCAGCAGCCAGAGGGCGATAGGGCCGTCGGCGCGCGCGGCCAGGGGGAGCAAGTCGGCGGCCAGGTAGGCATGTTTGAGCGCTTCGATAATGCCGTCGAGCACCACGGCCCGCCGGCCCCCGGCGCGGGCCGGCCCCAGGAGCGCCGTCTCCGGCCAGAGCGCCCGCCGCAGGGCGATCTGCGCCGCCAGACGGCCGGGCGCCGCTTGCCGGCGCCCGGCCAGCAGCGCCACTCCCCGGTTCAGGGCGTCGTCAGGGGGCCCGATCGCCACCAGGCCGGGCGCGGCCGCTGGCGGGGCCGGGCTGAACAGGGTGCCCGCCGGCCCCGTCGCGATTTGCTCCAGCCCATACGCGGAGGCCTGGTAGCCGCCGGCCTGGAGCTCGGCGTGCAGGGCTTCGAGCGTTAAGCCGGCCGGATCGGCCTGTTCCAGGCTATGCATGCCGATCTGCAAGAGGGCCGCGCCCAGCTGGCTGCGCACCGCATCGCCATCCTGCCCGGTGATCGGCGGCAGCAGCAAGCTGAAGAGGCCGGCCATCTCGCGCACCCAGGCGTCAAAGAAGTCGGATTGATCGAGCATCCCCAGAGGGGCGGCCAGGAGATTCAGCCGATCGGCCGGCAGCGGCCCGCCGGGCCGGAGATAGCGGCCCCCGAGCGCCTCGACCCAGCGGCCCCAGGCCCCCGCCGGGTCCCAGATCAGCAGATCGTCGCCCGCCAGGTACGTTTGCAGTGCCCATTGGCGGGCGGCTGCCCGGCGCCCGGCCGCGCTCCCGCCGGCCAGCAGCCGGTGCCCGCTGCTCCCGGCCCCGCCGTAGGTGTAGAGCGTCTTCTCCGGGGTCAGCCCGATCACCGGCGCGCCCCGCGAGCTGGACCGGCCCGCCGGCACCAGGGCCAGCTCGGCGGCCTGGTGGGCAGCCACCGGAAACGCCCGGATGCCCGCCGCGCTGGCCAGCGGCAGCAGCGCCCGGACGGCCCGGCTCAACGCCGGGCGGCCGTGGACCGGGTGGGCGCTGATCTCGGCCGCCTGCAGGGCCCGCGCAAACGCGGCCGCGCCGGCGCCGGCGCGCGGCTGGCGGCTGGGGAGCCCGCCATCGGGGTCGTCAGCCGGCACATGGAGGGCCAGGAGCACGACGGCCTCGCGCAGGCGTTCCCGCCCGGTGTTCAGGCTGACCCGGCGTTCGGCGACCTCGCGCCGCTCCAGCTCCAGCAGCCAGGTGTCGGTCGCCTCGGCGTCCGCGCCCGGCCCCGGCGGGCCGGCCGGCGCCCCGCCCCGGCGCCGCAGCTCCCCCTCCAAGTGGAGCAACCGGCCTTCCAGCACGGCGCGCATCGTCTGCTCGGCGACCGCGGGCCGCAGATGGATCGCCAGATCATAGCTATAGGGCAGGAGGTCGGGAAACTCTAACAGCCGCTGGACCCAGCCGCCGTCGACCCGCGGCAACGGCGGTGTGATCTGCCAGTAGGAGGTGGCGACTCCCGGGGTGAGCGCGACGGCGTCACTGCCCAGCAGCAGCGAGCGGGGGGCCAGGCCCGGCAAGTCGAGCATCCGGTCGCCGCTCACCGGGAAGGCCCGCCCGGCGCCCGCTGGGTCGTCGGGCCGCAGCAGGCGCCCGACCAGGATGCCCAATTCGTCGGCGCTGGCGGGCGCCGCCTGGTACGGGAGGGCGGTGAAGAGGCCCGCGACGCGCCCGGCCAGCTTTTCGGGGTCGGGGGCGGCCACGGCCACGCCAGCCCAGAGATCGGCGAGGCCGGCCGCTTCCAGGCGGGGCAGGTAGATCCCGTAAAGGTCGCCCCAGATCCGACCGGCCGCGGTGCTGGCGCCGCAGCGGTCTTCGACGCCGGCCCGCCAGCGGCTCAGCAAGCTCGCCGGATCGACCGGGCGGCGGCTCAGCAGGAACTGGATCGTGGTTTCCGGCAGGGCCGCAGCCAGCGCGTCCAGCCGGGCGCGCACCGTGGCCGGCGCGGCCGGCGGGCCCGCGGCGCCCTGCAGGGTCAGCACGGCCGCTTGCCCGCCCCCGGCCAGGTCGAGCAGGCCGAAGCGTTCCTGGCCGCCCGCGCCGTCGAGCGGCCGGATGCCGCGGAAGCCGAAGCGGCGTTCCATAACTCCCGGCTCTTGCTGGATCGTGAGGACAGAAAGCAGCAAGGAGAGACCTCGCCTGCTGCGTCACGCGCGCGGCCGCCACAGCCGCCGGCCACGTAACGCTATTCTACTACAAAAAGCGATCAGCCGTCAGCAATCAGCGGTCAGCGGCCAGCATTTCGTCTTCTGCACTCCGCACTCCGCATTTTTAACTCAGGACTTTCCACTCAGGGCGCGGGGTTGCGGCGCCAGACTACAAGTGCTGATCGCTGATCGCTGACCGCTACGTACTACCTGCCCCAGGAATCGACCAGGCTTTTGACGGCGGTCGCATAGACGTCCGGGTTGTTGTTGTCGCCCCACGGGGCATAGCGAGCGAGGATCGTATTGGGCGTCGTGAGTCCCCAGCCGTCGATATACAGCTCTTTGATCAGCTTGTACCAGTCTTCGATGCCCGCGGCATAGCTGTCGTACGCGCGATAGCCCTCATAATCCTGGTACCCCGGCGTGGTGCGGATGTTGCCGATCCCATGAGTGAAGCGGGCGACCCCTTTGGTCCCGGCGCTACTTTCATGGATATAAAAGGCCAGCGCGTAGGCCGGGTCGATGCCGTACTTGACGCCCAAATCGTAGAAAGTGGCGCCGCTCCCCGCGGCGGGGGAATGGTAGGCCGCCAGCACGCTGTCGATGGTCGCCGCGCTGATGCTCGGCGGGGCGGCGACCGTATAGTCCGGCTTATGCGGCGCGCGGGCGGGGCGGGTGGGATCGTCCGGGACCTTCGGCGCGACCGGGGGCGCCGGCAGCAGGGCAGCCAGCGCCTGGGCCTGGCCCGGTGCCCCCGAGAGCCCAGCCACCAGCACCACCCCGGCCGCCAGCGGATTCTGGTAGCGGCTGAGGTGCAGCCCCGCGGCACTGGCATTCCAGCTCGTGGTGGCGACGCTGATCAGCAGCAACAGCCCGAGCACGCTCCCGCCGGCCAGGGCCAGCCGCCGCGGCAGGCCGCGGTGCGCGCCGGCCCCGCCCGCCTGGTACGCCCGGGCCGGCGCGATATAGGTATAGCTGTGGGGCTCCAGGTCGACGATTTCCGGCGCCGGCGGGCGGGCGGCGGCTGCCGCAACCCGGCGGGCGGAGTAGCCGTAACTCCGGGGCGTGCGGCTGTACCCATAGGCGCGCACGCCCGGCGCGTGGGCACTCATCGCGGCGCGCCCCCGGCCGGCACCGGCCCCCCACCGCTGCTCAGGCTCCCTGCCAGCTTGGTGCGCTCCTCGGGCGTCATCAGGTGGAAGCTATTCTTGGCTTTGTCGTTAATATAGACCAGCTGCTCATTCTTCACCGTGACCAGCAAATCGGCTTGCCCGTCGCCGTTTACATCTTCCGCGCTCAGCTTCACCGGCGTCAGGTCCTCGCCGTCGCCAAACAGATACGGGCCGGTGATCGTCGTCGCGTCCTTGGTATCGCCGCCCGGCAGCTCGATCAGCACAATGCGGCGGTCGAGATTCAGCGCCAGGAAATGGCTGGGCTGGCCGGCCTGCTCCCCGGTGTGGCCGACATAGGCGTCGAGGTGCGTGGTGCGCGGCCGACCATACTGCATGTCGTCCAGCTTGACCTGGATGAAGCTGAACACGGCGCTGAGCGCGATATAGAGCGCCACGGCCCCGGCCAGCCCGGCGACGATCAGGCCGGCCAGCCGCAGCCGATAGGGGGCCATCCCGGTCGCGCGGCTGGGGCTCGGCTGCGCCCGCTGCTGGATGAATGGCACCCCGCCTTCGCGTAGCGGGCGGTAGGTGAGCCGCTCCGTCGGCGGGGTGGGCGGCCCCGGCCGGGGGGGCGCCACCGCGGCTTGGCGCGGGCGCGTGCTGGTGGGGGCCTGGAATCCCGCGAACGACTCGTCAGCCGGGCCGTCGTCGATCTGGCTCGTCACGTTGAGCCAGCGGCGGCGCGCCTCTTCACTGGGAGCGTACTCCGGCTCGGGCGCGATCTGGCGGGCGGTTGCTTGCCTGTTGGTGGCCATCGCAGTTCCTCTCTTTCTGGGCACTGTCTCAGATGGGACTCGCTATCGGGACTGGTATCGTTCTATAATTCGGGTGACAAGGGTCTGGGTGTGGGCACGCTGCCGGCTAGAACATCCGACTAGAACAGGTGTTCAACACCCGAGTCAATTATAGAACAGGTGTTCGTGCGTGTCAAGCCCTCGGCGGTGCCGCCTTGGGGCCGATTTCCTGCGGGATTCCCGGCGCTCCCACCGCGCCGCACGGCGCCCCGCGACACCGGGTTGGCACCGGGACGAGTCGTCAGTCGTCAGTCGTCAGTCGTCAGTCGTCGGTCGTCGGTCGCCAGTCGTCAGTCGTCAGTTTCCAGCCCTGCCCTGTGTGGTGCTGGACTACCCGGCCCCTGGTAGTTTACGCTGATTGGCTTGCGCTTCTCTTCTCATTAGTGTACAATACACACAATCATTGTCTGCCTATCAGCAAAGGAGTACCGCTATGCCCACCCCCGCAGCGGAACGGCTCACCCGTGCCCGGGTCTCGCTTGAAGGTTTGTCGGTGGGCGATGCCTTTGGCCAGCGGTTCTTCCATCACCGGGCCATCATCGGGCGGCTCTGGTTACAGCGGGACGGCAGCGGGCTGGATTTGCGCCAGGATGCCCCCCTGGGGCCGCCGCCCTGGCGATGGACGGACGATACCGCGATGGCCCTCTCGGTGGTGGAGGTGTTGCAGACGCATGAGACCGCCGATCAGGATCGGCTGGCCCGGCACTTCGCCGAGCGATTCCACGAAGAACCCCGCCGCGGCTACGGCCCGGCGATGCACCGGCTGTTGCCCGACATCTTGCGCCGCCGGCACTGGCGCGACGCGGCCCGGCAGCTATTCAGTGGCCAGGGATCGTTCGGCAACGGGGCCGCCATGCGCGTCGCCCCGCTGGGCGCCTACTTCGCCGACGACCTGGACCAAGTGGTGGCGGAAGCGCAGCGTTCCGCCGAAGTCACGCACGCCCATGCGGAAGGGGTGGCCGGGGCCATTGCGGTGGCGGGCGCGGCCGCCTGGGCGTGGCGCAGCCGCCAGACCGGGCGACTACTGCCGCCAGACTTTATCGGCCAGGTACTCGCGCTGGTGCCTGATATGGATACCACGTGCGCCATCGTCGGCGGCATCGTGGCACTCTACACCGGCCTCGCAGGCATCCCGGCGGAATGGCGCGCGAGCCGGGAGCCGCTGCCGCCGGGCTTTGCCAGCGAAGCAGTCTAGGAATCGCATCTGCCCCTTGCCCAATGCATCGGACATAGGATTTGTCTACTGCGCGGCCCGGATACTGACGACCGACGACTGACGACTGACGACTGACGACTGACGACCGGAGGCGCCATGGCGACGATTGCCGCGGTCACGTTTGATTTTCACAACACGCTGGTGACCGGCGAGCGCTGGCTGCACCTGGAGATTCACACCCTGCCCTGTGCGGTGCTGGAGCACCTGGTTGGCGAAGGCACGCTGCCGCCGGCCGCGGCGGCGCCGGCCGTGCTGGCGCAGGCGGAGGCCACGTACCGGGCGATCCGGGAAGAGGCTAAGGCGAGCGGGTCCGAGGTCACCGCGCAGGCGGGAGTCGTGCGGGTGTTCGCCACGCTCGGCCCGCTGGGGGCGGTCGACGGCCCGCGGCTCGCGGCCGCCTTGGCCGCGGTACAGCAGGCCTGTCTGGCCGACACAACCCTGATACCTGGGGCGCATGAGGTCCTGGCCGCTTTGCGCCAGGCGGGCCGGCACCTGGCCGTCGTCTCCAGCGCGGCATATGCGCCGTTTGTCCATTGGGCCCTGGCGCGGCACGGGCTGGCGGGCTATTTTCCCGTGGTCGCCACCAGCGCTGAGACCGGCTACTACAAGAGCGATCCCCGCCTGTATGCCTGGGCGCTCGATCAGCTCCAGGTCGCCCCCCGGCAGGCCGTGCATGTCGGGGATCATGCCCGGTTCGACATCCTGGGGGCGCAGGCGGCCGGGATGCGTGCGATTCTCTTTGCCCCGGCCGGTGGCCCAGACGCGCCGGGGCGGCCCGGCGATTGCCGGCCGGATGCCGTGGTCGCGGATCTCCGCGACATCCCGGCGGCCCTCGCTCAGCTGGAGCAGGCGCCGGATCGTCGCGCCTGATTGACGCTGGCGGCAGCGGGCGGGTATAATAAAGCGCGGATTCGGCGGATCTGTTTCAGCGAAAGGCAAGGCGCATGGATAACACACGCGAGGCGCCCCCGAGTTGGGGGGAGCACGAGGCGGCGGTCCGGCAGCGCGCGGGGCTCGATCAGATCCGCCCCCGTGGCCGGCAGCGGCCAGTAGACGCGGAACCGGGCGACGCCGGCAGCGCCGGCCCTGGCCCGCGGGTCGCCGGCGATGTGGAGCGTATCCACGACGAGATCCCCGGCTTTGTCGACGCGGGCGACGGCGAGCGCGTCCCCTCCCGCAATGAAAGCGTCGAGGGTTAGGTACTTCCCCCGCACGATGAGGGCCCGTCCGCCCGGTCGTGGGTGGGCGGGCCGCTATTTTAGCGAGCAGCAGGCCGGTTCGGAGATGAGGAGCAGGGTATTATGGCAGAACCGCAGGCGTCCCCGGGCGATGTCTCCACGTATGTGGAGGACATCGCCGACAAAAGCGACGATTTTTCGCGCTGGTATACCGATGTCGTGCAACGGGCGGAGCTGGCCGATTACGCTCCCGTGCGCGGCTGCATGGTGATCCGGCCCTATGGCTATACCCTCTGGGAGCATACCCGGGACTTCCTGGATGCCCGGATCAAGCGCTCCGGCTGTGTCAACGCCTACTTCCCGCTGCTGATCCCGAAGAGCTTCCTCGACAAGGAAGCCGAGCATGTCGAAGGGTTTGCCCCGCAGGTGGCCTGGGTGACGCGCGGCGGGGGTGAGGAGCTGGCCGAGCCGCTGGCCATCCGCCCCACATCCGAAGCCATCATCGGCTATATGTACGCCAAGTGGATCCAATCCTACCGGGATCTGCCCCTGCTGATCAACCAATGGGCGAATGTCCTGCGCTGGGAGAAGGTCACCCGGCTCTTCCTGCGCACCGCCGAGTTTCTCTGGCAGGAGGGCCACACCGTCCACAGCACCTACGAGGAAGCGCAGGAGCGCACCCTGCAGATGCTGGAGGTCTACCGGGCCTTCGCCGAGGAGGACCTGGCCATCCCCGTCGTCGCCGGGCGCAAAACCGAGAGCGAGAAGTTCCCGGGGGCCGATCGCACCTATTCGATCGAGGCGCTGATGGGCGACGGCAAGGCCCTGCAGGCGGGGACCTCGCACAACCTGAGCGACCACTTTGCCCGCGGCTTCAACATCAAGTTCCTGGATAAAGACAGCGTCGAGAAACTCGCCTTCACCACGTCGTGGGGCGTCTCGACGCGGATCATCGGCGCCTTGATCATGGTCCATGGCGACGACCAGGGCCTCATCCTGCCGCCGAAGGTCGCCCCGTTCCAGGTCGTCTTCGTGCCGATCTGGCGCAAAGAGCAGGAGAAGGACGACGTCTTCGCTACTATTCGCCGCCTGGAGAGCGCCTTACTGCAGGCCGGCGTGCGGGTGAAGGTCGATTGGAGCGAGCACACCACGCCGGGCTTTAAGTTCAACGAATGGGAGCTGCGCGGCGTGCCGCTGCGCATCGAGGTGGGCCCGCGCGATGTGAAAGAGGGCAAGGCGGTCCTGGTCCGCCGCGACACGCGGGCCAAAGAGTTCGTCGCGCAAGACGCCCTGGTGCTCCGCGTCCAGGAGTTGCTGGCGGCGATCCAGCAGGACCTCTACGATCGCGCGCTGCGCTTCCGGGCCGCGCGCACCCATTGGGTGACCAGCTACGACGAATTCAAGCGCCTGATCGAGGACCGGGGCTTCCTCGAAGCCTGGTGGTGTGGCGAGGCCGCCTGCGAGGCCCAGGTGAAGAACGAGACGAAGGCCACCGCGCGCTGCATCCCGCTGGCGCAGGAGAAGCACCCCGGCCCCGGCACCTGCCTGGTCTGCGGCCAACCCGCCGCGCAGTGGGTGATTTTCGCGCGGGCCTATTAGCAGTTAATGCCGTGATCCTCGATCGCTTACGCGGCGTGCCGCATGTGGGGCAAGCCGACATCGCCGCCGGGTTACAGGCCCTCGGGCTGCAGGCGGGCGACCACGTCGTCGTGCATACGGCCCTCTCCAGCTTCGGCCGGGTGGAGGGCGGGCCCCAGGCGCTGATCGCCGCGCTGCTGGAGGTCGTCGGGCCGGGGGGCACGATCATGATGCCCACGATGACCTGGCGGGGCTGCTACCTGCGCGCGCCGGATGGCCCGATCCCCGCCGGGGTGATCGCCTATCACCCGGCGACGACACCCTGTGATGCGGACATGGGGCGGGTGCCGCCGGCCTTGCTCCGCTGGCCGGGGGTCCGGCGCAGCCCCCATCCGTTGATGTCCGTCGCGGCCGTGGGCAGGTTGGCCGCCACCCTGACGGATGCGCACCCGATCGCCGATCCGTTGCGGCCCTACCGCACACTGGCGGCACATGGGGGCCGGGTGTTACTGCTGGGGGTGGACCATACCCGTAATACGACCATCCATGCCGCCGAGTTTCTGGCCGAGTTACCCCATATCAGCGGCCCAGGCTATGCCTTGCTGCGCGATCCGGCGGCCCCCGGCGGGAGCCGCGTGCTGACCATCCCCCGTGAGCCGGATTGCAGCCTCGGCTTCGAGCTGCTCAACGACCGGCTGCCCCGCCGCGCGCAACAGATCGGCGGCGCGATTGCCTGGCTGCTGGAGGGCCAGGCGACGATCGATGCGGTGCTGGCCCTCTTGCGCCAGGACCCGGGCGCGCTGCTATGTGATCACCCCGCCTGCCGCACCTGCACCCGTGGCCGCCGGCTCTATCGATCGGATCGGGCCGCCGATCCCCGCGCCCGGACCGCGGACCCGCATGCGTAATGCGGCGCTGCCGCTGCTGGGCCTGCTCGGCCTGGCCGTGTTGCTGGCCCAGGTGTTGCCCCGCTGGCCCGCGCCGGCGCCCGCCGCGCCCCCGCCGACCCCGCCCCCCGCGGTCATCCAGACCGCCAACCCCAAAATCGGCGTGCATACGCGCCTGACCGACGAAGCCGACCCGGAGAAGATCCGCCAGACTTTCCAGCTGGTCCGCGCCATGGGCGCCCCCTGGGTGACCGAGTATTTTCCCTGGAGCTATATCCAGCCCAGCGATGCCGCACACTTCGATTGGCAGCATGCCGACCTGGTCGTCGACGCGGCGGCCGGCGCCGGGCTGACGCTGATCGCGCGCTTCGACGGCACGCCCGCCTGGGCGCGCCCCAAAAATACGACCTGGAAGTATCTCGATCCCGATCACTATGCCGATTTCGCCGCCTTTGTCGGCGCCTTTGCCGCCCGCTACCACGGCCGGGTGCGCTACCTGGTGATCTGGAACGAGCCCAATCTCAGCGCCGAATGGGGCAGCCGGCCGCCCGACCCGGCCGCGTACACCGCCTTGCTGCGCCAGAGCTACCGGGCGGCCAAGGCCGCCGACCCGGCCTGTATCGTGCTCCTGGCCGGCCTGGCGCCGACCCTGGAGCCGCCCGGGAGCGCCCAGGGCCTGCGCGATACGCTGTTTTTGGAGGGGGTCTATGCGGCCGGAGGCCGGGATGCCTTTGATGGCCTGGCGGTCCATGCCTATGGCTTCCAGGACCCGCCGGACGCCCCGGCCGGCGCCGACCGCCTGAACTTTGCCCGGACCACGATCCTGCATGATCTGCTCGTCCGCCACGGCGACGCCGGCAAGCCCGTGCTGGTGACCGAGGGCGGCTGGAATGACAGCCCCCGCTGGCTCCTGGCCGTCCATCCCTACCAGCGGATCGCTTATACCCTGGCCGCGTATGAGCAAGCCCGCCGGGATTGGCCCTGGTGCCAGGCTGTCACCCTCTGGGCTTTCCGGTATCCCCGGCCGGCCTACACCTACTTCGATAATTATACCTTTGTGACCCCGGACTTCGCCCCCAAGCCGCTCTATTATGAAGTCCAGCGCTACGCCCAAGGAGGCCTGATCGATGCCACCCCCCCGCCCCCCTGACGCGGCCCCGGGCGAATCGGAGCTGCGCCAGGCCTTGGTCGACAAGCTGAAAGCCGATGGCGTGATCCGCACGCCCACCGTCGAGGCCGCCTTCCGGGCGGTCCCGCGCCATCTCTTTGTGCCGGACGTGCCGCTGGCGGATGCTTATCGTGATCAGTCGATCGCCACCAAGCGGGTGGACGGGGTCGCCATCAGCTCCTGCTCGCAGCCGGCGATGATGGCGATTATGCTGGAGCAGCTGGGCGTGGAGCCGGGGCAGCGCGTGCTGGAGATCGGGGCCGGCACCGGCTATAACGCGGCCCTGCTGGCCCAGCTGGTCGGCGACACCGGCCAGGTGGTTACGCTCGATATCGACGAGGACCTGGTCGCCGCCGCCCGGGCGCACCTGGCGGCGGCGGGGTGCGATCGCGTCGCGGTGTACTGCGGCGATGGCGCGGCCGGGCACGCCCCGGGCGCGCCCTATGATCGCATTATCCTGACCGTGGGCGCCCCGGATATTGCGCCGGCCTGGTGGCAGCAGCTGGCGCCGGCCGGCCGGCTGGTGCTGCCGTTAGCCATCGGGCTGGCCCAGAAATCGGTGGCCTTTGTGCCGGTGGGCGATCATCTGCAGAGCCGCTCGCTCGTCGACTGTGGCTTTATCATGTTGCGGGGCACGCTGGGACACGCCGTCACCACCGTGCCCCTGGCCGCCGAGCCCGGCCTGCTGCTGACCATCGCCGGCCACCCGGCGGTCGACGCCGCGGCCATTTACGGCCGGCTGACCGGCCCGGCCGCCGACCTGGTGAGTGGCGTCCGGCTGACCGTGTCCGAGTACTGGGCCGGCCTGGGTCTCTGGCTGACGCTCCATCATCCGGCGGTCTGTAGCCTGCACGCGGAGGGCGCCTGGGCGGATCGCCCCCTGGCGGCCGATTTCCTGGGCCGCCACGGATCATTCCGCTACACCCAGGGCCTGCTCGCCGCGCAGCAGATCTGCCTGCTTGTCCGGGCGGCGCCGGCGCCCCTCCCGGCGGATGCCGCCGGCGACTCGCCGGCCTTTGATCTGGCCATCCGCTGCTTCGGCGCCGACGACCACCTGCGGCAGCAGCTGATCGGGCTGATCCAGGGCTGGGACGCCGCCGGCCGGCCAGGGAGCCGGGGCCTGTATATCAAAGCGTATCCGCACCCGGCCGTGGCCCCTCCGGCGCCGGGGGAGATCACGATCCCGGCGCGCTCGGTGCATCTCGTGCTGGGCTGGGAGCCGGCGCCGGGGCGCCCCCCCGCGGCCGAGTGACCCCCGATCGGCCGGGGCGCCGCCCCCCCCGCCTGGCCCGCCTCCTGCTCGACCTGGGCCTGCTGCTGGCCGTCGGCGCCGTCGCGGCGGCGATCGGGGCCGGGACGCGCCCGCTCCCCGACCCCGCCTGGGACCGGGTGACGACCACCGGCGTGCTGCGCATCGGCACCGACGCAACCTATCCGCCCTTTGAGACGATCCAGAATGGCCACTTCACGGGCTATGACGTCGCCCTCGGCCAGGCGGTGGCCGGCCGCCTGCACGCGCGGGCGGAGTTTGTCGCCCTGGCCCTGGACGGCCAGTATGACGCCTTGCTGGCCGGCCACGTCGACCTGCTGATCTCGGCGTTACCCTTCATCTACGAGCGACAACAGGAAGTCCGCTACTCGCAGCCCTACTACCAGGCCGGCCCGTTCCTGGTCGTGCGCCGGGGCGAGGGGCGCATCGCCGGCCCGTCCGACCTGGCCGGCCGGCGGGTGGCCGTCGAGCTGGGCTCCGATGCCGATATGGCGGCACGCCGTTTGCAAAATACTCGGGTACCGGGTATGGTGCTGGCCGCGACGTATCGCAGCCCGGCCGAGGCCCTGGCGGCCTTGGCGCACGGCCAGGTGGATGCCGCCGTGGGTGATCGGCTCGGGCTGGCCGAGTCACCGGATCATGCGACGCTGCAGGTTTTGGGGCCGCCGTTGGCCGACGAGCCCTATGTCGCCGTGGTGAAGATCGACAGCCCGCGCCTGGCCGCCGCGGTCGACGGCACGATTACGGACCTGCGGGCGTCAGGCGCCCTGGCGCGGATGTTCGGCGATCCGTAGGAGGACGACTTGAACCTGGGCGCGCGCTGGTATCCCCCCATTGAGCGGATTTTGCTGGCCCGCGGCACCCGCGGCATGGACCGCCTGGCCCGCTATCTGCCGCCGAACTACTGTGCCCGCGCCGCCCAGGCCACCTGGCAGGCGCGCCACCGGGTGCTGTTGACGACCGGCTTCTACGTGGCCGGGCATCCCGAGACCGATGGCCCGCCGGGGGCCTTTTTCCTGGCCCGCGGGCTGGCGCGATCCGGCGCCCAGGTGGGCTTCGTCGCGGAAAGCGACACCCTCACCCTCTTGCGCGCCCTCACCGCCGCCATGTGGCCAGCCGGCACGGCGCCCCCCGAGTTGATCACGTTTCCGATCGCCGAGGCGGAGTCGAGCCGGGCCTTTGCCGTCGACCTCTATACCGACTGGCGCCCGACCCTGGTAGTCGCGATCGAGCGCTGTGGCCGGACGGCGACGGGCCGCTATCTAAATATGCACTCAGTCGATATCAGCGCCTACACGGCGCAGCTGGATGACCTGCTGGCCGCACCCGGCGCCGTGACGGTCGGTATCGGGGACGGCGGCAACGAAATCGGCATGGGTCGGCTCGCGCCCGTCATCCAGGCTGAGTTGGGCCGCGCCGCCCCCTGTGTCACCCCGGCCGACTACCTGGTCGTGGCGGCCGTTTCCAACTGGGGCGCCTTCGGCCTGCTGGCCTATTTGAGCACCCTGGCGGGCCATGATCTGCTGCCCGGCAACGACGAGTCGGTGGCCGCCCTGCGGCTGCTGGCCGACCTGGGCGCGATCCACAGCCTGTCCCGCCGGGCCGAAGCCGGCGTGGACGGCTTCGCGCCCGAGGTGGAAGCCGCAGTCCTCGACGAGTTACGGGCGGCGGGCGCCGTCTTGGACTGAGCACCCACTGAGCAGTTTTTGGCCTGGTATTGTAAACCAGTCTAAGGCCGCATACTCTGCTATTATCGTTGCTTATCGGCTGTTGTGCGCCAGTTCGTGATTATCCCACGGCGCAACACTAGACCCCTGTAGGTGGGGAGTGAGGCGGGCTGGGTCCGCGTTCGCGGACCCGAAAGCCTGCACCCTATCCTGCTCCCGGCCTGGCAGTGACACACCGAGATCGCGCGCAAGCCGTGCGCCGATTGGCCGTAGCGGTCGCGTCGGCCTGCGCGGGCGGCGGCTGGCCCAGCACGGCGCAGAGGTCGAGGAAGGGTTCCTGAGCCGGGCTTTTCTCGCTGCGCGTGCTGGCCTGCCAGCGGGCGATGAAGTCGGGGAGCGTCAGGGCCATGCGGTGCCGATCCTCCTAGTAAGGGTTCCACTTCCGGCTATTATAACCAACTATCATACATCGGGTGGTCCAAACGACGGGGCATTGGGAGAGGTGAGTATCAGCAGGATCTTGCGCTTCCCGCACAAGGCGAAGCAACTGAATATAGACTCTCCCAAGCATGGCGGCAGTCGAATGAGCAGCAGAACGATGGGCTACCCATCGTTCATGTCCGTTGTGTGCCTAGATTAGTCCATGTTCAGTTGCGTTCCCTACTCAAGGATGTGCAAAGTCCTAGAGCAACACTCTACATTATTATTGCGAAATTATCCGTCTCTACAAAATCCCTGCTTGAGTAATAGATTCGTAGTTTCATAAGCCATGAGTAGCCACCAATTTGTGAGCTTGTAGGAACAAGGACAAGATCAAATGCTGCGGCATCACCTGATTCTATCTTTATATTTGGAATCATGGAAATAGTAGTGCTGCCAACTTGTGGTTTTAACTCCATTCGATATCTCCCTAGAGAAACTAAGGAGTGGGACTCACCAATGCTGGCTAATGGCATTACATTCAATACTACAGCTTCTAGAGATCTGAGAACTATATGGTTGGCTGTATTATTGCTGATAGAGACATAAAAATCCGGATAGTTAGGCGTACTTGGATTCGGACTTCTAAGACGCTCGAAGAACATCTTATGAGACGAACGTTTTGAAAATGACCTATGATTTCTGGTTCTTTCCAAGAGACTGCAATACTCTTCTGCTTCTTCATGAGAGGAGAACGATTTCCCATACTTTTTAACAAGGTTCCCACCTTGGTACACTACAGCCCCTGTATCTTCTTCGGGCCAAAATGGTTTGCTGGGGTCAAAAAGGTACTCTTTGTAATCGCATTCCGAGAAATTTATGATAAAAGATTCGAGTGTTACAGATGTTGAGTGTTTGCGTCTAGGGTTGGACACTTTCAGGTTTTGACTATAGACACCTAATGTGGGTGGGGGGGCGGGTAGAGCTTGAAGATCTATATTCTCTGGATTAGCATTTCTAGCGGCAGTAAGAAGAGTAGCAAGCCGAGAATGGCTGGTCGCCCAGGTTATCAAATCCCAAGCCATTATAGCCAAGTCGCCTGGCCGCGCGATCACATGCAGGTTCTCCCCCAACCCAAAGCCTACCAGCATCTCCAATTTCCCAGGATCGGGGAATGCTTGTAGTAGAACAGTATGGAACTGTTGTTGCCAAGCGGACAAAGACTTGGAAGCCGGATTATTTGGACTTGGGGACATAAGTGGCCTTTCAATGTTGCACAGATAGCTAAACAGGATCTTGAGCTTCCCGCCGGAGGCAAAGCAGCAGAACATAGACAGTTTCACGCACAGCCGGCGCGGCTGCGGGAGCAAGCAGAGAGGTCCGGCAGTACCGGCCGGCGCCAACGTGCCGGAATCCGTCCATCTTCAAATGCGTCTGGTCAGGCAGGAAGCTCAAGATCCTGATTAGCAGCCTCAGTTATTCAAATGCGAGGGCAGTACGCAGGACTTCCCTCAATTGGGCGCGGTGTAAGAACAGAACGTTACCCGTATCTAATGTGTTTTTTTCTACGTGGCGCAAGAAGCCAAAATACCGACCCAAGCTAACCAGTAGTGGAATATCCACCCGCGTCGAAGAATCGGCCCGGCGGTATTGTCTAGCTGCCACCTGCAAGGGCATATCAACGGAAAGTGGTAGATTATCATACCAGGCTACTATAATTGCTATACGTCCTAGTGCGCTAGCGTTTAGGATGCCTCCTAGAACGTGTTTAGTCGAAGTGGTTTTCTCAATTTCAATCGCCAAGAAGCAGCGAGCATTAGGATTGGTTGCGAGCAGACGCTGATAAATTATCTCAATTATACTGGAGTCTGGCGTGAGATCGAGCAGATCTATTTGATACGAGTTAAGAATATGATAGTAAATGAGTGCGTTTACGAAACGTCGTGATCTTTCCATTAGGAAATCGTATTCATCAATATATTGGCAGTTAATGGCATAGGGTCCAACGGCCACATCTAGCCGAGGGGTATACATCCACCCATCAAAATCAGCTCGCCATTCATCCTTGACCTCTTGTGCGGGATAGAGGTGTTGCAACAACTCTCGGATTTCTCGCTGATACCATCTAACTTCATCTGCTACCACAGTAGTGTCTCCCCGTTCATCCCTACCACCGCAGCTCTTCAGAGCAACTTGGTCACGATGGAGCAGGCGCCTATCTGTACGTGGAACCACTCAATCAATTCAATATGTAGTAATCGGGGAAGTGGATAACCCACAAAATGGATCCTAGCATGATATAGGCACATGCTAAGTTATGAGTGGCTGCCCCATTATAAATCATAAGCTCATAGAAAACAATATTAGAGGTCGTATACTCCCCATAGTAAACCAGGCTTAGGCGTGATTCTATCAGCTTGGTCGAAAAACCGATTTTCATAAAACCCTCCGGTAGAAACTCACCAATGAATAGCCAGCTAACGATTGCACCATTCGTCTACTAGCTGATTGACAGAAGCCGTATATTTGACCGGATCGTTATTGTCCCCCCACGGAGCATACCGTGGCAGAATCATATCTGGCGTTAGCAGCCTCCATTGATCCATGTACAACTCCCGAATTAGCTCGTACCAGTCCTCTACTCCCGCCGCCCAGCTACTGTAAGCCTGGTAGCCATCCAAGCAGCGATACCCCGGCGTGCAGCGAATGTTGCCGATACTGTGCGTAGTTCGCGCCACCCCTTGCGTCCCGGCCTGGCTCTCCACGATGAAAAAAGCCAACGGGTAGGCAGGATCGATGCCGTATCTCAGGCCCAGGTCGTAGAACGTGGTCCCCAGCCCGGCTGCCGGCGAACCGTATTCCGCCAGCACCGCATCGATCCGCGCCGCGCTGATACTTGGCGGGCGGTCGAGCCGGTGGTCCGCCGTGGGGGGAGCCACGGCGGGCCGATCCGTAGCCGGGGTGGGGGAGGCAGCCAGCGCCGGAGCGGCCAGCGACAGGCCCACTCCCTCGCCTGGGGACCCAGCCACCCGCCAGCCGGTCGCAGACGGGGGAGCCGGCCACAGGGCCCCGGCCAGCACCAGCAGCCCCAGGCCTGCCCCGCCCAACGCGCGCCAGTTGACAGCCCGCATCAGCGACTTGCTCCCGGCAGCACCAGCCGCCGCTGTTCCTCGGCCGTCGGCGGGCGCAGCGCGACCTTGCCGGTGTCGAACAGGTAGACCATGATCGGGCCATCGCCGGGCGTAACCAGCAAATCGGGATGGCCGTCGCGGTCCACATCCGCGATCGTCAGGTGCAACGGCAGCTTGCCCTCCGGGTCCATGTCGGTCAGCGGGATCTCCACAATGCTCGCCTGCTTGGCTTGGCCCGCCGGCAGCAGCCAGATGTGGCCGATGCCGTGATCGTTCGTCGCCGTAATCAGCGAGGGTGAAGTTGAGGTTTCACCAGGCAACCCGAACAACACGCTGAGATGTGTTGTGCGGACCTCGCCGTATTGCCAGGTGGTCAGCGGATCGGCCAGCGCCCCGGCCAGAGCCAGCACCAGCCGCAGGCCCCCGGCCGCCACGGCCATGCCGCCCAACAGGTACAGCCACCAGTAGCGCCGCGCCCCCGGCAGGCGTAGCGAGCCGGATCGCGCCGGGGATAAGGGGCTGGTGAGCGGCCGCGACAGCCGCACGCCATTGGCCCGTAGCAGATCGACCACCCGTGCCGCCAGCCTGGCAGTGGGTTCGCCGGCGGCCGGGATAGCTCCAGGCGGAGGGTAGTCGCGCGCCTGCGGCGGCGGGGCGGGGCTGGGCGGGCGGCGGCTGGGAGGGATCGGCCCGGCCGGGCTATAAAGGTGACTTCCGGCCGGTAACGTACCAGGGGCCGGATAATCCAGCCCCGGCGGGGGCGGGGCTGGGCCCGAAGATCCAGACATAAGAGAGGCTCCTTTCACAGTGTAGGGTCGGGTAAGCGCACGGTCGTCTGGTCGCCAGAAGTGCGGCGCATCGCCAGGCACCCCGCCAGACGCAGCGCCCAGGCGTTGATCAAGGCGGCGGGCAGGTAGCAATCCCAGGCGGTCGACCGCTCCCAGCGCACGGCGAGCAACTGGTCGGCAGCCAGCAGCAGCCGGTGGGCGACGGCGATCCGCACGGCGGCCACCAGGATGTGCCCGGCCGGCGCGGTGTAGATCGGCTCCGTGGCCGTCCAGCCCTCCGGCGCGGCGCGATCGGCAATGCAGATTTGCGCGATGTACGGCTGCCCGCCCTGGCTCACACCCAGGCTGGCCGGGTTCGCCGGTTGCGCGTCACCCGGCGCGGGTAGCCGCAGGCCCCCGGTGGTGCCCCGCGCATTCAGTGTCTGCGTGACGAGCGCCGCCGGCGGGGGGAAGGCAAAGGGCACGGACCCCGCAGCCGCAGGGGCGCGGTACAGCGCCCGGCTGGGCGGGGGAGCGGCGCGGGCGGTGAGGGCGGCGGCGAGCGCCTGGAGTTCGGCATACGCAGCGATCACCACCTGGCCGTTCCAGAGTTGCAGCCGCACCAGGCGGGCCGCATCAGGCGCCGCCGCGGTGTGCTCCCACAGATACCCCGCTAAGCGGGCGAACTGCTCTGGGGTGCCGGTGATGGTTTGCCCTGGCCGGATCGGGATGGACAGCATGGGGGCCTCCTTACGGTGCGGGTGTGGGTGTGCCAATCGTAGCCGAGCGGGCGAAGATGCTGTCGGACCAATCGTTGC
>Ga0070730_10001840_pt1 | contig 19864 bp, 19 predicted proteins | sample Coa_R1_3_FD_66447 | JGI IMG/M metagenome (GOLD analysis project Ga0070730, IMG submission 66447) | Surface soil microbial communities from Centralia Pennsylvania, which are recovering from an underground coalmine fire - Coalmine... | ecosystem: Environmental > Terrestrial > Soil > Unclassified ... | reverse complement strand
ATTCGTGCGCCGACGAACAAACCCCCAGCCCTCCGCCATCAAATCATGCATGAGACAAAGACGGAGATCTGTCCACATCGAGACATATTTGTGCTTTGTTTGCTTTTTCGTGGCACGCAAGTTACTTCCGCTGGTAGATAACAGGACTCTACCGGCTGCCTAACTGCGGCCACGCAAATGTGAACTCAATCGTGCAGGACGACACTCAGGAGGGAGTTGTTGACGTGGATCTCGCCGTTGTATTGGATGAAGCCCAATTTTCTGAATTTGTTCATGAAAAAGTTGACCCGCGACCGTGTTGTGCCAATCATCTCCGCCAGCATCTCTTGCGATACTCTGGGAAGCACCTTTTGAGGATGGTCCTGCGCGCCATAGCGAGCGAGCAGCAGCAAAGCGCGGGCCAACCGTTTCTCGCTGGAGTTGAAGAGCTGGTCGATCAGGTCCTCTTCGACTCGGATGTTTCGCGAAAGCATATAGGCGATGAACCGGTCGGAGAGCTCACGTTCTTTGTGAAGCACGCGAAGCATCTCCTCTTTTTCGATCACCAGCACGGTCGTAGGTGCAATCGAGGTCGCAGTCGCCATGCAAATGGAGTGGCCTGCAAGGCATCCTTCTCCGAAGAAATCGCCCGGTCCTAGAATCGCCACAACGGCTTCTTTGCCGCCCTCATTGACTACAGTGAGCTTCACACCGCCTTCCTGAATGTACATGATATTCTTCGCGGGATCGCCCTGCGCGAAGACGATTTCTTTTGCCGGAAACTTGGAAACTTTTCTTCCAAGACCGGCCGAACTCAGAAACACTTTCACATCGAACACAGTCCTTTGGGAATTCGCTTTGTGAAAAGAGCGAGGGACCTTACCGAAAACACGTCGGACCGCGCGGGGGGTCATGACTACTGATAGCACTCAACAGAATCGATGAACTGTTCAATATTGAACACTCTGTACGGATCGGCCTTTAGCGGCCAGCGGCGGCCCCTGAACACCAGCTAGCTCAATGGATTCAAGGGCTTACAGGTACGTCTTATTGGCCCCCGAAAACTTTGCGCAACGACCGATGCACTTCCAAACCGCCATCATAGTTGATGTATCCCTTCTTCCTGAACCGATTCATGAATACGTTGACGCGCGGGCGCGTGGTCCCGACCATCTCCGCCAGAACTTGGTGACTTAGAATGGGAATCTCGACAGTCGCGGGGCCATTCTTATCTAGGTGCGCTAGCCGCAGAAGCACGCGCGCCAGTCGTTGCTCCGCAGTGGAAGTCAGCAGGTGCGCCACGTGATCCTGGTAGTTCTTGACGCTGGACAGCAGATAGGCCACCAGGGCATTTGACGTCTTATTTTTCTTGCGAAGCATTTGGAGCATCTCTTTTTTCTGGATGGTACGTATGGAGCTGGCGGTCAACGTGACGGCCGTGGACACGCGAAGAGGATAGCCTGCGAGGCAAAGCTCCCCAAAAAGATCACCCACCCCCAAGATGGCTGTAACAGCAGCTGGCTGCTGTTTCGTTCGCGAACTGAGCCGTACCCCTCCTTCTTGAATGTAGAAAAGTGTGTAAGCAGGCGCACCTTGCTTGTAGATGCTTTGTTTTTCCCGATAGCGCGAAACCTTGCCGCCCAAGCTGACACCTGACGAGAAACTGGGAAGCCGAGAATCCATATGATTATTGCGCTTCATAAATCGTTCTGCTCCTTACTAACGCACACCGTCGAACACGCTCACCAGCCTAACGAGCTCTTTCAATGCGGACTGTGAAAGAGCGGACAGGTGCCGCAAAGTGTTTCCTGAAACGATCAAATGGTCACACGTGAGACCGCTTGAACCCTATCCGCCGGAGCAGGAGCAGGTCGAGGGGAACTAATCTGTCTTTTGGCGTCATCAGAAGAAAGAGTTCGGCTCAGACAAGTGGCAAGTTGACGCCGTGCGCGCCACAGCCTGGCTTTCACAGTGTTGACTGTCACGCATAACATCCTTGCCGCCTCGGTAGTCTTGTACTCACGCACAAAGCGCAGTACGAAGACCGTGCGGAGAATCGGGGAAAGCTCTCCGAGGTGGTGCTTGATCGTTTCTCGAATTTCCATGCGGCCAAAGAGTTGTTCGGGGGTTGGGTCCTTCGAGACCAGCCGCTCTGGAATCGGAGTTTCATTGTTACCGAGTGGTTCGGCTTCTGCCATGGTTGGGCGCACTGCCAGACGACGGCGGTGCATTAGAGCGGCGTTTATTACGATTCGCGTGAGCCAAGTCGAGAATTGTGAGCGGCCTTCGAAGCTTTTCAGATTTCGAAAGGCAGAGAGCAGACCGTCCTGCAATGCATCTTCAGCATCCTCGGGATTTCCCAGAATGCTTAGAGCCGAATGAAAGAGTGCTTTGTGATGGCGCCGGAAAAGTATATTGAGCGCTTGAGCTTCGCCTCGTTGACCCGCACGTATTAACCTTTCATCGCTGGTCTTATTGCCAAGCACAACTTGGGTTGCCATCATCATCTCCCTTCGGTTCAAAAGAAAGATCGGCGAATCGTGCGCCGGGTAAAGTCCCGAGAACAACTGCTATGACCGAATTCTGCATCCTCTTTATCCAGGAGGCTGTTCCAAATTGAACAGATGAGTCCAGGGGATTCCGCTACCAATACAGTTACGAAATCAAGGGAGTGGAGCGAACGGAGACGGAAATGTCATTGGATGAATTTACAGCCGGCAATCTGAGTGCCCATCGGCGAATCTTGGGTGTTTGCTGGCTCGCGTATGGGATTCTCCGCCTCGTGATGGGAATCTTTTTCGTTCTGTTTAGCGGAACGGCCACGGTCATGTTCGGTGCGCTCCTGAGTCGCGTAGCTGAACCATTTGTGCTGATGAGCGATTTTCATGTCGTTTATGCTGGCATCGTGGTACTAACGGTCCTATGCGGTATTTTTGGAATTTTGGCCAGTCTGGCTCTCTTAGCAAATCAACGGCCAGCACGCATGCTTGCCCTCCTCGCAGCTTTCTTATCGATTTCTGAAATACCGTTCGGGACCACTCTGGGAATTTACACTCTTATCGTTTTGCTTCCTTTGCGCGATGTTTCTCCGCCAATCCGCTCTCCAAAAAGCGCTCTCTAAGAACATTCTTTTCTTGCGAAACGTGCACTATCGAACAGCATTCAGGTTCATAGGGCTTGATACTTGGGTCTCGGCGTTTCATATAAGGAGACTCATGTTCAAGATATTGAGTATCACCCTGGCAGCAGCCACTACGCTTGCCGCAGCGGCGCAAGCACAGGCCCAAACGCAGGTGCCGGCAGATTCCGGCAATCCAACACCAACGTTTCGCATCAACGTGGTGAGCCGTACGACCCGAGCGGTGAGCTACAGACACCGCAGTGGAGCCACAAAGGTCAATTTTCAAGGAACCGATTTGATGCCTGGCGCGGCGGGCGAAGCCAAAGTCGAGAGCAAGCGCGGGGCCCTGGAAATCGAGGTCGAATTCTCCGGGCTGAACCGGCCCACTAGTTTTGGCAATGAGTACCTGACCTATGTGTTGTGGGCGATCTCGCCGGAAGGGCGCCCAGTGAACATCGGCGAAGTGTTGGTAGGTGAAAACCGCCGGAGCAAGCTGGACGTGACTACCGACCTTCAGGCTTTTGCGTTGATCGTAACTGCAGAGCCTTATTATGCCGTGCGCCGCCCCAGTAACGTGGTGGTCCTCGAGAACGCCATCCGTTCGGATACTGCCGGCGCTACCGAGGACGTAGACGCCAAGTATGAGTTGATCGATCGCGGCGGCTACATTCCGACAGGTTATAACTTCGACCCGGTTATCCTGAACGCCAGATTGCCACTCGAATTCTTCGAAGCGCGCAATGCCTTGCGCATAGCGCAATCTGCGGGCGCCGAAAGATATGCTGCGACCAGCTACGAAAAGGCTGTTCGCCAGATGCACGAGGCGGATGAGCTCGCCATCGGGAAGCACGAAAACAGGAAGTCGCTTATTTCGCTGTCACGCGAAGTTGTACAGACAGCAGAGGACGCTCGTGAAATCGCAGTGAAGCATATTGACGAAGAACGCGCCGAAACGGAACGCAACGCGGGTGCTGTGCGTGAAGCCCGTGCAAAGGCTCATGCCAGCGAGGAATCGCAGCGCCGGGTCAACGCCGAAACCGCTGCCGCTGACGCGGTTCGCCAACGCAATGACGCGGACCGTAGGAACCTCGATGCGCAAGCCGCCGCTCAACAAGCCGCCAGCGCTCAAGCTGACGCAGAAAGAGACCGCAACGACGCCCAGCAAAAACAACAGCTGGCTGAAGCGGAATCCAACCAGAATCGTGCCGCGGCAGCCTCATCCGATGCGCAGCTTCAGCAAGCTCTTCGTGAACGCGAAGAACTTCGTGCCCGTCTCCTCCAACAATTCAACTTGATCCTGGAGACTCGTGACACCGCGCGGGGCCTAGTCGTCAATATGTCGGACGTGCTCTTCGACTCCGGCAAATACACGCTCCGCCCGCTGGCTCGCGAGAAGCTGGCCAAAATATCCGGGATTGTACTGGCCTATCCGTCACTCAATTTGGCTATCGAAGGCAACACCGACAGCGTCGGCAGCGAAACTTTCAACCAGGAACTCTCGGAGCACCGCGCCGAAGGTGTCCGCGACTATCTCACACAACAAGGTGTCCCGGAATCCTCGACGACCGCAAAAGGTTTCGGCAAGACCAGACCCATTGCGTCAAACGATACCTCCGAAGGGCGTCAGCAAAACCGTCGCGTTGAGTTGATCGTCTCCGGCGAAGTGATCGGTACCAAGATCGTTTCCCTCAACTTGCAACCCGTAGCTGTGGTCACTTCTCCTCAGTAGTCCTACCCAACAGACGGGCCGGCTCCCCCCGGAGCCGGCTCGTTCTTTTTTGCTCCTTGTGTCTTTCTCCGGGCTCGAAGGCAACCAGAAAGCACCTTATCCTATGGTTGCCGGGCATTTATTTCGTTCTCTTGCTGAGCCGCTCCGCTGACGTGCCTTTCAAGCTTATCGATCGACCACGGCAACTAAGGGTGTGCATAACGACGTCGGCAGCACTGCGAGTCGAGAGGCTCCGCACATCAACTTCAATTCGTTCTGTCGTTGCCGGCAGACACTTTCGCAGGATGAAGCTTGTTATAGTCTTTTATATAAACGCGCAAGCCGGAGTCCCGCGTAATCTTTGTATAACCCGCCGAGAGCTGTTCTTTGTAATGATCCAGGAAGAAATCGAGTGGGTCATTTGGATCCATATCGATGAGGATCAAATCCGCATCGTTCATGACCAGCTTGCCGAAGCAAAGACGATTGTTCTCGTAGGCCATGTAATTCCCGGCGCGAGTATTTTTCACCGGCTTGACATCAGAGCCGCCAAAAATCTGAATAATGCTATCGCCATCAATTCTCACAGAGATTACCTTGCCCTCAATATGGGGCGGCGGCAGGATTTGTTCAAGATCGAGGATCAAATCGTCTTCTTCGGCCCTTACACCCGGAACTTTGCCCTCTTTGATCAATCCGCCTAGATCGATACCGAAGAGATCCATCAAGCCTTTTACCGGGACGTGCATGGCTTTGATTTTCTCGCTGTGCAGCCGAAGTTTTCCGTCAGCGGTGGGAATGAGAATCCCCTCCGTCTCGAACGGGATGTCCCCCTTGTCGTGGAGCTTCCCCTTCACTTTCAGGCGCCCCTTCTCAACGATGATGGATAGCCCTGTCAAGGGCGAATGCGGACGCGCGAAAACATAGGAATTGAGAACGTTAGCCAGATTTGACGAGTCAATAGCGATCTCCCCTGTGCTGATGCGCAGGTTAAACGAGTCCTTGTCATCGAAGATGGGGAATTCATTCTTGCTGAGGGGCACCAGCACACCATTCAGTGATTTTATTTCCACCGCCACGGTTTCCGAAAAGTGATACGTGACGTTGCGCATCTGTGTGTGGACCGTGCCCTCTTGTTTATCGCTGTTCGGGGGATTTTGGCGCGCGACGATTTCCGTCGCTGCGGTGCAAAGGAGGATGAACAGAGCCTGCTGTATCAAAAGCGGCAGAGATGTGTGGAACGGCGGAACCAAGTTCCTTAGGAATTGCAAATATTGCCCCTCTAACAATTTCTAACGTATCTTCGGACGTGTAATGTCGGCATTGCGCCTACCGAGTCGATGGGTGCCTTGTTCGCCGAGTCTTTGTCGGCGGTGCCGGTGGGTTCTCTCTAACTTCGGTACAGAAATCCCTGGTCACCTCACATACGGATTCCGCCAAACAGGTACAAAACCAACAGAATGATCAGGATCACACCGACAATCCCGACGCCTCCGGGCGTACCCCATCTCCGGTATCCGTAATAGCCTCCGCCGCCGCCAAACAAGAGCAGCAGAACAATAATGAGCAAAATCAGTCCCATGGTCATTTCCTCCTAGCTGCGTCCAAAGCTTCGCAGACTGGTCGGCTCGAAGGCGCTGGAATTCTGTGTTGAGTCGACCTCGGCCAGCACTCTCGTCTTTCCGTTGGACTACATCACAACACGTTGTGGAGATCCTTACGGCGCATCGGACATTCTCACAGGCCTTTCGCAATAACCGCTTATTCTCGCACAGGGATTCTCACTTACTTTTGCAGGAATCGCTGACCATCTTCAGATCAGTGACGCGTAGATCGCCAGCTTCCTTTGCTTCTGCCTCCTTGCTTTCTTTCGTCTCCGTCTTTTGTTCTTTGGCTTCCTCCGCCTTGGTTTCGTGGTGACGCACGCCGGTAATGCTCACCGTGTGGCCGACATGCTCGGCCAACTTGACGGTGCTGCTACGCAATTCCCACGTCTTGCCATTCTCACCCGTGATCGCAAATTCATCCGCTGAGTCGCCCTTCTGCAGGCAGCCGGTCACTGTAGTTGTGGAATGCTTGGGCTTGGCAGTAGTCTTTGCGGGGGCCGCAGTCTCCTGCGCCTGGAACGCGATCGGACAGAGGCCGACGAATAATGCTGCAACCAACCAAAATGAAGGTCTCGCGAAATTATGGAACATATGGTCTTCCTCCTCAGTTTTGTTCTGTGATTTGCTCCTGGTAGAGTTCCCAAACTTCCACGACCATCCAAACTTGCAGATTCCCAGCCAACATTTTGCATCCTAGAAGCCGCGAAGAGGGGCGTCTGTTCAATTTTGGACAGATTTGTTATTGGCCAAGGACCCAATGCGGCACTTATGACCCGGAGAATCACCGAGAAGGATTGAATTCGGTAGGGAGTCGAAGAAATCGCTCGAATCTTATCAAATTTATGGAAGGGAGATTCTTAACTTTTGCTTTATAGGTTTTGCATTACTATAGTCAGCCGGCGTGAATAGAAGCTCTCAAAATGAAAAGTGGCGGATTTATCCGGAAACCCGCGGAGGCGCCCACGCCAGCGGGGCCTCCATGAGGACTGCCAATACCCACATTGTAGAAGTGAGAACGGCACTCCCGGTAAACACTTTGAGCCCGAGTCATCCTGGGCCTCATCGCCACGTGCGCGACCGCCTTCCGAAAAAATAGACCACGGCTGCGGTTGTCCGGATATTGTTTTGTCCACGAACCGCCAGTGTCGGGTCGTAATACGCAGTTCTCATATAGTCCGCGCCAGTGCGAATGGCCAGGGAATCCGAAAACCAGTAGTCAACTCCGCCGCCAACTGCCCAGGCGTAGCCAGTTGCCCATCCTCCCAAAAGGATTCCGCCACCACTTAGGCGAACCGGGCCACTGACCTTGGCGGCTCCCACCAGGGCATGAATGTAAGTATCAAAATCACGATGTCTCGTGGGATAAAAAACGGGTCCTACCAGATAACTAAGCACATCGCTGTGACGTCCGGTCCCCAGTGCATTTGCGGCCCGGGCATAACCCAAATCAGCTCTTATACCTAATCGGGAATAACGGATCGTGAAGCTCGCATCCGCGCCGTTTAGGCCCATTCGATTGAAAAAACTCTTTCCACTGCTCAAGTAGGAGTATCCCAAACTTGCGTCAATCGTCTTGCCCTTCCCGGCCGCAATCGGAGTTTTGCCTCTCACGGTCGCGAATCGCGTTCCGCTCCTTACGGTAGCGATTGGAGTTTCGCCTCCTGCGGCCGCGATTGACGATTGTGCTGAAGCAGGAAGAGCAGACATCAAGAAACAGCATGATAGTGTAAGGAAGATGATTCTCATCGGAAAAAACACCTCCGTTCAACCTTGTGGGAAGGGGCCACTGGGTTTTTCATGACCCTTAGCCGGCAACTTCGCGATGCGGCAAATACGTGCGCGAGGAATTACGCACTGTGTCGCACAGGTGCTAAGCGGATACAGGGCAATCGTCGTAGACGTGGCTAATAACCCGGTCAACATTTTCATATCCATCGGTCGGTCGCAACAACTACCCAGAATCGCAGGCAACCAATACTGAAACCACAATCCACTTGGTCGCCACTCGGTGCCGTATCCTAGTGGCTGTTAAAGGGTGTGTGCTGTTCACTTTTGTACATTTACGTAGTCTTGGTCGAGTGATGACCCGTGTGGGACCAGGTTCCCAGCCGGCAATTCTCGATGAACTGAGTGCTCAAAACAAATAGAGATGACTGGGATGCTTGTTCCATCTAAGAGGGCGAGGCCATCGCGCGGAAGAGAGCTAAATGAATATTGATCGAGTCAGGGACTTACACATGACCCACCATGCCTCCAAAGACGCGGGCTGAATCGCGAGGCGACGCGCAGCTGGGCCTATCGCGGACCGCGGCATTCCTCGAGCGAGATGACTTCCAGCCCAGCGGCGGTAAATGATGACCTCCTGTTTACGAACCTCTTTGGCCCCAAGAAGCGTGGCGTGCCGGTGCACGACCTTCAACATATTTAGGCAATCCCGATCTGAATCGCTGTTAGAGAGTGAGTCTGGGCTTTGCACATAAGTGGAGAGCGGTTCGGGAAGAAGGTAGACGCTTGTAGATGCAACCAGCCTGATCCAAAGATCCCGATCTTCGGCCGTCGTCAAAACGGGATCGAAGCGTTGATCTCCAAGGGTGGTCCGCCGCACAAGCAGCACACTCGTATCGAGATTCATCGCGACTTGGAAGGCCTCGGAATCCCGTGGGTTGAGCTTTCTGCCGAATAGGCAGGGGTCGGCAACCTCTGCCACAGAGCGTGGCTTTCCAGGGGTTTCCGTAAACCACTTACCACAAAGGAGTCCCACGCCTTCAGAAAAGGCGAGTTGGCGTTCAAGCTTTTCTGGTTCCCAGTAATCATCGGCGTCGAGAAATGCGATCCACTCACCCTTCGAACGCTCAATCCCTAAATTACGCGCACTTGCCGCGCCGCCGTTGGCCTTGCGAATCAGAGTCACGGGAGAACCGAATTTCCTGGTGGCGCTAGCCGCGTCGTCAGGGCTTCCGTCGTCAATGATGAGGATTTCGCTTGGACGAAAAGTCTGCGCTAACACGCTCTCCACGGCACGAGCGATGGTCTGACTCGCTCGATAGTATGGAATTATGACGCTTACCGTGTCTCGAACCATGCTATCCCTCGACCATTATCCGGCTTGCCCCAGCCATAGCCTGCAATAGTAGATTCGCCGTTTGATGTATTGAACCACCGGGATTGGCGCCTTGACAGTGAGATCGGGCAAGCGCCGGGCCTCCGCGGCGAATTGACACAACTCGCTGATGACCTTCTCCTCGTCAAACTCAAGAACCTCGACGGCTTCAAAGTCACCGAACCAATCCAAGGTCACAATGGCGTGCTGGGGATTGATGCGCTGGCCTGGCGAGAGATGGATGACGATGGCATCCTTGACTGAATGTAAGACGTGTGCCTTGTGGCGAAACTCCAGGCGGTTCCGGTCGCGTGTGATAAGCCAACGGTGGTGGTAGAAGCCAGCATGGCGAGGATTCTCAACCCCTTTGGATTGCTCGACCACGCGAGAAGGCACTTCAATATAGCCGGCTTTGGCAATCCGGCGGAGCTCCGAGCAAACCCAAATGGGATCGCGAATGTCTTCGAGCAAATGCGAGCAGACGGCAAAATCGAACGCTTTATCCGCTATCGGCCAGGGACGACGGTCGCACAGGTCAGTTTGAATCCATCGATCCTCGGAATATCGCGGACTGATCCCGAGTTTTTCGTGGATGTTGCCGTCACTACCTGCACCGCGTTCCGCGTACGGCATCGCATCAAGCACGTAGTCCGCGCGCGGAAATGGAGCCGCACCACCCCCAACGTCAACGACTGTCGCCTCATTGGGGATGATTTCTAAAAGTCGCCGGGCGTTTTCGAAGTCCATAAGTTTTGCTTAATAGCCAGAGCCGAACCTAATCGTGGATGTGATCCACACTAGATCCAAGATCCTTGATCTGATTGCCAATATCCTGTGGTTCTTCATAATTTCACTTCCAACGCCGCGACGAGTGTGGGATCCGGTTGGTGCGCGAGCTGGCCATCCCCTCGTTCGGCCGCATCTACGGCTTGACGCATCTCCCAAGCAGTTGAGAAGTGCAAATAGAGACCGGAACTCTGGCACGCCTTGGTGATCAGCGTGAGAGTATGCTCCAGTCCGCCCTCTAGCAAGTACTGCGAGTGGCGTTCCTGCGTGCCATGAGTGTAAAGCTTGAGGAAAATGTCGTCCCCAATACGAGGCGCCAGTTCTAGCCAGCGGCGGACGCGGTATTCGCTGACCGGATCATAGGAACAAAGTTCGCTGTGCTCAATGCGGGGCATAATGCGTTGCCTCCACCTCAGGCCGAATGGTCCAGGAATCATCAATAAATCGCCGGTGGCAGAGCCGCCAGGAATCACTGGAATGCCAGTATCGTAGGACTTTGGTTTTTCCGGATCATCAATGGCCCAATAAATCGTGTTGATCAGCCGGGCTTGAGTAGGCGAAGCCCCTGAGGGCATGGTGAAATCAGCGTAGCAGCCGAGGTCGCGAAGAAGAGTTAACTCATTATTTAGTCCGCAGTAGCGACCGTCAGGCCGGGAGTTGTCGAGTGCCCACAGCCCGTGTATGAATCCGAAGGCGACCTTCCCTTGCTGTTTCCTCAAGAAGCCGTGACGGGAAACCAGGGTCCCGGTGAACCGATTGATGCGGTCAATAAAGTTCTGCTGCCCTTCGCCGTCGTGATGCAGATGGACCTCGACGTCAGCGATTCCTTCCGAGACCATCCGCTCCAAGGGTTCGAGGAGACGGGGGCGATACTCCTCCTCGGGGTAGAAGAATGTATAGCGGGGTGGCCGGCCGCGAGAATCCTGAAACTTTGCTGCAATGACAGGCCAACGGGTTGCCCATCGAGCGACCCGCGCCGCTCCGGTATTCTCGTCGGCGCCGTTCCAGAGCGGCTCATAGTGATCGGCAAAAAGGAGCCAGACTCTCTTCGCGGGCTTGCGCCCGAGCGCGGTGAGGCGATCCTTGATATATCCAGGGAGCCAAATCTGGCTGTGTCGAAGCAGTGTTGTCATTCGGTCCAAAACTTGTGAAGCCCAATTAGGAATTGGAAACCGCTAATGGCCACGCCCTGTGGCTGCGAAGTGGTCCACGCTGGCTGGGATGCGCTCCTTAAAGCCGCGCCTTTTCTTGGCGAGGCTGGCCTCGAAAACGGCCTGATACTGACGCCAGGTTTCGCGGATACCGAACTTCTGCGCCCATCGGCGAGCCGCTTCTCCCAGGGCCGGCAGATCAGGCCGTTTGGCGGCACGGAGGATATGTTCGGCCAGCGATTCCGGCTGACCAGCAGTGCAGTACCCCGCGACCAGATTCTCTGGCGCCAGCTCTCTGAGGCCGGGGAGGCTCGTGGAGACCACTGGCAGGCCCGCTGCCATGGCCTCCATGAGGGAGATCGGCAGGCCTTCATCGATTGACGAAAGCACAAAAAGATCGAGAGTAGACAGAAAACCGGCGACATCGTAGCCCGCGCCATGCAGGAACACACGACTCGCAATGCCTAGTGATTCCGCGGTTTGAGAGATTGCCGCGCGGCAGGGGCCCTCGCCCAGGATGTGCAACTCCGCCTCAGGCATCACCCGGGCAACTAAAGAGAAAGCTCGAATCAAAGTCACGTGGTCCTTAGCAGGCACCAGGCGTCCCACGCAACCAACACGGAACAGGGGAAGACGGACGGCCGGATGCGCAGGGCGGTCCGAAAACCTTTCGACACGAATCCCGTTGTAGATGACCGACGTGTTGCACCGAGAGAGGCGATCCTTGGTGACGTAATATTCCCGGACTCCTTCGGAGATAAAGACCACGGAATCAGCCCACCGCACGGCCCGGCGCCAGATCCGCTCGCAGTGCGGATCCCAGTTCATATTTCCGCCGTGACGCGTGTTCACCACGACCGGTACCCGGGCGAAGCGCGCGGCGGCAATCCCGTAGTGGAGAACCAAAGCGTTGTGGGCGTGAAGCACGTCAGGGCGGTTTACTCGAAGTCTAGTGGTGAGGTCGCGGATCAGGCGCAGAGAGAACCCCGTCGTTTTGCCAAAAGCATGCACCGGCACTTGCGCGGCCTCGGCTTCCGGCATCAATTGACCTGGGTGGGAGGTGCAATAGATGAAGGGCTCATGGCCTTCGGCCTTTTGCTGGCACGCAAGGTCAACGGCGAGCCGTTCCATACCGCCCAGATCAAGGCTAGGTAACAGCTGAACAATTCTCATTGCGGGAGCACCATCAAAAGGCTGGAGTGGCAGTCCGAACCTAATACGGCGAGTCTCCTTCCGTGTAATACCAGCCATCTGCAATAACGGGTTCTGCGCCAGAGTGCCGTTCGTGCGTAAAGAGTGTCTTACACTGCTCGTGCCTCCGAGTTCGGGCGGACATATTTACCGAAGCACTCGACCGCCTCGAGAATCCATGACGCAGCAGAGAGGCGGCGAGCGCGCCGCTGGAACAGCTGACTGACACTGACGCCAATCCTTCGTCAAAGGCCAGGGCCTCCCAGGATGACAGCAGGGAGTCGAGATCCTCCTCGCCGCCCGGGGCAATTAAGTCGGTGCAAATTGCCGAACGGTCCTCAACGTAGTAGATCACGTAGCCCAAGAGCCTTGACTCATCCTCCACCAGCAGACCTAAGGTCTTGTAGTGGCGAAGCGGACAGTCACAATAGCGCCACTTCAGGAACTGCCGGTCGCGAACGGTCAGGGCCGGAAGCTCAGAACTAAGACCCCTCCAGAGGTCATCAAAGCGTTCATCGAAACAGGGCAAAACGTGTGTGACCCGTTTGTTCTTCGGCCGTCGACCAATAGACTGTAGGGAGGCGAATCCCCGGTCGGCCATCCTTCCGAGCGATGGAAGCATTTCACCGAACTTCCTAGACCGCTCGAGGTAGTGAGAAATGCGTAGGACTTTGGCGTATCGGTGCACGCAACAGAATTCGCGGTATCCGAGGTATTTCATGACCGAGGCGCCGCCGGAATTTGGCACTCCGTAAATGACTCGAATATTGGCATGGGCCGAGGATATCAAGGCCCGCTGAAGCATCAATGCAGGTTGAAGGAAGCGGTGGTCCTTGTTCACAGCGAGGTCGCACGCAACGCCAGCCGTCGTGACAGTCCCCCCGAGCTTGAGGGGGCGCATACCCAACGAAGTCGTACCGATGGGCAGGCCGTTGGCTTCCAAGATCCAGCTCTGGCCCGGTCCAAAGGGATTATGTAAGAAATGCCACGCGTACTTTTCTTCGAGATGGCTGGTATCGGCCAGGTTCCGGCGCCACAAGTCGATGATGACTTGCCGGTCTTTCTGGAGATCGGCGGAAGCAACAGTATATTCAACCAATTTCAATAACTCCTCTCTTTCACAATAAGCGGAATTTCAAGAAGCATACTTTCAAGACGCTCACAAGCCTTGCTTAGTCAAGAGTTTGCACCTGAAGCATCCAAGTATTTTCTGCCGAGTTGAAGTTCTGTTCGAGGCAAATCCCGGGCAGGCAGGCGATTCAGCCTCCACCATCGTGGGATAGCTCAGGAACCAGTTCACATAGCACGGATGGGCAATGGAGATAACGCGTGGTGCTGCGGGTTGATTGGATCACGCCGAAGACGCGAGACACCTGCTCCGCAGTCAGCCCAATTACGGGCGCGACTTCCGCAGGAGGGACACCGTGATTCCTCGCATACAAGCAGAGGTCCATGCGATCGTAGGGGAGCGGGAAATAAAACTCCTCCTGTAATTGATCCAACGGATAGGTGTCGGTCGTCGGAGGCCGCTTCTGAATCTCTTCGGGTATACCCAGGTACGCCGCCAACTGATAGACCTGGGTTTTGTAGAGATGAGCGATGGGTTTGAAATCAGCCGCGCCGTCGCCATTCTTGACAAAGAAACCCTGATCAAACTCGAGTCGGTTCGGAGTGCCAGCGACGGCATAGTTGAAGCGGTCCGCGTAGTAATACTCCATCATCTTGCGAGTGCGTTGTTTGAAATTAGTCGCCGCCACCACTCCAAGAAATGAATCCAGAGTCAGCCGGCCTTTCGTGCGTTTACCCAGTGGCGATTGGACGACCACGGAGAAAATTGGGTAGGTGCTTCCAGTCACGCGGTCAGGCAGCACGAGCTTGCATTTATAGCCATCCGCGTATTCCGGTATGACCTTGCGAATGGCTTCGTCGCGGCGCTGATAGCAGCCAGCTGCGGTAAGAATGCCGCTAATATCCTCCAAGTGCGTTCGCATACTCAGTGATTGAGCAAGCAGATTCGCAAAGTGAAGGCTGTCCGGCGACGAATCCGCCTCGGGCAGCAGCAGGCCGAGGACTCGCGCAGTTCCGAGCGCTTTGACACAAAGAGCTGCAACAACGCTACTGTCGATTCCACCAGATATCGCCACGACCACACCTTTGCGCTTCAATCGCCGCAACACGATGTCGTGAATTTCACTTGCGATGCCGGCGGAAACCGCAGCGGCATCAATGTTTAATACGTCGGCAGAGAATGCGACAGCTGGCACGCTCATGGTTATCACTCCGAAGTTAGCGGCATAGCGGACGGGGCGGCGCTGGCCATCGCTAGTTCCCGCTTGCTGATTTTTCCGGTCGAGGTCTTTGGGAACTCGCCTTCAAAGTCAACGAACTTGGGAACCATAAAATTCTCCAGTTTGAGCGAACACCAATGGATAACTTGCCCTGCTGTCAGTCGCACGCCGGCTTGGGGCCGGATCACAGCCTTGATGGCCTCTCCCATCACTTCGTCGGGCACTCCGATGACCGCGGCCTCCGCCACTCCCGGCATCGCGTGGAGGACGTCCTCCACCTCGCGCGGGCTAACCTTCTCGCCCCGAGTCTTGATGATGTCGTCTTTCCGACCCACAAAGTAGAGATAGCCCTCTTCGTCCATGCGGAACAGATCACCTGTGTAGAGCACTCTCTCATCGGGCAGCGGTCCGGGCTTCAGCATGCGGTCCGTTTCTTCTGGCAATTCCCAATAACCCTTCATGACGTTCGATCCGCGCACCACGAGTTCGCCAACGATGCCTGCTTCAACTCGCCGGCCGGCATCATCCACAATGTAGACTTCCTCATTGGGCATGCCGCGGCCCACCGAGGCCGGCCGGATGTCAAGCTGGTCTGGAGGCAGGTAGGAAACCCGCTTGCACTCCGTCAGGCCGTACATAGAGAAAATCTTGACATCGGGAAGCAAGCGCCGGAGCTGACGGATATGCTCTGTGGGTAGGGCTGCGGCGGTATTGGTGATGTAGCGCAATGCTGGGAAGCGGTGAGCGGCAAGGTCCAGCTGCAGAAGCATCGCGGAAATCGTGGGGATTATCGGGAAACCTGTCACACTTTCAAGGTTGAGCAGTTCGATGATCCGGTAGGGATATGCGAAGGAACGCTCCAGAACCAGTGTGCCGCCGAACTTGAAAGCCATAAGCACCTGGTACAGTCCGTAATCGAACGACAGCGGAAGGACGCTCAGGATGATGTCATCGGGCTGATTCTCGAGGTACGTGGTGATCGAAGTGGCCGCGGACACGATGTTGAGGTGAGTCAACATGACCCCCTTGGGCCGCCCGGTCGAGCCGGATGTATAAATCAAGGCTGCGAGGTCGATGTCAATACACTTCTTGGCGGGAGGAACCGCAGGCAGGTTGATATCGTCAAGTGTAGCCCCCAGATCAAACAGGCTCTTGGAGGTAGCAAACTCCGCACTCGGCATGCCGCCCGCAACCCAAACGCCCTGGAGGTGAGGGGTGTCGGTTATAGCGTTTGAGAGCGTACCAAGTTTTGTCCGATCGGTGATCAATCCCGCAGCGCGACAGTTATTAAGGAGGTAGGACAACTTATCCGCCTTAGTCATCGGATTCACCACGACAAACACGGCGCCGGCCTTCAAGATGGCAAACACCGAAATGACCGCTTCCACTGAGTTCTCGAGATAGATGGCAACCCGACTTCCGCGTTTCACGCCCCCGGCGGCCAAGGACGCCGCCAACCGATTGGCTCTGGCCTCCAATTGCGCGTATGTGAATCTGCAGCCGTTACATACAAGGGCAGTTTTTTCCGGCGATCTGGCAGCACTTAGCTCTAAGAATGACTCGACCTGCATGACGATCTCCTGTTTAGTTAGGCTGGAGGCGGCTTTCTACAAAGCGCGCCAGTCCGTTAATCGAGTCCAAGTTGTCCGGAATCAGGTCCTCGTCATGCAACTTGATCCCATATTGCTCTTCCAGAAAGGCGACGAGCTCCATGACCCCGGTGGAATCAATGATGCCCCGCTCCAGAAACGAGTCGCCATCTGCGAAGCCATTGCCAACCTTGCCAAACATGAAGTTGTCTGTAACGAACCGTCGCAATTCGTCATTAAGCGGCATACGATGTCATCCTGCCTTCAAAGTGATTTATGAACTGATGCAACAAAAGCTGAGTCGAGACAACCCCGACCAATCCCATGTTGTCCTTGATGCCCATGACGGCACCCTTGCGAAACTTTTCCAGAAGCATAGCCACTGCGGACACATCGAAAACGCCATCGCGCCGTATTTGCTCGGGGGAAAGGAGCTCCCGCATGTAATCGTGCGCGGCGGGCTGGAGAAAACTGCACGCTTCCGGGGCCCGGTAGGGCTGCTTTTGCCGTTTGGCCACGGATGGAGGAATGAGCCCGGCCGCACATCGTTTCAATAGATACTTTTCATTCAGCACCTTCATCTTCAGAGAGACCGGAAGCCTGGAGGCGAATTCAACTACGCGATGGTCGAGGAATGGGAACCTTCCTTCAACGGAGTGCGCCATCGCCATCCGGTCCCCTTGAGACGACAAGATATAACCTGGGAGCAAGTATTTCGCCTCCAGGTATTGCGCCTGGCAGAAGCTGTCCCACGATGAATAACGTTGTGGCAGCCGGTCTCGGACCTTGGAAAAACCACTGTCCACGGCGATCTCCGCCCGAGTAGCATCAGAGAAGAAAGTCTTCAGCTTGGCGGTCAATTGCCACCGTGGAATGTGGGAGAAAAATGGCCGCTGTTGGCGGTCGACGTTGATGTGAAAGAACGCCTTGCGGTACGCATCAGGCTGATTCTGTACATTCTGCAAGTACGGATATAGGTGGCGGAGCAGAATCGGTCGCACTTGGGAATCGGGTTGCGATTCCCAAAAACGGCGGATTTTGGTTTCTTTGAAAATGTCATAGCCGCCCAGCACTTCGTCAGACCCTTCTCCGGTTACTACCACCTTGTAACCGCTGTTTCGCACGAGCCGCGAGAGCAGGTACATTGGAGCCGGCGCTGTCCGCAGCACGGGTTTCTCGCTGTGCCAGATGACCTCCGGGAATACCTCGCCAATTTGATTTTTGCTGCAGCGAATTTCCTGGTGATCGGTGTCCAGAAAGCGCACCGCTTCTCTTTGGAAGAAGCTCTCGTCGAACTCGGGGTCGTCGAATGCGACAGAGAAAGTCCGAAGCCGAACATTCGTAAACTTCTGGACCAATGCTGTAGTGAAGGTGGAGTCCAGCCCGCCACTCAGGTACGCGCCTACAGGAACATCGGAGCGCAGGCGGACTTGTGTGGCGTTAATTAATAGCTCGAGGAGTTCGTCGGCGCGTGCCTGTTGCTGGGAAGGATCGTCAACCTTGGATGTCGTCTCGAATTGGCAATCCCAGTATTGCCGTACCACAACGCCCGCAGCTTCCACAGTCATCGAATGGCCTGGGGGAAGTTCGTGGATATTGCGGAAGAGGGTCGTCGGAGGAATAGTGCACCAATAGGTGAACACCTCATCCAGCCCGTTGAAATCGATTTCTCTACTGATTCCGGCACAAGCGAAGATGGCTTTGATCTCGGAGCCGAAGACAAATGTATTTTTCGCTTGCGTATAGAAGAGAGGTCTTACACCCAGACGGTCGCGGGATAGGAACAGACGGCGGCGTTGGTTATCCCAGATAGCGAAAGCCCATTGTCCGTTCAGGTTTTCGACGCAGTCCTCTCCTTTTTCCTCGTAAAGGTGGAGAATGACCTCGGTATCCGACCGCGTGGCGAATCGATGTCCCTTGCTGATCAGCTCTTCCCTGAGTTCCACGTAGTTGAAGATCTCGCCATTGAACGTGATCCACAATGTTGAGTCCTCGTTACACATGGGCTGCTGTCCGCCGGCAAGATCAATGATGCTGAGCCGAGCGTGTGCCAGTCCCACGCCGTTATCGATGTGAAACCCAGTGCCGTCGGGCCCGCGATGAGCCAACATCCGGATCATTCCTCGCAGGGATTCCGGGACAACGACAGCTCCATCGAGATTGAACAGGCCGGCTATGCCACACATAAGGATTCAGTTCTGGGAACGGTCACTGATAGGGCGCACCGAGTGGCAGGGCCACTAACAAGCGATGGATAACATACCGGCCGCGCGGAATACCTCGCACGGACTAAGCGATGCTGAAGGCGCAGATTCATTGACTAATGCCTCTGTTTAGAGGGGCTTTGGCCCACTTCTGCCAAGTCTCACCCTCGTGTTTCCAACCAATAGCGTTTAGACACGATGGACACCCTGGGACAGGGTTTGGCCAGAGGTCCCTTTTTTGGACTTTTGGACAGCTGTATTGGCCGCTCTACTTCTATTTACTCTGGGTAGGGGCGCGTGTTGCATTTCGGCACGGAGCTTATTCAGAAGCCGGAGCCAAATGTTCCCTACCCATCGTTTTTTTCGGACTCAAAAGTTCGGACTCCCTATTCTCGTTGTTCTATTGGGAAGCCTCACCTTTTCGGGTTGTGTAGGTTTGGCGAACTCCAGCAAGAACTCTCCTGCCCCCACAACTCCCGCTGGCCCAGTAGTAATAAAGGTGAGCCCAAATACCGCCACGGTGACAGTAGCAACCACTCAACAGTTTGTGGCAACGGTAACCGGTACCTCGAACACAGCAGTGACTTGGAGTGTGAGTGGCGCGGGTTGCAGCGGCGTAGCGTGTGGTACTATTTCGAGTGGCGGACTTTACACCTCACCAGCGAGTGTGCCCTCGCCTGCGACACTTCAAGTTACAGTGACCAGCGTGGCGGACCCCACCAAATCGGCATCTGCAAGCGTCACCATTGTCGCGGCGGCGGCCATCTTGCTGAGCATTAGCCCTACAAGTGCTTCTGTTCCGACCGGCAGCGTTGGTTCTTTTACTGCGACTGTTACAGGCACATCGAATGTGGCTCTTGCGTGGAATCTGACCGGTGCGGGCTGCAGCGGCTCCTCCTGTGGGACGCTCTCAACCAGTTCGTCGTCGGCAGTCTACACTGCGCCACTCGTGGCACCTTCACCAGCAAATGTTAATGTGGTCGCAACCAGCATGGCGGATTCGACTAAATCAGTCTCAGCAAGCGTAACGATTGTTTCCGTTGTTGTGGTCAACGTTGTGCCCGCCAGCACCTCCGTCGTAACGGGAGCGACTCAACAATTTAATGCTTCCGTCACGGGGATTTCGAATCCGGCGGTGAC
>Ga0070730_10001839_pt1 | contig 19877 bp, 14 predicted proteins | sample Coa_R1_3_FD_66447 | JGI IMG/M metagenome (GOLD analysis project Ga0070730, IMG submission 66447) | Surface soil microbial communities from Centralia Pennsylvania, which are recovering from an underground coalmine fire - Coalmine... | ecosystem: Environmental > Terrestrial > Soil > Unclassified ... | reverse complement strand
CGCCCTACACCGAAATGCCCTGGCGCAAGACCCTGGAGCATCTGGCCACCGTGCCCGAGCGCTACCTGGATGTTCCCGGCTACGCGCCCAGCCTGGCGCCCTGGCCCACCTTCCCCAACAGTGGCGGCGACCGGCGCAATACGGTCACTTCGGCCGGCCAGATGCGGCAAGACCTGGACGACCTGGGCGTGGACATCGCCGTGATCTTTCCCGATTACTTGCTCAAGCACGCCGCCATCAAGCAGGACGATTATGCCGTGGCGGTGGCGCGCGCCTATAACCGCTGGCTGGTGGACGAGTGGCTGACCGAGGACAACGGGCTCAAGGGCGCGCTGCTCGCCCCGCACCATAGCCCGGAAGCCGCCGCGGCCGAGATCCGGCGCTACGCCAATCACCCGCACATCGCCGGCGTCTACCTGCCCACCTGCTGCGTCGAGCCGCTGTATGGCCACCATCGCTACGACCCGGTGTATGCCGCCGCCCAGGAGGCCGGCCTGCCGGTGATGCTCCACAGCGTCACCGCCGTCTACCCCACCTTTCCGTTCAACCTGGAAGGCTACGAGACCCTGTTCGCCGTGCACATCCTGGCCCACCCGCTGGCGCTGGTTGCCAACCTGGTGAGCATGATGGAGACCGGCGTCCCCGAGCGTTTCCCCGAGCTCAAGATTGCCTTCACCGAGGGCGGCGTGGCCTGGGTGCCGTGGATGATGATGCGCATGGATAAAGAGTACGCCGAGCGCCGGCGCGAGGTGCCCATCCTCAAGGACCGGCCCAGCAAATACATCCGGCGCATGTTCTTTGCCACCCAGCCGGTGGAGGAGCCCGAGCACCTGGCCGATATGGCCACGCTGCTCACCCTGTTTGGCGGCGAGGACTCGGTCTGTTTTGCCTCTGACTGGCCGCACCACGATTTCGACCACCCCAGCAAGGTGCTGCAGATACCGCTCGCGCACGAAGTGCGACGCAAAATCATGTGCGAGAACGCCCTGCGCCTGCTGGGCCACAAGGTTAGCCTGAAGGCTCCAGCGCGATGAGCGAGCCCTACGTGGTGGCCAACGTGGCCGATGTGCCCGAGGGCCAGCACATCGTCGTGGAGGTGCGCGGCCGCGAGATCGGTGTGTTCAACGTGCGCGGCCAGTATTACGCGCTGCCGAACGCCTGCTTTCACCAGAACGGCCCGCTGTGCCGCGGCGCCACCAGCGGCACCCTGGTGGCGGACGCGGACACCGGCTGGAAGCCGGTCTGGGCGTATGAGGGCGAGATCGTCATCTGTCCCTGGCACGCGCTCGAATACAACGTGACCAGCGGCCAATGCCTGGCCTATCCCAACCGGCGCCTGCCCACCTGGGAAGTGAAAGTGGACGGCGAGCAGCTCGTCGTGTTCCTGTAGCTGGCTCTCATTTCAAGGAAGGGGTGAAAAGCCAGAAATTGATGCTGTGACGGCCATACTTCGCATGGCCGTCACAGCATCAATTTCTGGAAACAAAAACAGAGCGAGCGTCGTTTAGAAAGCCACCGGCAGCGCCTTCAGCGCGCGAAACAGCGTGTGCTGCTCCCACTCCACGGTTGGCGCGTTCAGCCGCAGGTTGGGCAGCCGGCGCAAAATCGTATTCAGCGCCAGTTGGCCCTCCAGCCGCGCCAGCGGCGCGCCCACGCAGAAGTGGATCCCCTGGCCAAAGGCCAGGTGCCGGTTGGGCTGGCGGGTGATGTCGAAGCGCTGTGGCTCGGGGAAGGCCAGCGGATCGCGGTTGGCAGCGCCCAGCAGCGGCAGCAGATAGTCATTCCGTTTCAATTGCTGGCCCCCAAACTCAAAGTCCTCGGCTGCGCGGCGCGGGTTGCGCTGGAGCGGGCCCTCGAAACGCAGCACCTCTTCGATGGCGCCCGGCATCAACTGCGGGTCGTCGCGCAGGGCCGCCATCTGCTCGGGGTGGCGCAAGAGCGTGTAGGTGCCATTGGCGATCAGGTTGGTGGTGGTCTCGTGTCCCGCGGTCAGCAGCGTCACGCAGATTACCAGCAGCTCCGCCGAGCTCAGCCGGTCGCCTTCCGTCTCGGCTTCCACCAGCCGGCTCAGCAGGTCATCGCGCGGGCGCCCGCGCCGCTCGGCAATCAGCTCGCCCAGGTAGGCGCGCATCTCCAGCAGATGAGTCTGCGAATACTCGATCAGCTCGGCCGAGACGACCCCGCTGCCCTGGAAGGCCAGGATGCCATCCGACCAGCGCTTGAAGTTCTCGCGCTGGCTGGCCGGCGCGCCCAGCAGCTCGGTGATGACCGTGGCCGGCAGGGGGTAGGCCAGGTCGCGCACCAGATCCATCTGGCCGCGCGGCAGGGCGGCGTCGATCAGCTCGTCAATCAGCGCCTGCAGCCGTGCGCGCATGCCGTCGACGATGCGCGGCACAAAGGCCTTGTTGATCAAGGCCCGCAGCCGAGTGTGGTTGGGCGGGTCCGAGCCAATCAGCCCAATGCCGAAGTGATTTTCGAGCGGCTTGAACTTGGCATGCACGTCCGGCGGAAAACGCTCCAGCGCCGCCGAGAGCCGGCCATGGCTCGAGAAGCGCCGCGGGTCAACCATCGTCGCCTGCACGTGCTCGTAGCGCGTCAGCACCCAGGCGCCCAGCTCCTCGCTCCAGGCCACCGGCGCCTCGGCCCGCAGCCGGTCAAAGACCGGGTACGGGTCCTGGTAGAAAGCCGGCGAGATCAACTGCGCGTCGAGATCAGGGGCGATGTTGGCAGGCATGGACTGAGTATAGTAATTTTCCGTGCGCCATCAACTACAACATTTCGCGCCACCATATTTTGCGATTCTCGGCCGTTGCGCCACCAGCTCCGCATCCTTGGCCTGCTTGCCGCATTCTGCTGACCGCTTTCTTCCTTTTGCCTTTTGCTTCCTGCCTTTCTCCGCGCACTCTGCGCGCTTTTGCTAGGCGAAAGCGTCCGCGGTGAGATTGTTCTTGCCCCCGATCATTTGACTCGCGCCAGCGGCTGCACTACGATTCGGCCACTGACCCCATCGAGCCCAGCCCACGAGGACCTAATGACCAAAATCACCTTGATCGGCGCCGGCAGCGTTGTCTTCGCCCGCAACCTGTGCGGCGACATCCTGCTGACCCCGGCCCTGCGCGGCAGCACTCTGGCGCTGATGGATATTGACCCCAGCCGGCTGGAGCGCGCCCGCCAGATCGTGGAGCGCTTGATCGGGCAGTTGGGCGTGCCGGCCAAGGTCGAGGCCACCCTCGACCGGCGCGCGGCGGTGCGCGGCGCGGATTTCGTCATCACCACCTTTCAGCAAGGCGGGCTGGACGCTTACGCGCTCGATATTGAGATCCCGCGCCGCTATGGGGTCGAGCAGTGCGTGGGCGACACGCTTGGCCCCGGCGGCGTGTTCCGCTCGCTGCGCAGCATCCCCATCCTGGTGGGGCTGGCCGCCGAGATGGACGAGGTGGCGCCCAATGCGCTGCTCATCAACTACACCAACCCCATGGCCGCCAACTGCTGGGCCTACGAGGCCCTGACGGGCCGGCCGCACGTGGGCCTGTGCCACAGCGTGCAGGGCACCAGCGAGATGCTGGCCCAGTGGGTGGGCGTGCCGTATGACGAGGTGATTTACCGGGTGGCCGGCATCAACCACCAGGCCTGGTTTCTTGAGTTTCGGCGCGGCCAGGAAGACCTGTATCCCCGCCTGCGCGAAGCGGTGCTCGACCCACAGTGGCGCGGGCTGGAACCGGTGCGCATCGATTTGTTCGAGCACTTCGGCCACTTCGTCACCGAGTCGAGCGGCCACGCCAGTGAATATTCACCCTACTTTCGCAAGACCGCCGCGATGGTGGAGAACGAGCTAGTGCCGCGCTTCACCAGCCCCGAGGATTACTGGTATGGTTGGGGCCGCACCGCAGGCTGCCTGGCGTACTGCATCGATCGCCAGCAGCAAACCTTCGCCGCCGATCAGACCGACATCCCGGCCCCCACCGCGCGCAGCCGCGAGTATGGCGCGGTCATCATTGAGGCCATCGTCACCAACCAGTTGGCGCGGGTCTATGGCAACGTTCCCAATCATGGCTTGATTGATAACCTGCCCGAGGGCTGCTGTGTGGAGGTGCCCTGCCTGGTGGATGGCAACGGGGTGCAGCCCACGCGCGTGGGCCGGCTGCCTACGCAACTGGCCGCGCTCAACCGCACCAACGTCAACGTGCAGGAGTTGATCGTCGAGGCCGCCCGCCGCGCCGACCGCGAGGCCGTCCACCACGCCGTGATGCTCGACCCGCTGACCGCCGCGGCCTGCACCCTGCCCCAGATCGATGCCATGGTGGATGAGATGCTCACCGCCGAGGCGCGCTGGCTGCCGCAGTTTGCATGATATTTAACCCCAAAACGGGATATCGCCGGTACGAAGTACCGGCGATATCCCGTTTTGGGGTTAAATCTGTTAAGGCCACAACCGCGGGAAAAAGTCGCTGTTGAAGGGTTGGCCGTCGTAGGCGTTCGGCCCCAGCAGCGCCAGGTTGGGGTGCTGGGGGCGCCCGGCCTTGTAAACCGTGTCGCCCGGCATCATGTGTGAGATCACGCACAGGCGCGGCTCGGTCGAAACGTTCGGCCCCGAGCCATGAAAGGTGAGTGCGTGATGAAAGCTCACCTGCCCGGCTCTCAGCGGCACCGGCTCTTCCTTCCACTCCTTGCCGGCCAGGCGGGCATAGTGCTCCGCCCACTGCTCCATTTCTTTCTTATCGTTATTGCTGCCTTCGATCAGCCCCCACTTGTGCGAGCCGACCACCATGCGCATGGCGCCGTTCGTCAGGTCGGTGTCCTGCAGCGCCACCCAGGCCGAGCACATGTTATCGGTGCTGCACGACTGCCAGAAGCCAAAGTCCTGGTGCCAGCCCACATTGCCGGCAATCGTTTGCTCCTGGCCGCCCGTGCCGGGCTTAAACAGGGCCTGGTCGTGCCACAGGCGCGCGCTGTCGGTCTTCATCAGCCGCGCGCCGATCTTGCCGATGAGCGGCGATAGGATCGCCTTGCGCATCTCGGCATTCAGATAAAACGCGTCCACCTGCTGCCGGACGGCCGGGCTGCTCAGGTCGCGCGCCATCCAGCCGTAGATCGGCGGGATCTCGTAGTCGTGCTGCCCGGCCCACAGGCGCTCGTGAGCCTCCCGCAGCCGCTGCACCTGGTCATCGTCAAAGAGTTTCGGGCCAACCCAATAGCCGCGCTCCCAATATTCCGCGATGACTGCCTCACTTACGATTTGATCGACACTGTCCAGGTCTATCACCGCGCCGTCCCTTAGCCGGCCGCAACCTTCTTCGCGTCCGCGGCGCCATTCGGCGGCGGGATGGATGCCGGAACGGCGGCCGGGGGCGTCCAGTTGCCATAGACATTGACTTCGACGCCCTCCACTTTGTGCCGCACGCCTTTGACCATCAGGCCCGGCCGGCCTATAGCCTGGCCTCCCACCTGAAGATTGCGCGAGTCACGCAGACCCACGCGCACCAGCCGCCGCCAGCGCCCGCTGCGGTTGAGCGCCGAGCCGTGAATGGTCCACAGATGGAACAGCACCACATCGCCAGCCTTGGCCGGCACAGACACCGCGTCTTGCAGGCGGTACTTGTCGGTGGGCAGGTAGGGCTCAATCTCGGGGCCGCTGATGTGCTGGAGCGGGCCCAGCTTGTAGCTGCCCGCCAGGAATTTAAGGCAGCCGCTCTCTTCGTCGGCGTTGTCCACGTGGATCAGGGCGTCGATATAGCGCCCATCGGCATGCGGGTAGAACGGGTGGTCCTGGTGCATGGGAAAGGGCGTGCCGGCGCCGGGCGCCTTGGCGTGCAGCGTGCTGTGGTGCACCTCCACGCTGTCGCTGGGCAGCAGGGCGCCGATGGCGTCGGCCAGCTCGGGCTTGGTGATGGCGTGCATCCAGGCGGTGGAGAAATGGTGCAGCTCGTGAATGTGCACCAGCACCGCCTTGGCATCCTCCTCGGCCTCCATGTACTCCTTGCGCCAGGCGCCGCGCCAGCCGCCCTGCCAGAAGGCGAAGGTGTCCATCATGTAAGCGAGATCAGAGCTCAGTTGTGCGATCTCGTCCGGCGAATACACCTGCTCGACGCGCAGAAAGCCGTTCTCGTTGAAAAAGTCGATCTGCTGCTGGGTCAACATGGCAAAGCGCTCCTTTAGGGGTGGGCTAAGGCCCGGCCGGGCTGGAACAGATTTAAGCCGTGCGCGGCGCCGGCAATTCGACCACGAATTGATATTTGGGCTCAACCCGCTGCCGCTGGATGATGGGCATGATCTCCCGCCAGGTGGCCAGCAAGCCCACTGGGCAATGCGGCAGGTCGGCCTGAATGGCCTTGTGCAGCTTGGCCAGGTTGTAGCACGGCACGGCGGCATACATATGATGCTCGATGTGGTAGTTCATGTCCCAATACAAAAATTGGACGAAAGGGTTGACCAGGAAGGTGCGGGTGCACAGCCGGAAGTCGGGCACGTTGTCCTGCAGGCCGGAATGCTGGGTGTTGTTGCACAGCCATTGCAGCCCGCCGCCGTAGTACGGGGCCAGCGTCACCACCACCGGGATCATCCACCAGTGGAAGTAGAGCGAGACCGCCACGATCAGGATGTGACCCAGCAAGAAGATGCGCGCCCAGCGGAACAGACCGGCCCGCTCTTCCACCGCCGAGGGCGGAAACAGGGTCTCCTCCCACTGTCCTTCCACCTGCCCAAAACATAGCCGGACGATCAGCTTCAGCCGGAACCACAGGTCCCACGGGTTCACCAGCACGGTCTTCAAAAACGATTCGAGCGTCAGCTTTTGCGGCAGCACCACCTCCAGATCTTCCGGGGGGTGCAGCGTGTACTTATGATGCTCCTGGTGGCTGGCCCAAAACATCACCGGGTTTTGCATGCTCAGAAAGCTGAAGATTTGCAGAAAGAAATAGTTCAGGGCCCTGGTCTTGAAGACGGTGTTGTGGACTAGCTCGTGGAACCCGTTCAGCATAAAGGCATAGAACGTGCCGTGGATGAACAGCAGCAGGAGCAGCACCAACAGCGGCACCCGCCCGGCGGCATAGACGGCGGTGGCGCCCGTGAGCACCAGCAGCCCCAGGTAGCCGGCGGTGTGCAGAAACCCCTTCCAGTTGCTGCGCTGATTGAGGTCCGCCAGCACATCCCGCGGGATGGGCGATTTATACCAGGCGACCCGGATTTTGGTCTGTTCGCTCGACATGAGTTGTGCAGTGGTCATGGCTTGTGGCGCCTCACAAAGACAGTGCTCGGGAAGGGTCAACGAAGACGGGAGCGGGATCTGTTACTACCTTAGATGATACTGTCGGCCGGCGAATCCTGCAACCTCCGGGCGGCCAGGAGAGAATTTCCAGAAAAGCAGTGGGCGGCGACCGTGCCTTGCACGGTCGCCGCCCACTGCTTTTCTGGGAGATTAACCGTAGCGATCCTAGGCGGGCGCAGCTTCCACTTCGAAACAGGTGCGGTACTCCAGCGTAGCCGAAATGTCGCGCACCAGCAGCCGTTCATCGCCTTCAAACTGCGACCGGCCGGCCAACTGCGAGGAGGTATTCTTGACGACGCCCGTGCGCCACGGGCTAAATACCAGGCACAGCTCGCCGGCCAGCAGCTCGGGCTGGAAGCGTTTGAGCCCGATGATCCAGGGTGTACCGTTGTTGAAATGGTCGGCCACCAGCCGCCCATCGATAAACGCCATGCCGGTATCGCCATCGTAATCCACGCGCAGAAAGGCCTCGCTCACATCCGCCGGCAGCGCCTCGGCCAGCCGCACCACGGTTTTGAGCGCGCTCACCGACTGCACTGCCAGGGCCAGGCTTTGGGCGGGCCGCGCCACCCGCAGCCGGGTTTGGCCAGGCAGGTTGGTCTGCTCAAAGCCGGCGCAGGGCGCGCGGAGGGTCGCGCTCAGCGGCGGCCAGATCGTCATCGTCCACTCGGGCAGGCCGGCGCTGCGCGTCTGGACCTGATCGTCCGCGAACACCACTTCGGCCGGGCTGCTGATCACCCGCTCGCAGCCCCAGGTCCGGCCCTGATAAATGTGCTCCGCCTCCGCCCGTGTGAGCGTCGTAACGCGCAGACGTCCCCCCGCGGCGGTTTCAATATCCAGCGCCGGCTCGGTTCCCATCGGGGGCCGGACCCGCAATTGAGTGCCGCTGGCCTGCTGCGCCAGCGCGCCGTCCACCCGCCGCAGCGTGCCGGCCTCAAAACAATATTCGGGCTCCAGCCCGGGGATCGCAAAGAAGAAATAGTGCGTGAGACCGTCATAGCTGAGCACGGTCAGCGGTTGCACCGTGGCTGAAACCAGGCGAACGCCGGACACGGTCCAGCCGTTGACCGTGCCCAGCGTTTGGTTGAACGGCAAAATAAAGCAGGCCTCGGCTAGCACGGTCACGGTCCCCTGGCTGGGGATGCGCACCGGGCCGTGAGAGGTCTTGATTTCAAAGGCCACGTGCTCCAGGCCGTGCATCTCCACATGATCCTGAAAGTTGTTAACGAACACGAAGCCCGCGCCATCCTGGGCGCGCACGCACCAGCGCACCTGGGCGGTGTTGTCTGGGGTGATCTGGCCGGCATCGGCGGGCAGCAGCGTGGCCATCGGCGCCAGCGCTTTGGCATACGCCTGCAAGAACAAATGCAGCAAGCGCAGCCCGTGATAGCTGGCGTGGTACTCGCCGAACTCGCCCAGCGGCGCCTGGAAGTCATATGACAATTGCGGGTGCAGCCGCTCGTGGCTAAATCCGTGCCCGCCCACCGGGGTGGTGCCCCCGTGGTACATGTAGTAGCCGAGCCAGTTGCTGCCGCGGCCAATGCACACCAGCGCCAACGCCTCCACACTGCGCGCAGGCACCAGCGGCCGGTTGTGGTAGCGCACCTGGATGCCGCCCTGCATCTCGGCGTAGATCAGCGGGTATTGCGGGTCCGGGGGCGGGTCGGCCTGGCCGTCTTGAAAGGTAAACAAATCCGAGGGCGGCGGGTTATCGACCCACACCGGGTAGGCATAGCCGCCATACACCGGCAGAGTCTCCAGCGGGATGATCGGCGCGCCCCAGGCCGTGACCAGATAGATGGGCACATTCAGGCCGGCCTGGTGGGCCAGCGCTTTGAGCGCCTTCAGGTGCGCCACGCCGTCGCGGCCGGCCGTCACCCATTCCGTGTCACGCGCCGGGTTCACCACCTCCCATGGCGCGCCGGCATGCATGTACTCGTTCTCCAACTGGATGCCGATGATCGGTCCGCCGTCCACGAATAAGAGACCCTGCACCTGCCTGCTGATCTCGGTATACAGGCGCTCCACGCGGCGCAGATAGCCTGGAGCGTTGGAACGCACTTCGAATGGCTGGCCATACAGCCAATCGGGCAGTCCGCCATTGCGCCATTCGCCGTGGGCAAACGGGCCGACGCGCAGGATGACCTTTAGATCGTGGTGGGCGCACAGCTCCACGAAGCGGCGCAAGTTTTTCTGCCCGTCCCACTCGAACACGCCCTGGCGCTCCTCATGGAAGATCCAGAACACATAGGTGGCCACGGTGTTGATGCCGCCGGCCTTGAGTTTGAGTAGCTCTTCTTCCCAATACGGCTCGGGATAGCGGCTGTAGTGGAACTCGCCGCTGATCACCACCGTCGGCTGGCCGTTCCAGGCCAGGTAGCGGTTGCTGACCTCCAGGCGGTTGCCCAGGCGGTCGGCGCCGCCCAGGCGCAAGTGGCCGGTGGTGATGGCCGCGTTGGGCTGGTTGGCGTCCAGCGTGCAGAGGCGAGTTGGCTGTGACACGGCGCTAACCTCGAACCCAGACGGCCCGTCCGCTTTCCAAACCCGCCAGCACCGGCCCGCCGGCGCCGAAACTGCGCGGGGCCAGCAGCGCGCTTACCGCCTCGTCGTTCCAGGCCGCCGCCGGCCAGCGGCGCCAGGCGGCGCCCCCATCATCCGACATTGACAGGCCGCCATCGTGCAGCACCAGCAATTGCGGCCGGCGTGAGAACTCTGGCCCGACCACGATCTGGCCAATTGAATTGGATAGGTTGGTCGGCCCAAGGCGCCGCCAGTGGCGTCCGCCATCTTCTGAGCCCAGCAAGCCATGCGTTTCAGTGCCGGCAAAGAGTGTGCTGTCGTGCGCGAAGTTTGGCGAGAGACCCAGGCTGATGACGGCGTCATAGTCCACCGGCAGCGCCACTTCGCGCCACGCCCGCCCGGCATTGCGGCTGCAAAACAGCCCGCTCTGGGTGCCGGCAAAAATGGTCTGATCGCTCTCAAACCCGGGCGAAATCCCCAGGCACAACACATTCACGTCCAGCAGGCCCAGGTTGCCGGTCTGCCAATGGCCACCGCCATCGGCCGAGTAGAAAATGCCATCGGCCAGCGTCCCGGCCAGCACCCGCCCATCGCGTCGAAAATTAGGCGACACGGCCAGCGCCACCACCGCGGGCGCCGGCTCGCGCAGGGCCACGTTCTCCCAGGTTTCGCCGCTGTCGGGCGAGCGCAGCACCCCGCCGTTGTAGCCGGCGAAGACCACCAGCCCGCGCCCGGCGCCCGGCGCCACCGCCACGGCCAGCGTGGGCAGAGCCTGGCTCAAGTTCAGGCTGCGATAGGCCGATTGCCAGGTTTTCCCATCGTCCTGGCTGATAAAGAGTCCCGACATGCGCGCGGCGAAACAGGGCCCGCGTCGCGCGCGGCTCCATTCGACCGGCCCGGCGAATTGGTAGATCAAGTCCTGGGATAGGGTTTCAGGGTCGAGGCTGGCTGGCATTTTATTGTCGCTGGATGCCCATGGGCGGGTTGGCGCGCTGGACGAGCACGTCAATGCTGAGCGCCAAGGCGGAGCTGGCAACGGCGTGGTGCAAGGCGGCCTTGACCACGGCCGCCGAATCGACGATCCCGGCCGCGGCCAGGTCTTTGTATTCGGCGCGCGTGACATCGAAGCCGTGACCGGCTGGCCGCTGAGCCAGCTCGGCCAGGATTGTTTCGGGTTCGTGGCCAGAATTGGCTAATAGGGTGCGAAACGGCGCCTGCACCGCCCTGAGCAATATCTTGTGCGCCAGCCGCTCTTCGCTCGACTGCGCGGCGCAAATCTTGGTTTGCAGGAATGGCTTGAGATTGAGCAGCGCGATGCCGCCGCCGGCCACCACCCCCTCGCGCAGTGCGCCGCGGGCGGCTTCCGCGACGCGCTGCGCCGTTTCTTTGCGCGCCTCCAACGCCAGCGGGGTTGCGGCGCCAATCCATAAAACCCCTGATCCATACAGCAGGCGGCCGATGCGCGACCGCAGCCGGGTGCGCGCCTCGACCTCGTGGCAGTTTGCCAACTGGGCCCGCAGCTCCCCCAGCCGGCGGCGCAGCTCGCGTGGGTCGCCTTTGCCCGCTTCCAGGCCCAGGTATTCTTTGTCGGCCCAGGCCCGCCGCGCGCCGCCGAAGTTCTCCATGCGCACGGCTTCCAGCCGGTCGCCGGTGGCGGCTAACAGAGGCTGTCCGCCGACCAACAACGCCATATCCGCCAGGCTGTCAGGCAGCGACGTGTGGTTGGCCGGCGCCCGGACCGCCGCCACGTTGAGCCGCTGCCGGTTGGCAGGCAGCTGCAGGATGGTCAAGGCCCGTTCCGAAACGGTATGCGCCACCAACACCAGGCTGTTTATACCGGCCTGGCAGGCCAGGTCGAGCGCCGGGATCAATTCAGCCGGTTCCTTTATTTCCAGGTCGGTCAGCAGAAACGCCGGATCGACCAGCGAAATCTTGTCGGTGCCGGCGGTCGGGTCACGCGCAAACAGTCCGCTGTCCCAATACACGCCGTCAAACAGCTCCAGCCGCAGCTTGCGATCGCGGCCGGGCCGAATGTCGAGCCGGCCATCTGGCCCCAGCAGATCGAGGGCCTCCGCCACCACTTCCGCCAGGTCCGTGTCGTGGCACAAGCCTTCGGCAAAGCGGCGCACGCCCTCCTTGCCCTCCAGCGGGCGCGTCGTCCGGTCGATCTCGGCCAACAAGTCTTGCGCGGCTTGTTCCAGGTGCCGTCGTAATAACATGCCGTTGCCGCCCGCGGCCACAAAGCCCAGGCCCTGGTTGTAGATCGAGCCGAACAACACCGCGGCGGTGGCGGTGCCGTCGCCGGCCGTTTCGTGAACGGCCCACAGCATCTCGCGCAGGATCATGGCCCCAGCGTCTTCCACCCGATCGGGCAGCGCCACGATGCGGCGCGCGATGGTGGCGCCGTCATCCAGAAACTCGGGCATCCGGCCCTGAAACATGGTCTCATGCACCACGTGGCGAGGGCGCGGCCCGAGCGTCGGCGCGATAGCGCGCACCAACTGGCCCATGCCGCGTTTGAAGCCGCGCTGCACCGCCGGCTGATATTTCACCCCCGGGATCTGGCTCTTTGACTTAGGTGGGGTCATGGTCATATAGGTCTCATGTAGGGGCCGCAACACGCCTGCGTGTGCACCCTGGCTGACTTGGGCGCACACGCAGGTGCGCCCCCTACAATCATGGCATCACCCTCGAACGTTCACGGATTGGCAAACACACTCATCGCCGGCAGCGCCCGGTTGTCAAAATCGAACAGCGCCTGGTTCTCCCAGCCGTTGCCCGAGGCCGGGTCAGCCGGGTCCCAGCCGTTGCCCGGCACCGCTGTCCAGGCCGGCTCCCAATAATAAATTCCGAGTCCGTGCCCACCCGGCACCGCGCGCACAACTGTCATCACGTCGGCCAGCAGCCTCTGCTGGCCCTGGGGCGTAAAGTCGTAGCCGGCCACCGGCTGCGAGCTGATGATGTTGCCGAACCCGTCTTTGTCCTGGCTGGTAAAGGGATAGGCGGTCTCGGCCACCAGCACGTCTTTGTCATAGCGCGTCGCCAGGTCGTCCAGGTTGTTCTGCAGGTCGGCCAGCGTGCCGTGCCAGTATGGGTAATACGACACGCCAATCAAATCGAACGGCACGTTGCGCTGCAGCGCCTGGCTAAACCACGACTGCGCCAGGGCGTTGTTGCCGCCCTCCGCTAGGTGCAGCATCACCCGCGTCGACGGCGAGCAAGCTTTCACGGCCTGGTAACCGGCGCTGAGCAGCGCGGCCAGGTTGTCCCAATGCGCCGTGCTGCCGTCGGGCCACAAGAGGCCGGCGTTGATCTCGTTGCCAATCTGCACCATGTCGGGTGGCGTGCCCTGGGCCACCAGGCCCTGACACACATTAAAGGTGTGGTCATACATGGCCTGCTTCAATTGGGGGAAGGCCAGGTCTTTCCAGGCCGCCGGTTTGTTCTGCTTGCCAGGGTCGGCCCAGCTATCCGAATAATGGAAGTCGACCATGAGCTGCAAGCCCTGCCCCTTCACCCGCCGCGCCATTTCCAGCAGCTCGGCCTGATCATGATAGCCATCCGGCGGGTTAACCCACACGCGCAGACGGACTGCGTTCAGGCCATGCGCGGCCAGGATCGCCAGCGCGTCACCTGGCGCCCCGTGCTCATTGGCATACACACCACCCTTGTCGATGGATTTTTTTAAGCTGCTCAAATCCGCGCCCAGGATCGATAGCTGCGCCCGCCCAGGGGCCAATTCCACGTCATCGAAGCTGGCCCAGGCTGGCGCGCCAGCCTCAGTGGCCAGGAACACCGTGCAGCGCCCACCCTTGACCTCGCTGGAGACAACCACTTGCAGCCAGCGGTCGGGCGGCGCCACCGGCACCGCCACCTGCTTTCCCAATGGGGGACCGCCGCAGTCCTTGAGCCCGATCGCCGCCGAGGCCGCGCCGCCGCTGGTGCGCGCCCAGGCTCGCAGGCTATACCATCCGTCCGCCAGGCCGCTCAGCGTCTGCGCGGTCTGCACCTGGAATGGCCCATCGCCGCGCTGGGTCAATTGATACTGCCCGCCGCGGCCACCCGGCTCAACCATTGCGGCCTGGGTGTCGCCGCTCGACACCCAGCCTGCCGGCGAACCCGCCGTCTCGAAACCTGGGTTGACGAGTCCAACGCTAGCCGGCGTTCCGAGCTGCGCCGGCGTGGCCGGGCTATTTTGCACGCTTCGACACCCAACCAAGCCTGCGGCCAGCGCCACCACTGTCGTTGCGGCCGCGATCCCCACCATCCGCATCATCCGCGTAATCCGTGTACAAGGTTTGCGCTGTTGCGATGCGCGCCTATTCCTTCACCGACCCAAGCCGGATGCCGGTCACAAAATACCGCTGCAGGAACGGGTAAATCAGCAGCACCGGCACGATGGACAGGAAAATGCTGGCCGCCCGGATGGCGCGGTCGCTGTACATCTGGGCCGACGCGGGATCAATCGATAGGTTGGAGGCATCCAGCCCGATCACGATCGTCCGCAGGAAGGTCTGGAGCGGCTGCTTGCTGATGTCGTTGATCAGCACCATGCCATCAAACCACTGGTTCCAGTGGAACACGACCGCAAACAGGGTCAAAGTCGCCAGGGCCGGCGTCGAGAGCGGTATGTAGATCTGAAAGAGCTTGGTCCAATGTGAGGCGCCGTCGACGCTGGCGGCATCGTCGAGCTCGGACGGGATATCGCGGAAAAAGTTCATCAAGATGATGACGCTGAATGGCGCCAGCGCCGGCGGAATCACCAGCCCCCACATGGAGTTGTACAGGCCCAACTGCCGGACGGTCAGCCACCACGGAATGAGGCCCCAATCGGTGAACAAACCGATCAGCAGCAGCCACATGAAGATATTCCGGCCCTTGAATTTCCTGGCCGCCCGAGCCAGGGGGTAGGCAGTCAGAATCGTGATCGCCATTTGCAAGACCGTGCCCAGGACGACCCGCACCACCGAATTGAAAAAGGTCTGAAAGAACAGGCCGGTGTTGAGCACCTGCTGATAGGAAGCCGTAGTGAAGCGCACGGGCCATAACGTCACCAGGCCGCCCATGGCGGCTGACCGGTCGCTGAACGAGACCGCCAGGAAGTGCAGCAGCGGCACAATACACGCCAGCCCAACTGCCGCCAGCAGCAGATAGTTGAAGAGCTTGAACGTTCTCCAACCCAAGGATTTGTCTTCGACCATGAGAATGACCTCCGCATTGGCGCCGGCAACTAAAAAATCTGAAAATCACTGTACTTGCTGGCCAGCCAATAGCCGATTGCAACCAGCACCAGCCGGGCGACAGATTTGAACAGGCCCACCGCCGTCGCCAGGCCAAATTGAGCAGACTGGATACCGGCGCGGTAGACAAAGGTGTCCAGGATGTCGCCGGTGCGATAGACGCTGGGGTTGTACAGGTTTAAGACCTGGTCGAAGCCGGCGTCGACCACGTTCCCCAGGCTCAGGATCGCGATCAGGATGATGGTGGTCAGGATGCCCGGCAGGGTGATATAGCGGATGCGCTGCCAGGGGCTGGCGCCATCGATAGCCGCGGCCTCGTACAGGGTGGGGTCGATGCTGGTCAGGGCCGCCAGATAGATGATGGCCGCCCAGCCGACCTCCTGCCACAGGTAGGTCAGGACGAGCGTCGGGCGAAACCAATCGTTGCTGCCCAGAAAGATAATCGGCGCGTTGCCCGTGGCACGGAGCAGAATGTTCACCAGGCCGGTGTTACCCAGCAGGTCGAGCATCAGGCCGCCCAGCACCACCCACGACAAAAAGTGAGGCAAATAAACGATCGTTTGGATACTGCGCTTGAAGGTGTGCGAACCAACCTCGTTCAGGGATAGCGCGAACACAATGGCGCAAAACTGCAAGGTGATAACTTTGACGATAGCGATAAAGAACGTGTTGTAGGTGATCTGCCAGAATTCGGGCAGCCGGACCAGATGCACAAAATTGTCCCAGCCCACCCATTGCGATTTCAGCACCCCTAGCGCCGGGTTAAAGCGCTCGAACGCCACCAGGATGCCGTAGGCGGGCAGATAGCGGAACAGGAACAACAACAGCATGCCCGGCAGCAGCATGGCGTACAGCGGCCAGTTTTCCGCGATATACAGCCTGCGCTTGCTGGTTTGGACGCGGATTTGCGGCTCGACGGATAGGCGGACTTCGTCAGTTACCATTGGGATGGCCCTCGCGGTTAGCCGGCACCAGCAGTCGACAAAGGCGATAAACGCTAATGGGTGCCGCGCGGGCACCCATTAGCCCCGTCGCCGTAGGGGCGTTCAACACCTGCCCAGACCGCAGGTGCTGGGTTGAATGCCCCTACGACCAAACGCTATTGCTTCTGCAACCAATCGTTGACTTCCTTGGTGATCTGGTCGCCGCCCGAGCTCTTCCACTGGGTGACGAAGTCGTCGAAGGCATCCAGGGGCTTGTCGCCCTTGATGATGGCATAGAAGGCCTCACTGCGCATACCGTCCAGGGTGGTCTGCGAAGACTGCATGCCGGGGGTCGGCAGGCCGGTGTACTGGTCGAAGATGTCGTCGTCTTTGTCGTGCCCGGTGGTGTAGGCGTAGGCCTGGCGATAGGCGGAGCGGGTGCCGGTCGGGTCGTTCAGTAAGAACGTCTGCATGGCGTCCTGCTTGTCGGCCGGGATGCTCTTCCAGGACTCGATGAGAGCATTGGTGTGCGCGTCGGCGTAGGTATCCATGTAGGTGCCGCCGCGATCCCAGTGTGGGCCGAAGCTTGGACGGCTAGGGGGAATTTTCGTCGCGTCCGCCGGCGATATCACATCGCCCTTCCACTGATAACCGCCGATGCCGCCGATCGTGCTGTAATTCTCCCAGCCGTGCATCCGGTTCTCGGGCTTTTCCCACAACTCCACCCACCAGTTGAAGGATTCGATGGCGCGCCCGACGTTGGCGAAGCCGCTGCGGAACCCGTTGATGACATGATACGGCAGCTCGCCCAGGTTTCCGCGCTTGCCCCCCGGCAGGGTGGGGATGGGCGCCCAGGACCATTTGGCGTTCGGGTCGTTGGTCATGCTGGTGTCCACCCCGTACTGAGTGGCCCAGGCGGGCGCGTAAACCAGGCCGGCCTGGTTACCGCCCGTGACTTTGTTCATCGCGTCAGCGTCGGCCAGGGTGAAGAAGTCCACCGGAATAACGCCGCCGGCATACCAGTCGCGCAGCACGCCCAGCGCCTGCTTCATTTGAGGCAGGGTGTCGGCCTGCACGAGTTTGCCGCTGGCATCCTTTTGCCAGTAGGAGCTGATAACTCCGTAGGCGCCCGTGATGCCATCGGCGCTGGCATACCAGCCGCCGCCGCCCCACGAGCTGCCGCGGCCGATGCTCATGCTCAAGTTGAGGCCGATTGGAACGGAGCCGGTCCCGAGCTTGGCATTCTTGAAGGCCAGGGCGACGCTCTTCACCTCATCCAGGGTGGTCGGCATCTTCAGGCTCAGCTTGTCGAGCCAGTCCTGGCGGGCGATCAACACTTTGGCGTTATTCGCGGCTCGCTCGGCCACCGGGAAGGCCATGATCTTGCCGCCCACCTTGGCATACGACCAGGCTGCCTTGCCGTCCAGGTACGTGTCCATCGGCTTCTTAAGCCAATCGGCGCTGGCAGAGGCGTTCCAGGCGTCGGTGATATCGGCCAGCGACTTGGCTTCCAGCATCTGCACATACGTGCTTTGCGGGAGATCCTCCATCCAATCGGGCAGTTGGCCGCTAGCCATGGCCAGGCTGTATTTGGTGCCCAGGTCGGCGGCCACCGCCGTCCAGGCCACCCGCCAGTCGATTTTGAATAGCTCCATGTTGATATTCCACGGCCGGCTGGTCTTGGGGTCATCGTTCACGCCGGTATCGCCGATCTCCACCCGTTTGGCGCCCATGATGACAATGGGGTCAGCACTGGCCGGGGTCGTCACATCGGGCAGGATCGTCTCCCAGCCCTTGTTGTGGTCGGGCGAGCCGGGCAGAACGCCGAGGGCTTTGAGCCGGTCTTTGACGGATGCCGCCGCGGCCGCGGTGGGCGCGGTGGTGGCCGCGGCGCCGGCGGTGGGTGCTGCGGCCGTGGGCGCCGCCGCCGTGGGCGCCGCGGTGGGTGGGGCATTGGTCGTGCAGGCGGCCAATATGAGGCCGCCGGCGGTCACGGTGCCCAGACGCAAGAAATCGCGTCGACTCAGCTTCTGGGTCATTATTTGTCCTCCTTGGATGATGCGCCAAAATGAACCTGGGACCGGGTTAGCAGACGAAGGGCATCGTTCGATAGGCGCCTTCCTTTCTAGAGCGCGCACCGCTCGGCATTAGGGCAAAAGCTTGCCGTTTCGTGCGCGCCACGCCGTTAACCCTGCCTTACGCTCGAGCGGTAAGCGCTCTAGCCCACTTCATCTCCCGGAGGGAGATGTCCCAACGGGAGATGGGCTTGACCCAGGGTGCTCACAAAGAAGTCGTAGGTGACCGGGTGCAAAAAAATGTAATCGGCGCCCAGCTCCAGCGCCCGGGCGTCGTCGACGACCGAGGCGCACACGACCAGGGGAATATCCAAACTGGCGGCCGCCGCCCGCAGCGCGGGCGAGGCTTCCAGCACCTCGAGCGATGAAAACCACACTGAAACCGGGCGCGGCGCGGCGGCGTCTAAATCGAATGCATTCCCGCGCACGCTTTCGATCCGGCAGCCGCTGCGCTGGGCGTAGCGGCCGAGCAGATACTCAAGCGACGGGTCATTCCCGACATAAAAAACCGCGGGGACCGTATTGGGTGTCATGCCGTCCCAAAAGTATAGGAAACGGCGGGCGAGCAGGCTTGTCTAGAAGGGGGTTGTTTTTGTCAATTTAGGGGCTGGGCCGCTGCCGCCGGCGGTAGGCGTGCGGTGAGAGGCCGGTTTCGCGCTTGAAGGTGTGGGTGAAGTGCGAAATCTCGGCGAAGCCGGTTTCGGCGGCGATTTCGGTGATAGGCAAATCGGTGGTATCCAGCAGGTGCTGCGCGCGCTGCAGACGGTAGCGGGTGAGGTAGGTCATGGGCGTGAGGCCCAGGGCCTGCCGGAAGCACTCGGTGAGATAGTTGCCGCTAATGGCCACGTGCCGGGCAATATCGTCACGGGTGATGGGCTCCCCGTAGTGCGCCTGGATAAAGGCGACCGCGCGCGGCACGAACCGCTGGGCGGTATTGCTGAAGCCGCTCTGGCGCGCCAGGGCCGTCTCGATGCGGCCCAGGGTTTCGTCGGTGGTGAAAATGCCCTTGCTCAAGATAGCGGCCACGCCGCGGTTCAGCCGCTGGGTCTCGGCCTCGGTCAGCGTCTGCCCGGTGATCACGATGACCGGGATGCCGCGCGTCGTCTCCTGCTGCCGCAGCCGTTCGAGCACCTCGAAGCCATCCATCTCCGGCATCACCAGGTCGAGCAGGATCAGGTCGGGCCGAAAGCTGGGCACGGCCGCCAGAGCTTCACGCCCATTGCGGGCCTCGGCCACCCGATAGCCGGCCTGTTCGACCGTGCGGCTGTGCAGCGACAGAATTTCGGGGTCATCATCCACCACCAACACCCGCTGCTGGCTGCCCAGCCGGTGACGCTCCAGCTCGCGCGTGAGCTGATCGAGCCGCAGCGGCTTGAGCAGGTAGTTGATCTCCAGCAGCTCCCCCTGATTTTGGACCGTGTCCAGCGCATACACCAGGACCGGGACATTTTCCAGGGCGCCCTGGCGTTTGAGGGCGCCGAGGATATCCCAGCCCAGGCGGGTGGCCAGTTCCTCGTCGATCACGATCGCGACCGGCTGGAGCGCCGTGGCCTCGCCCACCCAATCGGGGTTGGCCTCCACGGCACAGCCGCGCACGTCGAAGCCGCGCCCCTGCAGATAGTGCCGCACCTGCTGGCCGGCCTCCGTTTCGCCGCCCAGCAGCACCACGGTAGGCGCGGCCGCGCCGGGCGCCAGCCCCGGCGGTTGGGCCTGTCGGGCCGCCAGCTCGGCCAGCACCGGCAGGCTAAAGGTCACCCGCGTGCCGCGCCCATCCGCGATGGGCGACTGAACGGCCACCGTTCCCCCGTGGCGCTGCACCAACTGCTTGCACACGGCCAACCCCAGCCCCAGGCCG
>Ga0070730_10001838_pt1 | contig 19880 bp, 21 predicted proteins | sample Coa_R1_3_FD_66447 | JGI IMG/M metagenome (GOLD analysis project Ga0070730, IMG submission 66447) | Surface soil microbial communities from Centralia Pennsylvania, which are recovering from an underground coalmine fire - Coalmine... | ecosystem: Environmental > Terrestrial > Soil > Unclassified ... | reverse complement strand
GCGACCGACCGTCCTCACTACGGTCGGTCGCTCTGTTTTCCTCGTTACCCTACTGCATCGCCACGCCTCGCCTCCGTCTCATCCCTGCACCGTGCTTCCACAACTTCTGGGCACACCCAAGCGATGCAGCGCGTTGAAGGCGTTGGCGAGGTGCAGGCGGACGGCGGTGTGCTGCACGTGTACGCCGGCGCGGCGCCCGGCCTGGTCGGCCGGCTCGTGGAGGCGGTGGCGGACGGCGGCGCCGAGCTGCGCGACCTGGCCGTCGCCGAGCCCACGCTGGAGACGGTTTACCTCAAGCTCACGGGAAGGGAGTACCGCGAGTGACGACAATGGAACAGGCGATGGCGCAGGCTGCGCCGGCCGTCCCGGCCTTGCCCGTGCGACGCCAGCTCCAGACGGCGCTGGCGCTGATCGAGCGCGACCTTGCCGTCTGTTGGCAGCGCTTTCCCGAGTTCGTCGTGCGCACCACGATGCAGCCGTTCCTCTTCGCCTTCGTCTTCGCGTACGTCTTCCCTCGCATTGGCCAGGGGATCGGCGGCACGCGCAACGGCGGCCAGTTCGCCACCGTGCTGCTGCCGGGGCTGATGGCGAGCACGCTGATCTTCCAGGGCATCTTCAACAACGCGCTGCCGCTGGTACAGGAGTTCATCAGCCGCGAGATCGAAGACCGGGCGATGTCGCCCACGCCGGTCGCCGTCGTCGCGGTGTGCAAGATCATCAGCGGCGCGCTGCAGGGCGCGCTCTCCGGTCTGTTGGTAATCCCGATCGTCTGGATCGCCTCGGGCCGCGGCGCCACCGTGGACTGGGGCCACCCGCTCTTGCTGATCACGATGGTGCCGGTGGGCGCGCTCGCCGGCGCCTCGATGGGGCTGCTGCTCGGTACGATCGTCGAGCCGCGGCAGATCAACCTCGTCTTCTCGCTGCTGGTGCTGCCGCTCACGCTGCTCGGCTGTGTTTACTACCCGTGGACCACGCTCTCCTCGCTGAAGTGGCTGCAGATCGCCGTGCTGCTCAACCCCGTGGTCTATCTCAGTGAAGGGCTGCGCGCGGCGCTGATTCCGGGCGTGTCGCACATGTCGCTGTGGGCGGTGTACGGGCTGCTCGTCGGCGCGCTTGTGATCATGACCTACTTCGGCATCGTCTACTTCAAGAAGCGGGTGATCACGTAGCGGCGGCGCCCGGCGGCTCGATCTCGCGGCCGTTGACGATGCAGGTGCTGCTGAGCGGGACCGGCGTCTGGACCAGTTGTTCGGCGTAGCAGCCCTGCTGCGCCAGGCGGATCAGGTGCACGATGGCCGCTTCGGGTTCGGGCGAATCGATCTCCAGGCGCGTGCGGCAGGCGGTTGCTCCCGCCTCGACCGTTCCCGCGAGCACCGAACCGCCGTTGAACCAGTCGAACTCAACGTGACAATCCGCGCGCGTGACGGTGAACTTCAGCATCGACGCGAACCGCGCCACCTGCGTCAGCAGTCAGAACCCCGTCGCGGCGGCAAGATACGTGAGCGGGGCCGGGTAGGCGTCTTCGCCGCCGAGGCGCGGCGGCTCGTCGGAGAAGAAGCTGAATTTGCCCGCGTCGGCCCGCTTGAGCTGACCGCGGATCGTCGTCACGTCCACGGCCATCGTGAAGCTACGGCGTGGCGGATCGTCGTGCGGGCCGGCCGCCGCGCCGCTTCCGCCGCCGGATGATGCCTCGGCCATCTGCGTTGCCTCCTGCGGGTTGTCCCAACCTCGCGTCCTACGCCGAAGCCAGCGCATAGAGCAGGTCGGCGTAGGCCATCTCCATCTCCGCAAGCCCGGCGATACTGGAGCCGGCGGCGGGTTCCAGCACGAGATATTCGTTCGGCGCGTGGGCGCCGGAGCCGTGGCCCAGGCCGCCCATCACCGTCGGCAGGCCGAGCGTATCCGTAAAGACGTAGTACGGCGCGCTGCCGGCGAGCCGCGGCTGCACCAGCGGCGTCTTGCCGTACTTGTTGTAGACGCCGATCGCCGCCTGCACCAGCGACGACGTGACTGAGCTTTGCGCCGGCGGGTAGCCGCTCAGCTCGCGAATCTGAATATCCGAGAAGCCGTTGCGGTCCAGATGCTCGCGCACCAGCCGCAGCGCCTCCTCGGGCTTCTGGTTCGGCACGAGGCGGCTGTCGACTTTGGCCGTGGCCTTGTGCGGCAGGATCGTCTTTGTCCCTTCGCCCGTGTAGCCGGCCCAGATGCCGTCGATGTTCAGCGTGGGCCGGCAGAGGTAGCGCAGCAGCGCCTCCTCGCCGCTGATGCCGTCGACCCAGCGCTCGACGCCCATCACCCGCTTGATGCTCTCTTCGTCCCAGCCGGCCAGCATGCCGCGCAGCAGACTGCGCTCCTCGTCGCTCGGTGGGCGTACCGCATCGGTATAGCCCTGCACCGCGATCGTGTTGCCGTCGGCGCTGGTGAGCGTCGCCAGCGCCTGCACCAGCCGCCAGACCGGCGAATCGACGATCGCCTTAAACGAGCCGTGAATCTCGGCGCGAGTCGGGCCGCCGGCGGCGCTGCCGATCGCCTCCAGCTCCCAGTAGGCGATGCCCTTAACGCCCAGCGGCAGTGTCGTTTCGCCCTGCGGATTCTGCGACGGGAAGGGGAAGAAGGCGCCGAGCGCCGTTCGCAGCCGCTCGGCGTACGCCGCGACGACCTGCGGATAGTGCGGCGAGCCGAGCTCCTCCTCGCCCTCGGCCGCGACGAAGAGATTGACCGGCAGCGTGCCCTCGACCGCGATGATCGAGGCGACGGCGTTGAGGAAGGCCCGCTCCGGCCCCTTCTGGTTGACCGCGCCGCGACCCATCAGCACGCGGCCAAGCTCATGGTCGACGATCTCGGCCGCGAACGGCGGCGATCGCCAGTCGGCCGGCTCGACCGGCTGCACGTCATACATCATGTAGACGAGCAGCGTACGCGGCGCGCCAGCGTCATAGAAGCCAAAAACGCCCGGATGGCCGTCTGTCGGCGCCAGCTCGGCCTCGCGGAAGCCGAGAGCCAGGAGATCGTGGCGGAGCAGCTCGGCCATCTCCAGCACGCCGACGTTCTGCGCGCTGATCGAAGGCTGGCGCAGCCAGCGTTGCAGTTCGGCGGTGTGTGCGGCCCGGTGTGCCCGTATGTGCGCGTAGACGGCTGCATGGTCGCCCGCATAGGCCGGAATCGTGCGGGCATCGAAGGGAGCGGCGTCGCCGAGCACGCCGCGCTGCGAGGACTGCACCATCGTTCGGCTCCTCTCGAAGGCCGGCGCCAGCGGGCTGCCGGCCGCGGCGGCAAGTATAGCGCAGGCGCCGGCGGCGAGCAGCGCCGCGACGCGCTGAGAGCGACGAGAGCCCTGCGAAATTGGCCGGACTGCCGCCTTGGTCATGGACAAGGCATCGAGGCTGCTTCTCGTCGATCTGAGCGGCCCGTCCCGATCGGGCCACGTACCGGTACGGGGCCTGCATGCGCCCAGACACATGCCGGCAGGCGGCAACCCTGCCGCGAGCCACACGCCGGTAGACCACACGGGCAGATCTCTGCGGACGGCGAGCAATCGCCTATGCTGAACCCATGCGAGACCGTTCCCCCGTGCCTGGCGCGCGACGCTTGACTCCGGTCGGCGCGGCATGGTCCGCCGCGCTGCTGCTCTTGCTCGCCGCGCTGCTTCCAGGCGGCAGGCAGCGCGCCGCATTTGCTGCGCCCGGCCGGACGGCGACACCCGTGCAAACCGCTGCGCACCTGGAGACGGTGCGCACCGCGTACAACGATCTGCTCGACGTCTTCCGCGACCCGGAGCCGCCCGATCGCCTGCTGCAGCCGGCGCTGGACCACCTGCTTGACGATGCCGGCACGCATGGCCTCAAGCTGCAGCCGCCGAACCTGCCCGCCGATCGAGACGGCGCCTTCGCTGCATTCGCGGGCGTCTTCAACCAGTACGCGGCGCGGGCCAGCGACAGCGCCGTCCAACAAACGGCCTTCGACGCAATCGACGCAATGACCGCGGCGCTGCGCGACGACCACACCGGCTTCATCGATCCGCCAGGCCTCAAGCAGTTCGCCGCGGACCTGGCTGCCGGTTCCGGCTTCGGCAGCGGCCTGATCCTCGCCCGCGCCGACCCGCCGTTTGTGCGCGAGATCGCACCCGGCGGCCCGGCCGACGCGGCCGGCCTACACCCCGGCGACAGCCTGCTCGCGGTGAACGGGCAGCCGCTGACGCCCCGCACGCTCGCCGGGCTGCAGGGCACCTTTGCGGGCGACTCTGGCCAGTACACGCTGCACATCCGCCGGCCCGGCGCCGGCGATCTGGACCTGACGATCACGCCGGGGCCGTATCACTTCCAGGAGTGGAGCGCCACGCTGCTGCCGGGCGGTGTCGGCCTGATGCGGCTGCGTGAGTTTATCGACCCGTGGCGGCCGCTGGCGGACAGCCGCACGATCGACCTGGCGATCGACGCCGCGTTGGAGCAGTTCGAGGCGGCCGGCGTGACGCTCTGGGTGCTCGACCTGCGCGACAATCCCGGCGGCTCCGGCCTGCTGGCCGACGCGCTCACCGGCCGCTTCGTGCCGGATGGGCTCTCCGACCGGCAGTTCGATGCCCGCGGCCATGTAGGGCAGGACCTGGTGGACGGGCGGCTCTTCCGCGTGCAGCGGCCGCTGGCGCTGCTGGTCAACGGCGGCTCGACCTCTGCCTCGGACCTGGCGGCCTCCGTACTCAAGGAGTCCGGCCGTGCGCTGCTGGTGGGGCAGCGTACGGGCGGGGCGCTCGGCAACGCCGCGATCTGGCCGATCGGCGACGGCGCCGGCATGGAAGTCAGCTTCGCCGACGTGCACAGCGGCGCGGGCGACGCCGTGATCGATCACGTTGGCGTGCCAGTAGACGTTTCCGCGCCGAACCGGACTGCCGACGACCTGGCCGCGGGGCGCGACCCGCAACTGGACGCCGCGATCACCGTCCTGCGGCAGCAAGGCGCCGCGCCGCTTCCACTTGCCGACGCGGGCCTGACGCGGCTCGACCGTGCGCGGGTGGAGGGCCGCCTGCTGCGCTATCTTCCCGTGGCTGGGGCAGTGGCCGCGGCTCTGCCCGGCAAGCTCGATGTGCTGGACACGGGCGGCTACACGCTGCTGAGCTACAACGACTACAACAACTGGGCGACGGCGACGGTCACGACCTCCGGCAGCGGCGGCGGTCGCGACGCCGTCGCCACGCGCGAGGCGGCGCGACAGCGGGGCTGGCAGGGCAGCCGCGTCGAGGTTTACGGCGGTGACGACCCGCTGGGGCCGTCGCTGTGGGTCGAGTGGGATGCCTACGGCGATGACGCCGGCGCCGAGGCGGCGCTGATCGCCAACGACTTTCCCGATCAGTGGCAGCCGCAGAGCACGTCGCTGCGGCTAGGCGACGCGGAGACACTGGCCTACGCCGGCGCCTGGGGTGATCTCGGCACGCTGCTCTTGCGCTGGCGGCACGGCAGTATCGTGCTCACGGCCGAATATCAGGCGCCGCCCGGCATGGCGTCGGCGGCCGGAGAACTCATGCTGGCGCAGAGCATCGACGCCGCGTTCAACCAGGCGCCGGACACGCTGGCCTTTGCGCTGATTGTTGTGCCCTTACGGCGGGCGCTGCCCGTGCTGCGGGCCGGCGCCGCGTTCCGGTCCGCTGCGCGGAAGCCGCAACCGTAGACGCGCTCGCGCTGCCCGCGCCGCGCCGGTGAAACGTGACGCGGACAGCCGCGCATCTCGACAGCGTGCCGAGGTGGGCCGGCACGGGCCGGGCGATACCGCCTATTGCGCGGGTGCGAGCACGGTAAAGTTGCCCGTCATGCAGGGTGCAGTAGTAGAGATACTGGCCGGGATCGAGCGTGCTCGTGTCCAGGGTGAACGACTGGCCCGGCATGATCAGCTCGTCGCGCGTGGGCGAAGAGTCGAACTTCTCGCCGGAGGTGAGGGTGCGGGTCGGCGCCATGCCGCTCCAGGTAATCGACGTTACCGTGTGCGGCGCCGTGCTCGTGGCGGGATTGTCGAATTCGATCTGCTCACCCTGCGTCACCGTCAGGTGCGCCGGTGCAAACGTCCACTGGCCCAGTCCCGCTGCATCCACCGGGGTGAAGCCCGCGTCGTTCTGCACGATGGTGACACGCGGCGTATAGGCGGTCGCCAGGCGCTGGGCGTGAGCGCCCGCCATGGTGGCGAAGGCGCCGCCAACCAGGAGCGAGGCGAGTACGGGCCGGATCGGGATGCGCATCTGTCCGTTTCCTCCAGAAGGCCGCGATTCTATTTTGGGCGCGGCGATCACGCGCTAGAGCTTAGCGACTCGCATGAGGATTGATACGTCCTTCCCGAATATTGCAACAGTTTGCGCGCGCCGGCCGGCGCTTCGCACTGAAATCGTGGCTGCCTGTGAGGCGAACGAACGGGCTTGCGCCCACCGTACGGCGACGGGGTAGAGTGGCGTCAGCCCCACACCAGGTCGCTTTGGAGGGTTCGGATGCCGCAAGGCGACGCGATCGATTGGCCGGCTGTGCGAGATGAGGCGGTGCTGCTGCTGCAGGAGCTGCTGCGCATCGACACGACCAACCCGCCGGGCAGCGAGCACGCCGCCGCCGAGCTTTTGGCCGCTGTCCTGGCTCGCGAAGGCTTCGAGCCGCGGCTCCTGAGTTCGGCGCCGGGGCGCACCTCGCTGGTCGCACGCCTGCAGGGCAGCGGCGAGCGAGGCCCGCTGCTGCTGCAGGGCCACACCGACGTCGTGCCCGCCGATCCAGGCGAGTGGACACGCCCGCCTTTCGCCGGCGAAATCGCCGACGGCTGTGTCTGGGGCCGCGGCGCCCTGGACATGAAGGGCGCGCTCGTGATGCAGGCGCTGGCGCTCGTTCTGGCGAAGCGGCTTGGGCTGCGGCCGCGCGGCGACGTGATCTTCTGCGCCGTGCCCGACGAGGAAACCGGCGGCTATCTCGGCGCCGGCTGGCTGGTCGAGAACCACCCGCAGCTGATCCGCGCCGAAGTCGCGCTGGGCGAAGTCGGCGGCTACACCATGTTCGTTGGCGGCGAGGGCGGCGACCGTTTCTATCCGATCCAGGTGACCGAGAAGGTCGGCTGCCAATTGCGCCTGCGCGTCGGCGGCGCCTCCGGCCACGGCTCGATGCCGATCCGCGACGGCGCGATGGCGAAGGCCGGGCGGGTGCTGGAGGCGCTCACCCGGCAGCGGTTGCCGGCGCACATCTCGCCCGTGGCTGAGCGCTTCGTACGCACGCTCGCGGAATCGCAGCCGCTGCTGCTGGGGCTGCTCGACCCGTCGCGCAGCGACGGCGTGCTGGCCGAGCTGGGCACGGAGGCGCGCATGTGGGAGGCGATCCTGCACAACACCGCCGTGCCCACCGTGATCCAGGGTGGAAGCAAGACGAACGTGATCCCGGGCAGCGTTGAGATCACGCTCGACGGCCGCCTGCTGCCGGGCCAGAGCGCCGAGACCTTCATCGGAGAGGTGCGCGGCGTGATCGGCGACGACGCGGAGATCGTGAACGTACGCCACACGCCCAGCCGCACCGAGGCGCCGGTCGACGCCTTCTTCGAGGAGCTATGCGGTGTGGTCCGCGAACTGGATCCCGGCGCGCGTCCCGTGCCGGCGATCGTCACCGGCGTCACCGACGCACGGCACTTCGCCCGCCTGGGCGCCCGCTGCTACGGCTTCGCACCGGTGCGGCTCAGCCCGGAGACGCCGTTCTGGACGCTCTTCCACGGCGCCGACGAGCGCATTCCGATCAACGGCCTCGGCTTCGGCGTGCAGGCGATCTTCCGTGTGCTGGAGCGGTATTAGCCGCGCGGCCCCGCCGGCGCGGGGTATGCGCTCGGATCATCGCGACTTACACTCGACTGCGGAGACCGAGACACGGAGGTCCGCCGCATGATCGAGGACACGGTCCCGGACACATCACCGCTGCTGCGTCCGCGGCCGGCGCTGCTGGTCGTGGTGCGGCACGGGGAGTCGCTGCGCAACACCTACGACGTCCACAGCGGCCTGCAGCAGATGCCGCCCGAGATCGCCAGCACACCCGATCACCTGATCCCGTTGACGGCCGAGGGCGAACGCCAGGCACGCTGTACCGGCGAGGGGCTGCGGGCAGAGTTCGGCGCTTTCGACACGATCTACCACAGCCCCTGGCTGCGCACCACGCAAACCGCGCACCTGATCGCAGAGGCGCTGCCTGCCGGCGCGGCGCTGCGCCGCAACCTCTTCCTGACCGAGCAGCACTTCGGCCAGCTCGATCCGGCGATCTGGCCCCAGCGGCTGCAACGCTACGAGGCCGCCTACAAGCTGTTCGAGCTGCAGCGGGAGATCATGGGCCGCTTCTACTGCCGCCCGCCCGACGGCGAAAGCTGGGCCGACGTCTGCATTCGCACGCACCAGTTTCTCGGCATCCTTTTCCGGCCCGAGCACGCCGGCAAGCGCGTGCTGCTGATTACGCACGGCGTCACGCAGCAGAGCTTTCGCTATCACCTCGAGTATCCGACCGAAGAGCAGCTCGTCGAAGAGTATGAGCGCGACCGCAACCGCAACTGCGGCGTCGGCGCCTATACGCACTCGCCGCAGACCGGCTGGACTCTGCTCTACTGGAACAAGACCTATTTCTGAGCGACCCCAGGCGCCCGCCGCCGGTCGCGTCAGCGCGCCCTGGCCGTTATGCTGAGCGCAGCATGACGCCCTGGAGGTTGCGATGCGGTGCGGCGCCCGCGCTCTACGCCTGCTCGCTGGCTTGCTGCTGGCCGGCATCCTGATCGCCTGCTCAAGCAATTCGGCAAACAACAAGAACAGCAAGGCCACGAACGCCCCGGCGGCAACCAGCGCCTCCGCCACCGTTGCCGCAAGCGTGCAAAGCACTTCGGCGCCTGCGTCGCCGGCGGCGGCCACGGCGGCGAGCGTCAGCACCAGTCCGGCCGCGGCCGCGAAGCCGAAGAACACGACCCTCCTTCTCTCCACCACGACCAGCACCCAGGACAGCGGACTGCTCGACGTGCTGATCCCGCTCTTTGAGAAGCAGACCGGCTACCAGGTCAAGACCGCTGCGGTCGGCTCCGGCGAGGCGCTGAAGCGCGGTGAGCTGGGCGAGGCCGACGTCTTGCTGGTGCACTCGCCCGCGGCCGAGCTGGACTACATGTCGCGCAACCAGGGCATCAACCGCCGGCTCGTCATGCACAACGACTTCATTATCGTCGGGCCGGCCTCGGATCCGGCGCACATCAAGGGCATGACGAAGGCCGTGGACGCGCTCAAGGCGATCGTGGCGGCGAAGGCGACGTTCATCAGCCGCGGCGACAACTCGGGCACCAACGCGCTCGAGCTGCAGCTCTGGAAGCAGGCCGGCATCGATCCCAAGGGCCAGAGCTGGTACCTGGAAAGCGGCCAGGGTATGGGCGCGACGCTGACGATCACGGCTGAGAAACAGGCGTACACGATCAGCGACCGCGCCACCTACCTGGCCACCAGGGCCCAGACACAGCTCGGCATCGTGGTCGAGAAGGACGGCATGCTGCTCAACATCTACCACGTCATCCAGGTGAACCCGGCCAACCACACCGGCCTCAACGTGGAGGGCGCGCGGGCCTTCTCGGAGTTCATGGTCTCGCCGGACACGCAGAAGGTGATCGCCGGCTTTGGCGTCGAGAAGTACGGGCAGCAACTGTTCATTCCCGACGCGGGTAAGACGGATCAGCAGGTGCAGCAGGGCGGCTGAGTGTAGACGGAGAGCAGCGCGTGCAGTTCGTTTGGGATGGGTTCATCGATGCGCTGCGCCGCCTGCTCTCAGGCGACGCCGAGACCTACCGCATTACCTGGCTCTCGCTGCAGGTATCGGGCGTCGCCACGCTGATCAGCCTGGCGATCGGCGCGCCGTTGGGCGTGCTGCTGGCGCTGGCACACTTCCCCGGCCGCCGGCTGGCGATCGCACTGGTGAACACGGGCATGGGCTTCCCGCCCGTGGTGGTGGGAACCTTCGTCTCGCTGATGCTCTTCCGCCACGGTCCGCTCGGCTTCCTGCGCCTCTTTCTCACCGTGCGCGGCATGATCATGGCGCAGACGATCATTGCCGCGCCGCTGGTTTGCGGCTTCACGCTGGCGGCGATCGGCGGCCTCGACAGCGGCGTGCTGTTGCAAATCCGCGCGCTGGGCGCCTCGCGTTTGCAGAGCGCCCTGCTGCTCGTGCGCGAAGCGCGGCTCGGCATGCTGGCGGCGGTGATGGCCGGCTTCGGCGCGGTGATCTCCGAGGTTGGCGCGACGATCGCCGTCGGCGGCAATATCAAGGACCAGACGCGCACGCTCACCGGCGCGATCGTGCTGGAGAACGGCCGCGGCGAGTTCGACCAGGCGATCGCGCTCTCGATCATCCTCATGGCCCTGATCTTCGCCGTGAACCTGGTGCTCACGGCAGCGCAGCAGCGCCGTGCTTGAGGTTGCGGCGGCAGACGTGGCTGCTCAGGCGCAGGACCGCGGCGGGGCGCCGGGCGGCGATCGCCCTGCGGTACGACTGGAGTTGCGCGGCATTCGTGTGCGCCGCGGCGAACGCCAGGTGCTCGAAGTCGAGCGGCTGACGCTCGGCGCCGGTCAGGTCCTGGCCGTGCTCGGCCCGAACGGCGCCGGGAAGACCACGCTGCTGCACGTCTGCGGCTTCCTGCTGGCCCCGGCCGCCGGCGAGGTTGTGCTCGACGGCGCAGCGGTGCGCGGCACTCCCCTGACGGCGCGCCGTCGCGCCACGTTGCTGCTGCAATCGCCCGTGCTGCTCGCCGGCTCGGCGCTGCAAAACGTGGAGTTAGGGTTGCGGTTGCGAGGGCTGCGGAGAGGGGTGCGACGCGAGCGGGCGCTGGAGTGGCTCGCGCGCTTCGGCGTCGCGCACCTGGCGTCGCGGCCGGCACGGGCGCTCTCCGGCGGCGAGGCGCAGCGCGTGGCGCTGGCGCGGGCGCTGGCCTTTGAGCCAGAGATTGTCCTGCTGGACGAGCCGTTCACGGCGATGGACCAGCCCACGCGCGAGGAGCTGACCGGCGCCGCCGTGGCCGAGCTGCGTCGAATGGGCGCGGCCACGGTCTTTGTCACCCACGACCGCGGGGAGGCGCTGCAACTCGCCGACCGCGCGATTGTGCTGGCAGAGGGCCGCGTGCGACAGGAAGGCCCGCCGGCCGAGCTGCGCGAGCGACCCGTGGACGCGCTGGTCGCCGCCTTCATGAGCGGCGTATCCGCCGGGCGGGCGAACCGTTAGTACTTGTAGCCCGGATCGTAGGGCGAGGACGATTTGGCCGGGGCAGCCGTTGCAGGCGCCGCCGCGCCGCTTGCCGTGTCGCTGACGACCACGGTGCCGTGCATGCTGGCGTGGATGTTGCAGTGATAGTGATAGGTGCCGGCCTTCGCAAACGTGACTGAAAAGGCGCCGTTCGGCGCGAGCGTGTTCGAATCGAAGCTCTGCGCCTGGCCCGCATCCGAGGTGACGGTGTGCGAGACGCTGTCGTGGTTTGTCCAGGTCACCGTGGTCCCGGGCTTGACCGTAATCGAGGCCGGAAAGGCGATGCCCTTGATTTCGGCCGCTTCGCTCGCACCGCCCGCAGGCGATGCCGTGAGGGCGGCGCCGACCGGGGCGACGGACGCCGCGGCGTTGCCGGTGTTGGTTCTTGCGCTGCTGGAATTGTTGTTGCTGGAGGCGCATGCCGCCGCGAACAGGAGCGGCAGGGTCGCCATCAGCAGCACCGGGACGAAGAGCCGTTCCTTGATCGCGTGCATCGCAGCCTCGGACGGTGAAATGTAGGGCAGCCGTCGCTGATCCTACGCTGCCTGCGGCGGGGCGGATGCATGGCCGGACCTGGTCGCCCGTTTGGCGCGTGGTCACAGGCGGGCGCCGCTTCCTATACTGGCTTCTGGTACTGGCTGCTGGCTGCTGGCTACTGGCTTCTTGCTTCTTGCTTCTTGCTTCTTGCGATGAGGATGCGGGCGAACGATGACGCTGGACGCGCGACACCTGCGGCGCCATCTCGAGGACCTGATCGGCAGGATCGCCTTCTTGCGGCCACTGCTGCCGGACAACCCGTCGTACCGGCTCTGGCTTGGCGATGTGATCGAGCTGGTCAACGTGCAGTGGGGCGTGCACAGCCGCCAGATGGCGCAACTGCGCGCCGCGATCGGCCGTGGTGGCCGGCATCCGGACGGGGAGACGGCCGAGGAACAGGCGCGCGCCTATCGCCAGCGGCTCACGGACATTGAGGCGGTCTTGAGCAGCTTTGTGCGCGCGATCGCCGAGCCGGTCAGATTCTTCGAGAACTGAGGCGCGGCGCACGCGTCGGCGCGCCCGCGCACGGCGCCAGCAATTTACACGACATCATCCGCGTGTTCGGGCGATTGGCCGCGACACTGGGCGGGAAGGATACGGGGAATGGGCGAGGAAGTCGACAAGCGCGTGATGGACGGCACGGACACGCTGGTGGCCGCCTTCGACGCGCTGCGCGAGGCGAAGCTGGCGCTCGACGATGTGCGACTCTCGTCGCCGGTGGAGGCACAGCGCAATCAGGGCTTCTCGCAGGCGTCGAATCGCGTGGAAGGCGCGGCGAAGAAGGGCGAAGAGGCGCTGCGCAAGTGCATCGTCGCCGCCAGCGTGAGCCATAGCCCCGCTCACTTTCTCTGCTACCGTCAGGCGGACGGCCGCCTCGCCAGCGCCCGCGCGGAGCTGCGCGGCGCGGCACGCGAAGACGATGTGTCGAGCAAGGCGGCGCGGCTGAGCGTGGCCGTCGCGCTGATCGAGCAGGGGCTGGACGCGACCAAGGACCTGATCTTCGCCGAACCCTCGGCGCCGTCGTCGCGTGCGCCGGGCAACGGCGCTGAGGAGGGAGCGGCCCTCTACGCACGCGGCGGGACGCGTACCGGCGCGTAGTCGAGCGCAAGAAGGGGGCTCCGTATCGAACGCCCCACACCGATCGCGCGTCGGCGGCCAGGCATCGGTTGCGGTTCGGTAGCCGCGGGGAGGGTTTCGAAATATCGCACGGTGGACTCAGGGCAAGTCGCGTGATATAGTTGCGCACGTCGAACATAAACTGATCCGACATGGGCAGGAGCGGCGACGCGTTGAACAAGACACGAAAGGTCGGGCTTGCCAAGCGACGCAAACGCATCGCGAAGCTGCACAGCCTGGAGAAGCGCCCGGCAGTGCCCCAAAAGGGCCCGCGCTCTGAGAAGACGCATGCCTCGCCGGTCCCTACCCTTGCCTTGACCCCGCTCCCCCGCCGTTAACTTCGATTCCCGCACGCCTCCGCTGCGCTGACCGCGAGCAGCGACTCTGGTGGCGATCCCAGGTACTCTGACGCGCAGCTCTCCGCGCCCGGGGCCAATCGCGGCCCACAGGCGTCCCGCTCTGGAACAGCGTGGAGGTGATGTGGTGGCTGACCTGGATCATCCCGTTTCGACTGCCGTGTGTGTGCATCGTTGGCGCATCGGCGCGCCGCATGGCGAGTCGTGTCTCGGCACCTGTTCGCTCTGCGGCACGGTGCGCTCGTTCACCAACGAACGCCGCCCCTTTGGCCAGCCCACCAAGAATCGCCGCCCCGCGCCCCCCGTTCCGCCCGTGCTGCTGGCCCGCCTGGCTGCGTCGCCCGCTGGTCCAGGTCTCCTCAGTATTTCCGACGGCAGCCATCGGGAACTGCACGCCGAATAGTGCTCTCCGGTCATGGCTTCACAACCGGCTGAGCGGCCTTTGAGGGCCGACCCGGCGTTGAAGCGATCCCTTACTCGTTCCGCGCTGCCGCCCCGACTCTCTGATTCGCACCCGCCCACAGCGTGGGTCACCAACCGCGCTGCGCTATGCTGTGCGTGGCGAGATCGCCGGTATCTCGGCGGGAGCGCGTCACGTGGCTGAAGCGCAAACGGCCCTGAAGCAGGCGGCCGCCGTGGTCGCCGTGCGCGCCGAGGTACGTGACGGGATGCGCCTTGGCCTCGGCACGGGCAGCACCGCCTTCTTTGTCCTGGAGGAGCTGGCGCGCCGCATCCGCGAGGAAGGGCTGCGCGTCAGCGGCGTGCCGACCTCGCTCGAGACCGCCCGCCTCGCCCGTGAACGCGGCATTCCGCTCCTCGACCTGGAGGAGCCGCTGGACGTCGCGATCGACGGCGCCGACGAGATCGGGCCGCGCCGGGCGCTGACCAAGGGCGGCGGCGGCGCGATGACGCGAGAGAAATGTGTGGCGCTCGCCGCCAGGCGCTTCGTGATCGTCGCGGATGCCTCAAAGCTCGTGCGCCGCTTGAGCTGGCCCGTGCCCGTTGAGGTGCTGCCCTTCGCCGAAGGCCTGGTGCTGCGCACATTGCGCGAGCGCTTGGCGGGGGCCGAGCCGCGGCTGCGCCTGGTCGATGGCGCCCCATTCCTCACCGACAACGGCAATCACATCATCGATGTTGGCTTTGGCGGCCAGCGCCTTCCGCCCGCCCGACTCGGCCGCGCTATACGGCAGATCCCGGGCGTGGTCGAACATGGGTTGTTCGTGGATATGCGGCCGGTGGTTTACGTCGCCGGCGACGCCGGTGTGCGCGTGATCCGTTGATCGCGGCCATCGCCGCTAAGGGCTAGGAGGCGCCGCGAGCGGGAGCCACCGTGGAGTGGCGCAGGTCGCCGGCGCCGCGAGGGGTCGCCACGGTGTACGGCCCCTCCGGCAAGATCGCAATGCTCGCGTCCGGCTGCCTCGCCAGCAGCGCCCTGAGCGCCGCCTCCACCGACTCGACCGGCTCGAAATGGGCCACGCGGATCTGCGCCGCGCTCAAGCCGCCGCAGAAGGCGTAGACGCGGGCCTTCTCCTGCACGATCGCCTGGACCTGCGCCTGCCACTGGTCGGGCGTCGTCTCGGCGCCGTCGTGCAGCAGATCGAACAGCTCGTGCGGGCCGTGCGCCGCGGCCAGGATTGCGCCGTAACTGCCGTGACTGGGGATGCCGTCCCGGCATTCGGCCGCGAGGACGATGCTGCCGCCGCGCCGCACAATGCGCGCCGCCGCCGAAAGCCCCTTGACCGCCTGATAGAGGTTCTGATCCAGCGGGTAGCCGCCGTTGGTAGTAACGACGATGTCGTACTCGTGCGGGACGGCTTGCTCCTGCGCCCCGGCGACGAAGGCGCAGCCGGCGGCGTGCGCGGCGTAGCCTTCGCCGGAGAACACGCCGGTGATCCTGCCCTGCTTGTTGACGGTGACGTCCAGCGTGAAGGTCGGCGGCGCCAGGGCCACGACCTCACGCACGAGCTGCTGCACCGGGTTGTGCGCGATACAGCCCCAGGTGGCCAGCGGATCGCCGATGCGGGTGCGGTCGTGCGCGAACAGCACCGTCTCCAGGCCGGCGACCCCGGGACAGACGCCCTTCGCCCCGCCGCTGTAGCCGGCGAAGAAGTGCGGCTCGATCAGCCCGACGACCACCCGCACGTCGGCCTCGATGTAGACCCGATCGAGGAGCGCCGGCGCCCCTTGCGAGGTGCTGCCGAGAAGAACGAGAGTCTCGGCGGCGCGGGCATCGTGGTTGACGACGCGGTAGCGGCGCAGCACGTCGGCGCCGAGCATCTGCTCCAGTTCCGCCGGCGTGTTGGCGCGGTGGGTGCCGGTGCCGCTGAGCAGCGTCAGCCGCTCCGGCCCGAAGCCCGCGGCCTCCAGCTCGGCCAGCACGACCGGCACGACGCGTCGGCTGGGGAAGGCGCGCGTGACATCGGGAAAGACCAACACAGCGCGCTGGCCACCGCGCACGAGTTCTGCAAGCGGCGGCCCGACCAGCGGTTGGCGCAATCCCCGGAGCAGGGCGGCACGTTCATCGGGCACACCTGGCACCGGCGCAGACTCGATCAGCGTGGCGCCATCCGGCGCGTCGATCTCAAGGCCGCGTTCGCCGTATGCCAGCCGCACCCGCATTGCTCCGCCTTTCTGTCGCTGTTTCCGATCGCTACTGTACGCCAGTTTGACCGCAAACCGTTGAGCCGGCGTCGGCTCGGGCCGGCCGGCCTACTCATCACGGCGGATGGCCCAGCCGGCCGCAAGGCGCACAATGGAGCCGCGTGCCGCGCCGGTGCGGAGGGTCAGCGCGCTGGCGAGAAGGCGCGAACGTTCCCAATCTCGGGAGCGAGCAAGAATGCGGACGACGCGGAGCCAGTGTGCGCATCCTGACGATTAATACCGGGTCCTCCAGCGTGAAGGCGAGCGTCTTCGCGACTGCCGGCGGCGAGCGCTTGCTGCTGTCCGCGGCTGGGGAGCGGCTCGGCGCGGCGGGCGCGCGGATCAAGCTCAGCGACGCGGCGGGTAAGACTCTGCGCGAGCAGCGGGGCGACCTCCCCGATCATGCCGCAGCGCTGCGGCTTCTGTTCGGCTGGCTGCGGGATCTGGATCCGCAGGCCGCGCCGGACGCGATCGGCCACCGCGTGGTGCACGGCGGCGCTCGCTTCATCGAGCCGACCCGCATCAGCGCCGAGATGCTGGCGGAGCTGGGCAAGCTCGAAGCGATCGACCCCGACCACCTGCCGCAGGCGATCGCCGGCATCCGTCTCGCGCTGGAGGCGTATCCGGAACTGCCGCAGGTCGCCTGCTTCGACACGGCCTTTCACCGGCACAAGCCACGCGTGGCGACGCTCTACGGCCTGCCGCGCGGGCTGCTGGAAGCCGGCATCGTGCGCTACGGCTTCCATGGCCTCTCGTACGAATCTGTGCTGGAGCGCCTGCGGACCAAAGCGCCGGAGGCGGCGGCCGGCCGGTTGGTGATCGCCCATCTGGGCAACGGCGCCAGCATGGCGGCGGTGCGCGACGGCGTGGGCGTCGACACGACGATGGGTTTCAGCCCCACGGGGGGGCTGGTGATGGGCACGCGCACCGGCGACCTCGATCCCGGCGTGCTGCTCTACCTGCAGCGGCAGCGCGGTCTCTCCGCCGACGCCCTGAGCGAACTGGTCAACACGCGCGGCGGCCTGCTCGGCGTTTCCGGCACTAGCTCAGACATGCGCGATCTCCTGGCGAATGAGCGGGCCGATCCACGCGCGGCCGAGGCGGTCGCGCTGTTCTGCTATCAAGCGCAAAAATTCCTCGGCGGGCTGGTGGCCGTGCTCGGCGGGCTGGACTGCCTGGTGTTCACCGGCGGCATCGGCGAGCACGCGGCGCAGGTTCGCGCCCGCATATGCTCCGGCCTGGCGTTTCTCGGCCTGGCGCTGGACGAGCGGCGCAATGCCGCGCACGACGCCATCATTTCGGCCGAGACCAGCCGCGTGCGCGTACGTGTGCTGCCGACGGATGAAGCGCTGATGATCGCCCGCCACACCGCGCGGCTGGTGGGCGAGAGAGGAGCCGCAGATGTTCACCTTTGACGCGGCGATTTCCAGCACCGTCTCCGTCGACGGCGCAGCCCCGGCAGCGACCGCGACACCCGCCCCACCGCCGGCAGCGGCGCTGCCCGACGGGCTGCTCGAACGCATGACTCGCTACTGGGCCGCCGCGAACTATCTCACGGTTGGGCAGATCTACCTGCGGGATAATCCGCTGCTGCGCGAGCCGCTACGGCCGGAGCAGATCAAGCCGCGGCTGCTGGGACATTGGGGCACGTCGCCGGGGCTCAGCTTCATCTACGTGCAGCTCAACCGCCTGATCCGCGAGCAGGACGCGAACGTGATCTACCTCACCGGGCCGGGGCACGGCGGTCCGGCGCTGCTTGCCAACGTCTACCTCGAAGGAACGTACAGCGAGATCTATCCCGACGTGACCCGCGATGCCGCCGGCATGCGGCGACTCTTCCGCCAGTTCTCGACGCCGGGCGGCGTGCCCAGCCATGTGAGCGTGCCCACGCCCGGCTCGATCCACGAGGGCGGCGAGCTAGGGTACGTGCTGATGCACGCGTTCGGCGCCGTCTTCGACAACCCTGATTTGTTGGCGGTGGCCGTGATCGGCGACGGCGAGGCGGAAACGGGGCCGCTGGCCGGCTCATGGAAGGGCGTCAGCTACCTGAACCCGGTGCGCGACGGCGCGGTGCTGCCGATCTTGCACCTCAACGGCTACAAGATCAGCGGTCCCACCGTGCTCGCCCGCGTCAGCGACGAGGCGGTGCGCTCGCTGATCGAAGGGCACGGCTACGAGGTGCACTTTGTCGAAGGTGACGATCCGGCGACGATGTTTCGCGCCTTCGCCGCCACGCTTGACGCCTGCTACGCGCGGATTCGCGCGATTCAGCAGGAGGCGCGGGGCCGCGGCTTTGCCGGCCGACCGCGCTGGCCGGCGATCGTGCTGCGCTCGCCCAAGGGCTGGACTGGCCCCGAGGAACTCGACGGTACGCCGATCGCGGGCACCTTTCGCGCTCACCAGGTGCCGCTGGCCGAAGTGCAGCGCGACCCGGCGCAACTGCGCATGTTCGAAAGTTGGCTGCGAAGCTACCAGCCGGAGCGGCTGTTCGACCAAAACGGGCGCCTGGTCGCCGAGCTGGCCGATCTGGCGCCCCGCGGCGAGCGGCGTATGGGCGCCAACCCGCATGCCAACGGCGGCAAGCTGCTGCAAAATCTCGATCTCCCCGACTTCAGCGGCTACGCGGTGCCTGTACCGCGGCCGGCGACGCAACGCCTGGAATCGACCCGGCGCCTGGGGGAGATGCTGCGCGATCTCTTCTCGCGCAATGCGCGGGCGCAGAACTTCCGCCTCTTCTGCCCCGACGAGACGAACTCGAATCGCCTGAACGCGGTCTTCGAGGTCGAAAACCGCTGCTTCGTCGAGCCGGCGATCTCGATCGACGACCACCTGGCGCCGGACGGCCGCGTGATGGAGGTGCTCAGCGAGCACAACTGCGAAGGCTGGCTCGAAGGCTATCTGTTGACCGGCCGCCACGGCATGTACGTGACCTATGAGTCGTTCGCCATGGTCTCGGCCTCGATGACGGTGCAACACACAAAGTGGCTCGAAGAGGCGGCGCGACTGCCCTGGCGCGAGCCGGTCGCTTCGCTCAACGTGCTGCTGACCTCGACCTGCTGGCGCAACGATCACAACGGCTTTAGCCACCAGGGCCCGGGCCTGATCGACGTGATGCTCTCCAAACGCGGCAGCGTGGCCCGCATCTACCTGCCGCCGGACGCGAACTGCCTGCTCTCCGTGGCGGACCACTGCCTGCGCAGCCGCGACTACGTCAACCTGATCGTGATCGACAAGCAGCCGCAGCTTCAGTGGCTGGACATGGAGGCAGCGCGCGAGCACTGCGCCCGCGGCGCCTCAATCTGGGAATGGGCGAGCAACGCGGGCGAGGAGGAGCCGGACGTGGTGCTGGCCTGCGCCGGCGACATTCCCACGCTGGAGACGGTGGCCGCGGCCGACTGGCTGCGCAAGAACCTGCCCGAGCTGCGCGTGCGCGTGGTCAATGTTGTGGACCTGATGGCCCTGTTCACGCGCGACGCGCACCCGCACGGCATGGATGAAACCCGCTTTGTAGAGCTGTTCACGGCCGAGAAGCCGGTGGTCTTCGCCTTCCACGGCTACCAGCGTGCAGTGCATCAGATCGTGCATGGGCACGTGAAGGCCGAGCGCTTCCACGTGCGCGGCTTCATGGAACAGGGCACGACGACGACGCCATTTGACATGGTCGTGCTGAACGGCATGAGCCGCTACCACCTGGCGATGGAGGCGCTGCGCCGCACCACGCGACTGCACGAGCGCGCGAGTGCCCTGGTGGGTGAGTGCAACCGTTTGATCCAGCAGGCCACGGCCTACTCGCGCGAGCAATTCGAAGACCCGCCGCACATCCGCGACTGGACCTGGGGCGGGCCCCCATCCCCCCGCCCCTTCCCCCAATCCTAGTGCTGCGTTCCTCAACGGGAGTACCCAAAGCGAGGGCGGTACAGGCGTGGCGTGGGCGGCGGCCGTCCCCACACCCACGGCTTCGCACGGGCGTGAGCTGTGTGGTCGCGACCGC